>Ga0209902_100193_pt1 | contig 102674 bp, 114 predicted proteins | sample FECB27metaG_FD_188304 | JGI IMG/M metagenome (GOLD analysis project Ga0209902, IMG submission 188304) | Cyanobacterial communities from the Joint Genome Institute, California, USA - FECB-27 (SPAdes) (version 2) | ecosystem: Environmental > Aquatic > Thermal springs > Hot (42-90C) > Microbial... | reverse complement strand
GCCTACCGGGCCATGGAAGACGATCACATGGCGGTGTTGCTGGAGGAGGGCAGGGCGGCCATCCGGACCACCTATGCCGATGGCGGGCAACACCCATCCTTCACCGCTCTGTGGCGCCGCGGTGTCTCCTTGGGTGAGGTGAGCCGTCCCGAGGCTCTGGCCTATGCCGGACTGGAGCGCATGATCATGCCGGCCCGTGCGACACAGCTAACGTGTCTTGGGACAGGCACCTGCGCACCCACAGCCCACGAGGTGAAGGCCGTCTCTCCTCCTCCAGATACGGGACAACCACTCCAGCCGATCGCGCTGCTGGACGGCCCTTCCATATGGGTGCAAGAGTTGCCGTCGCTGTTCACGTCCGCCCCGGTCGGTGTCGCAACGATGGGTTTTACACACGACCGCCCAATGATTCTGGGAGCACAGCAAGTTGTGCCTGCTCGCCTACTAATGCAGCAGTAACAGACGTTGGCAGGTGCAAGCCTTGACAGGCGCGGTCATACCTGGCTCGGGCTCGCATTCTACTCCTCGGAGCCGGACCTGAAGGGCCAGCCTTTGCGTTATCATCCCGATCATGAGTTGATGCCACGAGGCGATCCATCCCGGTGCAAGGGAGGTGCTCATGAGACGAACCACGTACTACGTGTTCCACTCGGCAACGATCCCTGACCTGCGCGGCGTCGCCAGGGATCCGGTCGGGGCGACGCTCCCCGCCAGAGAGGGACCATGGACCTTGGAGCGGCAGATCGCTCCAGATGAGCCTTGGTCCCTCGACGTGAACCAAGCCGTCGTGGAGTTCGGGATCCTGGAGAACGGCTTCTATCTCTCGCGCCCGAACACCCAGCACGGCTCGCCCAAGCCTGTCATCGAAAGCGACCGTGTTGAGGGCACGGCAGTGTACGATCGTCAGGGACACCGGATCGGCACCATCAAGCGGCTGCTGATTGAGAAGGTGAGCGGGCGTGTGGTCTACGTCGACGTGACCTTTGGCGGCTTCCTCGGGCTTGGGGGCCATCACCACACCATCCCGTGGGAGAAGCTCACCTATGACACCCGGCTGCACGGCTACCGCACCGAGATCACCGAGGAGCAGGTTCGGAGCGCTCCGGCCTTCTATGGCGATGACGAGGTCTGGCCTGATAGGAAACGGGAGCAGGAGATGTGGGACTACTGGCGGGATCCGCCCAGAGGGGCGATCTGAACCGCAGGAATCCGGCCTGACAGAGGCACTCAAGAGGAGGAAGCGATGAAAGTCAGTGAAGTCATGACACGGGACGTTCAGCTGATCGAGCCAATCCAGACCATCCGGGAGGCGGCGAAGCTGATGGCCGAGCTGGATGCCGGCATCATGCCGGTGCGTGAGGGCGACCGTCTGGTCGGCATGATTACCGACCGCGACATCGCCGTGCGGGCGGTGGCTCAGGGCAGGGGCCCCGACACCTCTGTGCGCGAGGTGATGACGGACGACGTCAAGTACTGCTTCGAGGACGACGACACCGACGACGTCGCCCGCAACATGGCCGACATCCAGGTCCGCCGCCTGCCGGTGCTTACCCGCGACAAGCGGCTGGTCGGCATCATCTCGCTTGGGGATATGGCGGTGTCGGGCGGATCCGGGCGAGCTGGCGAAGCCGTGGCCGGCATCTCGCAGCCCGGTGGTCAGCACAGCCAGACGGGTGGAGCCCGCACTTGAATTCAGACGCGGGGGAGGGACATGACAAGTGGCTTCTCCCCTGTGGCGTTTTCTTTAGGCGAGACGGTTGGGTCGGGAGATGCCCAATGATCTGGGCCCGCAGGGTCATCGCCCCAGCCGAATGGAACGGGGTCCAGGACCAGTTCGAAGACCTGTTCGTGAAGCTGGGCTGTCCGGGTCAGATGATGCTTGTGGCTGCCTCCAGCCTGAGCCCGCCCATACTCTTCGTCAGCCTTCCCAATCCAGGCCTTCTAAACGCGTTGGCGGACTTCGAGCGGATCGATGACGGCGAGCTCCCGGCCGAAGCCTCGCTTCTCGTCGGCCACAACCACGCGTTCGAGAAGCGCTTCAGATACGCGAAGTGGAAGCCTGCGGGCTAGAGCATCGGACGGTTTGTCGGACCCGCTTGGTTCCGACCTCTGCTCAGGGGAGAGGAGTAGGACGTCGCGAATCCGTCTTTTGGTCCGATGCTCTAAGTCCGACGCGGGTTTGAGCTGGAGCTTCGCCGTCCAAGAGCTGAAGCTAGTGCCTGGTGTCCGTCTGCGCCTCGACGATCTCGCTCACGGCCCATTTCGTGGACTGAGCCGTCCCACCCCCTTCGGGTTTTCCTTCTTCGGCTTCTTCGCTTCCCGATTCCCATGCTGTTCCCGGTGTGCCATGACCTTCTCCCAGGACAGCCCAGGGTCGTCTCAGGGGCCTGCGGATTGCGCCGCTGAACTATACCACACTGGAGAAACGTGCTGTTGCTTTCTGCAGCTGCAGGTTGTCGTTCCGCAAGGAAGGGCAGGGTGGCCCGTCCTCTGCAGCGAGCAACCGGTCTGGTTTGAAGAGATAGGCCAAGGCGGTGGTTACGGCACGTGGCTTGTTGCTTCCATCAAGCAGCGGGACACGATCACAAGCGCGGCGCAGTGATAAAGCTGCTACTCGGCTCACCCTTAGCGGCTTGTGCAGTCCTCCGCACGATGTGTTCACTTGAGGTGTTGCGCGAGGTGCTTGTTCATCTCGAACATGCTCACCTTGTTCTTGCCGCCGAACACGGCCCCAAGCTTCTCGTCCGCCATGATCTCGCGCTTGTTCTGCGGGTTCTGGAGCTTGTGCTTCTTGATGTACGCCCAGACCTTGCTCACCACCTCCGGGCGCGGCAAGGGAGCCGTGCCGACGATGGCCGACAGCTCCGGCGAGGGCTGGAGCAGTTCGAGGAAGGCAGATGTCTGCTCCTGGCGCGCGCCTTCGGCTGCTTTCGCCTGCCCCTTTGGGTTCTCAGGTTGTGAAGTGGACATGGGACCCTCCCCTGTGCGCGGCACCAGGGATGGTCTTGCATAGCAGGCCGCTGCATTCGGTTGTTGCAGCGCCGCTTGCATCATGCAATCCAAGCCAAGATCGTGCCGGTTCTCCATCTCCAGCATCGCAGCAAGCTGGGTGCGGGCTCGATGCACCCGGCTCTTGATCGTGCCCACCGCCACTCCACAGAGCGCCGCCGCATCCTCGTAGGTCTTGCCTTGCTCAGCCACCAGGAGAAGCGCTTCGCGCTGATCTGGCGGCAGGCGCATGAGCGCCTGTTGAAGGTCTTGCAGCATCAGCCTGGACTCCTGTTCGGGCTGAACCATCAAGGTTTTCGCATAACCACCTTCTGGGTCCTCGACCTCCCATCTGCGCTGGCGGTACTCCGAGTAGAGGCTGTTGCGCAGGATCGTGAACAGCCACGCCTCCAGGTTGCTGCCGTGCTGGAACCGATCTAGGTTCGCCCACGCCCGCAGCACGGTGCTCTGCACAAGGTCATCGCTCCGAACCGGATCGTGGGTGAGAGACAGCGCAAAATTCCGCAGATGCGGCAGAAAGGCGGGAAGCTGGTCCCGCACCTGCTGCGAGCAACGGCCTACGCGGACTTCCGCAACAAGGGCAAGATGCTGCGTATGAGAGAGTGGGTGGATGTGACGGAGCCGCGCCCACTTGCGTCGGTCAGAGCGGCTGCGACCTATCTCTTTGCGAATGGGATGGCTGTGTCGGCGAGCGGCTTGGGTCATCGCCTCGCTCCACATTAGTAGCAGCTTCACCATACACCTCCGGGTGCCACTCAACCAGCCCATTCAACCGTGGAACTGGAGACTGCTTGCGGCTTGACCCCTTGCTGGGGCAAGCGCACCATCGGGTCTCCAAGCCTCAGCCCGAGGAGGCTGCCATGGCTGAGCACGACGACGATGTTGCCCTGATCCGCCGCTGGTTTCGAGCGCTCCAGGTCTACATTCAGACAGTGGATTTTGCAGGCTCCCGCCCGCTCTTCGCCGACGACCTGATCACCTTCGGCACCTACGCGGCGTTCACGCAGGGGCGTGCCGCAACGGAGAAGGAGCAGTGGCGCAAGGTCTGGAGCCATATCGATCAGTTCCGCTGGCAACTCGACGATCTGCGCACCATTGTGTCGGGCGACCGGCTGACGGCAGTTGGCATGGCGGTGTTCGAGTCCACCGGCTACACCGAAGACGGCAAGGCTTTTGACCGCCCTGGACGGGCAACCGTGGTGCTCGGGCGGCGGGCTGTCGGCGACGAGTGGGTGGCGCAGCACACGCATGTGTCGCTGTTCCCTGGTACCCCCTCGCGCTCCTTTGGCACCAAATAGTACCACCCGCCTGCTCTCTAGCGACACCACGGCAGCCCACCGCAGAAGGTTGTTACATTGGGGCAAAGGTAGCTCAGTTGTGATGTCCGGCACACGGAGGTCACCCATGAGCGAGCGAACCTACAACGTCATGTTCCTCTGCACCGGCAACTCAGCCCGCTCGATCCTGACGGAAGGCATCCTGCGCAGGGATGGGGCAGGATGCTTCATGGCCTACTCGGCAGGCAGTCAGCCGAACGGCACGGTCAACCCGCTGGTCCTGAAGGTACTGAGCGACCGTGGCGATCCAGCAGATGGGTACCGGTCGAAAAGCTGGGACGAGTTCGCCGCTCCAGGAGCGTCTGTCATGGACTTTGTGATCACCATCTGTGACAGCACGGCTGGTGAAGAATGCCCTGTTTGGCCGGGGCATCCATCGATGGCGCATTGGAGCCTCGACGACCCGATAGCCGGCGAGGGCTCGGACGTGGAAAGAGCGAAAGCGTTTGTGCGAGCCTTTCAGTTTCTGAAGAGCCGGATCAGCACGTTCCTGCACTTGCCGCTCGCCAGTCTGGATTAATTTATGATTGGGGCGCGGCTTCAGGTTATCGATCATCTGGAGGGAGTAGGTGCGGTTCCGGCAAGCGAAGCCGATCCGCCCCAGAAGTAGGCATATGGCGGCGGCGGAGCCTCCCTCTCAACCAGAAAGCGGGGTGGCCGGGTCAGCCTTTCGGTCTTGATGTCACGCCAGCATGGGCTCAGGCGTGAACGGCGACCGCTCAACCAGCAACAAACGTGATCTGCCGGGAGGCTGTTACCGGGTGCAGGTCTCGTTGAAGATCGTGGCTTTCACCACCCGATCTGCCCCGATGTCCTCCGGGCTTTCGATGCCAAGCAGATCAGCGAGTCAAGTCCGGGCACGGTTGACCCGGCTCTTGATCGTTCCTATCCGTGCGCCGCATATTGCTGAAGCTTCCTCGTAGGAAAACCCCTGTGGCCCTACGAGCAGAAGGGCCTCTCGCTGGTCGATTGGCAGTTGGGCCAAGGCAGCCTTCAGGTCTTCCAGATCAACGTGTCCGTCCTGCTCGGGCGGGACAGCAAGGCGGGCTGCGGTGCCGCCATCAGGGTCTTCCACTTCACGTCGTCTCTTCCGGTAAAACGTGTGAAACTGATTGCGCAGGATCGTGAAAAGCCAAGCTTGAATGTTGGTGCCGGGTTGAAACTGATTGATGTAAGTCAGCCCGCGCACCATCGCCTCCTGAACCAAGTCGTCGGCCTGATCGATATTGCCGGTGAGGGAGATGGCAAAAGCCCTCAACGAAGGAATGGCCTGGAGCAGCCCATCGCGAAGGTCCGGGGGCAGTGTCATGGCTTTCTCCCGGAATAAAGGCTGCTCCAACTGCCTCACAAGGTAGAGGAGGCGGTCAGGAGGGGGCTCCTCCTCAAGCTTTCCGTACATCGCGCGAAGCTCCTCTCCGAGCTTGTCTCGGATGGTCGAGGAGGTACGCGGGTCTGTTCGAAGGAGACCCGTTCGGGAAGCGGATTGGCGCTTGTCGGTCGTGCTCATCGTGGGAACTCCTGAGCTAAGCTCCAGTCCCAGAGGCTTAAGCGATAATCATCGCTGGTCGTGAACGATAGGGGCGTCCGACTAAACGAGTTCTTAATGGGCGAACTCTCATAAGACGACCAGCCGCGTTCGAACTGTTGCTCAAGGCAAAAGCACCGGAACATTGCGACTGCACAGGCAGCCGAGAGCCCACTCCAAGGTAGTAAAAGGGTGCAGTTTTCGACGAGGCCAGACACGCTGCTCGTACAATTGCCACAAAATCCCGCTGCGTTGCACACAAGAGACCCCAACAGGGGCGAGCACATAGGGGCGTTCAGCGGCCATCCGTGCCACCAGCGAGAGTGTCTCTATGCAACAAACCCTGCCCCAAAGTGACGCCCCGGCAGTTACGCTCCCTCGTCGATCCGACACCATTCCAAGCCAAGCGCCGGGTTCCTGTGACCTTCAGCAGCTTGGAGAGCGTCTGCGGCTGACCTACGGACCAGTGGAGGGTCCACTTCCGACTCGGCTGTCAGAGCTGGTGGAGCGTCTCGCACGACAGGAACAAGAAAACCGGTTGGCGTAGGTGTCGTTAGCGTGTGTCCACTCCATCTGATGGGCTGACCATTGACCAAGAGGCTACTTCGTTTCAGAAACGGGTTTCATACAGTAATTGAGACCGTTGATGAGGTGTTTGTTGCTACCGCCATGGCAGCCGTAAGTGTCGCCACCTTTTGTTGCTAATTGTCATAGGAGTTGCTTGAAAAGGTTCTGAGGACAGCCATGACCGAGCTTGGAACACATCCAATGGTGTTGTGGGACACCCTGAAGCTGTCTGCCCAACCCTTGCGCGGACGCAGCGATATTCTAGTGGTCGCTCAGGTCGAGGTGCGGGACAGCGGGCAGAAGCGTGCTGACGAATACCGGATCAACTTTGAGATCAACCGGCATCATGGCCTTGTGTCCTATGACACGGAAGTTCTGGTGTCGGTTGTGGGAGCAGATAGCCCCCGCTGGCGGTATTCCGGACGGCGCGACCTTGTTGTGGCCGTCAAGAACCGCTTCCTCAAGACACAACTCTACAATCATGTGGCCGGTCAACTGGGCTGGGTTCCAGCCACAAGTGCGTAGCGGCACCGCTGCATTAACCTTAGCAGTTTAGGAAGGGCGGCTCTTCGAGGAGCCGTCCTGTTGTCCCTGTTCAAGCGCCGCCGTTTTCCCGTCGAAATCATCCTGCTGTGCGTGCGCTGGTACTGCAAGTACGCCCTCAGCTATCGCGATCTGGCCGAGATGATGCAGGAGCGTGGCGTCAACGTCGACCCAAGCACCATCTTCCGCTGGGTGCAGCGTTACGCCCCAGAGATTGAGAAGCGGGTTCGTCGATACCAGGGACATCGGTCCGGCTCATGGCGAGTTGACGAGACCTATGTGCGGGTCGGCAGCAAGTGGAAGTACTTGTTTCGCGCCGTCGACAAGCACGGCCAGCTGATCGACTTCATGCTGTCCGACCGGCGGAACACCCAAGCGGCTTACCGCCGCTGATCTCGGCTACAGCACCACCATCGTCGAAGATGCCTGCGCCACGCGCGACCTGGAGTTCAACGGAATACGGTTGCGGCCGCGCAGGTCCATGCTGCTTACATGTTCGCCCTAGCGTTCGCCGATGGCAAAGTCGTCACGACCGATGACCTGACTACCTGATCCGACTGCCCCATCAAACCAGATAGTGCGCCCGCCCGGCCCATGGTCAGGCTGGCGCACTATTGTCATTCAACCATAGACATCATGAGAATTATGATGCGGAATGTGTTGTGGTCGTTCGTGGAGAAGACTGGGTGCAGCATCGTCTGCTCATTCCGGCGATGACCGAGCACTTACGTTCCGGGAGCTACTCGGTGTTCAGACGGTGTAGGGCATCCCAGTCGAACGCTGGGACTGACAAGCTATTTCCACAGTGTTCGTATGGCGGTCATTGCGCTAGCTCAATGAATGATGGCGTCCAGTGTGTCTTCCTGCTTGGCTCGAACGAGCAGGAAATTCGAATGGAAGAACGGACAAACAAGCAACCCTCGTCATATTTCTTGGATCGCGTCCGTGCAGTTTTGGAACCGCTCGAGTTGGATTGCAGGTGTCGCAGCAAGCTCGATGATGCCCTTGAGCGTTTCGAATTTCTCGAAAACTGCCGGCAGGTCCGTGCTTTGATTCTAGATGGGCGAAACCAAGCCGAACGCATCGCTGCGCTCCTCGAGCTCGTCAGCGAACTCGATACAATCGGGATCGATGAGTCGGATCTTGGCGTATTCGACGAAATAGCGTCCCTCTTCGCAGATATAGGTCTCGCAGCGGCGTGCGGCGCAGAGGACATGATTAGGGCAAGGAGCCTCGCATCCTCCAGGAAGAAATCGACGCTCGCACTAGGAGACCGCAATGCCGGATGAGGCGCTTTCCATAGGATTGCTCCGAGGTCTCGATGAGGACATAGCGAGAGACCTGTTGCGACAGGCGAAGCGACGACACTTTGCACAAAATTCTGTGCTTTTCCAAGCTGGGCAACCTGCCCGCACTGTCCATGTTCTCATCTCAGGGGTCGCGCAACTCGTGCAATCGACGCCTCGAGGTTCGCGCGTCGTTGTCAAGTACGTCGGACCGGGCGAGATTTTCGGCAGTCCGGCGCTGTTCGACAGGTTCTACCCAGTCGATGCCGTCACCGTCACGGAATGCGAGGAGCTTCAGTGGCCGGCCCCTATGCTGAGAGCTATTGTCGATCGCCATCCGCAGGTGGCCCTTAACATGATCCGAGATCTTGAGATGCGGCTGCGAGAGATGGAAGATAGGATACGGGATCTCTCGGGGGAACCTGTCGAACACCGCTTGGTGCATGCAGTCCTGAAGCTCGTCGCTAGGTTCGGCAGGCCCGTACCCGAAGGGGTCGAGATTCCATTCCCCATCAGTCGCCAAGACCTGGCCGATCTGATCGGAAGTACCTTGCCAACAGTAAGCCGGACGCTCCGCAACTGGGAAACGCAGCGCCAGATCAAGCGCTATCGACTTAGACTGGTGATCGCTGACGTGGAAGCCGTGACCGGGATTCTGTACAAAGACAGCCCACCCCAGTTACGGGTGAGAAGGAGCCATCGACGTCGCGTGCAGAGATAAGGTAGGTCAGCAGAGGAAAGTGGCTCGACTTTGCTTCCTCCTAGCTTCTGTCAGGCTGATGATCACGCGTGACCGGTGCCGTTCAACACAGCCGAACCCTCGATGATCAACGATAGCTTGGGTCTGGAGGGCTATGGATCCTATGAGATACTCCCTTAGGAATAGGGTTGTAGGAAAAAAACATCTTATTTGATCTAGCGCAAAGACGGTGTGCTGGGAGCTGGTTATATTGGATGATTTTAAGTATAGTTGATATTTTAGCATTTCGATATTCGTATAATTAACGACTAGACAAGCTTTAGGAAATTTCTAAAGTGTGTGCTGTTAAGTAAAATCAGTTGGATTTCTAGGCGAATATAAATAATGCGATCAGAACCACTGGAGGCGGACAGAAAAAAACGTGAGGCGATCACGTTCCTCGTTCTGGCTGTCCTGATCTGGCCCTTCATCGCAGTCGGCATTGTCGCGGGCTGGGGCTTTGTCGTCTGGATGTACTACATGTTCACCGGACCGCCTGGTCCGGTGTGACAGAGGTCTAGTTATGGACAAGGCCCCGGACCTCAAACGTCGGAGCTTTCTGTTCGGGAGATTCGCCGAAGCATCGGAACCTGCCGGGCCTTCTCTGGCCATAATCGGCCAATCCTGTTTCGCCTTTCAGGGAATTGCCTGCATGAGCTGCCGGGATGCGTGCCTGACTGGAGCCATACGCTTCGAGCTTGCCCCAGGCGGCGCCAGCCCTCGAATTTTGACCGACTCCTGTACCGGATGCGGTGACTGCACCCAGGCGTGCCCCGCAGACGCCATTGGCTTGGAACAATCCGGAGAGGCAGCATGACCGCCGAATGTCACATCTCGAGTCTTGTAGTCCACAGCCACCCCGATCGGATCCAGTCAATTATCGAGAGCATTAGCTCCCTCGAAGGAGCCGAAGTCCATGGCGGTGCCGATTCCGGCAAGTTGATCGTCACCTTGGAAACGGAGACGGAAAGCCAAGTCGTCGAGCGTATCAACGTCATCCAGCTCCTCGAAGGTGTCCTCGCGGCCACCCTTGTCTTCCACCATTTCGAATCTGTCCAAGAGCGGGAGTAGACCCATGGACCTCACGCGCCGCACCATCCTCAAGACACAGGCCGCTGCCGCGGCGGCTGCCGCCGCTGGCGTTTCCATTCCTGCCGAGGCCCAGAACATCCCGACCGGTGAGGACATCAAGCTTCAATGGTCGAAGGCACCCTGCCGCTTCTGCGGCACCGGCTGCGGCGTAATGGTCGGCGTGAAGGACGGCCGCGTTGTTGCAACCCATGGCGACATGCAGGCGGAGGTCAATCGCGGCCTCAACTGCGTGAAGGGCTACTTCCTATCGAAGATCATGTATGGCAGCGACCGTCTCACGCAGCCGCTCATGCGCATGAAGAACGGTCAGTTTGCCAAGGACGGCGAGTTCCAGCCCGTCTCCTGGGATCGCGCCTTCGACGAGATGGCAAAACAGTGGAAGCGCGTGCTGAAAGAGAAGGGCCCCGAGGCGGTGGGCATGTTCGGTTCCGGCCAATGGACCATGTGGGAAGGCTATGCGGCCTCCAAGCTCATGCGGGCAGGCTTCCGCACTAATAACCTTGACCCGAATGCTCGTCACTGCATGGCCTCGGCAGCCGTGACCTTCATCCGCACCTTCGGAATGGACGAGCCGATGGGCTGCTACGACGATTTCGAACATGCCGACGCCTTTGTGCTCTGGGGCTCGAACATGGCCGAGATGCACCCGATCCTGTGGACCCGGATCACCGATCGCCGCCTCAGCCACCCGCACGTCAAGATCGCGACGCTCTCCACTTATGAGCACCGGACAACGGATCTTTCCGACATGTCCATGATCTTCAAGCCCAACTCGGACCTCGCGATATTGAACTACATCGCGAACTACATCATTCAGAACGGTGCAGTGAATCGCGAGTTCGTCGAGAAGCATTGCAACTTCCGACTCGCGAACACGGATATCGGCTACGGCCTCCGGCCCGATAACGTGCTGGAGCAGCGGGCTCAGCACGCCAACGACGCGCAGGTCTCCCACCCAACGAGTTTCGAGGAATACGCGAAGCTCATGAGCCAGTACACGGTCGAGAAGGCCTCGGAACTCTCGGGCGTTCCGAAGGAGCAGTTGGAAGCGCTGGCTCGCATCTATGCTGACCCGAGGACCAAGGTGATGTCGCTCTGGACCATGGGCTTCAATCAGCATGTCCGTGGTGTATGGGCCAATCACATGGTCTACAACCTGCACCTGCTCACTGGAAAGATCTCGGAACCCGGCAACTCGCCCTTCTCGCTCACGGGCCAGCCGTCAGCCTGCGGCACGGCGCGCGAGGTCGGCACCTTCGCCCACCGTTTGCCAGCCGACATGCAGGTGGCCAATCCGGAGCACCGCAAGCATGCAGAAGAGATCTGGAAGCTGCCTCACGGGCTGCTTCCCGGGAAGGTCGGCTATCACGCCGTGCAGCAGGACCGCATGCTCAAGGACGGCAAGCTCAACGCCTACTGGATCATGGTCAACAACAACCTCCAGACGGCGCCGAACACCAACAACGAGACCTATCCCGGATACCGCAATCCCGCGAACTTCGTGGTCGTCTCGGACGCCTATCCGACCGTCACTGCGCTGGCGGCGGACCTGATCCTGCCGGCTGCCATGTGGGTGGAAAAGGAGGGCGCGTACGGCAACGCAGAGCGCCGCACCCATTTCTGGCACCAGCTCGTCAATGCGCCGGGGGATGCCCGCTCCGACCTCTGGCAGCTGATGGAGTTCTCCAAGCGCTTCATTACAGACGAGGTCTGGCCGGCCGACATGCTCAACGCTCATCCCGAATACAAGGGAAAGAGCCTCTTCGACGTTCTTTTCAGGAACGGTAACGTCGACAAGTTCCCGCTCTCGGAGATCGATCCTGCTTACGAAAACCGAGAGTCGAAGGCATTCGGCTTCTACGTTCAAAAAGGTTTGTTCGAAGAGTTCTCACGCTTTGGGGCAGGGCACGGGCACGATTATGCTCCGTTTGACACCTACCATCAGGTGCGCGGGCTGCGCTGGCCGGTCGTGAACGGGCAGGAGACGCGCTGGCGTTATCGCGAAGGCCATGATCCCTATGTGGAGAAGGGCAGCGGCTGGCAGTTCTATGGCAACCCCGACAAGAAGGCGAACATCATGGGGGCTCCCTACGAGCCGCCGGCGGAGTCGCCCGATGCCGAGTACGACATGTGGCTCGTCACCGGCCGTGTCCTGGAGCACTGGCACTCCGGCTCCATGACCATGCGGGTGCCCGAGCTCTACAAGGCCTTCTCGGGTGCCGTCGTGTTCATGCACCCGGACGATGCCGCCAAGCGCGGTCTCAGACGAGGGCAGGAGGTCAGGGTCGTCTCGCGGCGCGGCGAGGTCCGCAGCCGCGTCGAGACACGCGGGCGTAACCGTGTGCCGCCGGGATTGATCTTCGTCCCGTTCTTCGATGCGAGCCAGCTCATAAATAAGGTTACGCTCGACGCGACAGACCCGATCTCGAAGCAGACGGACTTCAAGAAATGCGCCGTCAAGGTGGTGGCAGCTGCGACGGCCGATGCGGGAGGTCAGCAATGAGGCGTGGGGTCTTCCTCTTTTTGGTCAGCGTCGTGCCATGCTTGGCAGCTGGGACGATCCTCGCACAGGATGCCCCGCGCCTGCGCGGACCCGAACCGTTCACGAGCGAAGTCCCGGCTCCGCCGATGCAGCGGCAGGTCACTGATGACGTGCGCGTGCGCCGCAATTATCCGGACCAACCCCCCGTGATCCCGCATTCCATCGAGGGCTACGCCGTCGACCTGAACGCCAACAAATGCATGTCGTGCCATGCACGCAAGTTCACGGAGCAGAGCCAAGCCCCGATGATCAGCGTGACGCACTACCAGGACCGGGCGGGCAATACCCTCGGTGGATTGGCTCCGCGGCGCTATGTCTGCGTAGCCTGCCACGTGCCGCAGACGAGTGCGAAGCCCCTGGTGGATAACGTGTTCACCGACATGGATGCCATCTCCGAGCCTGAGCGGCAGCCTGCACGGGGGAGACACTGATGGCGGTGGGAATTACACGGGCTTGGGGCTGGTTTCGAGGCAACCGATGGGTCAGGACGGCCCTGACTCCGCCAGCCTATCTCAGCCTTGCATTCCTCACGCTCGGCGGCTTCGTGGCAGGTGTCATCTTCTGGGGCGGCTTCAACACCGCCCTCGAGTACACTAACACTGAGAAGTTCTGCGTCGGCTGCCACGAGATGAACGCAAACGTCTTCGAGGAGCTGAAGGGTACAATCCACTTCACGAACCGGTCCGGCGTACGGGCGGGGTGCCCCGACTGTCACGTTCCCCATGAGTGGACCAACAAGATTGCCCGCAAGATGCAGGCCTCGAAGGAGGTCTGGGGCCATATCTTCGGTTCCATCGACACGCGCGACAAGTTCCTGGCCATGCGTAAGCATCTGGCCGAGCGCGAATGGGAGCGCATGAAGGCGAACGACTCGTTGGAATGCCGCAACTGCCACAGCTCGGAATCCATGGACCTTGTGAAGCAGAACCCGCGCGCGGCTTCGGCGCACGAGCAGTTTTTGTTCACGGGACAGAAGACCTGCATCGACTGTCATAAGGGCATCGCGCATAAACTCCCCGACATGTCAGGGGTCCCGGGATGGCAGTAAGAACATGACAGTTCAAAGGTCACTCATCATCGCCCTTATCATCGGGGTTGCACTTTCTGGCGCGGCTCCCGCCACTTGGGCGCAAGGGCAGGGAGCATACAGTGCTCCTACCCAAACCCGCCCCATTGAGCCGCAGGAGTTCCTGCGGCTGGCCTACAGCTCCGCCTCCTTACAAGGCCAGGCCGCCAAGCTGGCTGCCAGCCGCGAGACAAGACCCGAGGTCAAGAGCTACGCGACCGGAGCGGTCGAATTCCGCTTGGGCATTCTGCAAAGGATCGAGGCGTTCGCCAGGGAGCGCAGCCTGCCGCTTCCATCTGTGAAGGAGTTCGAGCACCAAGTCGTTATAGAGAACCTGGAGCCGCTCGATTATCTCGCGTTGAGCCGGCGGTATACGGAAATCCAGCTCCAAGCGATTGGGCAGGAGATCGGCATTTATCAGGCGGCAGCCCGCAGTCCGTCGGCGGAGATCAAGGCGTTCGCCGAGCAGGTGCTTCCCGAGTTGCAGCGGCAGCAGGAAGGCGCACAGAAGATGTACGAGGCAGTTAAGCCTTGACTAAGGTAATGGCTGGCCCTGCCCAGTCGGTCTCCTGCGGCGATGACGGTCTGATTGCAATCGAAGAGGCTTGCTTACGGGCGGCCTCATACGCTTTGCCGATCGAGGAGCATGATGACTTGTCGATTGGCGATGCCATTGGTCGTACATTGGCATTGTCAGTGACGTCCGTTCTCCCGCTTCCGCCCTTCAGCCAATCGGCAATGGACGGCTATGCCGTGAGTGCCGGTGATGGACTGCCATCCGGTACGACATTGCCCATCACCGGACGCATGGCGGCTGGAGACGAGGCACTGCCTCTGTCCCAAGGCAGCGCCCTGCGCATTCTCACGGGCGCGCGAGTCCCCCATGGCGCGAACGCCGTTGTGATGCAGGAGCATGTCGTCCGCAACGACAGCAAGATAGTTCTTACCCGCATGGTCCGGCCGGGTGACAACATTCGGCGCTGTGGCGAGGACGTGGAGGTCGGTGAGGTTCTTCTCCAGTCAGGTGAGCGCATTGACGCTCGCCATGTCGCGCTGCTCGCCGCGCAAGGCTACGAACGAACGAGCGTTCGCCGCAGAGTTCGGGTTGGAGTGATCTCGACGGGCAGCGAGCTTCGCTCCCACGCCGAGGGATTAAACGAAGCCTCGTTATTCGACTCCAACCGCCCGATGATCCTTGCGCTTGCTCGTCAGTCAGGGGCCGAGGTCCTGGATGGGGGGATCGTGCGAGACGATCCGCATCTGATTGCAGGAGCCCTCTCGGAGCTTGCCCACCGTTGCGACCTGATCGTCACGACAGGTGGTGTCTCAGTCGGCGACGAGGACCATTCGATGGTGGCGCTCGTTGGGGCAAGGGGAAGAGGCGAAACCCTCAAGATCGCTCTCAAGCCCGGCAAACCTGCCGTGGTTGGTGCCATCGGGCGGACGGCCTATCTTGGCCTTCCGGGAAACCCGGTGGCTGCTCTCGTGTCGTGGCTGCTCCTCGGAAGTAGCGTATTGGCCACCCTGGACGGACGCCGGGCACGGCCTCCCTCTGGCATGCGCCTCCCACTGGTGCATGCCTTCAATCGGCGACCGGGACGAACTGAGTTCGCGCCTGCCCGCATCGTCCAGGTCAACGGCGGCTCGGCTGTTGAGATCCTCGGTCGCGGAGGCTCGGCTCGCCTCAAGCCTCTTGCCGCGGCTGACGGGCTCGTGCGCATCGAACCGCTTCACGCGCCGGTGGCCGAAAGTGACGAGGTCATGTTCCATCCCTTCCGGGACGGGTTCTCGGTTTAGGGAGGCTAAACGAAGTGGCCCGGGCTTGCGCCCGGGCCAGTAATGTGGCCGCTTTTTTGTCTGTTCTAATGGCCACCGGTCGACTGAGCCGACTTCTGCGGGTTGTAGTCCTTGAAGATCGCCTCATTCTGCGGCCCCTCGACCTGGAGAATGCCGGCCAGGCCGCGCTCGACGCGGCTCAGGGCATGGTCGACGAGGATGTAGTTACCGGGCACTTCGACCTTGAAGTCCACCACGCTCGCCCCGCCGGGAGGCGTGGTGATTGTCTGAACGTCCTTCATGGGCGAGCTGAGCGAAGCCATCGGATAGGCCTTGTCGAAGATCTCGCCGATCACGTGGAACGAGGATGTGTAGTTCGGGCCGCCCACGCCGAAGTAGATCCGAACCGTCTCACCAACCTTAGCCTTGAGGGGGTTCTTCTTAAGGGCATCGGTGCTGCCGTTGAAGATGAAGTACTCAGGGCGCTCGCTCAGCAGCTTGTCGATGCTCTCGTCGAGGTGACCCTTCGTGCCGTAGGCCTGCTCAGTGTAGATCTCGCCCTGCATCACATAGAACTCGTGATCGACCTTCGGCAGACCTTCCTCCGGCTCCACCAGGATCAGTCCGTACATGCCGTTCGCGATGTGCGATGCAACTGTTGGGGTGGCGCAATGGTAGACGTACAGGCCAGGATTGAGGGCCTTGAACTCGAAGCCGCGGGTCTTACCTGGAGCTGCTTCGGTCGCCTTCGCACCACCGCCGGGTCCGGTGACCGCATGGAAATCCACATTGTGCATCATGACGCTATCGTCGGCGTTCTTGAGCTTGACCTCGACCGTGTCGCCGACACGGACCCGCACAAAGGGACCAGGAACCTTGTTGTTAAAAGTCCAGTAGTGATAGGTTGTTCCGTCTGCGAGTTGTCCTGTCACTTCAGTCGTCTCGAAATCGACCTTGACCCTTTGCGGTGCGCGCTTGCCGATGGGGCCGGGCAAATCGCTGGGCAGGCGCACGATGTTCACTGGGCCTGCGCTTGCATCCGTCTTTGCATGGATATGCGGGGTTGCTGCTGCGAACTTGTCGCCTGCATTAGCTGCGAGCGGCGCGCCGAGCCACGCAGCGGTGGCAAGGGTGAGAATGGCAGCGGTCGCAAGCAGCGGCCGGCGTCCCGAGATCTTCAGAGCTTTCATTGTTGCCTCCTTTTGGGACCGCCTGGCGGATCGGAAATGGTCCGTCATCGGATGGTCAAGATGTACACCTGTGCCACGGCGACTATTTGTTGCAGCGCAAATAGTCGGAGGAATGGGGGCTTGGTGCCAAGGCCTCTCAAACCGTTCCTCGTCTACGCCTGCATGCGAGCCATCGGGAAGGCTGATTTCTGGAAAAGTTGAGCAAGCGCAATGAACTCGGCTGGCAGTGTCCTTAGACATCCCTCGCATGCCATGGGCCCGACGCGTCCAAGCGGGAGGCGTCACGAGTGGGAGCGAACGCAATGAGAGAGAACTTGAGAGTGCATTATGGGGAGGAGCGGCTACCCCGGTATACGAGTTACCCGACAGCGCCGCAGTTCTCGGATGCCATACGATATGAGACCTACGGGGAGTGGCTCGCTGCCATCTCAGGCGGAACGACTGCCTCGCTGTAACTCCATGTTCCGTTCTGCCGCTCAATGTGCTGGTATTGCGGCTGTCACACCACGATCACCCAGCGGGATGCGCCGATCGTCGACTACCTTGAGGTGCTCCGCCGCGAGATAAGGCTTGTCTCGGACCGTCTGAGCGCCCCTTTGCCGGTGGGCCACGTGCATTTAGGCGGCGGCACGCCCACGATCATGGAGGCCGCCGAGTTCATCGGCCTGATCAACCTCCTGCGGCAGAGGTTCTCCCTCGGGGCTGGCGCGGAGATCGCCGTCGAAATAGATCCGCGCACGCTCACACGCACCATGACCGCCGCCATCGGTGAGGCAGGCGTTATCCGCGCGAGCCTCGGCGTCCAGAGCTTCGATCCGGTGGTCCAGCGCGCGATCAACCGCATCCAAAGTTACGAGCAGACGGCGAGGGCTACGAACGGCCTCAGACAGGCAGACGTGCGCGGCGTCAATTTCGACTTGATCTACGGCCTGCCGCATCAGACAGTTGCCTCCTGCGTCGAGACCGTCCTGCAGAGCGTCGAGCTGCGCCCTGAACGCTTTTCGGTCTTCGGCTACGCGCATGTGCCCTCGTTTAAGAAGCACCAGCGCAAGATCGACGAGGCCGCACTGCCGGACGGCGCTGCCCGGTTCGAGCAGGCAGAGGCCATCGCCGAAGCGCTTGTGAGCGCCGGATATCGCCGGATCGGCTTGGATCACTACGCGCTGCCGGAGGACTCTATGGTGCAGGCGCAGGTCGACGGTGTCCTGCACCGCAACTTCCAGGGCTACACGACCGATTCGAGCGATGTCCTAATCGGCTTTGGCGCCTCCGCCATCGGACGAATGACGCAGGGCTACGCGCAGAACGAAGTCGTGCACGGGCGCTATGCAGAGCGCATTCAGCGCGGACAGCTGGCAACCGCGAAAGGCTATGCCCTGACCGCTGACGATCGCCTGCGGGCTGACCTGATTGAGCGCGTCATGTGCGACTTCCGCGTCGACGTCTCGCAGGTCTGCCGCACGCATGGAACCGAGCCGGGGGCACTCCTGCAATCGATTCCGCGGCTCCGGACCCTGGAACGGGATGGTATCATCCGCCTAAACGACAACGTGCTGTCGGTCAGCGAGGATACCCGCTTTCTCGTCCGTACCGTGGCATCGGCCTTCGATGCCTATCTCGGCGCATCCGGAAGAACGCACAGCCGTGCGGTCTGACTGACGCTTCAGGGAGGAACGCGAAAGGGCCTGCCGCTCATAATCGACAGCAGGCCCTTTCGCGTGTCCGGACGTATCTTATCTCACGATTTGGCGGTAGATGGCCGGTAGTGCCGAGGGAAGCTTCGCCACCTGGCCGATGATGGCATAGCCACCGCGCCCGAACAGGTGCGGGAAGTATGACTGCGCTTCTCGGTCTACGGTCACGCCGAAGACGGTGACGCCTGCGCGTCGTGCTTCCATGACGGCGCGCCGGGTATCCTCGATGCCGAAGCGGCCCTCGTAGTGGTCGATGTCGTTCGGCTTCCCGTCAGTTAGGACCAGCAGGAGCCGTTGCCGGTTCGGGCGCTCCGCCAGTTTCGCCGTCGCGTGTCGGATGCCCGTACCGATGCGTGTGTAATATCCGGGCTTCAGCGCCGAGATGCGCCGCGTCACCGCTTGGCTCATAGGCTCGTCGAAGTCTTTCACGGTTTCCACGCGTACCCAGGACCGGCGGCGGGAGGTGAAGGTCAGGATGGAATGGGAGTCGCCACAGGCGGCCATCCCGTGCGCCAGCACCAGAAGTGCCTCCTTCTCCACGTCGAGCACGCGCCGGTCGTCAATCCAGGCATCCGTCGAGAGTGAGACGTCGACCAGAAGGGTCACGGCGAGATCGTGGGCCTGGCGCTTGCTGACGAGGTGAACGTGCTCCGAGCCGGATCCCCCCGAAAGCAGGTCGCTGCGTGCACGGACGATAGCATCAATGTCGAGTTCCTCACCATCCGGCTGCGCCCGCAGAACCTCGTGTTTCGGCCTCAGCGCCTCGAACTGCCGATGCACCCGCTTAATCATCCGGCGGGCTTCATCGTCAGCCTCCCAGGTCGCGCCTTGATCCGAAGCGCAGGTGGCCAGCACACCGCAGTGACGGGGCAGGTAGGCCTTTCGGGTGTAGTCCCACTCCGGATAGGTGAGATCGGCCGTCAGGCTGGTCGTGTCCACGGCCTCCGGCGGCAGGTCGAGGTCGAACTTGAGCTTGCTCGCAGGCTTGCCCTTGTGCCTGGAGAGGGGAATCTCCTCCATCTCGTCTAAGGCTTTCTCAGCGTTCTCGTCTTCGTCATCATCCGAGGGGCGATTGACATTGACCATTTCCGCCATGGCCAAAATCTTCTCGAAGCGGTTCAGGATGAAGGGATCGCTGCGTTGGGCCTGGCCGGCCTCGCGTCGGGCGGCGAAGCGTCTGCGCGTGTCCGACGGAGCTAGATGGCTCAGACCCGCAGGCTCGTCGCCATTGCCGTTTGTCTCTCCAGCCTCGCGAGTCCAGGCGTCGCCCCAGAGCGGAACGGGAAGAAAGGGCTGGTAGCCTGGAGGCGCGTGCGGGGGCAACGCCACGATGCCGCCTGCGGTATCCCAAAAGTTAGGGGGCGTGGCGCTGTCATCCCTCAGAAGCGACAGCACGATCTGCTCGATTCTTCCCTCCAGATGGGGGAGCGGTCGCTGGGGTCGTGCCGCACGCATGGCAAGGCAGAGATCGGCGTAGGTTTTCACCAAGCCTGGGCATTGCTCTAAGACGGTGGCGACGGTTTCGCGGGCCCGATTGAGAGCCAGAACGTCGCGCCGCAGGGGATCGGCCTCAGTGATCGGATCGGATGGTACGAAGGCGAAGTAGGCGCCAAGCCAGAGGTAAAGCGAACGGTTCAGCGCACTCGATGGGAACAACTCGATCCGCGGCGGCAGGAAGAGGGTGGAGGGGTCCCGCCCTGACTGTTCCAGCCGCTCCTCAGCAACGCCGATCCGCTGAAGGAGGTTCAGGCGATGGGACGAAGCTCGGGCCGCCGTGCCGGCAAGCTGCACCCCAGCCTCCCCGCCGACGCCACGGAAGAAGACGGCAAGCGAGGCGCGAACCTCGTCGAGCGGGACGCCATGCTCCGGATAACGCGGGTAAGTAACCGCGCGCCCCACGAGTCGATGCCAGAATCGGCCGACGGTCTCCTCGAGTTCTAGGAAGTCGAGCATGGCAGGTCTCCGGTTCAGGCGAGCGTCGCGCGGGCGACCTCGATCAGGGCCCTCTTGACGTCGAGATCGTCAGTGAGCGGCTCGATCATCGTCGCGGTGACAGCCTCTTCAGCCGATACGCCGGCCGCGAGGAGCGACGCGCAGTAGACCAGCAGCCTCGTCGAGACACCTTCCTCCAGGTCCTGCCCCTTGAGCGCCCGTAGGCGTCGAGCCAGCACGAGAAGGGGTCGGACGCGATCCGCGGACAGCCCGCTCTCGGCCACGACGACGGCGATCTCATGCTCGATGGGCAGGAAGTCGAACTCGATAGCGACGAAGCGCTGGCGGGTCGAGGGCTTCAGTGACTTCAGGAGGGTCTGGTATCCCGGGTTGTAGGACACGACCAGCATGAAGGAATCCGGTGCCTGCAACTCCTCGCCCGTGCGGTCGAGCGGCAGGATCCGACGATCGTCCGTCAGCGGATGGAGCACGACGGTCACATCCTTGCGGGCCTCGACAACCTCGTCGAGGTAGCAGATGCCGCCCTCGCGTACGGCGCGGGTGAGAGGGCCGTCCGCCCATATGGTGTCGCCGCCCTTGAGGAGATAGCGCCCGGTGAGGTCGGCAGCGGTGAGGTCGTCGTGGCAGGAGACTGTATGGAGAGGCAGGCCGAGCTTTGACGCCATGTGAGCGACAAATCTGGTCTTGCCGCAACCAGTCGGGCCTTTCAGGAGCAGCGGCAGGCGCTTGCGCCAAGCCAATTCGAAGAGAGTACATTCATTCCCGGCCGGGACGTAATAGGGAAGGTCAACGGCGGGTCCGGGAACTGCTTGGAGAAAAGGTTTCATTGGCTTGATCTTTCAAATGGGCGCATCTGAAGACGGGAGTGGCCGACAAGGCCGCCCCCGGAATAGATCACTCGGCGGGCTGGAGACCTTGCGTCAGGCGCACGGTCTTCTCGCGTCCGGGCACGAAGACCGCGTAGACGAACATGATCGCGGAGATCAGCACGAACACGCCGGAACCGAGGCGGATCCAGTAGAACAGCGCCAGCTGGTCCTGGACGTCCATGTACGACTGGCCGAGCACGCGTTGCAGGTGAACCTGGACGACGCCTGCGAAGGTGAGGGCGAAGGTCATGACAGACATGGCTGTGCACATGATCCAGAAGCTGATGATGCTGAGCGTCTGGTTGTACGGAGCGCGCCCGAGGATGTGCGGCATGGCATAGGCCATCACGGCGAGGTTCAGCATGACATAGGCGCCGAAGAAGGCGAGGTGCCCATGGGCGGCGGTCACCTGCGTGCCATGGGTGTAGTAGTTCACAGACGACAGGGTGTGCAGGAAACCCCAGACGCCCGCACCGAAGAACGCCATCACCGAGCAGCCGATCGACCACAGGAGCGCCGCGCGGTTGGGATGCTTGCGGCCGGCCTTCCAAGTCATCTGGACGGTGAAGACCACCATGGTGAAGAACGGCGCAACCTCAAGGGTGGAGAACAGCGAGCCGATCCACTGCCAATAGCCTGGAGCACCGATCCAGTAGAAGTGGTGACCGGTGCCGAGGATGCCGGAGAACAGTGCCATGCCAACGATCACATAGAGCCACTTCTCGACCACCTCGCGGTCGATGCCGTTGAGCTTGATCATCAGGAATGCGAGCACGGAAGCCATGATCAGCTCCCACACGCCCTCGACCCACAGGTGCACGATGTACCACCAGTACATCTTGTCCACCGCCAGGTTCGACGGGTTGTAGAAGGAGAACAGGAAGAAGATCGCCACACCCCACAGCCCGAAGAGCAGGATGTTGGTGACCACTGTCTTGCGGCCCTTGAGCACCGTCATGGTGATGTTGAACAGGAACATCAGACACACGACGACGATGCCGACCTTGATGATGAAGGGCTGCTCCAGGAACTCGCGGCCTTCGTGGATCTTGAACATGTATCCGACGACCGCAATGCCCGCGGCGATGAAGAACATCCAGAACTGGAGTTTGGCGAGGAACGGGCTGAAGAGCTCGGTCTCGGTCTCCTCCGGGACCAGGTAGTAGGTTGCGCCTATGAATCCGATCAGCAACCAGACGATCAGGGCGTTGGTGTGGATCATCCTGACCACGTTGAAGGGCAGAAGCTCCGACAGGGTGTTGGGCAGGACATAGATCGTGCCGGCCAGAACGCCGAACAGGACCTGAGCAATGAATAGGGCCAGAGCTCCATAGAAGTAGAGCAGGGCCACCTTTTGCGTTGGGTATTTCATGATGACATTCCCCTCTCAGCCGGCATTGTTCGGCGGCCAGTCCTGGGTCTTGATGCGGCTGGTCCATTCCAGGAAATCGGCGAGGTCGTTGAGTTCCTGGTCGGTGAGGTTGAACTGCGGCATCTGCCGCCGTCCTTCGATGCCGGTCGGCTGAGCGGCCATCCAGGCCTTGAGCGTCTCGCGGGCGCCGGCCGGATCTTCCTTGCCGCCGTACCGAACCCAGACATTGCCGAGTTCCAGGGCAAAGTAGGCTCCTTCACCAAGGATGGAATGGCAGTTGATGCAGGAGTTCTTTTCCCACACATGCTTGCCGCGGGCGACGGAGTCGTTCAGCGTCGATACATCGGTCGACGTGGTGTTCATGTAGTAGTGGCTGTGGGCGGTCAGGCCCACGAAGATGGCAAAGAAGAAGAACGAGCCCCCGTAGAACACGTTTCTTGCCGCCGATTTGGTGAGGACTTCAGCCATCACGCTATCCTTCTTGATCGGGCAGGGAGGTAAGGGATGTGGTCAGGGCCGCTGCGTCGGAAGCGCCGGGGCGGTCCCCGAGAGTGATCTATCTGAAGGAAATGAGTGAACATGGCTGACGCCTCGCAGTGAAGTCGCTTGCCGCGTGGTGCGGATGGTCAGCAACGTACAGGAGCAGACGGGGCGTTCTTTGCTCTGGCGCAAGCTCTGGTGGGGAGTGCCCTCGTCAGCCGTGCAACAGAGGGGCTTCCGCGGCGACCCAAGCCGATGCGGCGATCAGAACGAGCCACGATGACAGCGCGATCCGCCAGCCGGGTGGAGCATCACGGAGCTTGAGGAAGTCCATCAGAAAACCAGCCCTTGGCGACAGCCGCCGTCAGCACGACACCACTGCCGATGAGACCTCCCGCTCCCGCATGCCCGGTGATCATGCTGAGGATGGTCAGCAGGACGAGCAGGATCCAGGCGCGTGTCGCACGGCGTGTGGGAGTGCGGGTCATGGCGTCATCCGACCAGGTACATCAGCGGGTACATCACCACCCAGACGAGGTCGACCATGTGCCAGAAGGCAGTCCCGGTCTTCAGGTTCTCTGGGCTGTCGTGCAGCGCGACGGCCGCGATGATGACGATCCCGAGAACAACGTGGAGGAGGTGGAATCCGGTGATGAGGAAGTAGAGCATAAAGAACGTATCAGTTTCCAGGCCGATACCGGCCTCGATCTTGGCCGCGTATTCTACGACCTTGACGGCGGTAAAGACGCAGCCCAGGAACGCCGCTCCGGCGAGCAATTGCCGCGTCGACCTCAGGCGTTCGATGATGCGGGCCTCGACGGCTAATGCCGCCAGCCATCCGCTGGTGATTAGGACGAGCGTGTTCACGCCGCCGAGAACGAGATCGAGCTGCGTCCGGCCGGCGGCAAAGACGTCAGGCTGAACGGCGCCCGTGACAGCGAAGGCCGCAAGAAGAAGCCCGAAAGTGACGACCTCGGTCAGGATGAGCGCCCACATCATCGGGTGTCCCGGCAGGTCGGACAGCGCCCCCCAGGGTCTGTCCTCTTGAGCAGCGTTCATCGTTTCCAATCATTGCGTGCTTGCCGACGTCGATCCCTAAGGCGCCCATCCGACATTCTCGTTGCGCTGCCTCAAACAACTCCTCAGCGTTCCGGTCCATAGAGAGACGAAATTATGGACAGGAGAGATCAATCATGACGGATGCACAGATCGGTCTGGTGATGGCGACGCCCCTCATCGTCATATTCGCGGTGATGCTTCATAGGATGGGCGTGCTGCGCCTGAGCGGCACCGTCGCGGCCGTAACCATGTCGGTGGCCATTGCGGTCACCTTGTTCCTGACCCAGTAGCGAGGTTCCCGCGGGACTGGCGACGCCTACCGCATCGGGTGAGAACCAACGAAGGGCTCGGATTCGATGAAGCCCGCCTGTGCAACGCAACAGCGCCGGGAACAGGATTGTCAACGTTCCGGCGCTTGGGGCTTAGCATTGGTCGGTGCCATGCTCCTGCGGGCTTTGGCCATTACGGCAGACGTGACGCGGAGCCGCTCCAGGCTCCACGTTGGCGTTGCTCTCGGATATACTGCCTTTAGGCCGCTTCACGGCTGATGCGTACCTTCCATAGATCGGGACCGTTCACCACGTAGTCCCAATCGAAGGCACCCGGACAGTTGACGCCGAACTGGTAGAGGAGGGGCCTCGGGTCATGATCGTTCACGAGCAGGAAGCTCTCTCCCTCATCCAACTGGTCGAAGGTGCCGAAGATCAGGGGATGCCGCATCCGCGGCATGATCTGGCGGAGATCGATGATGGTCTCGGTGACGTTGGAACTGAACATGGGCAAGAATTCCTTCGGGCGACCTAGCAGATCCAGGCCGCTTCACGTGACGGGTTCGGGTATCCCACGGATCCCGGACGAGGTTGACATCGACGGAAGAACCCCCTTGGAGCCGGCGCAGGAAATGCTCCAGCGCACACGCAATGATGGCCTTCTTTCGATGACCGGGACACTCGCCCATAAGCGACGTCGCTACTTTGCCCCACCTCAAACAAAAGCGCCGGCTTATCGGCATCGCTCGCCTTGTTGATTCCGCGCAAAGAAGAACAGCGGAAAACCGGCAGGATGGAGCATGTCCAATCGAATCCTTAGCGCGGAGGCCATGATGCCCCTTGAGTCCACCCAACTCGTCGACGACACCATGCGGTGCTGGCCCATGACGATCCGGGCTTTCCTTAAGCACAAGATGCACTGCGTCGGCTGTCCGATCGCCTGCTTCCACACCGTTGCAGATGCCTGTCGGGAGCATGGCGTCGACCAAAAGGAATTTCTGGCTGACCTGAGGGCAATCATCGCGCAAGCACCCATTCCCGAGATCCGGGAAGAGTCCGCGCCTATCTCCGCCTGCTGGCCCACCTGATGCGAGCTGCCTCAGTCCGACGGGCGCTCGGCAAGCATAAATAGCTTGTGCGGGTCCCGGATCGAGATCCTCTGCCGCCCGCTCTCAACGAGGCCCTGGTCTTCCCAGGCGCTCAGGATGCGGCTGACAGTGTGCAGTGTCGTTCCCGTCATCTCCGCGACGTCCTGGCGTGAGATCGGGAAATCAATCTGGATGCCGTCGTCGCCCTTCCGCCCGGCCTGCTTGGCGAGACGCAGGAGCGCGTGGGCGACGCGCCTCTCGACCTGCTCCGTCGACATCTCGACGACCCTGGTGTGGGCGTCATGGAGGCGGCTTCCGACGGTCTGTATCGTGTTGACGGCGAGGGCAGGATGCCTTGCGACGAGGCGGGGCCAGGCTGCAGACGGCCAGACGAGAGCGAGGCTGTCCACGACTGCGAGGGCCGTGGCCGGGTAGGTGCCACGCCCCATGGCCATGGCGATCCCAAAGATTTCGCCGGGCATTACGTAACGGACCACGACCTGCTGCCCGTCGGGCGTGACCTTCATGACCCGCAGGTGCCCATGGAGAAGAATGAAGAAGGAATGCGCCTCCTCGTCCTGCTGGAAGACGCTGGCGCCCTTCGGGTAGCGGATCGATTGAGCTTCCCGCAGGATATCCTTGAGATCGTCCGGCCCCACTCCGGCGAACATCGGGAGATCGGCCACGAGCGATTTGTCCAGGTTCGGCATACTGCGAATTCCATCTCTCATTCGGGCGCTACAGCAGCATGCCGAAGGCGAAAGGGAGATCACACCCTTCCCGCTCTCGGTGCGGGCTGCCACCCCACCAATCCCGACCTATGTCGGATTTCTTGCCCTGCATTCCTTATTCCGACAGCGGCCCGATCGAATTGATATATCTCAAACCTTTGGGTCCTTGCCGCAGGCATAGAGCAGCATTCGGATGTTTCAAAAGGGTTTGTCCGTAAGTTTGTGGCAGATCAAACAACGCATATCCAGCAAGGCGTATGACTTCTCCTCAAGAGCCGATGAGGCTCGCAGGCCTCAATCAAGGAGAAGGATCATGCGTAAGGTTATCGTGCTCGGCGCTCTCGTGGCTGCCCTCGGCTTCGCAGGTGCGGCCGGTGCCGCCGAGGTCGAGGTGAAGATGCTTAATAAGGGCACCGACGGCGTCATGGTGTTCGAGCCGGCGCTGGTGAAAATCAATCCGGGCGACACGGTGAAGTTCCTGGCTTCAGATAAGGGTCACAACGTCGAAACCGTCGATGCCATGGTGCCGGAAGGCGGGCAGAAGTTCGTCGGCAAGATCAACGAGGAGCTTGCCATCACCTTCGACAAGCCGGGCGTGTACGGCTACAAGTGCAAGCCGCATTACGGCATGGGCATGGTCGGCATGATCGTTGTCGGCGACGCGACCAACGTGGATCAGGCCAAGGCCGCCACGCACCCCGGCAAGGCCAAGCAGGCATTCGTCAACCTGTTCGACAAGCTTGCCACCACAACGACCGCCGCGAAGTAACAGCGTCCCCTGGATTCCATGCGCCGCCGCGGTGATCAAGCCGTAGCGGCGCCAACGTCCTTGCAGCGTCCGATGGCCACTCTCGACATCAGCTTCAAACCCGAGCGGGCCCACCTTCGCAAGCCAAAGCGCGGGATCATCACGGAGAGGGTCGTTCCCCAGTCCGTCTCCGGCCGCTACCGCCGCCTGAAGTGGGTCGCGCTGCTCCTCTGCCTCACCATCTACTACGTGCTGCCGTTCATCCGTTGGGCCCGAGGTTCCGGTCAGCCCGACCAGGCCGTGCTGCTCGACTTCGAGCACGGACGCCTCTACTTCCTCCTCATCGAGATCTGGCCGCAGGAGGTCTACTACCTCACGGGCCTGCTGGTCCTAGCGACCCTGGTCCTCATCTGGCTCAATGCCATCGCGGGCCGGGTCTGGTGCGGCTACCTCTGCCCGCAGACTGTCTGGACCGACCTTTTCCTAGTCGTCGAACGGGTTGTCGAGGGCGACCGCAGGGAGCGCCTCAAGAAGCACGACGCTCCACTCACGCTGAAGCGCATCCTCGAGATCGGCCTCAAGCACGTGCTCTGGCTTCTCATCTCTATGCTCACCGGGGGGGCCTTCGTTCTTTACTTCGCTGATGCGCCGACGCTGTTGGTCAATCTCGCCACGGGACGCGCATCCGCCATCGCTTATGCGTGGGTCGGCATCCTGACCTGTACCACTTACACCCTGGCCGGCTTCGCCCGCGAGCAGGTCTGTACCTGGATGTGCCCGTGGCCGCGCCTCCAGGGCGCAATCTGGGACCCCGAGGCGCTGACCGTCAACTACCGCGACCACCGGGGGGAGCTCCGTGTATCCGCAAAGAAGGCACTTGAGCTGCGGTCGAAAGGGGAACCCGCCGGGGACTGCGTCGACTGCATGCAGTGCGTGACCGTCTGCCCGATCGGGATCGACATCCGGGAAGGACCGAACTTCGCGTGCATCAATTGCGGCCTGTGCGTGGATGCCTGCGATACGACCATGGCGAAGCTCGGTCGTCCGCGTGGGCTGATCGACTACATGGCTTGGTCCAACATCGAGCGGGAACGCCGGAAGGAGCCCACCCGCAACCACGTGGTCAGGCCGAAGACAGTTGGTCTCGGACTGTCAGTGCTGGCGCTCGTGGGTGTCATGGCTGTCAGCCTCTCGATGAGGAGCGACGCCAAGATAACCGTCATCCACGACCGCAACCCGGTTGCCGTGAGGCTCTCCGACGGACGGACGCGAAACGGCTACGCGGTCCGGCTCTACAACAAGGCGGACGTGGAACGCTCGTTTCGCCTCATCGTGACCGGTTTGCCGAATTCAGCCGTCGAAGTCGTAGGCGAGGATGGCCTGGTGAGCGTCGCCTCTGACACAACCCGCGAATTGCGTGTGCTCGTCACGGCACCCGCGGACGACCGGCAGCCCATTGCATTCACGGCGACCGACGTCGCCACGGACGGCGCCGTGTCGGCGCAGGACATCTTCGTTCCAGTCGAAGGAGGCCGATGATGGCTCCGATCCCACGCCTGCGGGACTACACGGGACCCGCGCTCCTCTCATACGGCTTCCGGCCGTTCTTTCTGTTCGGTTCGCTTTACGCCGGGTTGGCCATCCTCGCGTGGCTACCGCTGTTCTACGGCAAGTTGGAGCTGTCAACGGCTTTTGCCCCGCGCGACTGGCACATCCACGAGATGCTCTACGGCTATCTCCCGGCGGTGATCACCGGCTTCCTGCTGACGGCGGTCCCGAACTGGACCGGGCGCATGCCGCTCCAGGGGCGGCCTCTGCTCGCTCTCATCCTGGCGTGGGCTGCGGGACGCGTCGCCGTCACCACTTCGGCCTGGATCGGCTGGGAGGCTGCGGCGGTGATCGATAATGGCTTCTTGCTTCTGGTTGGCATTGCTATGGCCCGCGAGATCGTCAAGGGAAGGAACTGGCGCAACCTCAAGGTCCTGATCGCGATTGGTGTCCTCGCCATCGGCAACATCGTGTTTCATGTCGAGGCGCATGCTCTCGGGTCTGCCGACTACGGCATCCGCTTCGGTATCGCCGCCACCATGACGCTGATCATGCTTGTGGGCGGACGCATCATCCCGAGCTTCACCCGCAACTGGCTCGCACGCGAGAATCCCGGCCGCCTGCCGGCCTCGTTCGGCCGCTTCGACGTCGTTTCTATGATCACAGCTGGCGTAGCCCTCGTGATGTGGACGGCCGCTCCTGAGTGGAGCGTGACCGGCGCGGCTCTGATCGCCGCGGGCGTACTTCAGGCAGTTCGGCTGGCCCGCTGGGCCGGCGAACGCACCTGGCGTGACCGGCTCGTTTTGATCCTGCATGTTGCCTATGCATTCGTGCCGCTGGGATTCGTTCTGGTCGGCTTGGCCGCACTGGGAGTGCTGCAGTCCGGCGCCGGAATTCATGCCTGGACGGGCGGCGCCATGGGCATCATGACCCTTGCGGTGATGTCTCGGGCTAGTCTCGGCCACACGGGAAGGGCGCTCGCGGCAACTGCGTCCGTGCAGGTTCTCTACATGCTGGCGGTCGCGGCTGCCGTCACTCGGGTTTGCGCGGCCATTCATCCGGATTGGAGCAGTATGCTGCTTCACGTGGCGGGCGGCGCATGGGCCGCAGCCTTTGTCGGCTTCGCCCTTGCATACTGGACAGTGTTCACCCGTCCGCGGGTGACGCCCTGAAGCGGCGAAATAAGTCCTTTGGTTGCGCTCGAGCAACGTGCGGACTTGCGGGCTACGACATCCTCCCACGGCAGCATGGAGGCGGACATGGAATTGGCAGCGATAATCAGGCAATGGCATTCGAAGTGGACGCAGGCACACCAATTGGACGGCCTCGGACCGGAGCAACGGCAGGCGCTCGCACGTGACATCGGAATTTCGGAGGTTCTGTTGTGCGACCTTGCTGCACGGGGAGAGGAAGCTGGATCGGAGCTGCCGCGCCTCATGGAGGCCCTCTCGCTTGACGTAGCGCGGATCAGACGCACCCAGGCTGCGTTGATGCGGGACATGACGAATACCTGCTCCCGCTGTCCCGCCACCGTCCGCTGCCGGCGACATCTCGATCAGGGGTACGCCCGATTGCTCCAAGACCTGTACTGCCCCAATGCTGAGACTTTGCGGGAGCTACATGGAGAAGAAAGGTCAAAGCAGCAAAGAACCGGGGAGCATAATGTTAAAAGCTTCGTTTCATAAACAGCTAACCGCGAAACTACTCGTACGACCTGGGAATGTCTCCTGTTGGCACTTCTCGGAAGTAGACTGAGTGTCTGCACTAGCGAGGAACAACGAACGCTCCTGGGGCAAGGGATCGTCAGTGCCTGCCCCATAAAGGACTGCCAAGCATGCCGCTGCGAATGTCCGCTTAGCGCCCAGAGGAGACCTTCCTACTTTTGCTAGCTGAATAGACGAGATGCATATTTCCAGAAGTCTTCAGCCGCACTCGTGAGCCGCGCACGGGGGCGGAATAGGCGCACTTCGACGGAAATGTCCCATTCAGGCCCGCCTGCGCGGACGAGACGCCCTGCCTCAAGATCGGATTCCACGAGGCTGCGGATGACCCAGGCGACGCCGGCGCTGCTCTGCGCCATCTCGGCCAACAGAACCGCAGGTCCGATGAAGCCCGGCTGAAGGGACGCGGGCTGCTCCTTGGCAGCGAGGGAACTCGCGACGATCCGACCAATTCCCGACCCTGGATGATACGTGAGGTGGGGTAGGGGAGCGTCAGGCGTGCCTGGCAATACGAAGCGCGGCTTTAGGGCGTCGGCCTCGTCCGGCGCGCTCACCGGCACGACTATGTCCTCGCCGATGGGAATGGACTGAAAGCGCGAAGCCTGGAGCCTCGTCGGCGCGAGCACATGATGATGGGCAATCAGGAACTGCGCCTCGCCGTCGATCAGCATGCGCTCGCAGGACGACATGTTTGCCGAGACCAGCTGCAGGTTCATGCTGGCGGCGGCCTCAGCTTGCACTTGGCGGAACCAGTGCGGGAAGAACGTGATGGACAGCGCGTTGGTGACGGCAAAGCGCAGGGACTCGATTGCCGCGTGGGCTTCCTCCAAGACCCGCTCCCGGCCCGCTGCCACGCGGTGCAGAATGTCTTCGGCGATGGGCCGGAAAGCAATCCCGGCACGGGTCAGCACCACCGTGTGGGTGTTGCGCTCGAAGAGAGACGTGCCGAGCCATTGTTCCAGTGCGCGGATGCGCCGGCTCAGGGCTGGCTGCGTGACGTGGCGCTTCTCCGCGGCGCGCGAGAAGCCGCCCGCATCGATCACCGCGAGAAAATCCTTCAGCCAGCCAAGCTCTACGTCCATGCCGTCAGCGTATCATTTCATGCCGTCTCTGCATTACACCCTCGAAACGTTCGCGTCTATCAAAGTGTGAGCTGACGGTCGGGGCAGGGCTTTTCCCGGCCGAATTCCTCAACAACAACAGATCGCTAACGATCTGGGGATGCGCCATGACCTCTGCTCACGACTCCTCCGACACCAGGCTCCAGAGCGACAGCAGCGCCAAGCCACGCATCGCCTTGACCATGGGCGACTGCACGGGCATCGGCCCCGAGCAATGTGCGCGTATTCTCTCTGACGGTCGTATGAATAATATTGCGAAAGTCGTGCTGGTAGGCGACGCCCGGGTGCTCGAACGCGGCATGCAGGATGCAGGTGTGAAATTCGACGTGCGCCGCGTCTCCTCCGCCAGCGAGATCGATTGGAACGACGACATCGTCCCCTTGATCGATCTGGGCAACATCGATCCGACCGTGCTCCCGCGCGGCGCGGCCTCGCCGGAATCGGGCAAGCTAACGGGTGACACGCTGGCTCGCGCCATTGAGATCGCCGGCGAAGGCCATGTCGACGCGATCACCTTTGCGCCGCTCAACAAGGCCGCGATGTTCGCAGGTGGATGGAAGTTCCCCGACGAGCACAAGATGTTTGCCCATCTGCTGGAACATAAGACCTACTTCTCCGAGATGAACGTGCTCGACGGCCAGTGGATGTCCCGCGTGACTGGACACGTATCGCTCCGCCAGGCCATCGAGGAGATCACGCCGCAATCGATCTCCGATGCCGTGACCCTGGTGCATGAAATGCTGAGCAATGCCGGTATCGAGAACCCGCGCATCGCGGTGGCGGCGCTCAACCCCCATGCGGGCGAGGGTGGACTGTTTGGTCGCGACGAGATCGAGATGATCGGGCCCACCGTAAAGGCGCTGGCCGAGAAGCGCATTAACTGCTCCGGACCCTATCCTGCCGACACGGTCTATATCCGGGCATTCAAAGGTGAATTCGACAGCGTGGTCGCCATGTACCACGATCAGGGCCAGATCGCCACGAAGCTGAAAGGCTTCAACCGCGGCGTCACGGTGACGGCCGGTCTGAAAACCATCTTCACCACGCCCTCGCACGGCACGGCCTTCGATATCGTCGGCAAGGGCATCGCTACCACGGGCGCGCTGGAATCGGCGATCACCCTCGCGGCGACGCTCGCCACCAACAGAGCGCGCCGGGCGACAGTGCGGCGCTGACGGACACCCTAATCATACAGAAGATCACCAAAAAGGTGACTGACATTTCACCGGGTTGCCGCGAGAAGCGGCGTTAAAAACAACTAAGGAGGAACGCATGAAGAAAGCCATGACGATCGTCGCCGCGGCGGCTCTCGCATTCGCGAGCGCAGGCCCGGCTGTTGCCGAGATCAAGCGCTTGGAGATCACTGCGCCGGCCGCCGCCGGCGGCGGCTATGACCAGAACGCCCGCATCATGCAGCAGGTTCTCCAGAAGGAGGGGCTCGCATCGGGCATCCAAGTGGTCAACCAGCCCGGCGCAGGTGGCACCATCGGTCTTGCAAACTACGTCAATAACAAGAAACGTTCTCCCACCCTTCTCATGGGCGGCCTTGCCCTCGTGGGCGCCATCATCACCAACAAGTCCACGGTCTCGTTCGAGGACACCTATCCGCTGGCCAGGCTGAGTGCCGACTACCAGCCGATCGTCGTGGCGGCGGATTCTCCGTACAAGACAGTTGAGGAGCTCATCGCCAAGTTCAAGGCCGATCCGGGCTCCATCTCGTGGGGCGGCTCCGGTCCTGGCAGCACGGACCACATGCTCTACGGCCTGCTTGCAAAGGCCGCGGGCGTCGAACCGTCGAAGATCAACTACGTGGTGCTCACCTCCGGCGGCGAGATGCTCTCGGGCGTCATGGGCGGCCACGTGACCGTTGGAACCGGTGGCTACAGCGAGCTTTCCGCTCAGATCAACGCCGGTAAGGTGCGTGCGCTCGCTATTTCCTCGCCGGAGCGGCTCCCGGGCATCGACATTCCGACCTTCAAGGAAAAAGGCTACGATGTGAACCTGGTGAACTGGCGTGCGGTGTTTGCGCCCAAAGATCTCAAGGCGGAAGAGAAGCAGGAACTCGAGCAGGCCATCGACAAGATGGTGAAGAGCGAGGACTGGAAGGCGGCCGTCAAGCAACGCGGTTGGAGCGATGCCTACATGCCGCCTGCGGAGTTCGCGGCCTTCGTCAAGCAGGAGCATGTGCGGGCCGAGGGCCTGTTCAAGGAACTCGGTCTCCTGAAGTAGGTCCCACGACCGGGCCCGTTCTCAAGACCGGGTCCGGTTCACCCTGTTCCGGCATGGACGCCAGCTATCGCCGTCATGGCGATCTGGATTGTCCGAAAGCAGGCCTGTCCGCGACGCGGATACCGACCAGATCATCAGTGCACGACGATGATCGACGGAGGTCGCTCGATGAATTCTACAATCAAGCTTCAGATCGGGAACTTCGCTCTCGGAGCCATCTTGCTCCTTCTCGCCGTTCTCGTGGCGGTAGAGACATTCTCGCTCAGCCCGCCCACGCAGCAGGCGACGGTCGGGCCTGCCTTCTTCCCGCTGCTCATTGCGCTTGGCCTTGCGGCAAATTCCGCAGCCCTGATCTGGCAAGCGCTTCGCGGCAGGGTACCCGGGGATCAATGGCTCAAGCACGACATGGTGCCTGTGCTGATCGTGCTCGCAGGCCTTATCGTGCAGATGGCTCTTCTCACCACAGCCGGGTGGATCGTGGCGACCACACTGCTATTTGCCACCGTCGCATGGGCTTTCGGCAGCCGCCACGTCGTGCTCGATCTTCTCATCGGCTTCGTGTTGAGCGCAGCATCCTTCTACATGTTCAACGAGGTGCTGGGACTTTCGTTGCCGCAAGGATGGATCGTCGAAACCCTCATGAACGGCTGATCCTTCCGTTCTTACCCTTCGAAACGAACCACACCGGGCGCTTCGCGACATGATAGAAACGCTGCAACTACTTTTCCAGGGCTTCACCGTTTCTCTGGCTCCCATGAACCTCCTGTGGGCGGCGGTGGGCGTCACCATAGGCACTGCCATCGGCGTGCTTCCGGGTATCGGTCCGTCGCTCACCGTAGCGCTTCTTTTACCCGTCACCGCCGCGCTCGAGCCCACTGCAGCCTTCATCATGTTCGGCGGCATCTACTACGGCGCGATGTATGGCGGATCGACTACCTCCATCCTGCTCAACACGCCAGGCGAGTCCGGCGCGATCGTGACCGCCATTGACGGACATGCCATGGCGCGAAAGGGGCGGGGAGCGCAAGCTCTCGCGACGGCCGCCATCGGCTCCTTCGTGGCAGGCACCATCGCTACCCTTGCGATGACCTTCGTAGCGCCCGCAATGGTCTCCTTTGCGCTGCTGTTCGGCCCGGCCGAGTATTTCGGCCTCATGGTGCTGGCCTTCGTGACGGTCACGGCCGTTCTGGGCGAGAGCCTGGCTCTCGGCATGGCGAGTCTCATGCTCGGGCTGACGCTTGGCCTCGTGGGCATCGACAACCAGACGGGCGCTGCGCGTCTTACCTTCGGCATTCCGGAACTCCTAGATGGCATCGACGTGGTCATCGTCGCGGTGGGGCTCTTCGCCATCGGGGAGGCGCTGTACCAAGCCTCACGCTTCCGGCACGAGAAGGAAGAGATCTACGAGCTCAAGGGCTCGCTCTGGATGAGCCGCGAGGATTGGAGCCGTTCATGGAAGCCGTGGCTTCGTGGAACGGCTATCGGATTTCCCATCGGCTCACTGCCTGCTGGCGGCAGCGAGATCCCGACCTTTCTGTCCTATGTGGTCGAAAAGCGCCTCGCCAGGAAACCCGAGGAGTTCGGCCATGGAGCAATCGAGGCCGTGGCTGGACCTGAGGCCGCCAACAATGCGTCGGCTGCGGGCGTGCTCACGCCGCTTCTCGCGCTGGGTCTGCCGACTTCCGCGACAGCGGCCATCATGCTTGCTGCATTCCAGCAATACGGGTTGCAGCCCGGCCCATTGCTGTTCGAGAACGACCCGCAACTCGTCTGGGGCTTGATCGCAAGCCTTTATATCGGCAACGTGTTCCTGCTCCTGCTCAACCTGCCCATGGCGGGCGTATGGGTGAAGCTGCTGCTGGTGCCCAAACCCTGGCTCTATGGCGGCATCCTGGCCTTTGCGACGCTCGGCGCCTACTCGCTGAACAACAACATCGTCGATCTCGTGCTGCTCTGGCTCATTGGCATCGGCGGGTTCGGTATGCGGCTGCTCAACGTGCCCGTTGCGCCCTGCATCGTGGGTCTCATCCTGGGTCCCATGGCCGAGCAGCACTTTCGCCGTGCGCTCGCTATCAGTCAGGGCGACCTTTCAGTGTTCTACAACCCGATGACGCATCCGCTGGCTGTGAGCTTGCTGGTGATCGCCGTCGCGTTCCTCCTCGTCCCGGTGTTCCTGCGGATGCGCCGCGCCTGAGGGTCGGCCGCAGGGCCATTTCGTTCCTTTTCACTCTTCTGGAGATCAACATGCCTGCTCCTCTCACAATCGCTGTTCTGCCCGGCGATCATATTGGCCCGGAGATCACCCGCGCGGCCGTTCTTGCGGTCAAGGCCGCCAACGACACCTACGGTCTGAATCTGCGGTTCGAGGAGCATGCGGTAGGCCATGCAAGCCTTAAGGCGCACGGCACCACGCTCACCGATAACGTGTACAAGGCTTCTGTCGAGGCTGATGGCATCCTCCTCGGACCCTGTGACAATGGCGGTTACCCTGCGCTGGGGGACGGCGGCATCAACGTGCCGGGCAAGTTCCGCCACGATCTCGATCTCTACGCCAACCTGCGCCCCTCGCGCTCGCATCCCAGCGTGCCCCATGCGCGGCCTGGGCTCGACGTGCTGATCGTGCGCGAGAACTCGGAGGGCTTCTATCCGGACCGCAACATGTTTGAAGGCTATGGCGAGGTGATGCCGGTGGAGGGTGTCGCGATCTCCATGCGCAAGATCACCGCGCATGCCTCAAACCGCATCGCACGCAGCGCATTCGAATGGGCCCGCAGGCGGCGCAAGCATGTGACTATCGTTACAAAGAAGCACATCTTCCGCATGACCGATGGGCTCTTCTACAATGAATGCGTGAAAGTCGCCGCCGAGTATCCAGACGTGAAATGGAACTCGTCCATCGTCGACGCCTTCAACGCCGATGTCTACATGACGCCGGACCGCTACGACGTGGTGGTGATGACCAACCTGTTCGGCGACATCATCTCCAATCTCTGCTCTGCGCTGGCAGGAGGCCTCGGCCTTGGCGGCGGTGTCAATGCCGGCATCAATCATGCCATGGCTAACGCCTCGCACGGCTCCGCGCCGGATATCGCCGGGCAGGACAAGGCCAACCCGATCAGCATGGTCACCTCTGGGGCGATGCTCCTCGGCTGGCTCGGCCAGAAGCACGGGCGCGAGGATCTGCTCGTGGCCGAGAAGGCTATTGAGCGCGCCATCGACCACGTACTCCAAAGTCCTGAGACCCGCACGGTCGATGTGGGCGGCAACGCCTCCTGCAGCAGGTCCGCTGCCGCAATTGCGGATGCGATCCGGCAGAAGGTATAGGATAGGTGGAAACGGGGAGGATGCCTGATGCGCTTTACGGGTGCGGAGCGGCATCCTCTCACCTGAGGCGGCAACCAAGGCTTAGTTCCGGATATCACATGACCCCGACCCGGGACTATGTTCCCCTCGTGTCGCTCTTCCTCGTGTTCTTCCGCGTGGGGCTCTTCAGCTTCGGCGGCGGGCTCTCGGGCTGGATCTATCGCGAAGTGGTCACCCTGCGGGGCTGGATGAGCGACGACGACTTCTTCTCCGGCCTCGCACTCTCCCAGATCCTGCCCGGTGCCAACGTCACCAATCTATCGGTCTATATCGGCCAGCGCCTGCGCGGTCCCGCGGGATCGGTCTGCGCTCTTGTTGGTCTTGTTATCGGCCCTTTCTTCGCAGTGATTGCGCTGGCCACGGCCTATGTCCAGCTTGCCACCATGCCGTGGATCCAGGACGCCATGAGCGGAGCGGCGGCTGCCGCTATCGGGCTCCTGGTGATTGTGGCCGTCAAGGGTGCCTACAGCGCGAGCCGCAGGCTCGTGCCGTTCCTGATCCTAGTGGCAACCTTCGTGGCCGTGGGCCTCCTGCAATGGCCGTTGGTGCCGGTGGTGCTGGGGCTCGCGCCCGTGTCCATCGCCTTCGCGTGGTGGAAGGCTTCCTCCGATGCGTGAGAACGTTGTCTGGTCCCTGATCGTCGTCTTCGTGCCATTCTCACTGGTCTCCATCGGCGGCGGCCCCAGCATCTTCGCTGGCATCCAACATCAATCCGTCGAGGTCTACCACTGGGTCACCGCGCGCGAGTTCATCGACCTCTTCGCCATAGCCCGAGCCGCACCTGGTCCTGGTTCGATGCTCGTGACCCTGCTCGGCTGGAAGGTGGCGGGCTGGACCGGCGCCATCGTGGCGACGCTCTCGCTGTTCATCCCCTCATCGCTGCTCTGCTACGGAGTGACTAAGATGTGGAACCACTATCGTGGCCGCCACTGGCACACTGCCCTGGAGAACGGGCTTGCGCCCATCGGCGCTGGGCTGATCCTGGCTGGTGTGTTTGCGATTTTCCGCATCGCAGGGGCGGGCATTCTGTCCTGGGCTGTTGCAGGCGTCGCGGCTGCGATCCTGGCTTGGCGTCCAACACTCAACCCGCTGATCCTACTTGCTGGCGGTGCCGCTGCTTTCGCAATTGGGCACGGCATCGTTCCCCTTTGAGCAAGGCCCATCGCAGGCGCGGCGGGAGATGCGGCCGCATCGTATTCATTCGGCAGGAGTCTAAGCTGTTTCGGTTATGCAGATTGCTTTGAGCGGACGGAAAGGCCTCAGACCCAGGTGATCAGGAATGGCAGCTTTTGGCACAAGTCGGAAGTAAGCTGAATGTCAGCTCCAGCAAGGAACAGCAGACGTTCCAGGAGCGTAAGGGATCGGCAGAGAATGACCCGGAGCCGACATTCCCCTTTGACGATATCGACCGCGCGCTGTTCGCGCCGCAGGCGCTCACACCGGGCCAAGCTGACGCGTAAGAGTGCAGTTGATTGTAGCACGAAGTAGAACACTCGGGCCTGCAACCCGATACCGCGCCAGCAAAGTGCGGCCGAGCACATGTCGAATTGTGATCGGGTGTACACTGATCCTGTGAGCAGCAGACTAGATGTAGGCCGATCTCAGGAGGCAGCACGCTATGGCAGAACCAGTTCTGAAGAAGGGTTCAACTGATCCCGCTGTGCAGGACTTGCAGGAGGCCCTCAAGATCCTCGGACATGATCCAGGGCCGATCGACGGTGTCTTCGGGGCCAGCACTGAGCGCGCAGTCCGATCCTTTCAGAAGTCAAAGGGCATCGCTGCGGATGGGGTCGTCGGCCGGGTCACATGGATCAATATCGATGAAGCCGACCAGAGCGAGCCAGTTCTCCGCCTTGGCTCAACCGGCCTGCCAGTCCGCCGCCTTCAGAGTCGGATGAGTGCGGTTGGTTTCGACACAGGCGGGGTTGATGGACGCTTCAGCCCGAAAACAGAAGCGGCGGTGAGACAGCTTCAGCAACGGTTTGATCTTGCTGTGGACGGCGTCGTGGGCGCGAAAACCTGGGCGGTTGTTGCTGCACTGGAGAACGAAGGGCCGGCGAGCTGACTGGGGTGGATCATCGCGGGTGGCTGCACTCCGATCGCACATCATTTCGGATCGGGCGAAGCAGCGCAGGATTGGTCGAGGAGAGCAGGTATGGCGAACGAGATCCAGCAACCCAAGCCGTTTGACTTGGTGGGCAATCCTATCCTGATCGGAGGCATTGGCTCAGGGTTTGAAGCCATTCTTCAATATCGCATCCATGACGGCCATGACGAGCGCACAGGCCACTTCACGGTTGGTGGCGGGACCGGTGAGCACGGACAGTTCCACCTGTCGATCGACGTATCTGGAGCCGTCTTCCAGTTGGACCGTCTGTTCGTCGAGGTGTTCGAGGAGAGCGCAGCAGACGGCTCAGAAATCAACAAAGTGATTGTCCCCGTTATCTTCGGGCCTAATATCGTACCCGGGTACGTAGGCTTCCGTCTTCATACGGTCCAGCGCGGCGACACCCTTGCGAAGATCTCCCGCGATCATTACGGCGATCCTGGCCGTTTTCAGGGTATCGTCAGGGCGAACCCGCTGGTCATCAGTGATCCGGATCGGATCTTCCCTGGTCAGATATTGAAGATACCAATTGGCGCGTAATGACCTCGAAATCCAGGTCACAATAGGATGAGCCCGAGGCGTACGGCCTGCGCGACCGCGTCTGTTCTGCCTGTGGCATCGAGCTTCGCTGCAAGTGACGCCACGTGGAACTTAGCAGTGTGGAAGGAGATTCCGAGCCTTCGGGCGATCAGCTTGTTGGAGGCGCCCTCTGCCAGCAGCCGCAGGACATCGAGCTCCCGGGTCGTGAGCATGGGCTCCCGCTGGGTAGGAGAGGGTTTGTCCGAAGCGGGGTCTCGCGTGCTGTCCGGCCATTGGACGTCGCAAGGCAAGATCGTAAAGCCTTGGGCGACAGCATCGATGGCGAGCAGCAGATCCGAGAGGGTGGAACTCCGCGACAGCACTCCTCTGGCTCCGGCCTTCAGAATCTCAAGCGGATCCGCCGAGTCTTCAAGAACGATGATTGGTACCCCTTCGCAAACAGGCAGGTGATCGGCGATCACTACGTCGGGCTCTTTGGGGTCCAGAGCAATCCTGTCCGGCTCGCCGGCCAGCATTGTACTGATGAGGCCGAGCAGGTCTGGATCATCGATCTTGAGCGCGATGCGCTGCACGGCTTCACTCTTGGGGGTTGGAACGCTCCGCGATCTCGACTGTCAGAGATATTTGCTCCCCCCCTCGCAGCATTCCAAGGGTGATGGATCGACCGATGCTCTCGGGCCCGAGGAGTGTGTAGACGCGACGGACTGAGTGCAGGGGATCGGCATCCCAACGGATGAGAATATCGCCCTGCTTGATCCCGGCTCTCTGACCGGGGCCATTGGGATCCACACTGATGACGATGAGCCCCTTGGGCTCTGCAATCCCTGCCGCGTCGGCGATGGTCCGATCGATCCGCACTGACTGGAGGCCGAGGCCCAGATAGCCACGGGCGATCCGGCCATGGGCGAGCAATTGCTGTGCCACGCGCTCGAGCGTCTCGGACGGGATGACCAGAACCCGTCCCCGGGGGCCGAGCACTGTCATTCCGAGGATCTGCCCATTGGTGTCGAGAGCGGCTCCTCCCTCCGATTGGGTGTCGAGTTTAACATCCAGATGGATTCTTCGGTCGATATGGCCGCCGCGGAGGCTTCTCCATGGGCCGCCTGTAAGAGCCACAATACCGAGAGCGGCGCACAATCCCTCGGATTGACGACCTGCCGCAAGCACAAGATGTCCGGCGCGGAGCCCGGACGTGTCTGCGAAGGGAACATTGGCGATGGGCTGCTCCTCCGTCCGCAGGAGGGCAATGTCTGTACTTGGATCACGACCGACGAGACTTGCGGCGACTTGGTTTCCGTCCGGACGAGTGATCAGAATATCCTCGTCTGCTTCCAGCGCTTCTTCTGCGGTGAGGACCAGTCCTGGACGCCAGATGATGCCTGTCGAGGACCTGCGTCGAGGGCCATGAACGACCACAAGCCTCAGCGCGATCCCGTCGCAAAGGTTGGCAATGCGATCTGAGATGGCGCCGAGTGAAGAGGGGTTGGATGATGGGGTGGACATGATGCACCTCACTGAGGATCGCCGTTTATCCTGCTGGTAAATGCCTTTCCTGTGTACTGACCGGTTGGCTAGGTCGGTTTTTGGCACGGCTGAGACTTAAGCTCAAAGGCAGCAATCCTGATCGAACCGGACATTCCGAAAGCGCCGGGGATTTCGGTTCCTAACCCATAGGCGTCTATTCACCATCAACACTGGCGCGACCAAGCCAGCTATCGCTCCGGATACAACATTGCTCTCACTCATGAGCTGTGTTCGCCGCTGTTCGATCTCCGTGGCGGCCTAGCTGAAGCCTAATGACTGAGTACGGAGGAACCCGATGGTCGCTGGTCTGTTTCCTGACCTTACCCTTGAGGAGGGCCTTCCATGTTCCTACGTGTTGATAAGCTTCAGGTCGATCTGCCGGCACCCAAGCGCCAGGATCCTAACGCCGCGGCGGCCCTTCAGGAACTCCTGGGTGGCAAGTACGGTGAAATGTCTACCCTCGGGAACTACATGTTCCAGAGCTTCAACTTCCGCAGCAAGAGCAAGCTCCGCCCCTTCTACAGCCTGGTTGCTGCCATTACGGCCGAGGAACTGGGCCACGTGGAACTGGTCAGCAATGGTGTCGCCATGCTGAACAACGGGCCCGACACCGACGGAGACGAAGAAGACGGAGGCGATATCTCCGATGCGCCCTTCGAGGATATGAAGGACATTCGCCTTGCTGCGGCCTTTCTCTCCGGCGGTGGCGGCGCCATGCCGGTGAACAGCAACGGCCAATCCTGGAACAATGACTTCATCACCACGACCGGCAACGTCGTGCTGGACCTCCTGCACAACTTCCATCTCGAATGTGGCGCCAGGCTGCACAAGCTGCGCGTCTACGAGACGCTCACGGACCCGACGGGACGCGAAGTTTGCGGCTATCTGCTGGTGCGCGGATCGGTTCATGCGCATGCCTATGCGCTGGCGCTGAAGAAGATCACAGGCGTTGAGATCGAGAAGATGCTGCCGACGCCGAACATCCCGCTCGGCAACATCCCGGAATGCCAGAAGTACCTGGACGAAGGCTCGCACAGGCGGCTCTACACCTTCAGTCCTGATGACTACAAGGAGATGGCGGGTATCTGGGGCAACGGCGAGGTGGCGCTGCCGGACGATCCTCAGGGCGAACTGATGGTGGTGGATGGCATGCCAGACGGCGGCAAGATCCATCAGCTCACGGGCGTGCCCTCGGCCTTTACGCCGGACTACGCGCCGGAGGAGATGTTCGAGATCGCCACCAAGCTCTATAAGGCGTCGCGCTGAACCTCGGCGGGAAAGAGTTCAAGCTCTTTCCCGTTCCTCCGCCTCATATCTGAAAGTTTCTACAGGCTTGTCATTGGAACTGCGGCTTCGACTGTTCTGAGTTGCGTATTCAGACCAAACCGCTGCTAGGTACGCTCGAGCGGGTCCTGCCAAGCGTTAGTAATCTGCTCCATCGTGCTTCGATCGGGCAGTGAATCTCGCCGCGACCGCTCTGCCCAGTTTGATACCGGCTTGGTTGTCCATCTCGTAATGGAAGCCTGCCCAGACGCGTGAGTCACCCGCGTCCTTGCCGAGCATGCAGATGATGTCCGCTCGCGTGGGGAACAGATAGGCCAGGATCTCACTTCGTGCCGTTGAGAGCACCGAGTGGTTGGACGGGTAGCTCGGGAAGTTCGGTACCGCGAACAGCAGCGGGATGTCCGGATCGAGTTGATGCGGCCGCAGGTACCAGTAGGCGTACTTCCCGTCGTTGCTGGCGAGAGCATCGTAGTACACCGTCGCGAGCAGCGCGTAAGCACGGGCCGCACGGGGTGGGTTCTGGTCGGTCTTGTCCTCGAACAGCCACTTGCTGGCATAGTCGTAACAGCCGGTCATCAGGCCGGCAGGGCTTTGCCAGAAGTAGGCCTCGGAGTTCTACACGAAGGCCCGGTCGCATATTCGGATCGCTTCCGTTTGGGTCTTCACGGCCTCTGAGCGGCTATCAGGCGGTGGAGGTGGCCTGAACTCAGCGGGAGAGGTCAGACACGCATCTTCCAAATGCGCCCAATTGCACCTCTATCTCGTTCCAGCAGGGCGCTGCTGCGAATCTGTCCACCAGCCCAATCACTTCACTGCATTGGCGCCGGGATCGGCAGAATGCTTGAGACCTTCCAGCCTTCTGGGGTTTTGACCAGGATCTGGTTCATGAGAAAGCGGGAGGGCTGGGCGGTCTGGCCGGCGGGCGCGATCATGAACGTGATCGGGACGTAGAGTTGGGCCACGTCTGGCTCGATCTCGAACACCTTGAGTTCGTCCATCTTGGGATCGAGGGACCACGTGCCCTGATACAGCGCCTCGAATCGCTTGAGCGCTGCCTCGCGGCCCCACACAGGCGCGCCCCGCGTAATCCAGAGGAACTGAGGGCCGTCGAGCAGCATGTCGCCGACAGCCTTCAGGTCATGAGCATTCTGAGCAGCGACGAACCTGCTGAACTGTGCCTTCACCTCGTCCTCGGTTCCGGCCTGAACGGAACCAGCGCAGATCATCAGAACCGTTGCGAGTGCGGTGCGTGAGCCTATCCACATGGGAGTCTCCTCCGATGCCAGCCCCGCAATTCACTTTACACCCGACTGAGAACCTCACACAGACCTTGATCTGCTGGGTTCCGTAAATTGCTTCTGCGATGTACGAGAGTTTTGTTTTCCGCGTTTGTGATAGCTGCCCGTGTGGTATGCTCTGCTCAGGAGCTGCAAATGCGACCTGGGACAATCGCGGCTAACGTGACAGCCCTGTCGTTCTGCATGGCCGTGTGTGCGTTCTTGGTCGTGCTGATGGTCGCTGTCGGCTTCCTTGCCGTTCTCGTGGCCGGTTTGATCGCCCTCGTGATCGCCTATACCGTCGAGCTGGAGGACGGCTCGGCCATCGGTCATCCCCGAACGCCTGAACTCTTCGCGATGCAACGGCAGCGGCTGGAGCAGCCGAAGAGTCCCGAGGAATGGGCCGCTCGACGGGCCGAGCGCAGCGAGCGATCAAGGGTGGTCAAGATCACCAAGTGGGTGGGTGCCGCATTCGTCGCTTTCGGCGCACTCGGCTTTTTCTTTGTCCAGTTGTAATCACATCAGCCCACTGAATGCCGACTGCGGTCCGTAAGTGCGGCTATCACAAATTCGCATTCACGATGGGGGGCTTGGCGATCCCCCTCCAATTCCCGTGATCGGCAGGAGTTGATCGCCCCTGAACCGATCTGCGCGCTCTCGTTCCTTCGCTTGGATCTGTGCGGCAGTAGGCTCGCAGTCGTCCTCGCACTCCTCGAACGTGACCGCCACCTTGTCCAATCCGACCTCGTCAGGGGCTTTTGGCAGTTCAGGAATGGGTTCGCGACCACGAAGAACGCTTAAGAAAGGCCAATGTGGGATCTGGTGCCAGAGCCTCTGGATAGGTGCGCCCATGGCAACCTCCTCTCATCCAAGATAAGCCCTCAAGTGCATGGTAGCACGGTTCTGATGACTTCCCTAAAGGAGCCTCTGCGCACTACGCGCTCCAAGCGTCATGGTGCTTCGCGCTCGATGTCTGCTCTTCGAACGGGGTGGCATAAGCGAGCGCCAGCCGGATCACCTGCGCCATCCTCAGGGAAATGCCATCGAACTGCTCAAGCTGGTGCGCATTCGCCCTGAGTTGCTCCAAGGTGTGGATATTCTCTCTTCGCAGCACCTCCCACGCGATGGGGGGCAGATAGAGACCCTCAATGGGTCCTGCGCAGGTGTCGTAGAAGTGGGGCATAGGAAGCTCCTAACCCTTGCCGCGGGAGCCCGCGCATCTCTCCGCAGTCGTGCCTGATCATTCAGGCCGGCGACAGCCTGTTGTACGCCGTCGGCGAACAGACCACCAGTACCATCTGATAAAGGCAGTTATCGGAAATCCGGAGCTTCAATTTGGCCTGATGAACTCTCTTCAGCAGTTGATGCGCGGACGAGTCCATCGCGGGTCACCCGACCCATCTTTCAGCCGACGCCTGGGAGCCGCTCAAGCTGATCGGCAACGGCCCTAAGCTGCTCAAGGGTGGTGATGCCTTCGTCCATCAGGGTCTTCACACAATGAGAGGGAGACGGAGACCTCAGATCGGACCTTCCCAGCGCCCGGCGAAGTGTTTGGGCATGTCCGTCACTCCTGATCAGGTGCAATGCCTTGGTCGTCGGCTGAGAAGTGCAGCTTGAGCACTGTCTGCCCAAAGGCATCGGTGCCACCCGGTGCCGTGACGATGTGTAACTCTTTGCCGTTCAATCAGCATATTCCGCAGTCTGGAACCCTGGCTCCCTTCGAGTATTGAACACCCTCTGACCACGGCGAAGCTCGACGGGATGGCCAATCAGGACGACACGAACCAGGAGGACCTGCTGGAGCAACAGCGGGTGCTGGCAGAGTTCGGGGACCTCGCGCTCAAAACCGAGGCCATTGATGACATCCTCAACCGGGCCTGCGAACTTGTGGGCCGAGCGCTGGAAACGGATCTTGCCAAGCTCATGGAGCTCCTGCCCGACGGCAGGACCTTCAAGGTTCGTGCAGGCGTCGGGTGGCGACCGGGGATAGTCGGAGAGATAACCGTCACGGCGGCGGCGAACTCACCGGAGGGGCTGACCCTCAAGGAGGGAGCAGTCATCTCAGCGAACATCGATGAGGAGGATCGCTTCGAGTACCATGACTTCATGAAGGAGCATGGGGTCGAGGCCTTCGTGAACGTGCTAGTGCTGAGCAGCAACGGGCGTCCGCCCTTTGGTGTCCTTCAGGTCGACAGCCGAAAGCCCAGGAACTTCACCCAATCGGACATAGAGTTCCTCCGCAGCTACGCCAATCTTCTCGGGGCTGCGATCGAGCGCCTGCGGGTCGTGGACGAGCTCCGGGCGGCCGTGAGAGAAAAGGACCTTCTGATCGGTGAGCTCAATCATCGGGTGAAGAATACGCTCACAACGGTACAGTCGATCGCCTCGCAGACCTTGCGGAATGCACCGTCCCTGGACCATGCCTCGGTTGCCATCGAGAGCCGGCTCATCGCACTCTCGCAGGTCCACAACGTGCTCACCGACCGGAGCTGGGCACATGTGGCGCTTCACGACATTGTGGCACAGGCCGTCGAACCGTACCGCAGTCGTGGTGAGACCCGGATCCACGTCCAGGGTCCGCGCGTGCAGGTGCCGCCGCGGATCGCCTTAGCGCTGGCGATGGCGCTCCAAGAGCTGGCGACCAACGCGGTGAAATACGGAGCCTTGTCCAACGGCACAGGGCAAATCAAGGTGCATTGGATCCTGCTTGACACGGGCACACTCCCGCGACTCCGTTTGACGTGGGAGGAGACCGAGGGGCCGCCTGTTCAAAAACCTGCCCGCCGCGGCTTTGGAACGCGGCTCATCGAGCGCAGCCTAGCCCAGGAGCTTGATGGAGAGGTGCGGATCGAGTTCTCTCCTGCGGGCGTCATATGCTCGGTCGATGCTCCGCTTGCGAATTGAATCAATGTTTCTTTATGACGGAGAAGGTTCAGCTTCTGGCATGGTCCAAGGGAACAGGTCTTGGCCTGAGCCAAGTCTACGGCTTCATGAAGCAGTCCGGTGGCCACGTGGCGCTGTACTCCGAGCCGGGGGAGGGCACGACCGTGAAGCTGTACCTGCCGCGCTACAAGGGTCCTGACGAGGCGGCGTTCGGGGATGAGCGGCAGGACGAACCGGGCCGCAGCGGAAATGGGGAGACCGTCGTGGTCGTCGAGGACGACGAAGTGGTTCGTCGCTTCACGGTGAATGCCCTCCGCAAGGCCGGCTACCGCATCCTGGAGGCGGCGGAACGCCGGTAGTCCTAGTGTTCTCAGCTTCCGATTGAACAGAAAGGTTGCCGTAAAAACATGCCCATACTCAGTTATGCTGTAGGCGCTTGCTCGCTGGCGCCCCACATGACTCTCGAATGGATAGGCGCGCCGTACGAGGCAGTCAGGGTGCAGTATGGCTCTCAAGAGCTACTGGCGTAAAATCCTGCGGGTGCAGTACCCAGCCTGCGTGAGGACGATGGCTGACTTTTGACGCAGGCCGGAGCGATCCTCGACTACTTGGCTCAGAAGCACCCTGAGGCTAAGCTCGCCGGCGGCGACGACATCCGTGCCAAGGCTGAGACGCATCGCTGGTCCGCTTTCTTCACCTCCGATGTTCATGCCGCTTTCTGGCCGGTTTTTATGCCGTTTCGCTACACGACCGACCAAAGCGAACAGACTAGACAGGCGGTGGTCGAAGCAGGCTTTAAGTTGATCGCTAAGCAGTTCGGCATTCTGAACCGCCACCTCGACGGACGCGAGTACATCCTTGATGGAGGGCGTTCGGTGATTGACGCCTATTCCTTCCCGATGATCCGATGGGCGATAAAGCTCCTGCCCGGGGGTCTGGAGGAATACCCGAACGTACAGGCCCTGCATGATAGGCTGGCCGCCGATCCGGCTGTACAAAAGGTACTTGCACGCGAGACGGGCGGATAACCTTCAAAGGCATCTCAGCAATGACAAGCGGCATACATCACTTTACTGCCATCACGGCCAACGTGCAGGCTAACGTTGACTTTTATGCCGGCTTCCTCGGCCTCAGGCTTGTGAAGCGAACTGGCGGCTTTGCGGATGCCGAGCAGCTCCACCTGATCTATGGAGACGGTCTTGGCAGCCCTGGCTCCTTGCTGACCTTCCTGGTGTGGGAGGCCACCGGTCGTGGCCGCACCGGTATCGGGCAGGTATCCGAAGTGGCACTTGCCGTTCCGCCAGCTGCCATAGGCGATTGGGTGACTAAGGCACTCGCGGCCAACGTGTCCTTGGAGGGGCCGTCTCGTGAATTTGGAGAGCCGGTCCTCAGGCTGAAAGATCCGGATGGGTTGATCGTGAAGCTCGTCGGCGTCGACATGCCAACGCCAACCCCACTTCCAAACGCACCGACTCGGCTACGAGGTGTCACTGTCTTGACCGACAAGGCAGCAGCCACAGCACAGTTCATAAGCCGTTTCGGGTATAGGTACGAGCAGAGCGCTGGCGCGACTCAGCGTTTGGTGTCTGATACTGACGTGGTTGACATTCGGGAAGTGTCGGGGTTCGTGCCATCCGTGCCCGGCGCCGGAGTGCCCGACCACGTGGCTTTCCGCGCGCAGGATGCCACTGCTGTCCAATCCATGCGGCTTTTGCTTAAGGATTATGGACCGACCGAGGTTCATGACCGAAAGTACTTCTTGTCACTCTATGTTCGCGATCCTGCCGGTATTCTTCTGGAGTACGCGACTGACGGACCAGGCATGACCGTTGATGAAGCGCCCGACGAGCTCGGCCAAACTTTGCTTCTGCCGCCGCACGACGCGAACCGTGCCGAAGATCTGAAGGCGATGCTGCCACAATTTGCTTTGCCCGGAGAGGAGCGGTTTCCCGCTCGCGAACTCCCGTTCATTCATCGCTTCCACCGGCCGGAGCATCCGGACGGCACGACCTTGGTGCTGCTGCATGGCAGCGGCGGACATGAAGCCGACCTGATGCCGTTCGCCCGCCGTATCGCACCACGTGCGACGCTTCTGGGAGTGCGAGGCCGGGCGAATGAGGAAGGAACCAACCGTTGGTTCCGCCGAATCGACCCGACGTCTTTCGATCAAGCGGATATCCTCAGTGAAGCTGAAGCGTTCGCAGCCTTTGTTAGGGGCGCTATAGCCGGCTACGGGCTTGCCGCAAACGGGATTACGTTCATCGGCTATTCCAACGGAGCAAACTTCTTGGCTGCCGTCATTCAACTTTATCCCGATGTTGCGCGCCGTGCGGTTTTGCTGCGCGCTACCCAGGCGTTGGAGGATCCGCCTGCTACAGTTCTCTCAGGAACGAGCCTGCTGATGCTCAATGGGCGTGACGATCCTCTTGCCCAGAACAGGTCCACGTTAGAGAACGACCTAAGGGCCCGAGGTGCCAAGGTCGAGCTTCGAGAACTTCCAACAGGCCATGAGTTGTCCGCTGGTGACGTCGCCGAGGCGGCGACTTGGATTGAACAAAGCTTTCAGGCCCCAGCGCCTGTCTGATGTGAAGGTCATAGAACTGTGCGGTTTCCTATAGATCTCATGGCCTGAAGAACGAGCAAAGGCTGCGTGGTCCCGATCGCTGGAACTACCTGGTCGAGGGAGTTGGAACATGCTCTCCGAAGGGCATCGTCAACTTAATGACCTGCGACAGGTCCACCGTTCAGGAGCATCGGATCAGGCACTCGCGACACTGGTCACCTCGGGCCAGCCTCGGAAGGCCTGAGCTCGGGATGTGCGATGAGCGGCAGCGGTGATGGTTGCAGGACGGCGGAATTGGTTGGCAACCTGATCGTGAGCCGAGAGGAAGCGTTGTGCCTGCCCGGCTGACTTGAAGCGTTTCATGATGCGCTCACGTCGCCGAGCGGGCTGATGGCTGCTTTCTGCACGATTATTCAAACCTCGGTGCTGGCGATGTTCGACACCCGGCATGACCTCTCGCTTAGCCGCACAGTAGCTGGGCAGTTTGTCGGTGATCATGACGCGCGGTGCGATGCCCTGCTTCTTGAGCAGCTTCCGCAGCAGGCGCTTCGCATCCTTTGTGTCGCGGCGGCTCTGGACCAGGATGTCGAGCACGACCCCATACTGGTCCACAGCGCGCCACAGCCAATGCTTCTGGTCGGCAATGCTGATCACAACTTCATCCAGATGCCATTTGTCTCCCGGCGCTGGAAGACGGTGGCGAATCTAGTTGGCAAAGCCCGGCCGAACCTCATCGCCCATTGTCGAACGGTCTCATGGCTGACCAGGATACCTCGGGCCGCGAGCATCTCCTCGACCATCCGCAGGCTCAACGGAAATCGAAAGTACAGCCACACCGCATGGCTGATCACTTCAGCCGGGAAGCGGTGGCGGGCATAGCGAGGGTGACGGGCGTTCTTCATCCCTCACCTATGCCTCTATCCGGTCACCCTCAGTTGATTTTGACGGTACCCTCAGAATACCTGAACAATGTCATCGAAGCAGATCACGGCGCGCTCAAGCGCGTGATCCGGCCGACCTGCGGCTTCCAGAGCATGAAAGCCGCCTCCGCCACCCTGAAGGGGTTTGAAACCATGCGCATGATCCGCCGCGGCCATTGCATCCAGCGGGAACGTCGAGCGACAGGCGAAATCCGCCTCGTCAATCAGCTCTTCGGTCTTGCTGCATGAGCGACCTGTTACATTGGGCCGTCATGCCTTTTTCAAGTTAATGCAACGCTTCCAGAAATCCGCCTTCTTGGCGCTGGACCCATTGGTCAATTAGTTGGCCGGCACCAATGTTACTCTGTTCTGCCGTTTGAAAGGGGATCCTTCCGAGGAGGCCAAAGGTCGGCTCGGGCACTACTCAGGTCTGAAGGCTAGCGCTATCTGCCCTCGAGCGAAAACCGGGAGCCTCTTATGTCAAATCATGTTTACAAGCTGGTTGAACTTGTCGGCTCGTCTGAGACCAGCATCGAGGATGCCATCCAGACCGCGATTAAGCGCGCGGATCAGACGTTGCGCAACCTGCACTGGTTTGAGGTCGTGCAGACCCGCGGGCATATCGAGAATGGCACAGTCCACAACTACCAGGTCGTGCTCAAGGCTGGCTTCACTCTGGAAGGCGAGTATCCGTAAGACAGGGGAACCTCCCCAGGACCTGTCAGGCTATTCTTATGGCATCGGGCGTGAGCGCTGGCGATAATGGGGCAGGCTTCCTTCCTGCCAGCGCGCTCCTTCTCAGCTGCGGAACCGTGCTGGAAGGTGCCCTCCATAGTGTTCTGGCCAGGAGCCGGGTCATTGGAGCTGGCGTCGCTCTGACTTGAACAACTCAGTTTCTTGTTCAAGCGCAGACGACGCTGTCAGTCTTTTCGACGTTCTAAAGTGAATAGTTGGTTTCGGGAGTACCGGGAGGCCTCGTTCTCCGACGCGGTCGATCATTGTCAGCGTAAGGGACTGGCAGCCTGCTTTGACGTCCGCGTTCGTTTGGGCTCAGGCTGAGAGCTCAGGTGAACAGGAATGGCGACGTGCTTCCTGTCTCGCGCAGGAGCTTCCATCAGCCCAGCCCGTTTGAGCCAATGCTGAAAATGGAGGTTGGCGGCATGTTGTGCCTTCCTCTGTGTGTCTTCGATGCCCTGCAACTGCACACCAGCCGACGCTGGAACCTCATTGAGATACCAACGGAAGCGGCCTTCGTCACTACCGCTCGAAACACGATACACCCGCGCAAAGACATGAAGGTGCAGGCTGCCCACCACATCATGAGGGTCGTTGTCGTCAGGGATCGTTGGTTTCCAGCGGAGTGCCATCTCTCGCCCTCTCTCAGCAATGCCTCTGCCTACATTACGAGAGCTAAGAACCTGTTATGGGCGGGCTTGATTATTCCACAGTCCTCTTCGTGATGACGTGTTCGCTGGGTCAGCCTTTAACCAGTTGCGAAGCTGTGATTTGGTGGAACTGACGTCTTGCCAGTGCGGGAGCCACATGCAGCCATGAAGTTGTTGAAAGCTCGGATGGGCATGGAACCCCCATGGGACTTGATCGTGTTGCTCTCGCACCAGTGCATCGGGTGAGAGGAACTATGCCTGAGCTGCTCGAGCCGTCCCGCGCCACCGAACAACCCTTTTTAAGCTCAGGGCGCGGCAATGCCGCTTCATTATCTCAGACGATCGCACAGAGGCCATCTTCTGCGGAGGTGAGACGCAGGATGGATCGAGTTGGTGTCCTTGGCATAAGCGTTTGGTCTACACAAAACCGCTGGTGAGTGGATCAGGCAGCGCGAGGGCCATCATCTGAATTGAACGGCAACTCGTGGACGATTGCTTCCGTGAGAGCAGGGCTCATTGGCTTGGGCAACATCTCACACCCAGTGGGAACTGCTGACCTTGATCCTATGGTTTGGTCGAGCAGCTTTGCGCTAAGTGAATACTGTTCATGCATTGCGTGCATAGCCCCATTGAGGAAATTTCATTCCAGACTTTGTGCCTATTTGATAATTCCATTGCGGCGCGTCGCATCTCTACCCTGCGGCGTCGTTCCCTTCAGAGGGAGAGTCCTCTGTAGCTCAGGTCGCTGGCGACAGCGGCCTTTTTCTTGGATACGAGACCAGCACCAAAGGACCATCATGATAGGCCGGACCATCACCCGGGCCGATCTCACCCAAGCGGTTCACGAGAAGGTCGGCCTCTCACAGGCCGAGTCAGCCCGTCTGGTCGAGCAGGTCATCCGGGAGATGAGCGCCACCCTTTTGACCGGCGAGAGCGTGAAGCTGTCGGGCTTCGGCATCTTTAGCGTGCGCCAGAAAAGCAGGCGGGTGGGCCGCAATCCCAAAACCAATGTGGAGATGCCCATCGGACCTCGCCAGTCTCTGACATTCAGCTCATCGCCTCTTCTGAGGTCCCGCTTGAATGGCAGCACACCCGAGCCCCGCTCAACGCGGAGCCGGAAGGAGCCTCATGGGCCAGCCGGATCGCGAATGGAGTGAGAGAGATGTCTGATTTCTACCGGATCAAGCGCCTTCCGCCTTACGTCTTCGAGCAGGTCAACCGGATCAAGGCCGCCGCCCGGGCCAACGGGGCGGACATCATCGACCTCGGCATGGGCAATCCGGACCTCCAGGCTCCTCAGCACGTGATCGACAAGCTCGTCGAGACCGTGGGCAAGCCCCGGACCGACCGCTATTCGGCCTCCAAGGGCATCGGCGGCCTGCGCCGCGCCCAGGCCGGCTACTATGAACGCCGGTTCGGCGTGAAGCTCAACCCGGACACCCAGGTGGTGGCGACCCTCGGTTCCAAGGAGGGCTTCGCCAACATGGCCCAGGCGATTACGGAGCCAGGCGACGTAATTCTGGTGCCGAATCCGAGCTATCCGATTCACGCCTTCGGCTTCCTCATGGCCGGCGGCGTCATCCGGTCCGTCCCGGCCGAGCCGACCCCCGAGTTCTTCATCGCCGCCGAGCGGGCCGTGGCCCACTCGATCCCCAAGCCTGTAGCGCTCGTGGTCTGCTATCCGTCGAATCCAACCGCCTATGTGGCCTCTCTCGATTTCTACCGGGATCTTGTGGCCTTCGCGAAGAAGCATGAGCTGATCCTGCTGTCGGATCTTGCCTATTCGGAAGTCTACTTCGACGAGGCGAACCCGCCGCCCTCGATCCTCCAGGTGCCCGGCGCCATCGACGTGGCGGTGGAGTTCACCTCCATGTCCAAGACCTTCTCCATGGCCGGCTGGCGCATCGGCTTCGCGGTGGGCAACGAGCGGCTCCTGGCGGCACTCGCCCGGGTGAAATCCTATCTCGATTACGGCGCCTTCACGCCTGTGCAGGTGGCGGCCACCGCCGCGCTGAACGGGCCGGACGACTGCATCCGCGAGATGCGCGCCACCTACAAGCGCCGCCGGGACGTGATGGTCGATTCCTTCGCGAAGGCCGGCTGGACCGTGCCCGTGCCCACCGCGTCCATGTTCGCCTGGGTGCAGATCCCCGAAAAATTCCGGGCCATGGGCAGCCTGGAATTCTCCAAGCTCCTGGTGGAGAAGGCCGATGTGGCGGTCGCGCCCGGCATCGGCTTCGGCGAACACGGCGACGATTACGTGCGCATTGCCCTTGTGGAGAACGAGCAGCGCATCCGCCAGGCCGCCCGCAACATCCGCAAGTTCTTCGATCAGGCGGACCAGACCCTCCACAACGTGGTGCCCCGATCGGCATGGGCAAAGTAGGCTCGCCAACCTTGTGTCCTGCATGAGCTGAGAGGATACAAGGAGCAGAAGGGAGCATATGCACTACCTTACTGAAGGAAAGGCATCTTCTGACGTGCAGGACTACATCCGCAAGATCCTAGCTGCCCGGGTTTATGATGTGGCGATGGAGAGCCCGCTTGATCCCATGCCGCGCCTGTCGCAGCGCCTGGGACGCCCTGTTCGGCTCAAGCGCGAAGATCTTCAACCGGTGTTCTCGTTCAAGCTGCGTGGGGCTTACAACAAGATGGTTGGCCTGCCACGCGAAGCACTCGAGCGCGGCGTGATCTGCGCCTCTGCCGGCAATCATGCCCAGGGTGTCGCTCTCGCGGCACAGAGACTCGGCGCCAAGGCCACCATCGTAATGCCGCGCACCACCCCGGTCATCAAGGTTCAGGCGGTGAGAGAGCGGGGCGGCCGCGTGGTGCTCCACGGCGAGAGTTTTGACGAGGCCTACACCCATGCCCGTCAGCTCGAAACTGAGAAGGGCCTGACCTTCATCCACCCTTATGACGATCCTGATGTCATTGCAGGGCAGGGGACGGTCGGCATGGAGATCCTGCGCCAGCATCCGGATCCACTCGAGGCGGTGTTCGTGCCGATTGGAGGAGGGGGACTGGCCGCCGGCGTGGCCGTCTATACCAAGTTCCTCCGGCCCAATGTGAAGGTGATTGGCGTGGAGCCCGAGGAGGCTGCCAGCATGGCTAGCGCCCTCGCAGCCGGGGAGCGCATAATCCTGAACCAGGTCGGGCTGTTTGCCGATGGGGTGGCCGTGCGCCAGGCGGGCGAGGAGACGTTTCGCCTGTGCCGCGAGTTGCTCGACGAGGTGATCACCGTCAGCACGGACGAGATCTGTGCGTCCATGAAGGACATCTTCGAGGACACACGCGCCATCGCGGAACCCTCCGGAGCCGTGAGCCTTGCCGGCTTGAAGCGGTATGTGGAACGGGAGGGCGCGCGACCGCAGGGGCTGGTGGCGATCAACAGCGGCGCCAACATGAACTTCGACCGGCTCCGCCATATCGCGGAGCGGGCGGAGATCGGCGAGCACCGCGAGGCCCTGCTGGCGGTCACCATTCCGGAGCAGCCGGGCAGCTACCGCCGCTTCATCCAGTTGCTGGGCAAGCGCTCGATCACCGAATTCAACTACCGCTATTCCGATCCTCGCGCGGCCCAGATCTTTGTGGGCGTCCAGCTCTCAGAAGGGGATGCGGAGAAACGCCAGATCATCGCGATGCTGCGGGAGCAGGGCTATCTTGTGCTCGACATGAGTGACAACGAGATGGCCAAGTTGCACGTACGCTACATGGTCGGCGGGCATACCCCCGGCCTTGCGGACGAGCTGGTCTTCCGGTTCCAGTTCCCGGAACGGCCCGGTGCTCTGCTCAAGTTACTGAACGGGCTGTCCGGCAGCTGGAATATCTCGCTGTTCCACTATCGCAACCATGGCGCCGATTACGGGCGGGTGCTGGCCGGCATCCAGGTTCCTGCCGCAGAGCGGGCGCAGCTCAGGCGCAGTTTGGATGAACTCGGCTACCCGTACTGGGACGAGAGCGACAACCCTGCCTATCACAGCTTCCTGAGCGGTGACGGAATGAAACTAAACGAACGCTTTGCAGGCCCGCTGTGACCCGCACGATACAGCCAAAGCCGTGTCGCTCGGGCACCATCGGCCTGTGTGGGCCTGTAGCTCAATGGTTAGAGCCGGCCGCTCATAACGGTCTGGTTGGGGGTTCAAGTCCCTCCAGGCCCACCACAAACTGGCCCATCCCGGTACAAGACCTGCCATAACGATCATGACTGATCCTCATCACCCACCAGACATTGAGCTCGTGGAGTACAACGCCTATCAGATCCGCGTGAGCCCGAGCGGGATGGAATGGCTGGCCTTTGTAGCGCTGCCCAAGCAGCGCCCGACCCTGATCATGGCTGCCGATCGTGAATCGGCACTTGCCAAAGCCTATGAGTGGATTGATCTCCAGCGGGCCTGCGAGAAGCATGCACGATGACGTATCGCCTGATGCAGCTGGCGCCCGGCGCTTATGATCTGCTCCTGCACGACACCATCGTGGCCAGCGTTGTCAGGAACGGCTCGCGCCAGCCTTACACCTGGACGGCTGAATTGCTCGAGGATTTGCCGCGGAGCAAGCGACCCGCTCCCTTCCGGGAGATCGAGCATGACTTCCCGTCCTTGGACGAGCTGTGTGCCTGGCTCGGTCACCCGAAGGTGCGGACCAACAACCGCCATACCGCCGCTCGGGCCGTGTGAGATGGCAGCAGCCGTTGTGCTGTGAGCCCCTCTGTCACATCAGTACGGGAAAGATGGTCCGTCTGGCACATCCTCCTGAGGAGGCGCTCTGGCTGAGGTGCTGTCTTAACCTCAACCAGGGCGCTGGTGTGGCAAGGGGATGGCGCACATCATGGATGTAGGGGTTCCCCGTTCAGGTTACTTCGAGCATCGCCGGTGGCCGGTATTCTCGGGCGCTGTAAGTCCGCTTCGCAAGGTTTCTGCGCACATGGTAGGATATGCCAGATTGGCTGTTCAGCTTAACTCATAGACCCGCCAGCCTCTTTCGCCCGCAACAGCTCTAGGCCTGCCCTACATGGACGAGAAGAACCGCGAGATCCTGCGCCTTCTTCAGCAGAATGCCCGGCTTCCCCTCAAGACTCTCGCCGGGAAGGTTGGGCTGGCGCGCAGCTCCGTCCGCGAGCGTATCGCCCGTATGGAGGCTGAAGGCATTATCCTCGGGTATAAGGCGGATGTGCAGCCGGACCATCGGGGAGGGGAGGGGGTCCGGGCACTACTTATGATCCGGCTTAGGCGAACACCCGCGCGGGAGACCGTTTCGCGCATCACGGCGCTTCCGGCCGTTTGCCGGTGCTTTTCCGTCAGCGGCGACCTTGATCTTGTGGTCGAAATCGAGGTTGCTGCCATGTCAGGCCTCAATGCGGCGCGAGACGAGATCGCTCTCATGCCGGACATCGCAGACGTCACAACGGCGATTGTTCTCAAGGATGAGAAGCCTGCTTGAGTGGCGGCGATCGATGGTCCAGCCGCCGAAAGGGCGGCCCGACCACCGTATTGGCAGGTGCAGCCGCCACTCCGTTGATGCAGATTCTTTGGAAGCCACAAACCCGGGATGCTGCCGTGACCATCCTTAACAACCCCCGTTCTACCTTCTCAAGCGCTGAGGCACTCGGGTATCTGCGGGCGCACTTTGGCATTGAGGGTGAGTTGACCCCTCTGCCAAGCGAGCGGGACCAGAACTTTCTGGTTGAGACACTGGACGGGCAGACTTTGACGTTCAAGATCATGAACGCCGCGGAGCCTCTCTCAGCCATCGAGTTCCAGACGGCTCTCCTGCGCCATTTGAGGAGTGGCGATCTGGGCCTGGCCGTTCCGCGCATCCTGCCCACGGTGAACGGACAGGATTTCGCCCTGATCGACAGCGCGTCAGGGCGGCACGCCGTGCGCCTTGTCTCCTACCTTCCCGGGCGCCCGCTCGCCGAGGAGGTGAAGACACCGGAGGTCCTGAATGGGCTCGGGAGGCTCCTCGGGCAGCTTGATCGCGCACTTGCCAGCTTTGGCCACCCGGGTGCGCACCGCTCCTTTGATTGGGAGATCCGGACGACACCCTTGTCGCGGCAGCGCCTGCATGCCGTCACCGATCCCGAGCAGCGGCGCCTTGTGGAGAACGCTCTCGACGTCTACGATGTCCGTGTCGCGCCGGTTCTGAAGCACCTGCGCTGCGGAGTCATCCATAACGACGCCAACGACTGGAATGTACTTGTCGCCGACGGACGCGTGAACGGCCTCATTGATTTTGGCGATGCTGTGCACTCTCCCATCGTTGCCGAACTCGCCGTCGCTTGCACCTATGCGATGCTTGGTGAGATCAACCCCATTGAGGCGGCCGCTCGGATCGTCGCTGGCTACCATGCCGAATACCCGCTTCAGGATGCAGAGTTTGCTGTAATCCTGGATCTAATCATCGCCCGCCTCGCCATCAGTGTCACCATGTCAGCAGCCCGCCGCGCGGGCGCCGACGACAACCCCTATCTCTTCGTCAGCGAGAAGCCTGCATGGGATTTGCTGCGAAAGCTCTCGGTGATCGATTATCACATCGCAACAGGCATCCTGCGTCAGGCCTGTGGGCTTGAGGCTGCCCCAGGTGCCCGTCGCATCCGGGAGTGGCTCTCTGCCAATCGCCGGAACCTGGCGCCCATCATGAGCCCGCACCCGGCGCGCCAAGCAAAGCATGTCCTGAATCTCGGCAGCCTTGACGAACCCTTGGCCGCTGCAAGCGCTGCCCAAGACAATGCTGGCGCTGACTGTGCCTATCACGAGCTCGTGCGACAGCACGGGTTCACCCTTGGCCTGGGCCCTTGGGGGGAGCGGCGCGTCATCTACACTGCGCCGTTCTTCGAATCTGTGTTGGCAGCAGGCAAACGCCGCAACGTGCATCTCGGCCTTGATATCTTCGCGCCGGCGGGAACCGAGATGTTCACGCCCTTGGCGGCAACGGTCGTTGCAGCCACGATCAACCCGGAGCCGCAGGATTATGGCGGGCTCATTCTACTCGAGCACGAGCCGGAGCCTGGCCTGCGCTTTTGGACCCTGTGGGGCCATCTCGACCATGCCTCAGTCCGGGAGCGCCGTATCGGGGAGCGGCTCGATGCCGGCAGCTTCGTGTCCCGGCTCGGGGATTATGCGGAAAACGGCGGCTGGGTGCCCCATGTTCACCTGCAATTGATTACGGTGCCCTATGAGGATGTCAGCATCATCCCCGGCGTCGGCGAAGAGGCGTTCGTCACAGTCTGGGGGGATCTCTACCCGCGCCCTTACGATTTCGCAGGCCTGGCGCCCGAAACCTTCGTGAGGAGCGGCCGCACAAAGGAGGAGCTGGTCGACAGGAGGCGCGAGCGGCTGGGGCGCAACGTCAGCATGTCCTACAGCACGCCGCTCAAAATGGTGCGAGGTGAAGGCGTCTGGCTCTACGACGACTCAGGACGTGCCTATCTCGACTGCTATAACAACGTCGCCCATCTCGGACACTGCCATCCGAACGTGGTGCAGGCGATCGCCCGTCAATCAGCGCTTCTCAATACCAATACCCGTTATATCCACGATGCCATCATCGACTATACGGAGCGGCTGGCTCGAACGCTTCCGAAAGAGCTCGACACGTTCTTCGTTGTGTGTACGGGCAGTGAGGCCAATGATTTGGCTTTGCGCATGGCGCGAACCGTTACGGGCCGCAACGACGTGCTGGTGCTCGACTGGGCCTACCATGGCCACACGCAGGCCTTGATCGATATCAGCCCCTACAAGTACAAGAGAAAAGGAGGCGGTGGGCGGCCTTCCTTCACCCATGAGCTACCGATCCCGGAGATCTACCGGGCACCCATTGCCGGAACACCGGAGCAGCTCGCCCGCCAATATATCAGTGACGCGGGAGGGATCATTTCCGCGCTCGTGTCGGAAGGCCATGCTCCGGCAGCCTTCATCGCCGAGACGATCCCGAGCGTGGCCGGCCAGATCTTTCTTCCTCCGGGATACCTGAAGGAGGTCTATACCCATGTTCGTCGTGCAGGCGGCGTCGTGATCGCCGACGAGGTGCAGGTCGGGTTCGGCCGTGTTGGAAGCTCCATGTGGGCTTTCGAGGAACATGGTGTGGTTCCAGACATCGTCACGATGGGCAAGCCCATCGGCAATGGCCACCCTCTTGCAGTGGTCGCAGTCCGGCGGGACATCGCGGACGCCTTCGCCAATGGCATGGAATACTTCAACACCTTCGGCGGAAATCCCGTCTCCTGTGCCGCGGGCCTTGCGGTTCTTGAAACCCTTGAGCAGGAGAACCTGCTTGCCAATGCGTCCGAGCAGGGCGCCTATCTCCTGGAGGGCATGATGGCTCTTCAGTCGAAGTACCCGGCCATAGGCGACGTGCGCGGCCGTGGCCTGTTCCTCGGGATCGAGATCGTGCGAGATCGTTCAACGAAGGAGCACGCAGGCGACCTGGCCTCCGGGATCTCCAACAGAGCAAAGGAGCTTGGTGTTCTCATGGGCACGGATGGCCCTTATGACAATGTCATCAAGCTTCGCCCCCCGATGATCTTCGAGCGCGAGCATGCGGATCTGCTTCTGCAGGTTCTTGATCATGCTATAGCCGACATTCTGCAGTGATCAAGGGAGTGGCAGAGCGCTGAGTTCGATCCTGAAGGTTCCGCCAGCAGTCAGGGCTCGGCGAAGCCAATGGCGCGCACGGCAAGGATGCCAGAGGGCTTTGAGTAACTCCTCTCCTCTGATCCTAATGTTGAGCTGGCGCGTTCGTGAAAAGCTACTTGAAAATTGGTCTGCGATTAGACGACCCCAGCACCATTGGACACAGATCTTATTCCCCAAGTGCCTCTGGTGCCGCAGCCGACATCGAATTAGCATTCCATCCGTGCTCCATTCCTTCAGGACCAGACGCCCTCCGGTGAGTTGATTCTTGCAAAGCTCCTCAGAAAGCGAGGCTCATGACGACTTCACCTGCTGTCGCGCTTACCCAGGCGCTGATCCGCCAAAACACCGTCAACCCTCCCGGCAATGAGGCTCAGTGTGCAAGCCTCGTGGCCAAGCGGCTGGAGGAGAATGGCTTTGACATTGCGGTAATCCCATTCGGGGAGGGGCGCACAAACCTGGTCGCGCGCATCGGCGGCCGGGATGCCTCGCCGCTTGCCTTCACCGGCCACTTGGACACGGTCCCGCTTGGCTCGCAGCCATGGACGGTCGACCCGTTCGGCGGCGATATCGATGGTGACCGCGTGTATGGACGTGGCTCCAGCGATATGAAGGGCGGCGTTGCGGCCTTTGTCGAGGCCTGCATCGCCCACCGTGCTGCGCTGGAGAAGGGTCCCGGCGCCGTGCTGATCATCACCGCAGGCGAGGAGACCGGATCGGAGGGGGCCTACCATCTGTGCCGGCAGGAGGGGCTTCTGGGCGCTGCCGGTGCCCTGATCGTCGCCGAGCCGACATCGAATGCCCCGCTTATTGGCCATAAGGGGGCCCTGTGGCTGAAAGCCGTCGCACGGGGCATAACCGCGCACGGCTCCATGCCGGAGAAGGGGGAGAACGCGGTCATCAAAGCAGCGCATGCGGTCGTCAGGCTGACGGACTTTGACTTCAACGTGCAGCGGCACGCGGTGTTGGGCGGGCCGACGTTGAACATCGGTACGTTCCACGGCGGACTGAACACCAACTCGGTCCCCGACCGAGCCGAGGTGAGCCTCGATATCCGCACTGTGCCGGGCCAGGCGCATGCCTCCGTGCGTGAGGAAGTTGAGCGATTTCTGGGTGATGAGATGGAGATCTCGCCGATCATCGACGTGCCGGCCGTCTGGACCGATCCCGTCGATCCGTGGATCCAGCGGGTCTGTGAGATTATGGCACCGCTCCTGGGAACGGCGTCCGTGCCGCAGGGGGCGACGTACTTCACCGACGCGTCGGCGCTGACCCCGGCCATGGGCAGCCTGCCAACCATCATTCTTGGTCCTGGAGAGGCGGCTATGGCGCACCAAACGGATGAGTACTGCCTCATCTCGCGCGTCGACCAAGCCGTCGAAGCCTATGGCCGGATTATTGAGGACTGGTGCCGATGACCCGACTCTCCACGGCTCTTGAAGCCGCGCGGCGCATCGCTGACGGCAGCCTCACCAGCGAGGCTCTGGTCCGCGCCTGCCTGGACCGCATTGGCGATCGCGAGCCTCTGGTGCAGGCATGGCAGTACCTGGACATGGATGCTGCCCTGAACATGGCGCGCCACGTGGATCAGTTCGGCTCCGGTCCCCTGAAGGGCATCCCCGTCGGCGTCAAGGACATTATCGACACGGCGGACATGCCCACGGGGTACGGCTCGCCGCTCTATGAGACATTCCGGCCAGCGCGCGATGCGGCTTGCGTGGCCGTGGCGCGGCACGCGGGCGCGCTGATCCTCGGCAAGACGGTGACCACCGAGTTCGCCTACTTCCAGCCAGGTAAGACCCGCAATCCGCATGCCCCAAACCGGACGCCCGGCGGCTCCTCCTCGGGCTCGGCGGCCGCAGTGGCCAGTGGCATGGTGCCGTTGGCATTCGGCACGCAGACGGCAGGGTCCATCATCCGCCCGGCTAGCTTCTGCGGCTGCGTGGGCTACAAGCCGACCTTTGACCTGATCGACCGCACTGGCGTGCGCCCGTTCGCGGACAGCCTCGATACGGTTGGGGTATTTGCCACGACCATCGGGGACGCCGCCTTTTTTGCTTCCGTCATTGCCGGCCGTCCAAACCTGCGCATCGACGATGCGGTGTTGCGCCCGCGTATCGGCCTGACGCAGACGCATGCATGGGAGGCCGCCGAACCGGCCACCGCTACGGCTCTCGACGAGGCCGCGGCGCGGCTGCGTGCAGCCGGGCTGGAGATCCGCGAGGTTGCCCTTCCCGACCGGTGGCGCGGATTGTTGGAGGCCCAGAAGACCATCATGGCCTTCGAGGCGGCGCAGTCCCATGCGCCGGAGATACTGACCGCATCCGACCGCCTCAGCGGGAAGCTGCGTGAACTTCTGGAGGCTGGCGCGCTGATCGCGCCCGAGAACTATGATGCCGCGAAAGCGCTTGTGGCTGAGGCCCGCGCCGGCTTCAGCGATGTGCTGGATGGGCTCGATGTGCTGCTCACTCCAAGCGCGCCTGGAGAAGCGCCGGAGGGACTAGGGGCAACCGGCGATCCCGTCTTCAGCCGGATGTGGACGGCTTTGGGAGTGCCTTGCATCTCCGTACCGGGTTTGACCGGGCCAACGGGAATGCCCGTCGGCGTCCAGGTGGTTGGCCGCTGGGGCGACGACCGACGCGCACTGGCTGCATCGGCGGCCATTGGCCATAGCCTGTCATGACCGTAACCTTCCCATATTCTGGGTCCATCATCGACCCTCGCTTCGGAGCTTATGCCATGAATGCGAACCTGTTCGCCCGGCTCGAACGCTCGATTATCGATCTCACCCAGACAGCTATCACCACGCCGGCCAATGAGACGGTCAGCTATGCCAACCTGATCGCCTTCTCCGGCCGGCTGGCCAACGTCCTCGCCGCCCGCGGGGTCAAGCCGGGCGACCGGGTTGCGGTTCAGGTCGAGAAATCGGTGCCGGCACTGGTCCTGTATCTGGCGACCGTCCGGGTCGGGGCGGTCTATCTGCCACTGAATACAGCCTACACGCTGGCAGAGCTGGAGTACTTCATCGGCGATGCCGAGCCGGCGCTCATCGTCTGCGATCCTTCCAAGCGGGAAGGGATCGAGCAACTGGCTGCGAAGGTACGAGCCGCGGTCGAAACGCTCGATGCTGCCGGGCAGGGGTCTCTCATGGAGGCCGCGGCCGATGCCCCTGATGGGTTGGAGACCGTGCAGCGGGCTGGCGATGACCTGGCGGCGATCCTCTATACCTCGGGCACGACCGGCCGCTCTAAGGGCGCCATGCTCACCCATGACAATCTTGTCTCGAATGCCCTGACCTTGAAGGAGGTCTGGCGCTTCACAGCGGACGATGTGCTGATCCATGCCCTGCCGATCTACCACACCCATGGGCTCTTCGTGGCGACCAACGTCACCCTGTTCTCCGGCGCGTCGATGATGTTTCTGCCAAAGTTCGATGCAGACGAGATCCTCGGGCTGATGTCCCGCGCCACGGCTCTGATGGGGGTGCCCACCTTCTACGTCCGCCTGCTGCAGCATCCCGGCCTCACCAAGGAGGCCACCTCCGGCATGCGCCTGTTCGTGTCGGGCTCGGCGCCCCTGCTGGCCGAAACCCACCGGGAGTGGAGCGCCCGCACCGGTCACGCCATCCTCGAGCGCTATGGCATGACTGAGACGAACATGAACACCTCGAACCCGTATGATGGCGACAGGGTGCCCGGCGCCGTCGGCCTGCCGCTGCCCGGCGTGTCGGCCCGCATCACCAACCCGGACACCGGCGAGGAGCTGGCGACGAACGAGATCGGCATGATCGAGGTAAAGGGCCCGAACGTGTTCAAGGGCTACTGGCGCATGCCGGAGAAGACCGCGTCCGAGTTCCGCCCCGACGGCTTCTTCATCACGGGCGATCTCGGCAAGATCGACGAGCGCGGCTACGTGCACATTCTGGGCCGCGGCAAGGACCTGGTGATCACCGGCGGCTTCAATGTCTACCCGAAGGAGATTGAGGACGAGATCGATGCCATTCCAGGCGTGTTCGAGAGTGCCGTGATTGGCGTGCCGCACAAGGACTTCGGTGAAGGAGTGACGGCGGTCGTGGTCCGCTCAAAGGAGGCAGAGGTTGACGAGAAGGCGATCCTCGCTGCTCTCGAGGGCCGTCTGGCGAAGTTCAAGCTGCCCAAGCGGGTTGTCTTTGTCGATGATCTCCCGCGCAACACCATGGGCAAGGTGCAGAAGAACATCCTGCGGCAGCGGTTTGCCGATCTCTACGTTGCCCCCGCTCAGACGTCCTACGGAACCCCACCATTTGCTGCTGTGTCATCGAAACAGCCGTGAAGGGTTGTGTTCCGTGTGTGGACAGATGGCCTGTTGCTCCTAATTCATGAGCTGGGTTGAGACTTCGGGACTACCTGCTCTCCTGCCCGTGCACATCAGCGGAGGCACCGATGCTGAGCTTCGCTCGAGCTGCCTGTTCGGTTGCGGTCGTCGTCGGCTTGAGCCTCACTGGCCCAAGTGTTGTGGCGGAGTCGGAGAGCTGTCCTGGCCTGCTTGCCTCCAGGGATGCCCTGTTCTCCCGGGCTGCGCTGCGCCAGGATGAAGTCGACCTAAGCTTCGTGGGCCACGCCACCTTCCTGATCGAGACGCCGCAAGGGGTGCGGATTGCCACCGACTACAGCGACGGCACACATCCGCCCGCCACGCCTGATGTGGCCACCATGAACAAAGCGCACTCGACCCACTTCAGCTATCGTCCGGATCCAGGAATCAAGCATGTGCTCAAGGGCTGGAACCCAGCCGGAGGTCCAGCCGTCCACGACCTCACCGTGCAGGACGTGCGCATCCGCAACGTCCCCACCAACATACGCAGCTATGGCGGAGCAACGGAGTATGACGGTAACTCCATCTTCGTGTTTGAAACTACCCAGCTATGCATCGCTCATCTAGGTCATCTGCACCACACTCTTTCGCCAGAGCATCTCAAGAAGCTGGGGCGCATCGATGTTCTTCTGGTACCGGTGGACGGTGGTTACACGCTTGAGACTTTCGACATGATGGAGGTGCTCCGCGCAGTCAATGCTCCGCTGATGATCCCGATGCACTTCTTCGGACCCTCTACCCTCAACCGCTTCCTCATTTCGGCCCGGGAGCACTTTCCGGTGGAGTTCAGCGACACGGCGGCCATTACCCTGTCGCGCGCTACGCTGCCAAGGAGCCCCAAGATCCTGGTGCTGCCCGGGCAATGAATAGCTGTTGGGTATCTTGGAACTCACTTTTTTCCAGCGAGCCAGCAGGATGCGGGGTTCGGCAGATGGTGCCTGGGCTGCATTGCGACGACCGCTAATTTACGAACCGGGATGAGCGATGCGACGCCCCCCGACAAGCACACGTTTGTGAACCACCCAGACGGGTGAAGCCGGAACAGAGCTGTCCGCATCTGCTTTTCGAGAACAAACCTGCCTGGGAGATGTCACATGCGCAGCACCCCGCTTTCTGCCGTCCTGCTCCTGATGTCGTCAGCCGCAGCCCCTGCTCTGGCGCAGACCATCAGCCCTGGCTCCGATCAGGCGGTTGGTCAGCGCTTCGAGGTCAAGGCGGATCAGCTCCCGAAGCCTTTCGAGGGCCCGATCGTGCGCAATCCTCCTCTGATCCTCGATCGGGAGAACAGGACACCGGCTGTGCCGGATGCTTTCGAGGTGTCGCTCTTTGCCGACAAGCTCGACAATCCTCGCCAAGCCCTTGTGCTGCCCAACGGGGATCTGGCGGTCGTGAGCCAAGGGTCCGGCACCATCTTCATCCTGCGAGATGCCGACCAGGATGGAAAAGCCGAATGGATTGAGCGCTTTGCCGCTGGCTTCAACAAGCCCAACGGCATTGCTCATCGAGCGGGTGAGTTGCTGGTGGCGGGCCAGGAGGGAATCTGGAGCCTGTCTTACCAGGACGGAGCCATTCGCAGCCAGGGAACACAACCCCGCCGCGTGGCCGATGTCCCGCCAGAGCAGCGTAAGCCTGATCCAGTGATGGATGGCCAGAAGCTCATTACCGCCCGTGGGGTGTTCGGGGTTGTTCAGGGGCACGCCAACCGTGATCTGGAGATCGGCCCAGATAGTCAGCTTTATGTCGGTGTCGGCTCGGCCGGTAACTTGGGTGTTGAACCTGAACCCAAAGCGACAATCCAGAGGTTCTCGGCGGACGGCAAGAAGCAGACGACGATCGCGTCGGGTGTGCGTAATCCGGTCGGGTTGGCCTTCCATCCCGAGACGGGAACGCTCTGGGCGACGGTGCAGGAGCGGGACGGTTTCGGCGATCAGCTCGTTCCCGATTACCTCATCCGGGTGCAGGAAGGCGGCTTTTACGGTTGGCCCTATGCTTATACCGGAAGCCATCAGCAACCTGGCTTTGCCGCCATGGCGCCCGACAAGGTCGCAGCTTCACTGGTCCCGGACCTGTTGTTCGAGGGACATTCCTCGGCCATGGACTTGGTGTTCCTGACAGGCGAGCGGGTGCCCCCGGACTACCGAGGCGATGCCATTGTCGCGCTCAAGGGATCATGGAACCGCTCCAAGCCCACCGGCTACAAGGTGGTAAGGGTGAAGTTTGAGCAGGGCCGTCCAGTTGGTTGGTACGACAACTTCATGACTGGCTTCTGGGCGGAAGGCGAGGATCGGGCTTTGGTGTGGGGGCGCCCGGCCGACGTGGCGCTTGCCCCTGATGGCACTCTGTTCGTGGTGGATGACACGGGCGGGACGATCTGGCGCGTAAGACCCAGAGCGGATCAGGCGACCGGATCGGTCAAGCCATCGTCCCGCCCGTGATGTGAGCGAGGCGGCACTGCAGCAGGATCAACGATCTCACCGCGGCGAGGGAAAAAGCAGAAAACAGTGGTGTAGAAGGTTCGTGATCTCAGCTGAATGCGGTATGCTTATGGGCAGTTATCTCGAGCATCGGCTGGTTTAGGAGCTGTGCCATGCCAAAGCTGACAGTCAGTTGGGATGAGGGCGGGCCTGTGCTGCATACGGCTGAGGTGGAAAGCCCCACGTCCGATCGTCGCTGGAGCGCCCCGATCGGGCAACTAACCGAAGATGAGCGGCAGGAGTTGCTGTCAGCCGCTCAGGCCCTAGCGCAACTGATCTCGGACATGGCCGCTGAGGACACCTTCTTCAGCAATCCTCGTTAGTTCCCAAAGTACAATGGGAGTAGTGCAGATACAGGTTCGCTGCGGACGAGCGACGCTCTGATTTTTAATCAGAGGGTCCTGGGTTCGAGTCCCAGCGCGCTCACTAACAATATCAAAGGGTTACCGGCATCTGCCCTTTGCGCCTATTTCTGTCAGGTAGCAAATAGGTAGCCAAGCGTTTCAGACGGGCGGGGTTCGAGCGCGTCCTAGGTCGAAGCAACCTCCGAGCTGGAAGGCCGAGGTGAGTCGCTCCGCGCCTGCGTCCCGTCCACTTCGGCTAGATCTGTGGATCTGCGGCGGAACCACCGATGATGAGGCCTGAAAGGTCCGGTCTCTCGTCGTGAGCAGATGAGGTGGATGGCTCCCACTGACGGCATCTGAGTGCCAAGATGGGTTGCTGTCAGGCAAACCCGGAGCAAGGAGCCATCCGCCATGGAAGTTACCACAATCGGCCTGGACTTGGCCAAGCGCGTGTTTCAGGTCCACGCAGTCAATGCTGAAGGTACCATCGTCCTGCGCAAAGCTCTGCGGCGGGGACAGATGCTGCCCTTCTTCGCCAAGCTGCCTCCGTGTCTCATCGGGATCGAGGCCTGTGGCACCTCTCATTACTGGGCCCGCGAGCTGATCCGCCTGGGGCATGACGTACGCCTCATGCCGCCAGCGTACGTGAAGCCCTATGTCAAGCGCGGCAAGACCGATGCCTCTGACGCCCAGGCCATCTGCGAGGCCGTCACGCGCCCGACCATGCGCTTTGTGGCGGTCAAGTCAGCCGAGCAGCAGGCCGCCTTGTCGCTTCATCGCACCCGTGACCTTCTGGTCCGACAGCGCACCCAACTGGTGAACATGATCCGCGGCATGCTGGCTGAGTTCGGCATTGTCCTTCCGGACGGAGTGGAGCGGGCGCTGGGGCTCGCGCCAGATCCACGCCAACGAGGCCACGCCCGATGTGCCGGCCACAGCCCAGGAGGTCCTCAACCTTCTGTGCGGGCAGGTGCTCGACACCCATGCCCGAGTCCAAGCGATCGACCGCTCCCTGCTCGCCTTACACAGAACCAACGAAGTGGCGCAGCGTCTGGCGTCGATCCCTGGCATCGGTCCGGTGGGCGCCACGGCGCTGGGTGCGTCGGTGGCTGACCCGCGGCAGTTTCGGTCTGGTCGGGCGTTCGCGGCCTGGATCGGACTCACGCCGTTGCAGAACTCCAGCGGAGGCAAGGAGAGGCTGGGCCGCATCAGCAAGATGGGTGACAGGTACCTGCGTAAGCTGCTGGTTGTTGGCGCCACCGCGCTGATCCGGCATGCGAGGCACAAGCCGGACAGGGCGGATCCCCGTCTCCTGGCTCTGCTGGCCCGCAAGCCGGTACGAGTGGCCAGCGTGGCGATGGCCAACAAGATGGCACGGGTTGTCTGGGCCATCTTGACACGCGGGGAGACTTACCAAGCTCATCATGTGCCGGCGCTCGCCGGATAAGCCAGAGAGCATCATCGATCGAGCCGGGATGATCGGCTCTGTGAGGTTGTGAGAGCGACGCGATCTGATGGCGAAACCGGTCAGGCCGGGAACAGGGATAACCCATTGAAGGTCGGAGGCGTCAGAGCCTGCTGAGCAGATTGGGACCGTGTTCGCCGACCCCATCAGGGCCAGCAGCCGCAAACAGGCTGCATCAACAGGCCGGACAGAAGACTGCACCCGACCAACGCGTCAAAGCATCAAATCAGCTCTTGCAATGTGGGAGCCATCCACAGAAGACCTTCAGCGGGTATGCCCAAACTTCCTAAATTGATCCGAAACGGACTTCCCTGTGATGTAAGTTGGCGGATCTCCGGTGCAGGTGCCGAAGCGAAGGAGCTTCGGCCCTCACCTCATCGAGCGGAGTCTGGCGCTGGATGCCGTGCTCCAGGAGGATGCCGGGTTGCCCCCGTCAGGAGACGGCGTCTAGTTCCGGCGGTTCCGTTCAGGCATCCCAAACGTTAAGCGGGCTACTCCCGCCACGGCTCCGCCCGCCGTGAGCCGTCCGGGCGTACCGTCAGACGGAATGCGACCTCCTCGCCGGTGATGGGCGTCGCGGCCGCAGCGCAAGTGACCTTGAAGGCCGGTCCGCCGTCCTCGGGACCGACCTCCGTCACCCGTGTGGCCAGCGGACAGGGGAAGCCGCTCTCCCTCACCCAGGAGGCGTATCGCTCCAGAAGTTCAAGTGACCAGACATTGTCCTGGGCAGCGGAGATGCCCGGGACTAGAAGCGCGATGATCACGAGAGCGATGCGCATCGGAACTCCGTCGGGCTCGCTGACACCCGTCACAAGTGGCGATGAAAGCTTTCTGCCGCCACGCTGAAACCCGTTCCCGGATCGGCGGTTCCCCTCGCTGACGCAAGCTGGCCCCACGCGGCCCGCACTGCCGCGATGGGCATACGGAACGGGTATCCAAGGAGAACGCCGATGCCCCAAGACGTCTCAGGCGACGAGCGCCTGCCCGATGCCGACGACCTTCATCCGGATGTCGCCACCCTCATCATCGCGCGGGCGTTCGCCGAGACCTACCGGGATGTGTTCGAGGCCCCGGTCCCGGAACCGCTCGTCGCCATCCTGCAGCAGATAGAAAGCGGGTTTGAACGGGATCAGGCTGACCCTTTCGAGGTCAGTCCCTGACCGTGCCGGAACGGCCGCCCTATGTGCCTGGAACCGTCAATCCATCTGACACCGATAAGCTCGATGTGCGTGCTCGTTGTTGAAGATGAACCTCTCGTTCGTGCCGTCGCCGTCGAGGCGCTGGAGGCGGAGGGCTTTGAGGTGATCGAGGCCCCTTCCGCCGATGACGCGGTGACATTTCTCCGATCCAGGGACGACATCGACGTGGTGTTCACCGACGTGGCCATGCCGGGGGCGCTCAACGGCTTCGAACTGGCCCATCTCATCCGGGCGACGTATCCGCACATCAACATCCTGGTCTGCTCGGGTGCCCTGCCGTCGGGGTTCAGCGGGGAGGCGCCGGAGGCCCGCTTCGTGCGCAAGCCTTACCGCGTCGCGGAGATCGCCCCGATCATCCGCGGGATGATGCCGGGGTAACCCTGCCCGCCGGCACGAGGTGACCACGATGGACGTGCTGGCACAGGACCGACCTGCCGTGATCCCGCAACTAGGAGAACCCGATACCGGACCGTCTCCTCCCGGAGCGGAGAACGTCGCGACCCTGCTCGAGGTCGTGGGGATCGGCATCTTTCTCGCGCTGCTGATGGGCGCCGCCGTGATCCTGATCCGGCGGAACCGGGGTCTTTGACCGAGCTCCTTGTGTCCATGACCCCCGGTTCAATGCATGTTTGACCGTGACGCGCCGTTGCCAAGGTGCCCTGGATCCATGTCCTTCCCCTCACCGCCGGTCCGGGAGTTGCCGTTGACAGGATCAGGCCTTGATTCAGCCGATCGGCGGCGTGGACCGTCGGGCAGCAGCGAGATCATTCTCGCCCGGTGCCCACTGTGCCCGAAGCCGTTCGGGCGGCGGTCCAGGTGGCGGTCGACGGTCCGGGGAGGGGCGTACCGTGATCCGGGACTTAGCCCGCGACGGGTTCAGCCGCGCCTGAATCCTTTTGATCCGGCTGGTGCTGACGGCTGCTTTCGCTGATGGGCTGCGTACGGGAGCCGCGAACCTTCAGAACCAGGATGACCGAACTCAGTATCAGGCCAAGAGCACTGAAGACCAGCACGGGCGGGCTGCCCAGCGCAAAGCCGTAGATCGTCCACAGCAACAGCCCGAAGGTGCGCACCGCAAACATGCGCAGTGAGATGGCCGCGACATCGCCAGTCCGGCAGCATTTCACGACCTGCGGCACGAAGCTGTAGAGACCAATGCAGCCGGCGGCGGATCCAATCAGGGTCGAGAGAGACACGTCCATGGTTCAGCGCGCTCCCGCTGCCTTGAGGCCGCGGAACTTCAGCATCAGGATAAGGCCGGCGAAGAGCACGTTGACGACGTTGAACAGGATGACGGGCACGCTTGCGATCATCAGCCCGTGCACGATCCACAGGCCGTAGGCAATCAGGGAGGCGATGTACATGCGCTTCGAGATCGCATTGGTGTCCCCCTCGCGCCAAGCCTTGAGCACCTGCGGTACGAAGCTGAGGCTTGTGCACAGTCCCGCCGCCAGGCCCAATGCCGTCAGCCACCACGTCTGCATCTTCCACTCTCCCGTCACGTGAACGTCATGAACACGGCGGGGGTTAGCGAGGCTCCCGGACAGGCAATCGTGCCGCACTCTTCCCCTATCCCTGCCTCCAAGCAAGAGCTGCGCCTCAAGGGCATTTCAGACGTGGCAGGGACAAGGAGCCCCGTTCGGGCAGTGGAACGGGACCCAGTCTACGAAAGCTGGTCATGGAGACCTGCGCCGGCGCAGGTTGCCTCCGCAGTAGATCAACCGCACATCCTGATCAACGTTCCTCCGCAGGAGCGTCGGGGCGGACAGGTACATGGAGCTGGGCATTCGGATGGTCGAGAGCATTTCACCCGTGATCTTTGTATATGGCTTGGCCTTCATCCTGGGCGTGAGCAAGGCCTGCACCCTGCTGATTTGGCGCACCCTCCCAAGACCAAGGCCGGGTTTACGCCAGGAGGTAAGGGAAGTTTGGCAGCGCAGGACCCGGAGAATGTCGCCCGGGAAGACGCCGGAGCATCCACTTGGCGCCCCGGACAATCACCCACCGACCCTGCCGCCGACATCTCAGGACGGTCTGTCCCGGCCATGAGCTGCGGGGCTCGGCCTCAGCCACCCGTCATCTCCTGGACGGCTGCCTACTTGCGCTTGTCGTTGTCGAATACCTTGGGATGGCTCGTGGCTGTCCCGGACGTGCCCGAGGAGCCTGTCGAGCCGGTAGCAGTGCTCCGCGACCGACCGCGCATGAAGTACCAGATCAGGGCCGCAAGAATCGCCAAGACGAGGATGATCCAGAGCCAGGAGGCACCGCTACCGTCAGGATCGCCGGGAACAGCAGCCGGTAGGGCACCTTCAACAGCCGCACCCACATGCCCACCAGCGGCAGGTTGATGATGAGCAGCATCAGGTTGCCCACCCACATGGAGGCGATCATGCCCCAAAACAGGGTCGGATTCTTGGTCATCACCTGTGGGCCCGGGATGATCCCGTGGATGGTCATGGCGCCGACCATCAGGGCCATCACGGCATTCGGCGGGATGCCGAGCGTCAGCAGCGGGATGAAGGAGGTCTGCGCGCCAGCGTTGTTGGCGGATTCAGGTCCCGCCACGCCCTCGATAGCGCCCCGGCCGAAGCGGCTGGGGTCCTTGGCGAGCTTCTTCTCGAGCGTATAGGCCGCGAACGGCCCGAGCACCGCCCCGTTTCCGGGGAGAATGCCGAGCGTGGCTCCGATCAGGGTGCCGCGCAGGACCGGCTTGTAGGACTGCTTGAAGTCGTCCTTGTTCGGCAGAAGCCGGCCGATGGCCTGGCGCACCACGTCGCGGGTCTCCGTATGGTCGAGATTGCGCATGATCTCGGCAATGCCGAAGATGCCCATGGCCAGCACGGCAAAGTCGATGCCATCGGCCAGGAACGGCAGGCCGAAGGTCATGCGCTCCTCGCCGGTTTCCAGATCGGTGCCGACGGTGGAAAGCAGCACGCCCACCAGGATCATGGCGATAGCCTTGAGGATCGATCCGCGCGCCAGCACGACCGCGAAGACGAGACCCATGACCATGAGGGAGAAGTACTCGGTCGGCCCGAAGATCAGCGCCAGCCTAGTGAGCGGAGCCCCCAGGGCGGCGATGACCAGGGTTGCCACCGTGCCGGCGAAGAAGGAGCCGATGGCCGCGATGCCGAGCGCCACGCCGGCGCGGCCCTGGCGGGCCATCTGGTGGCCGTCAAGCGCGGTGACCACGGAGGTGGCCTCGCCCGGGATGTTGACGAGGATCGCGGTGGTCGAACCGCCGTATTGGGCGCCGTAATAGATGCCGGCGAGCATGATGAGCGCGCCGGTGGGGTCGAGCCCGAAGGTGATGGGCAGCAGCATCGCGATGGTGGCGATGGGGCCCACGCCCGGCAGCACGCCGATGAGGGTGCCGACGAGGCAGCCCAGGAAAGCCAGGCCCAGGTTCTGCAGGGTCAGGGCGACCCCGAAGCCGAGGCTGAGGTTGGAGAAAAGGTCACCCATCAGATCCTCCCGCTATGGTCGGCCACGTCAACCGAAGCGCGACGCCGACCGCGGGTCGCGAGGAACACGACCACGGCCGCCACGGCCAGGATGGCGGCGGTCGCCCGCAACACGGCCTTCTGCGACCAGTCAGGCGGGAACAGACCCGTAAGCGCCTGGGGGAAGACCGGGATCGGCAGATTCAGCAGGTCTCCGAACAGCACCATGCAGAACGGGGTGAGGCTCAAGCTGAGGATGACGAGATCACGCAGGCGCGCCTCAGGCGTGGCATAGCCGCCGATAATGATGGCGAGCGGACCGGCGAACAGCATCCCCAGGCCTGGAGTTGTGAATCCTCCCATCGCGAAGGGACGGATGGTCAGCGCGAAGGCCAGGATGCCGCCGATCACGAAAACCGGCCCGCGTAGGTTCCAGCGTTCCAGCGCCTCGCCGTGCTTGATGAAGGCGAAGGCCAGGAGGGCAAGCCCCGACAGGCCGACCGCGATGGCGAGCCACCGGGGCAGCATGGCCGGTCCCATAGAGTTGAGAGTGCCCTGGTCGAGATCCCGCGTGAGCCACAGCGCCAGGGCGGCCAGCGCAATCAGAACAAGGCCGCCCGCTAGGCTCTGCGGTGACCGAACAGGTCCGGGGCGCATGGTCCCGCTGTTGGCCGACGTGACTTCGGGCATGCGTGACCTCCCTTGGCGCAAAGGTGCCGTGCGATCGTTTCCGTTCCGGTGGTCTGGTGCCTGCTGTCGACGGGGATCGTGCTTCGCGTCCACTGCAAGACTTCGAAGGCGGGTTTGCCCGTCAGCCGCCCCACCGAACGGGACGGGTGCGCTCCCTGCACGAATGCCGGTTGCGCCCGATCCCGTGACTGCCCCGTCCGCCGCAGCCATGACCGTAGACGGACGGGCGTCACCAAGGCAGCCGCTCTTCGATATTGCCACTGCCTGGTTCAACCCCGGCGGGCCGACCGCTCGCCGGGTGAAGCCTGACAGCCGTTACATCGGCCTGAAATCGGCCGCCTTCAGCAGTTCGGCATTGCGGGCAACCTCGCGCTTGATGAAGTTGCCGAACTCCTCCGGACTCTCGTAGACCGGCTCGATGCCGAGGGCCGCCAACCGTCCGGCGGCAGCCAGTTCGCGGGTGGCGTCCGCCATCGCGGTGTTGAGCCACGCCACCGTCTCGGCCGGCATGTTCTTCGGGCCCCAGAGGCCGTACCACGAGCTGAACTCCAGTCCCGGCAGGCCGCTTTCCGCGGCCGTCGGAATATCCGGGGTAAGCTGGCTGCGTTTCGCGGTGGTCGTCGCCAGCGCCTTGACCTGCCCGTCCCGGGCCATCGGCAGGAGCGCGATGACGGGGTCGATCATGAGCTGGATGTGGCCGCCCATGACGTCGGTCAGGGCAGGCGCGGTGCCCCGGTACGGCACGATCGTGATCTTTGCTCCGGAAAGGTGGTTGAAGGCGATCGTCGCGATATGACCCGGGGAACCCATGGCCGAGACCCCGAACTGCCATTGGGTGGGGTTCTTCTTGGCGTCCTCGACGACCTCGGCGATCGTCTTCTGAGGCATCTTCGGGGACATGACCACCATCATCGGCGCCTCGCCGACCCGCGCGATGTTGGTGAAGTCGGTGACCGGATCGAACGAGACCTTGCTCATGACCTGCTTGGCCATGACATGGGTGGCCGCCGAGAACAGCAGCGTGTAGCCGTCCGGCTGGGACTGGAGGACGCCATTGGCACCAACGGTCCCATTGGCGCCAGCCCGGTTCTCGATCACGACGGCGACGCCGCGCTTCTCCTCGATCTGCTTGCCGAGCAGGCGGGCGAAGGCATCGACACCGCCACCGGCTGCGAACGGCACGATGATCTTGATCGGGTGGGTCGGATACTTGGCCGGCTGGGCGGACACGCCATGCACCCATGCGATCGAGACCAGACCGGTCAGGAAGGCCTTCAGGAATGGGCGTCTTCCCTTGGTCGACCGCGCGCGGGCAACTGGCGAGGCGGTGGCGGTGCGTGAGATGGCTCCTTCGGCATTTCGTTTGGTCATTGGCGTTTCCTCCTGATTATGGCGGAGCATGAAGTCGCTCCTGTCGCTCCTGTCGCTGCTCTCTTTCGTCAACTGACATTCATTCCCGCGAGGGGCCGGGTCAGGCTACCTCGTCAATCACGCGGTTGCGCAATACGCCGACCCCGGCGATGTCGATCTCGACCACGTCGCCCGGCTTCAGCCAGACGGGCGGCTGGCGCTTGGCCCCCACGCCGCCGGGCGTGCCCGTGGCGATCACGTCGCCCGGCGCAAGCCGGGTAAAGCTCGAGACGTAGGCAATGATCTCGGCCACCGGGAAGATCATGTGTCCCAGCGTCGATGACTGAACCACCTCGCCGTTGAGCCGGGTCTGGATCGTGAGATCGTCCAGCGCCCCGACCTCGTCCGGCGTGACGAGCGCCGGCCCGAAGGCCCCGGTCGACGGGAAGTTCTTTCCCGGCGTGAACTGCTGCGTATGCCATTGCCAGTCGCGGACGCTGCCGTCGTTGAAGCAGGAGTAGCCTGCGACGAGGTCCAGCGCCTGCTCCGCGGGAACCCGGAAGCCGCCGCGCCCGATCACGACCGCAAGCTCGCCCTCGAAGTCGAGCGAGGTCGAGAACGGCGGGCGCACGATCGGTGCCTCATGGCCGATCAGCGTGTCGGCAAACCGCACGAAGAGCGACGGGTGGGTGGTCTTGGCACGGCCCGTCTCCTGCCGGTGCTCCTCGTAGTTGTGGCCCACGCACAGGATCTTGCCGGGGGTCGGGATCACCGGCAGCAGCGTGACTTGGTCGAGTGGGATGCGCTTGCCTGACGCGGCGCAGGCCTTGGCGAACTCCGTCAGCGCATTGCGCTCCAGCACGGTCTTCAGTTCCGGATGGCGGGCGTCGGAGCCGACGAGGACCTGATTGGCTTCCAGCACGCCGCAGGTGGTTTGGCCGTCATGGACAAAGGAAACGAGACGCATGGCAATTCCCCAGAATGTTGGTGTTCAGGTGCAGATGATCCCGCTCCCCGAGTCCGACGGGCGGCTGTCGCTCCCGAAGGAATCCAGGGTGTCGGTCAGATCGGTGACGAAGCGCTCCAGGGCCGCGCCCGGGATGCCCGCCTCTGGAAGGCGGAGCAGCCAAGTGCGGAACGGGGCCAGGGGCGTGTCCGCCTCCCGCTCCGCCTCGCGGGCATCGAGCAGCGCAACGAGCGCATCAAGCCCCTCGGCGGCGTAGCGGCCGCGCATGTAGTCGAGGATGTCGGCCTCCATGTCCCGCGCGTTGAGCGCGGGGATCAGGAAGTGACCCATGCACGTGCATCCGGCCGGATGCATCGGGAGGGAGGTCACGGTCCGCCACAGGGAGGCGAGGCGCTGGACCTGCGCCTTGACGTCTGCGGGCTCGCCGCCCCGTTGCATGGCCATCGTATCCTCCTCAGCCCGGAGTCATGTCGAGCTGCGGACCGGTGTCGTCCGCCACTGCCGCCGCTGGCGTGGGAGCGATGTCGGTGCGCGCCCGCAGAGCCCGGGTCGCCGCCGCATCGACCGCCCCGTTGCCATCGATGACCACGCGATAGGTATCGAGCGCGACCTTCTGGCTGACATATCCCTCGTGCACGTCGCGGGCGACGCGTTCCGGATCCCGGTCCGTCGCGGGACCGAAGCCGCCGCCGCCGCCGGAGCGCATCATGTAGGCATCGCCGGCCTTCAGGCGGACGTTGAACACCTTGGCATTCGGGAACTCGGTCTCCCACTTCCCGTCCCGGCGCAGGCCGATGCCGTTGCCCGCGGCTTCGCCGCCGTCCTCCAGGCCCCAGGGCTTGCAGTGCACCCGGTCGATGCGGGTGGTGAGCTGGAACGGCGCGAGGGCCTGCACCACCATCTCGCAGCCGAGGCCGCCGCGGTTCTGACCAGGGCCACCGCTGTCCTCGCGCAGCACGTAACGCTCGACGAGGACCGGGAACTTCGCCTCCAACTGTTCCGACGGGCTGTTGTGCGTGTCGCCGTCGTTGATGCAGACGGTGGCGGAGACGCCGTCCTCGGTGGCCTTGGCACCCCAGCCGCCGCCGAGCGGTCCGATGCCGACGATGTAGAACTTGCCGTCGGCCGGGTTGATGCCGTGAATGTTGGGGAACACCAGGTCGGCATGGTGGCCGGCCGCCACGCGGTCGGGAATGGCCTTCGCCATCGCCTTGAAGATCGTGTCGATCACCGTCATGGGATAGGTCATCCAGACCCGCATCGGCGCCGGCCGCTCGGCGCTGACCACCGTGCCCATCGGCATGATGACCTTCAGCGGCCGGAAGCTGCCCTCGTTGACCGGATAGTCCGTCGGCGCCGCGAGGCACTTGAACGCGACCTGGGCGCATGCAATGCCCGTGGTGACGCCGGAGTTGTAGAACCCGCGCACCTGGCGGCTGACGTCAGACAGGTCGATCGTCATCTCCTCGCCGCGCTTCTCGATCCGTACGCGGATCGGCACGGGTTCGCCGACGTCGAGGCCGTCATCGTCCATGAAGGATTCCGCCTCGTACACGCCGTCCGGGATGTTGAGGGTGTTGGCCCGGGCGAGCGCCTCCGACTGGTCCATGATGACGCGGAACGAATCGTGCACCGCTTGCCACCCATAGCGGTTGACAAGCTCAAGGTAGCGCCGCTCGCCGGTCGTGACCGCCACGATCTGGGCGCGCAGGTCGCCGAGCGCCTTCTCGGGCAGGCGCACGTTCATGGCGATGATGTCGACGAGCTCCTGGTTGATCTCGCCGCGGCGCTGGTACTTCACGATCGGGATCTGGATTCCTTCGGAGTAGATGTCCGTCGTGACCGTGCCGAGGGTGCCGCCGACGTCGAGCCAGTGCGCCATGCAGCAGGTGAAGCCGATCAGCTCGCCGTCGTGGAACACCGGCATCGTGAAGGTGAAGTGATTGAGGTGGCTGCCCGTCGTGTAGGCATCGTTGGTGACCAGGATGTCGCCGGGGTGGATGTTCTCGTACCCGAAGTGCCTGATTTTCGCGCGCACCGTCTCGGACATGCCGCGGATGAACATCGGCAGGCCGAGCCCGATCGACAGGGTCTCGCCTTCCTTGGTGAACAGGCCGACGGTGAAGTCGAGCGCCTCGTAGATGATGAGGTTGTAGGCGGTCCTCATCAGGTTGGTCTTCATCTCCTCGGTGACCGCGAGGAGGCCGCGGCGGACGATCTCGACCGTGACGGGATCCACCGCCGGGGCGGCGTCGGCTTGGGCAGTCTTGACGTTGACGTTCATCGCGCGTCGCTCCCGATTGCAATCAGCAGGTTTCCGGCGGAGTCGACCTCCAGCGTATCGCCGGGGGCCAGGACGGTGGTGGAGGCGCGCTCCTCGATCAGCGCAGGCCCGGCGATGCGGTTGCCGGCCTTCAGGAGATCGCGCTCGTAGACGGGGGTGTCGAGCAGCTCGCCGAAGTAGACCGGCTTGCGGCGGCTCAGCGCCTCGGGGTCGGGGTCGGCCCCGCCCGCGGGAACGGTGTGCCGGGGCGGCTTGCGCATGACCCCCGTCACGGTGGTGCGCAGGCTCACCAGTTCGGCCGGCTCGCCGGGCGCGCTGGTCCCGTAGCGGATGGCGTGCTGGGCGTCGAAGTGCTTCTTGATCGCCTCGCGGTCGCCCTGCTCGAAGAGCTCGCGCGGCAGCTCCACCGTCACGGCGTGCTCCTGGCCGACGTAACGCATGTCCGCCGCGCGCTCCAGGACAATCCTCTCGGGCCGGACCGAGGATCCCTCGACGGCAGCCGTGCCCTCGCCCTCCATCGCGGCATAGAGGGATTTGAGCTCCGCGAAGTCGACGGTGCCGAGCCGGCGGAAGCAGGACCGCACGTAGTCGTAACGCAGGTCGCTGAAGAGCATGCCGTAGGCGGAGAAGTAGCCGGGCGAGTAGGGGATGAGCACCCGGCGGATGCCGATCTCCCGAGCGATCGCCGAGGCGTGCAGGGGACCGGCGCCGCCATAGACCGCCATGGTGAAGCCGCCGACGTCGAGGCCGCGCTCCGTGGTCACCGCCTTCACGGCGTACGACATCGTGGTGACAGCGATGCGCAGGACGCCGTCCGCGGCGCGAAGCACGTCCATGCTGAGCGGCTCGGCGATCCTCTCCCGCATGGCGCGCTCAGCCGCAGACAGGTCGAGCTTCATCTCGCCGCCGAGGAAGTGGTCGGGATCGAGTCGGCCCAGGATGAGGTTGGCATCCGTCACCGTGGGCTCGGTGCCGCCGCGGCCGTAGCAGACGGGGCCGGGCATCGAGCCCGCGCTCTGCGGCCCGACGCGCAGGGCGTTGCCCTGCTCGAGCCGCGCGATGCTGCCGCCTCCCGTGCCAACCTCGTGGATGTCGGTCATCGGGATCTGGATCGGCAGCGCCTGTTCGTAGCCACCGAGCAGCGCGCTGCCCGTGGTGAGCGGCTTGCCCTCGTAGATCACGCCGGCCTTGGCCGTCGTGCCACCCATGTCGAAGGCGATGGCCTCGGTGAGGCCGAGCCCCTCGCAGATCGCCTGGGTGCCGATCACGCCCGCGGCGGGACCCGACTCCAGCATGCGCACGCAATCCCGCTGCGCGTGCTCGACGGGAAACAGTCCGCCGGTCGACTGCACGACGAAGAAGGCGCCGCCGAAGCCATGGTGCTCGAGGTGGTCGGACAGCTCGCCGAGGTACGTCGCCACGCGCGGCCCGACATAGGCGTTGGCAGCGACGGTCGAGACGCGCTCGAATTCCCGGTACTCCTGCGACAGCTCATGCGAGGCGGAGACGAAGACACCGGGGAGTTCCTCCTCGACGATCTGCTTGACCCTGACCTCGTGCGCCGGGTTGCGGTAGGAATGCAGCAGCAGGATCGCCACCGCCTCCACGCCCTTGGGCTTGAGGGAGCGCACGACGGAGCGGAGGTGATCCTCGTCCAACGGCTTGTGCACCGCACCGCTCGCCAGCAGGCGCTCGTGCACCTCGTGCCGCGAGGACCTGTCCACGAGCGGCACGTGCTTGCGGAAGAACAGGTTGTAGGCGTCGGGACGGTTGACGCGGCCGATCTCGTAGATGTCGCGGAAGCCCTCGGTCACCAGGAGCGCCGTGCGGGCGCCCGTGCGCTCCAGCAGCGTGTTGATGGCGATCGTGGAGCCGTGAAGGAACAGGTGGGCGTCGCGAAAGGCGACGCCGGCACCGTCCAGGGTGTTCTGGATGCCGTCGACGAGCTTGTCGTGGGTGGAGAGCGCCTTGCCGAAGCGCAGCTCGCCGGCGGCCTCGTCGAAGGCTGCGAGATCGGTGAAGGTCCCGCCGATGTCCACGGCGATACGCAACCGTGGGAGTTCGGTAGATGTGGTGTCAAGGGCCATGGGCGTTATCTCTCCCTGCAATGGTCTTGTTGAGGCAGAACCGTTCGGCTCAAGCCGATCCGTTTTCGTCACCCGTCGGGCCGATCGCTGTCGGTGTGACGGGTGGAGTGCCGACGTCGGGGCACGGAGGCAGGGCCGGCTCTTGCTGAGCGGGTGTCGTCGCTTCCGCGAATTCGGAGCCAATGAACCAAGCATCGACGGCCGACATCAGGTAGCAGGCTCCCTTCGGCAGAGAACCGGCGGTGGCGGAGTTCCTGCTGATGCGTGGCAGCATCCTGGTGGCAGTGACGGCAGACATGGCAACTCCGTCGAATTCACGTGAGAGGGGTATCTCTCTGCCGATCGGCGCCAGGGATATTTCTACGGCAACAGGCTGTCTGTCGAAATAACCGGGGCAGACATTTCAGATATGCCTGATCGGGCATATCCGCGGCGGTTCACGGGACGGTGGCGCAGGTCGCCATCAACTACGAGACATCCCTGATCGATGGGTGAGCGTGAAACCGCTCCGCCATTGTGTCGTCGTACCGGCTATTCCGCGGCGATGGCCGTCGGCTGCCTGACCAAGCCGGCCGAGCGCAGCGCATCGGCGATCTCGACGTCCGCACCCGGCTCGAGCGGCAGAAGCGGCGAGCGCACCGTTGCGTGGTCGAGGATGCCCCGAGCGACGAGGCCATGCTTGAGCGCGACCGTTCCTTCCATGTGCGACCCGCGGTGATAGACGGTGCGGGTCACCGGCAGCAGGCGATCGTGGATGGCGCGGGCCCTGGCGTAGTTCTTGGCCTTGCCGGCGGCGATGAACTCGATCAGCGGCTCGGGTGCCAGGCCGCCGTAGCCCACCAGGGCGCCGTCGACGTCGAACATCGTGTGCAGCAGGTACTCGTCGTGGCAGGTCAGGATCTGGAGATCCGGACGCTCGCGACGGATCACCGGGATCTCGGTGTCCCAACGGCGCATGTTGCGCACGCCGTTCTTCATGGCGAAAACGCCCGGCTGGGCCGCGATCTCGAGCTGGGTCTCAAGGTTGTAGGTGGCCTTGGTCACGTCCGGGTACTGGAACAGGATCAGCGGCAGGCTGCTTTCCTCGAAAATGGCACGGTAGCGATCCTGCGGCGCGCCCTTCTGGTAGCCGAAGCGCAGCCAGCCGTGGGACGGATACACGAGGCCGGCCGCGGCTCCGGCGGCAACGGCGCGCTTGGCTTCCAGCGCAGCCACCTTGGTGCCCTCGAGGGTGATGCCGGCGATGACCGGAACCCTGCCGTCGGTCGACTTGACGAAGCTTTCGATGACTGCGACCTGCTCGTCCTGGGTGAGGAAGGTGCCTTCGCCGGCATGGCCGAGGACGACCAAGCCCTTGACGCCGTCAAAGCTGCCGAGCCAGGAGCCGAGGCGCTGGATCGCGTCGTGATCGACCTCGCCGTCGCGGGTGAAGGGAGTGACGGGAGCGGGAACGAGACCTCTGAGATCGAGGGATGTCATGGCGTTTTCCTCCAGGTTTCATCATTGGTGGTCGGGTTGGCGCGAGTTTCGCGGCAATACCTGCTTGCACTCAGCACTTAGGCTGTCGGCACCGGGGAAGCGGCTCTCTGGCGGCTTCGTCGTTCGGGCCAGTCAACTCATGGGGAAACATTAGCCGGAACCATCTTATATCGGAATGCATAGAACCTGCATTTCAGATATACTGGTTGGGGCATATCTCGAGGGTGTTCCGGTGGATTACGCGGCTTGGAAGCTGTTCATCGATGCCGCCGAACTCGGCAGTCTGAGCAAGGTGGCCCTGGCCTATGGCACGAGCCAGCCGCACATCAGCCGCCGCATCGGCGAGCTGGAGCAGGAATGCGGCGGGCGCCTGTTCCAACGCACCGGCCGCGGGGTCGTGCTGACCGAGCTTGGACAGCGTATCGCGCCCAAGGTGCGGGGATGGCTGACCAGCACCGAGCAACTCGTCAACGACGTCCGTACCTCGGCCGGCACACCGATCGGGAAGGTTCGGATCGGTAGTCTGCCCTCGACCGCACACCCGCTGGTGACCACCCTGCACAGGCATCTGGCCGAGCGATACCCTATGGTTCAGCTCGCGGTCCGGGAGGGCCAGGGTGCCCAGCTCGAGACTTGGCTCGAGGACGGCAGCGTCGATCTCGCAATCCTGTTCCGCACGGGGCCAGTGCCGAGGGATGGCGACATCTACCTCGTCGAGGCGCCGACCTACGTCATGAGTGCTGCCGGTGACGCGCTGACCTCGAAGCCGACTGTGCCGTTTGCGGCCCTGCATGACCTGCCGCTGGTGCTGTTCTGCCGCCCCAGCTCCTGGCGCGACCACCTCGAGCAACTCGCGGTCGAGCGCGGCATCACGCTCAATGTCGCCCTGGAGGCGGACTCGCTGAGATTGCAGGCGCACATCGTCGCCGAGGGCGGGGTCTACGCGCTGCTCGGGCCGCATGCAATTGCGGGAGCGTCAAAAGACTACCACCTGCGATCTTCCAGGCTGATCGATCCACCCATCACCCGCCACATTGCGTTGGCCATGTCGCGACACGGCGAGATGACTCTCGCATGCCGGACCGTAATGCAAGTCATCCGGGAGATCGCGAAGTCCGGCGCGGCCGTGCCAGCCCCGAATGAGGTTTGAACAAGACTGGATCCGGATTCGGTTTGTAGCTTCCCAATAAGCAATGCGGGAACCGACCGCGCCTTCGAACGGAGACAAGGTCAGCAACTGGCACGGGGCGGAAGTACGCCAAAGGTCCGCTTAAGCTAGGAGCATCGGACGCTCTAGAGGGCAGGCGAACTCTACTTCCTGATCCTGAGCCAATTTTAATTGGTCCGACACCATCTGGCTTGTACACGACTCGGCCATGGCGACGGAGTTGGTGCGTGCGCTCTCCACAGGGTCGTCAGCATTCAGGAGCACATCATCGTTCATCCTAAGATGTAGGATCTGCCGTTTGATGGAGGGCACAGTTCGCGACGAGCGGCGTTGACACTGTCTTTCCCGGCAGGAACGCTAGGGCATGGCACGCAAACGAATCCAAGAGACCGCCGACATCCTCCAGGACGCGATCCGCAGGGTGGCCCCGTCGCGGCGCGACGTCGACACCGAGGGCCTCCGGCGCTACCTGGGCTTGCCCGAGCACGATGGGTTCGTCGACGACGGCCGGGTGACCTCCGCCCTCGCCGAGATGGGGCGCCTCAAGGAATGGGTTGCAAAGGGGGCCAGGGAGCTCGCCAAGGCAGTCCCATCCCTGCGCTGGTCCGAGGGCGAGGAGGGCGCCGTCGCGTGGTCCGTGCGGGTTTGCCTGCCGCTCCTCGACGACGGGCGCATGGAGCTGCGCCTCATGCTGCCACCCACGCCGCAGATGCTGGAGATCCTGCACGGGATGGCAGTCCGCAACGACCCGCACCACCGTTTCGACGAGTTCAAGGCCGAGGTCGACCGCGTCGAGCGGGACACGGGGAAGTCCATGCACCGGGTGGTCAACCGGCTGCGCGAGGACATTCGCGCGGACCTCGCCGAGGTCGGCTCGGGCGCCGCCAGCTACGCGGAGCACATGGACCATGCCCTGCGCTCGCGCCAGTACGAGTTCTCCCCGGACTTCCTCCGGGCCTTGCCCAACAAGTTCAAGGAGCTCCGGGCCCGCGCGAAGAAGCTCACCGGCCAGGATGCCGGCATCCGGAACCTGCGCGAGCGGGTCGGCTTCGGCACCTACATCGACAAGTTCCGCGCCGCGCGCGGCATGACCCGTCACATCGTCTTCCACATGGGCCCCACCAACTCAGGCAAGACCCACGCCGCCCTGGAGAGGCTCGCGGCGGCTGGGGAGGGCGCCTATCTGGCTCCCCTGCGGCTCCTAGCCCTGGAGAACTACGAGACCCTGCGCGACCGGGGGCTCAACGCCGGCATGGTCACAGGCGAGGAGGTCTTCGGCGACAAGGGCGCCACCCACATCTCGCGCACCATCGAGACCGCGGATCTGCAGCACACCATCGACGTGGCGGTGATCGACGAGATCCAGATGATCTCCGACCCGGACCGCGGCTGGGCCTGGACCAACGCGCTCTTCGGCACACCGGCCAAGACCCTGATCCTGGCCGGCTCCGACGATGCGCTCCCCTACGTACGCCGGGCCGCCGAGGCTGCCAACGAGAGCCTGGAGGTGGTCGCCTTCGAGCGCAAGACACCGCTCGTCCTGCTCGACAAGCCGATCCCGTTGGAGGAGGTGAAGGCCGGCGACGCCGTCGTGGCCTTCTCACGCCAGGCGGTGCACGAGCAGCGCGAGGTCCTCGTCGGCCTGGGGCACTCTGTGGCCACCATCTACGGTGCGCTTTCCCCCGAGGTGCGCCGCGCGGAGGCCGAGCGCTTCCGCACCGGTGAAGCCGACGTGCTCGTCACCACCGACGCCATCGGCATGGGTCTCAACCTGGGCCCCCTGCAGCGGGTTGTTTTCTCCTCCCTGCGAAAGTTCGATGGGCGCGAGGACCGCCCGCTCACCAACCCCGAGATACGCCAGATCGCCGGGCGCGCCGGCCGCTTCGGCCACCACGACGTCGGCTACGTTGCAGCCACCACAGAGGAATGCATCGATCCGATCCGTAAGGCGCTCGCCGGCGCCCCGGCGGCACCGGCCGCGGATTCGCGCTTCTACGCCCGCCCTGACCTTGTGGCGATCAGGGCGGCGGCCTCGGAACTGCGCACCGAGAGCCTGCACGAGGTGCTCACGCACTTCGCCCAGGCCGCCTTCTACGAGGGCTCGCCGTTCCAGCCCTCGGACATGGACGCCATGCTGCAGGCCGCCGAGATGGGCGACCGCACCAGGCTGAACCTGACGCAGAGGTTCGCCCTGTCGATGGCGCCTATCGACCAGCGCGACGAGCTCTCGTTCCAGGTGCTCAAGGGATGGACGCAGATGTTGGCCTCGGGCTCCGGCGTTCCTGCGCTACGCGGCAACCCGTTCGCTGCTCTCGACCACCAGGAGCGCACGGTGCGGCTCGCGGGCGCCTACCTGTGGCTGTCGCGCCGCTTCCCGGACGGTTTCGACGACGCGGACCGGATGCTGCAGGTGCGGGCGCAGGCCAACGAGGCCATCGAGCGTCATTTGCAGGAGACCGCCTCGAAACGGGTGGCCAAGCGCGTGACCGCCGGACAAAGGGGCTAGATCGAAAGTCCACGGCTTGCTCTATGGGCTTCAGAATGCGTGAGGGCCGCTAAGAGCATGTTCCGCCGGCAATTGGTTCGCGGTCACGTGTGCATGCTTCCGTCCGGTTTCATAAACAGCATTCCGCGAGAGTTCACACGGGCTCTAGGCCCGAAAGGTCTCAAGATGGCACGTTCCGGACAGGAGGCGAACTTCTGCTTTGGACAGGAACATCGGACGTTCCTGTCAGTGAACGAATTTCCCTACCTGACCCATTCCAGACCTTAGGAGCGGCGAGAATTACCCATTGCTCTAGAGTAGTCGACGGACCTCTGACAGATAGTTACAAGCTCCTGGCGCTGGGGAGAAGTAGCGGGAAGACGGTTTCGATCTATCGCTTCCGATCATTGAAATTGGGTGCGTAATCTAGCTGAAACGGGTCAGTTGCTCGCGCGTCGGCATACCAACCTGAGCACCATGGGCGAGGCAAGCGAGCGACGCCCCGTGGCAGGCCCGCTCGAGAGCCGTCTTGAAGGGGAGGGCTTCATCGATGCCATTGGCCAGGATGCCGACGAAGGTGTCGCCAGCTCCAGTCGTGTCGATAGGCTGAATCCGTTTCGCTTCGACAGTTTCGCGGCGCCCATTAGGGTGAAACGCAAAGGCTCCGCGAGCGCCTGCTGTGACGACGCAAATGCAGCCGCTTTCTGCTAGATAGGCTCCCGCAACCTGGAAGTCGGCGATTTCACGGCCAAGGATTCTGGCTGCCGCAATGGCTTCGTGCTCGTTGACAATGAAGATATCAGTAGCGTTAATGAGATTGGAGAGGTCTCTAGCCGGAAATTGCGGCGGGGCTGGCGCGAGGTTCCAAATGACGCGACCGCCAGTCGCCCGCACGCGCTGCGCTACACAGATGGATGCATCGAAGGGAACCTCCATCTGGAGAACCGCAACCGTTGTGTCATCCGCTTCGAAGCCGAAAACCTGAGCCTCGGTTAAAGAGGCGTTGGCCCCGCTGGCGACCGTAATCGCGTTCTCGCCGCGCTCATCGACGGTGATGAAAGCGCATCCAGTCGGTTCAGTGCTGTTTGCGACGAAATCCGCCACAACGCCGTTGCGGATGAGGTTGTCGCGTGCGGATCGACCGAAAACGTCATCCCCAACGCAGGCTGCGATCGCCACTCGACCCGGTAACGAAACCCGCGCCGCCGCGATCGCTTGGTTCGCCCCCTTGCCGCCGAATAACGTCTCATAGCCCGGCGAGAGAACAGTCTCGCCGGGCAGCGGGATCGAGGTCACGCGGGCGACAAGATCGATGTTGATCGAACCGAAAACGAGGATCATGTCACGCGCTCCCTCTCCCGACCGGCCTCAGCCTTCGGCATCCATGGCGTGGAGCATTTCCACGCGCCGGCGGCAGTCCTCATCGGTGGAGAATTCTGCTGCCAAGTAGGACTCAACGAGATCCTGGGCGAGCCAAGAGCCGACGATCTTGGCGCCGATGCACATCACGTTGACGTCGTCGTGCTCAACCGACTGATGCGCCGAGTGGATGTCGTGGCAGACGGCGGCGCGAATGCCTTTGACCTTATTGGCAGCAATCGACGCGCCAACGCCCGTGCCGCAGACCATAATGCCGCGCTCCGCCTCGCCGGATTTGACCTTTCCGGTCAGGGCGCGGGCGATGTCCGGGAAATCGACTGGCTTGTCATCGAACGATCCGACATCGACGACCTCATGGCCGAGCGAGCGGACGTGTTCGACTACAGCGTTCTTGAGGGGCCATCCGGCATGATCTGAGCCGATTACGACGCGCATTGGGTAACCTTTCCTTCGTGATTGCAGGCCGGGCGGCGCTGGGCGCCACCCGCTTTATCCCTGGCTCAGCTCCGCATCTCCTGGGGAAGCTCGCTGCCATGGAATTTCTTGTAGATCTCGTTCAGCTTGCCATTCTTCAAGTTGGTCGAAATCCACTCATTGAGCTTCTCGACCAGGCGCGGCTCACCCTTACGCACACCGATGGCAAGGTCGAAGGTTCGAATGAGCACTTTAGGCTCGAACGCACGAGCGGGATTCTTGACGCCGATCTGGTTCACGATCGTCGCGGAAGTCGCGACGCAATCGGCCTGCCCCGAGACGGCGGCCGTCACCATCGTGGCGTCATCGTCGAAGCGGGCGAGGGTGAGGTTGCGATCCTTCATGTTCGACAATTCCGTATCCTGCGTCGTGCCGCGGGAGACAGCGATAGTCTTGCCCTTCAGATCCTCCCAGGTCTTCACCTGCACCGATTTCAGGCATCCGACGGTGGATTGCAGGGCCGCATAGGCCTTGGTGAAGTCGATCACCTTTCCGCGCTCGGGCGTGACGGATAGGGTCGAGATGATGATGTCAGCCTTGTTGGTTTGGACGTTCGGAATCCGGGTCGCGCCCGTCGTCTGGATGAATTCAAGCTCGAGCCCAAGATCCTTGGCGAGAAGTTGTGCTGTTTCCACGTCGGAGCCTGTCGGCTTGAGATTGGCGTCCATCATGCCGGACGGCGGGATCGCCAGGTCGGTCGCGATGCGGATCTTCTTGGCCTTCATGATGTCGTCGAGGAGGTCGGCTTGCGCGGCGGTGGTGCCGAGTGCCACCATGCAGGTCAATGCGACTGCGGCAGCGGATAGCGGGCGCTTCATCATCTTGGTCGTCTCCCTAAGTCTTGGTTGTGGTTCAAAGCCCTGTGCCAACGAACTGGGCGAGTTCCGGAGTTGCGGGAGAGGTCAGGATCGCGGCAGGTCCTGTCTCGTGGACCTTGCCGTGATGCATAAACACCACCCGGTTGGCGATACCCCTGGCAAATCCCATCTCGTGCGTGACCATCACCATGGTCATGCCGTCCGCAGCGAGCGCTTCGATGACCTTCAGGACCTCGCCGGTCAGTTCCGGGTCGAGAGCTGAAGTCACTTCGTCGAACAGCATCACCTTGGGCTGCATGGCGAGCGAGCGGGCGATTGCCGCGCGCTGCTGCTGTCCGCCGGAGAGTTGTTCGGGATATTGATGGAGCTTGTCTTCCAAGCCCACCTGGGCAAGGACCCGCCGCGCCTGCTCCTTTGCCTGAGCCTTCGATGTGCCCTTCACAGAGCAGGGGGCGAGCGTGATATTCTCCTCAATGGTCAGGTGAGGAAACAGATTGTAGCTCTGAAAGACGATCCCGACGTCCTGACGCAGCGCTCTCAGGTCGAGCTTCGGGTCACTGACGCGATGGCCGCACACAACAATCTCGCCGCTATCGATGGTCTCGAAGCGGTCGATGCAGCGAAGAGCAGTGCTCTTGCCCGAGCCGCTGCGCCCGATGAGGACGAGAACCTCGCCACGATTGACATCGAAGCTGACGCCGTTGAGTACCTTGAGCGCGCCGAAGCTCTTGTGCACGTTCGAGAGGCCGACGACCGATGAGGCGGTATCTGTTCTGGTGATCTTGTGCATGTCAGGCAGTCTCAAGTTCGATGCGGGCCGGGCCGCTCCGCATTTCCAATCGGTGACTGAAGCGCGAGAGCGGATAGCAGAGGACGAAGTAGATGAGGGCGATGATGGTGTAGATCAGGAATGGTTCGAACAGGGAGTTGTTGATGATCTGCCCGGACCGCGCGAGTTCCACGAAGCCGACCACCGAGGCCAGCGAGGTGTTCTTGATGATTTGCACCATGAAGCCCACGGTCGGTGGCGTCGCGATTCGGATGGCTTGCGGAAGGATGACCTTCATCATCCGCTGGGACCGGCTGAGAGCGAGTCCTTCCGCCGCCTCCCATTGCGGCTTCGGAACGGACTCGAAGCAGCCGCGCCAGATCTCGCCGAGATACGCACTGACGAAGATTGTGAGCGAGGCGCCTGCGGCCATCAGGGGAGAAACAGTCACGCCAAGCGTAGGCAGGCCGAAGTAGGTCAGGAACATGATAACGAGCAGCGGCGTGCCCTGGATGAGCTGGACATAGCCAGCGCTGAGAAGCCTGACGACCCGGCTCGGCGAGATGCGGCAAAGGGCGACGATGAAACCGGCGATGCCACCGCCGAGAAGGCCGATGAGCGACAGGCCGATGGTCCATAATGCGCCGTATCCGAGGAACATCAGGTGATTGGCATTGAGGGAACCGCCCATCTTCTCCTCCTCACAAAGGGGTGCCGAGGCGTCGACGACGCGGGAAGATCACGAGACCGAGAAGCCAGAACCCAGCCCGCATGACCAGCGACAGGATGATGTAGACGACTGCAACCAGGATATAGGTCTCGAACGCGCGGTAGGTGTCGGATTGGATATAGTTCGCGACTGCCGTCAGTTCTTCCGCCGAGATCTGCGACGTTACCGACGAGGCAAGCATCAGCAGCACGAACTGGCTCGTCAGGGCCGGGTAGACCTTCTCGATCGCCGGCAACATAACCACATGCCAGTAGATCTGGGCCCGGGACAATGCCAGACCTTCGGCGGCCTCGATCTGCCCGCGGGGAATGGCGTCAAAGCCCGCGCGGATGATCTCGGTCGTGTAGGCGCCGACATTGATGGTGAGCGCCGCGGCCGCGACCGTGAAGGCGGAGAACTTCAAGCCTAGGCTGGCGAGGCCGAAATAGACAAGGAAGATCTGGACCAGAAGCGGCGTGTTGCGTATCGCCTCGACATAAACACCGCAGATCCGCGCAACGATCGGATGGCTGCTGCGTCTGCCGATGGCGCCAAGAACACCGATGACAGTACCCAGCACGGTCGCGATGAAGGCGAGCTGAAGGGTGAGCAGCGCTCCCTCCAAGAAGGCCGGCCATCGCTCAAAGATCGCGGCGAAATCCAGGTTTAGGTTCATCGCAGGTTATCCAGGACTAGGTTGCAGACTGGTTCGTCATCCGATCATAGACCCGGAACAGAGCCTGGTTGCCGTTCGTGCCTTCACCATGGGCCCGCGCCTCGACATACTGGCTCGTCACCAGCGCCGTGCCCGGCAGCGGAACTGACAGCGAGAGAGCCTGCTCCTGCACGAGGCGCAGGTCTTTGAGCATTAGGTCGATGCGAAAGCCGGCGGATGCATCCCCGGCGATCATCGCCAGCCCCAGCTTGTCGAGCATCCAGGACGCGGCGGAACCGCCCAGCAGCACATTGCGGAGCTGTTCGAGATCCACGCCGGAGGCGCGGCCAAGCGCAAGCGCCTCGCAGATGGCTTGGAGGTTGATGCCGCAGACGAGTTGGTTGCAGAGTTTGACGGTCTGTCCGGCCCCGGCTTCGCCCACATGGATGATCGTCGTCCCCATAGCCCGGAAATACGGCTCCGCACGCAGGAAGGCGTCTCGGTCACCTCCGACCATGATCGAAAGCGAGGCATTCTTGGCGCCGACCGGGCCACCGGACACGGGTGCATCGAGGAATTCCACACCGGCCGCCTTGAGATCGGCATGCATGCGCCTGACAGCGACGGGAGAAATCGTGCTCATGTCGACGAGGAGACGGCCTCGTGGCGGCGACGCTAAAAGGCCGCCTTCGCCGTAGACGATCTCCTCGACCTGCGGAGTATCGGGGAGCATGGAAATTACGATATCCGCGTCGCCGGCTGCATCGGCCGGGCTCTCAGCGCCGGTGGCACCTTGGGTAACGAGGTCGTCGACTGCCTCCTTACGCACGTCATAGGCGCAGACTGCAAATCCGGCCTTGAGCAGGTTGAGCGCCATCTCGCGCCCCATCGTCCCCAGGCCCACAAAGCCGACCGTCGCGTTCTGTTCGTTCCGTCCCATCGTGGCTCCCTGTTCTTGGTCAAGTATCATGAGGCGCTCCGGGCGTCGGATTCACCGATTGCGGCGCGACGACGGAAATCGTCACCGATTGCGAAATGCTCTCGTAGGACCCTTTCCGCATGCTCTGGGTCTCGGCCGACGATGGCGTCAAAGATCCGGCGATGATCCTCGATCAGGTAGGTTTTCATGGTGTCGAACACTTGAAGAAGCTCCCGGCGACCGCGATGGGAGCGCATCAGAATGCCGGACAGCGAGTTGTGCAGCACGATCAGCGTCTCGGACTTGCCTGCGTTGACGACGACACGGTGAAAGTCGAAATCGGCCGCGCTGCCGCCGTCGGGGTCATCGATGGTTTCGACGATGCGTCCAAGTGCCTGCTGCAACTTCTCGAAATCGGAAACGGTGGCCCGCTCAGCGGCAAGCCGGACAGCTTGGCATTCAATCGCGATGCGCGCCTGCATTACGTCGTCGACGACGTCAGACTGCTGGGCCAAGGCGAATGTGAAGAAGTCGTTGAGAACAGACGGGTCGGGTCGGCGAACGATTGTTCCGACTCGGTCGCGGATTTCCACAACGCCAAGAACCGTCAGGGCGCGTAGCGCCTCGCGCAGGATCGGTCGGCTCACACCGAGCTGCGCAGCGAGATCGCGTTCAGGGATCAGCCGGTCACCCGGTCGCAAGGAGCCCGCAAGCAAACGCTCACGCAAGAAGGCGAAGACCTTCTCGAACCCTTTGCCGCCACTCTCCCTAAGCCGCGTGATTTCTAGATCAGCGGTCATTCATGTTACCTTGGTCAGACCAGAATACATACCATGGTTTATCGGTCAAGTAGCTTATAGGTGAGCGAGGTAGTCATTAGCTTTAGATCGGTGCATGGCTCCTACTCAGAGTGGAGCCTCCCTCAATCTCACCTTTGAGGCGAAGACCTTGGCGAGAAGTGATGAACATCATTCCGACGTACCGCCCGGGAGATGCCTAGTTCTGGCGACCGTCGCGGAATGTCCGAAGTTGGCACTTCTCGGAAGTAAGCCGAAGGTCGGTTTAGGGCAGGAACAGCGGACGTCCCTGAGGGTACGGGATCGGCAGAGGATGGCACTGGGCTGACCTTAGCCGCATTTCCGCGGATGCTGGGTTTAGCAGATCTTCGGACCGACATCCGCTACTACTTAGTTTGACCCGACACAGACCCTCCGAGTTGGGAGATCGGGTTTCGGCCGTAGCGCAGTTCGATCTCCGATCGTGCCCTGACTCGTGAGCAGGCAATCCACCCCTGCTGGGCTTACTCAAAGGGGTTGACGCCATTCCCGCAAGCTTGGTCCGGTGTGCTTCGCAACAAAGATACGGTCCGGCTCTAAGTTGAGAGCAGCTACCTTCTGTGACACACTAGCCGCGGACGAAGCTTGTTGGCACCAACCCAGGAGCGGCCTCGGACAATGGCCACTGCAGGTGATCGGGTTGTACGGCAGCAGCGGACCATTGGGCCGCTTCTTTTGGCTGCAGTTATACTCGGGCTCCTTGGATTGCCTTTGGCCGTGTGGCTCGATCTGCGGCTGCTCTCGGAGAACATGCTCCGAACCCAGGCGGGAGAGATCAGCCGGATCATCGATGACATGCGCGGCTTCTACGGCAGTGACGTGGTCGCACGGGTGCTCCAGGCCAATGGCCCTGTGACCGCTGTCCACAACTATCGTGATCTCGCAGGCGCAATCCCGATCCCGGCGACCCTCTCGATCGAACTTGGAAAGCGCATCAGTGCACACGATGGCTCCGTGAAGTACCGCTTCGTCTCGGATCACCCCTTCAGGGGGCGGGAGCCGCACAACCTCGACCCTTTTGAGCAGAAAGCGATAGTAACACTTCGTGCCCTTCCAAATGACTCTGTCATAGAGGTCACGGGATCATTTCTCGACCGTTCCGTCCGCGTGGCCAGTCCCGTCCTCATGGGACAGGTCTGCGTTAGCTGCCACAACACTCATCCTGACAGTCCCAAGCGTGATTGGAAGGTAGGGGATGTGCGTGGTATCCAAGAGATATCGGTAGTCCAGCCGATTGCGGCTAACATCTTCTCGTTCAAGTTCCTGCTTTCGTACCTCTTGTTCGCAAGTTTAGCAGGTTTCACCATCATCCTACTGCAGCGCCGGCAAGCAGCTCTGATCCAGGGCATGAACCGGGAGCTGACCGAGGCTAATGACTTCTTGGCGACGATTTCGATGAAGATCGCCAAGTACCTCTCTCCCCAAATCTACAAGAGCATCTTCAGTGGCCAGAAGGATGTTGCGATTGCAACCGAGCGCAAGAAGCTCACGATCTTCTTTTCCGATATTAAGGATTTCACAGCCATTTCCGAACGGCTGCAGCCTGAGGATCTGACCGCGCTCCTGAACCAGTACTTCACTGAGATGTCGGCCATTGCCCTGCAGCATGGAGCAACAGTCGACAAGTTCATTGGGGATGCAATTCTTGCTTTCTTTGGCGACCCTGAGACAAAAGGGGTCGAGGAGGATGCTCGGGCCTGCCTGCGGATGGCTGTCGATATGCAGCGCCGGCTGGAGCAGTTGAATACGCATTGGCACCAGAAGGGAATTGAGCAGCCGTTCCGGGCTCGGATGGGGATCAACACAGGCTACTGCAATGTAGGGAATTTCGGCAGCGAAGATCGCATGGACTACACAATCATCGGTGCCGAGGCGAACTTGGCGGCTCGGCTGCAATCAATCGCAGAGCCAGGCGGAATCTGCTTGAGCTATGAGACCTATGCTCTTGTTCGCGATCTGGTGCGCGCCCGTCCCTTGCCTCCAATTGCGATGAAGGGCATCAGCCGTGAGGTCGTGCCTTATGCTGTAGAGGGACTCCTCGGCGAACTGGCACAACGCCCGCAGGTGATCAGTGAACATGCAACTGGGCTGGACCTGTTCCTCGACCTTGAGGCTCTTGATGAGAAATCCGCAGAGCGCGCCCAACAGCGTTTGGCAGAGGCCCTTCTCGCTCTGACGACCCGAATGCGGCAAAAGCCTGCCCAATAGCTCACCGAGACGGAGCTCTAGCGGCGCACCTTTACCGCTTGCGGTCTAGAGCGTGCAGCAGGGCTGGTTGTGAATGGCCGGGAGGCGTCCCATGCCAGCTCCTCTGTCCCGAGACTGGCGTGAGCGGATCGTGCGTGCGGTGGCAGGCGGCTCCTCGATCCGGCAGACGGCCCTGCGCTTTGCCGTGAGCCCGTCGGTCGCTGTGAAGCTGGTGCGGCGCTTTCGCCAGGGCGGCGATGACCTGAAGGCCAACGACTGTGCCAAAGCCGATCAGTCCTTTTGTTCACGGCTTCATCTCTATGCGCTCATGGGCTTAAAAACAGAAAGTCACCTAAGTGAGAGCCTGTTACATACTGCAGCTTATGCGAAATTCGTGCTCAGTTGACGGTTTCGGTGAGGCGGTCCTGCATGCTTCTTTCAAGCTCAGACAGACCGCTGCTGATGCTGACCCAGCTTCCAGCCCCCAGCACTGTGGCCGAGACATTCACAAGGGCCAGGACGATCACCAAGACCACCATGAGGCGGGGGAACTCTTGCGGCTGTCGACCGCGATCCCTGGGCCAGTGGACCCGCAGGTGAAGGTTGGAGGCGAGCATCGGGCCAGTCCTCAGAAGGGTTCCAGCCAAGACCGCCAGATGGTGAGCTTGCAACGCGAAAGGTGAGGTGCGCCAAGGCACCTGGGGGATGCGAATTACGTGGCTCCCGCGTGCGATCAGGCGCATGATCAGCAGCAGTCTGGCATTGGCCTCAGCTCGGCATACCGCCATGTCTAAGACACTGAACAGATGCGAAGTACTTGCCAGGATTGACCGGGACATCGCCGAAGGCGAACGGCACGTGGCGGAGCAGATTGCCCTGATCAAGTGGATGAGAGAGGAGTCCCTCGACACGACCTTGGCCCAGAACTTGCTCTGTAATCTGGAGCAGATCCTTGGGCATTGGCACGCCCATCGACAGTTGATCCTGGAGGCAAACCCGCAAGACCGGGCGCAGGATCTCTAATCCCATACACGGCCCATAGCGAAATTCACCGCTCTGTTGCCGGTATGGCAGAGTAAACGTCCGCCCTGGGGTCAGCTTAAGCTGCTGATTGAAGATCAGTATTTTATTCTGGCCTCGTCCTTCCCCGCCGCATGCCCCACCCGAAGCGTCCGGAACTGCGCTGCGAGGGTCGTCTGCTTTGGCTGACCGACGCCCTGGCCGGAGGGGGTCGCCATACCTCCGGCCAGGGCGCCTGTGGCTGGAGAGGGACCCTGCCACACGCTAACGCTGACCTGTTCCGGCTCATTCGCAACTGAGCAACGGAGGCGAGCTCGGATTTCCTCCTCATTTGGATAGGATCGGCCTTCAGGCTGAGGCCACAGATGCGAAGGGCCGCGGCTCAGAGGTAAGGGTTCCCGGCCAAGGCAAGCCGCGCCCGGATCTGCCACAGGATGCCCTGACGCCTCGGCCTGATCCTTAGCCGCACGGCACAGGACACTCTTCTAGCCCTAAGTCTTAGTCTCTCTGCTTTGACATCATGTGTGGCGTCAGAAATGATTAAGATGCGTTAACCGCTCTCTCGGCCAGCACTGAAAGCAGACATGAGCAAGCAAGAGAAATTACGGGTTGATCCACGCCTTGACGCAGAGGATTGCACCCATCATTGCCCAGTCTGGCTGACGTTGTCGCTAGCATCGTTCGGGATTGCAGCCCTGATCGGCCATCAGATCTTCGGCTGAGACGCAAAGTAAGCCGCCCCGGCTGAGACACCTCCATGAACCTCAACCAGGGCGTCGTGACCCATTACACGAACCAACCAGAGCCACATCACTGAGGCTATACCGTTCCCGCTGCTCCACAACTGAGCATACGGGTTGAGCCTTTAATCCTAAAGGCTTGCGTTCTGGAATTTGAGGTAGCTCAGAAACAGCAACGCCGGCTCTGTTGCATCAACCTGTGGAGCCACAGGATCTGGTAGGTGATCAGGCCTACAAACACGCTCTGGCTTGTGCCTCACGAAGTTAATGCAACAGAGCCGTTCAGCGGGGATGCCATCTATGACGGCACGTTGGTCGACGACCTGCCGAGATGCGACAAGGACGAATACCGCAGGACCATGGAGCGGCTGCGTGAACTGAATGTCTCGATCGCCTTCGGCGGGCATGGAGATCCCATGTCGCGGGAGCGGATGAACGACATCGCGGTGAAGTACCTGAATTCTTCCATTGAGCGGACGAGGAGCCGAAATCCATGATCGATGACAGTAAACTGCAAGCCCTGCGCGAGAAGTACGCCAATGCCTCGGGCGGGGACATCTTCGACCCCCACTTCGCGTCCGTCGCCCAGGCTCAGTTCATGGGGTCTGACAGGCGCAAGTGGCCCTTCGCAGGAATTCCTACACTGCTCGATGCGCCGTACCGTGCCGATGCCCAGGACCAGCCGGACTTCAGCGGCCTCGACATCGCGCTCATTGGTGTTCCAATGGACTTGGGCGTGACGAACCGCAATGGAAGCCGCTTTGGGCCACGTGCGTTACGCACCATCGAGCGGGTTGGCCCGTACGATCACGTCCTCAGGTGCGCCCCTTTCTCCAAGGCCAGAATCGCGGACATCGGTGACGTGCCGATGCAGAGCCGTTACGACCTTGCCCTGTGCCATGCCGATATCGAGGCCTTTTACAGGAAGCTGGTCGGGGCGGGGGTGCGGCCGCTTACTGTCGGCGGCGATCACTCGATCAGTTCCTCCATCTTAAAGGCGGTCGGTGAGAGGTGTCCGGTTGGGATGATCCATATCGATGCCCACTGCGACACCGCAGGCCCCTTTGAGGGCGCGAAGTTCCAGCATGGCGGTCCATTTCGCTTGGCAGTCCTTGATGGGGTACTCAACCCCGAGCGAACCATCCAGATCGGCATCCGCGGCGGAGCCGAGTATCTCTGGGAGTTCTCCTACGAGAGTGGCATGACCGTCATCCACGCGGAGGAAGTGCCCGGGATAGGAATGCAGGCTTTGATTGAGAAGGCGCGTTCCGTCGTTGGAGATGGGCCGACCTATCTCTCCTTCGACATTGACAGCATCGACCCGGGCTTCGCACCTGGCACGGGCACTCCCGAGGTAGGTGGACTCATGCCGCGCGAGGTGCTCGAACTCCTGCGGGGGTTGAAGGGGATAAACTTCGTCGGGGGCGACGTAGTGGAGGTGGCACCCCAGTACGACGCAACGACCAACACCGCCCATGTGGCTGCGCAGGTGCTCTTCACTATGCTGTGCCTGATGGTGGGCGACTGAACCCTCGGAATGCCTGTATCCGTCCGGAACGTCGGGCATATGCCTGAGCAAGGCAGTGCACCCCGAACGGAGCTTGTCAGCATTCCACTCTTCAAATCTGGAACATCGAAATGGAACCCCTGATAAATAAGCGCTTGGTCCGCTTTCGCGCCCAAGAGCTGACGTTCGTTGAGCGTCCGGAAGGTGAATGGTTGACCCCAAGCTGTCATTCCCGAAAATGCTGTACCTGCCAATGAGGCGCTTGGTAGACATCTGAACAGTCCGATGACCCCATCATCATCCCTGGCGATCGAAGTGATTGCTCATCATCGCACTGAGCTCCTCCAGCGTGTAGGGCTTCTTCAGAACGGGGAAGCCGGCCCTCACAATGCCTTCAGGTGCTCCGGCAAAGTCTGTCGTGAGCAGGACTGGTATCCCGGGTATCTAACGGCGCAACTCTTTGGCCAGTCCTATGACTCCGAACCCGGCGTAGAGCTATCGGCGCGCTACCCTTCGGAGGCCGCACCATGATCAAAACACTCGATCAGCATTTCGGTAAGGACACGCACCTTGCGGGCAGGATATTGAGCGGGTGGGCGAACAACATAGATCCCTGCCGGAGGTGGTGGATAGCGCTTCATCACGGGTAGAAGCGCGCCGGAAGCAACGTAAACGTCCGTGATGCCATCGGGGACGTATGCGATCCCAAGGCCCGCTATGGCCGCTGCTACGAGAGCGACAGCGTTGTCAGCCTTGAAGCGCCCTCGCGGATTGACCGTGATGATTTTCTCGCCGTCCAGAAACTGCCAGGTTTCCGTTCCCTGCATGAGTGCCTGGTGGGCAGAAAGATCCTCGGGCTTTTCGGGAGAACCATGTATCTCGACATAGTCAGGGCTCGCAACAAGCTTCCCGTAGATCGGCCCGACGCGTCTGGCGATCAGATTAGAGGCCTGAAGGTAGCCCACCCGGATGGCGCAATCATACCCGTCAGCGACAAGATCGACAACTTGATCGCTGTAGCAGGTCTGGATTTGCAGGAGCGGGTGGTGTCGCGCCATTTCCGCCAGCACGGGAGCGAAGTGGGTCGGGCCAAATGACAGCGGTGCTGCAACGCGCAGGCGCCCGCGAAGCTCACCGGCAGGCAAAATCGTTTCTCTCGCCACATCGATTTCCGCACACACTCTGGCGGCATAATCCCGGAACGTGGTTCCTGCTTCAGTGAGAGACGCCCCTCGGGTGGTCCGTGCGAGAAGCTGGACACCTAGTTCCTCTTCGAGCCGGACGAGTCGCCGGCTCACCATCGACTTTGAAATGCCAAGCCGCACCGCGGCAGCCGAAACACCTCCGGCGTCAGCAACCTCAACGAAGGTCCGCAGGTCTTCGATGTCCAAGTTGGCGTTCCCCGATTCGCGACACAGCTCATCAGGAACGAGCACTACCGCATCATGGAGCGGAATGCGAGTGTTCGCGCCGGCAGCGCCGCTGTCAGCGCGAGCCACTCGGTGAGTTCACCGGATCGACAAAGTGACAGTAGAGGATTTATCGATGACGTTTCGTAACGGTCTTGCATCGCTCCTTCGTCCCGAAGATTCGGTATTGGTTCTGATCGACCACCAGCCTTACCAACTTGCGAACCTGAACAGCCACGAGCCGCAGATGGTGATCAACAACACTGTGGGTTTGGCTAAGGCAGCTAAGGCCTTCGGCGTCCCCACGATCCTGACCACTGTGATCGCCGAGCGGGGTGGTAACCTGTTCCCCCAAATCGCAGACGTATTCCCAGGCCAGGAGATAATCGACCGGACGTTCATCAACACGTGGGAAGATAAGACGACAGTGGATGCAGTTAAGGCGACCGGCCGCAAACAGCTGATCATCGCCGGACTCTGGACGGAAGTCTGCGTCGCCATGCCGACGATCCAGGCCCTTGGCGAGGGCTGGGATGTAACGGTTGTAACTGACGCATCGGGCGGTACATCGGTCGAGGCGCATGAGGTCGCCATCCACCGCATGATCGCAGCCGGCGCGAACATGATGACGTGGCTAGCGGTTGCATCTGAATGGCAGCGCGATTGGGCGCGAATAGACACTGCCGCAAAGATAACGGACGTGGTCGTGCAGCATGCCGGTGGCAGCGGCATTGCGTTCCTGTGGGAACAGCAGTTGCTCAACACGCCTGTTCCTAAGAGCGCATGATGATCTAATCAAGGTGATGAGTACCCCAAGCACGAGCTTTGCGAAGGATTTGCTCAAGTGTCGCTCATCAACCCTCCACAGGGGCACCATGGTGGATCGTATCATCCACCAGCGCGTACATTTCGCCACCACCGTACGGCCAACGCAATAGAGGATCGTGAGCATGAGTTGGAACCCAGCAATTGCACCGGGATGTCCCGATGATGTTGGCCTTGACGCGATTGAAACCCTCATCGTTCCCCGGGCCCGCGACCTTGGCGGCTTTGAGGTTCGACGTGCTTTGCCCGCACCGAAGCGGCAGATGGTTGGTCCGTTCATCTTTTTCGACCAAGCTGGGCCGGCTGAGCTTTTGACCGGTCAGGGCATCGATGTTCGGCCTCATCCGCATATCGGCCTTGGCACGGTCACCTACCTTTATCGCGGCGACTTCCATCACCGCGACAGCACCGGCGCCGACCAGATCATTCGCCCCGGTGCGCTGAATTGGATGGTTGCCGGACGTGGCGTTACGCATTCGGAGCGCACCACCGCGGCTGCCCGAAGCGGTCCGAACAGCCTATTCGGGATCCAGACCTGGTTGGCCCTGCCCGAAAGCCACGAGGATATGGCGCCGACCTTCGAGCATCACGGCAAGGAGGCGCTGCCGATGATCGAGGACCGTGGTGTCTCGGTTCGGCTCATCCTAGGCAACGCCTACGGCAAGGTCGCGCCCGCCAGAATGTTCTCGGAGACGTTCTACGCTGATGTGAAACTCGAACCCGGAAGCCGGCTGCCGATGCCAGACGATCACGAAGACCGGGGCATCTACATTGTCGAAGGCTCGATCTCGATTGCTGGCCAGATTTTCGAGGCACAGCAGATGATGGTGTTCCGCCCTGGCGACAAAATCACGGTTGCGGCCGGCGAAGGAGGCGCACGGCTGATGATCCTTGGCGGCGCGACGCTTGGGGGACCGCGTTACATCTGGTGGAACTTTGTCGCCTCGTCCCAGGAGCGCATCGAAGCAGCCAAGGCCGAATGGCGCGCCCAGAACTGGGGCAAGGGACGCTTCGATCTGCCGATCGATGACCGGGACGAGCACATTCCTTTGCCGGACTGACCGGCGCTTATGCCGACGCCCGTACAGAGCAGATGTTGGATGGAGAAAAAGCGGAATGACCAACAAGTGGCCTCACCTCGGCTATCTCAGCTGGCGCGAAACCTGTTCCGCCCTGCATCTCTACCTGCAGGTTGCTGGCAAATACCGGCTTGCTCATTCACCGTGGCTGAACCATTCGTGGAACGCGACCTTCTATGTCACGCCGAACGGCTTGGCATCCTCGCCGATCCCCGACGGCCCGGGCATCGAGATCCTGTTCGACCTTTTGGACCATAAGGTCGTCGGCACCAGCGGCGAAGGCCGCAAGGCTTCGATCGCGCTAGGACCGACCACGGTCGCGGCGTTCCACAGCAGTTTCGTGCAGTTGATTTCGGAACTCGGCGGGGCGCCGACCTTCAACGGACAACCGAACGAGGTACCCAATCCAATACCCTTCGCCGAAGATCATCGCGACAGGCCCTATGACCGCGACGCTGTTCAACGCTTTCATCAAGCGTCTGTGGCGGTAGATAGGGTCTTCAATCGGTTCCGCACGTCCTTTCTTGGCAAATCCAGTCCAGTTCACCTCTTCTGGGGCAGTTTCGATTTGGCCGTGACCCGGTTTTCGGGACGCCGCGCGCCGCTCCACCCCGGCGGCATTCCCGCCTTGCCTGACAATGTGGCGCAGGAGGCCTATGACCGTGAGGTCTCATCAGTCGGATTCTGGCCGGGCGGCGGCGGTATCGACTATCCCGCCTTCTATGCCTACGCTTATCCGGCGCCCAAAGGCTTTAGAAGCGCGTCAGTCCGACCCGATGCCGCGTTCTGGCACGACAGCCTATCGGAGTTCATCCTTCCCTACGAAGCAGTGCAGTCAGCTGCCGATCCAGACGAAGCCCTCATGGCATTCCTAATCTCGACCTACGAGGCTGCTGCCGACCTTGGAGGATGGGACCGCGATCTGCTGGAATGTGCGCAGGGACGGCCGCGCCAAGTGCGCCCACCCGATGCCGAATTGGCGAACGGTGCGCCTTCGATGACCGATAGGCCGGTCGAGCGGGAAGATGGCGCATCGAAGGGTTGCTACCGGATCGTCATCGACGGTGCTGAAGCCGAAATGACTTACAGCCGGGCCGGTGATGGCCTGATCATCATCGATCATACCGAAGTTCCCGCGGTCTTGCGTGGCCGCAAAGTCGGCGAGCGACTGGTGCGACAGGCGATCGAGGATGCCCGGCGCGAAGGTGTCGCCATCATTCCACTCTGCCCATTTGCAAAGGCGCAGATTGGCCGACATCCGGAATGGCAGGACGTATTGCGTCGTTCATAGGTCGGACGGCGATGGAATTGGACCTTCTGAGCTTTGGCCTGGAAGCAATTGCCAAGCGGCATCAAGCGAGAGGCCACACTATGAGCCACCTGCACCTGACATCGATGGAGGATGTCATGTCCGTCAAAGGCAAGGCGTTTCCTCAGAAGCCTTATCCGAACTGGACCGCTGTAGGAGTGAACTGGCTTGCGGGCTTTGATTTTGAGATCAAGGCAATCGCGCGGATCCCAGCGGCCTGAAC
>Ga0209902_100192_pt1 | contig 102761 bp, 100 predicted proteins | sample FECB27metaG_FD_188304 | JGI IMG/M metagenome (GOLD analysis project Ga0209902, IMG submission 188304) | Cyanobacterial communities from the Joint Genome Institute, California, USA - FECB-27 (SPAdes) (version 2) | ecosystem: Environmental > Aquatic > Thermal springs > Hot (42-90C) > Microbial... | reverse complement strand
TCGTCGAACGTCAGTGCGCTATCGCCGGTGATGGAAGTAATGATCTTCGCCAAGGGTCGGGCCCTTCCCTTCTGAGCATCAGAAAAACGGAAGCCCGTGAGCGGAACGACTCGTCGCCGGCTCACGGGTTGGCGAGGGTGATTACCACCGCACCCCGGGTTTGGGAAGGGTGGTTGTCTGCAAGGCTGCTGCGCGCTGCCCCCCAGCCCTGTCCCCTCCCCACGAGGGGGAGGGAGACCAAAACACTGACATCGAGGCGATCGTCTCCCTCCCCCTCGTGGGAGGGGACAGGGGTGGGGGCCACAGCCACCGGCTCCACGACCTTCCACAGCCCACAGCCGCCCGATTGGCTCCGCTCTCCCATAGCGCTACAGTATCGCGGCGGACGCGCCTCAACGGTGCGAGGACCACGCACCGGGGAGGACGTCGCCAGAAGAACAAATCACGAACGAGGAGGAGTAGATGGCAAACGACAACGGCAGACAAGCCGGGCCCCGGTGCATCGCGCTGGTAGGGCCGTTCGCGAGCGGCAAGACTTCGCTGCTCGAAGCGATCCTCATGCGCACTGGGGCCATCACCCGACAAGGCCACGCCAGAGACGGCAACATGGTGGGCGATGCCGCACCGGAAGCCCGCTCGAACGGCATGAGCGTCGAGGTCAACGTCGCCGAGACCGAGTTCATGGGCGACCGCTACACATTCATCGACTGCCCCGGTTCAGTCGAGTTCCAGTTTGAATCCCTCGCCGTCCTCGCCGGCTGCGACATGGCGGTGGTGGTGGCGGAGGCCGACCCCAAAAAGGTCGCGGCACTGCAGCTGATCCTCAGGGATCTCGAAGCGCGGAAACTTCCGCACCTCATATTCCTCAACAAGATCGACAAGCTCTCGGGCCAGGTGCGCGACATCCTCACCATGCTGCAGCCGGCAAGCCGGGTGCCGCTGGTGTTGCGGCAATTGCCGATGACCAAGGCCGGCGTGGTGACCGGCTGCATCGACCTGGCGCTCGAGCGGGCGCATGTCTACCACGAGGCCAAGGAGAGCGAGATCATCGCCCTGCCCGATGGCGAGAAAGCCGACGAAGTTGCCGCACGCACTGCCATGCTCGAGCAGATCGCCGATTTCGACGATGTGCTGATGGAGCAGCTGCTCGAGGATGTGCAACCGGAGAAGGACCTGATCTTCAAGGATCTGGTCGAGGAGATGCGGGCCGGCAAGATCTGTCCGGTGTTCATCGGTTCGGCCGAGCACGGCAACGGCATCACCCGGCTGCTGAAGGCGATCCGCCACGAGGCGCCGACGCTGAAACAAACTCGTGCTCGCCTTGGACTTACCGATGGCCCCGGCGCCGTAGTGCAGATCATGAAGACCATGCAGACCGCCCGCAGCGGCAAGATGTGCGTGGCCCGGGTGCTCAGCGGCAGCGTTGCCGATGGCGCGACGCTCCGCTCCGCCGACGGTCGCGAAAGCAAGGTGTCGGGCATCTTCCGTGTGATGGGCCAGGAAACGCAGAAGCGCGAGGCGGCGCAGGAGGGCGAAACAGTAGCGCTCGGCAAGGTCGAAGCCGCCCGCACCGGCGATACGCTGTCGGCCGGCCGCATGGTGCCCGACCTGATGCCACCGCCCGAGAGCATGCCGATGATGGCGATCGCCGTGTCGCCGAAAGAGCGGAAGGACGACGTGCGGCTGTCGACGGCGCTGCAACGCATCCTCGAGGAAGATCCCTCACTGCATCTCACGCATCTGCCCGAGACCGGCGAGACCGTGCTCGAGGGCCATGGCGAGATGCACCTGCGGGTGGTCGTCGAGCGGATTACCGGACGCTACGGCGTGCCGGTCACCACCTCGGTGCCGCGCATCGCCTATCGCGAAACGATCAGGAAGTCGGCCAATGTGCGTGGCCGGCACAAGAAGCAGTCGGGCGGGCATGGCCAGTTCGGCGACGTGGTGCTGACCATCAAGCCGCTGCCGCGCGGCGGCGGGCTCGGCTTCGATGAAAAGATCACCGGCGGCGTGGTGCCGCGGCAGTATATCAGCTCGGTGGAAGCCGGCGTGCGCGAGTACTTCGGCATGGGCGGCCCGCTCGGCTTCCCGGTGGTCGATGTGGCGGTGACGCTGACCGACGGCTCGTACCACACCGTCGACTCGTCCGACATGGCGTTCAGGCAGGCGGCGCAGATCGGCATGCGCGAAGGCATGCCGCAATGCGAGCCCGTGCTGCTGGAGCCGGTGATGGAAGTAACGGTGCACTGCCCGAGCGAGGCCACGGCCCGCATCAACGCCATCCTCCCCCGCCGCCGCGGCCAGATCGTCGGCTCGGACACCCGCGAGGGCTGGGACGGCTGGGACGACATCCACGCCTACGTGCCCGCCTCCGAAATGCAGGACCTGATTATCGAACTCAGGTCAGCGACCGCCGGCGTCGGCAGCTTCGAACAGGAGTTCGACCACCTGGCGGAGATCGGCGGGCGGTTGGCCGAGGAAGTGGCAAGCAAGTATGGGAGGCAGGTGGCTTAGGCCGGCCCTACGTTGACAGCGTTCACCTGCGTTGATCCGATGGTTCGGGGGCGCAGGTGGACAAACAGTTCTTCGTCTACATGATGGCGAGCGGCAGGCGCGGCACGATCTACACCGGCGTGACGTCCGATCTGGTTGGTCGCGTCTGGCAACACCGAACGCACGCAATCGCCGGCAGTTTCACTGCACGATACGGCGTGACACAGCTGGTGTGGTTCGAAGAACAGGGCGACGTCGAAGCCGCCATCACGCGTGAGAAGCGGATCAAGGAATGGCGACGAGCGTGGAAGGTGGAGCTGATCGAAGCGGCGAACCCACGCTGGGATGACCTGTGGGACGAGATTGTTGGTTGACTCTGCCCCTCCGGCACCTGCGGGGTGTCGCGATCTCCCACCACCCACCGGCCGTCATCCCGGCGAAAGCCGGGACCCACTGCTCGAGCGGCAGGGCAGGCAGGGATCGCGCCGGTCCATCACGGCAAGGTCGGATGGTTCCGCGCTCGTTGAGCGGTCGGAGCACTGGGTCCCGGCTTTCGCCGGGATGACGGCCGGTGGTTATGGTGAGATTTATGCCCACCACAGACCGCCCGCGTGCCACGATGCCCTCAAGCCTCGACGCCCACACCCTTCACCGGCTCCGGCAGATCCAGCGCCTCGATCCTCGCGATCAGCGGCTCGATCCGCTCGACCGCATCGATGTGGCGCTGCTCCATGACGAAGTTCACCGTCATGTACTCCCGGCCAGGGCAGAAGGTGGCGATGTTGGAGGCGGGGTGGTAGGCGCCGCAATAGATCGGCTCCATCATCCATTGGGTCACCGGACCCAGGGTGCGGTGCGGCGGCACCAGGGTCAGCACGGTGTCGACGCGGCCCGAAAAGCGCCAGAAGCGCGGGCCATAGAGGAACGGGAACCAGCTATGGAGCTTCCGGTGCATGGCGAACAGCGCCATGATCTGGGTCTGGAACGAGGTAATGTCCTTGTTCTCGATCTGGCTGACGACATCGTCGACCGAGCGCACATACTCGACGAAATCCTCCTTGTAGGGGAACTTCGCCTGCAGCGCGCGCACCCGGAAGAAGTCGTCGTCGGCATCAGTGCGCCGGGTATCCAGCATCGTGTAAGCCGCGGCGATCACCGCCTCGTTGAGGCGCCGGTCGGTATCGGAATGGAGCGCATGGGTGACGATGGCGAAGTAGAGCGAGCGCTGCCGCACCCCCAGCCGATTGGCGAGGCGACGCAGCCGGTCGCGGCGCAAAGGCAGGGTCTTGAAGCCGAACGGCTTGTCGGGCGGCGACATGATGTGGGCGAAGAACAGGTGCAGCGACACGCCGATACCGGCCTGCAGCGCGCCTTTGAAGCGGGCGCCGAAGCTGACCTTGTTGTCCTTGTTGGACTGGATGCCGTGATTGGCGGTCTGCGAGCGCGACAGCAGCGCCGAATCCGAACCCTCGAGCACGCAATGCGCGGCGCGCACCTGGATCACCGAGATGCGCCCCTCGGCATCCGGGCCGTCCTTCAGCGTCGCCGCCATGAAGCGGAACAGCGGCAGGTCGGGGTGATCGAAGATGTCGGCGCTTTTGCCGAGCCACTTGTCCGGGTAGCCGTCAAAGCTGTCGACCAGCTCCACCGAAGTGATGGCGTCGAGCTGGCTCTCGGTGAAGGGATGCCCCGGACGCGCCCCGACAAAGCCGTGCGTCAGCTGCGGCGCCAGCGCCACCACCTGCGCCACCAGTTCCTTCAGCTTCTGTTTGTCGAACTTCTCCTTGGAGAAGGCGGTAAAGAAGATCGTGTCCTTGCCGGTGTACAGGAACCACTGGAAATTGGTGAACAGCGCCTGTGGGTTCTTCTGCACTGCTGCAAAGGCAAGGTCGAGCGCCTCGGCATGATTGCTGGCGAAGCTCGACGACGAAAAGCTCTTCATGGTTCAACCCGAACAAAATGTGACCACAATAAGCCACGTGTTGGCTTGGGGGGTCAATCGGTTAGGACCCGAGCGATTAATGACAGAGGTACGTGTTGCGTTGCAGCCCCACGCACCGTAAAGCTCACGCCGATAGTTTCAATCCTAACAGTGCCTCGATCGAGGCTCCCTCCGTGCGCATCATCCCCCTCGTCCTCGCGGTCGCGCTGTTCATGGAAAACATGGACTCGACTGTCATTGCGACCTCGCTGCCGGCGATCGCGGCGGATATCGGGGCCGAGCCGATTTCGCTGAAACTGGCGCTCACCGCCTATTTCGTGGCGCTAGCCATCTTCATCCCGTTGTCGGGCTGGATGGCCGACCGGTTCGGCGCCAAGAACATTTTCCGCGTCGCCATTGTGGTGTTCATGGCCGGCTCGATCTGCTGCGCCTTCTCGGATTCGCTGCTGACCTTCGTGTTGTCGCGCTTCCTGCAGGGTATCGGCGGCTCGATGATGACGCCGGTGGCCCGGCTGGTGCTGGTGCGGGCGACGCCGCGCAATGAGCTGGTGTCGGCCATGGCCTGGCTCACCATCCCGGCCTTGATCGGCCCGATCACCGGCCCGCCGCTGGGCGGTTTCCTCACCACCTATCTCAGCTGGCACTGGATCTTCTGGATCAATATCCCGATCGGCCTTATCGGGCTGGTCCTCGTCACCAAATACCTCAATGCGGCCGATGGCCGGAACGAGCGACCGGTGGATGTGCCGGGGCTGATTCTTTCGGCCATCACCTTTGCCGGCATCATGTTCGGCTTCTCGGTGATCAGCCTCCCCGCCATCCCGACCGTCGCCGGCTATGGCTCGATTGTCGTCGGGGTGATCGCGGGGCTGCTTTACCTGCGGCATGCGAAGCGCACGCCGTTCCCGATTCTCGACCCAAAGATGTTCCGGCTGCCGCTGTTCCGCAACGCCATCATCGGCGGCTCGCTGTTCCGTATCGGCATCGGCGCCTTCCCGTTTCTGATGCCGCTGATGCTGCAGCTGACTTTCGGACTGACGCCGTTCGAATCCGGGCTCACCACCTTCATCGCGGCGATCGGGGCGATCCTCTCGAAGTTCGGCGCTGAAAAGCTCTATGCCGCCTTCGGCTTCCCGCGGACACTGATGGTCACGGCGCTGCTCGGCTGCACTTTTCTCGCCATCAACGGCTTCTTCACCCCTGATGTCCCGCACTGGCTGCTGATGGGTTCGCTATTGTTCGGCGGCCTCACCCGCTCGTTCTTCTTTACCGGCGTCAACGCCCTGGTGTTTGCCGATGTCGACGAAGCACATGCCAGCCAGGCCACAGCGATCAATGCGGTGAGCCAGCAGCTCAGCGTCGCGGCCGGTGTCGCGGTAGCGGGCGGCGCGCTGGAGATCGCCTCGAACCTACATGGCGGCGAGCTGGTGCTGGCAGATTTCCACATCGCCTGGTTCGTCGTCGCTGCCGTCGCCATCTGCAGCGCCATTCCGTTCATGCGGCTGCCACCCGACGCAGGTAGCGACGTGTCGGGCCACAAGGCAAAGCCCATCGCCAAGCCGGTTCCGGCAACACTCTGAAGGCTCCGATGTCCGCGCTCCGCCTGACTCCGCTGATCCTCGCCGTGGCGTTGTTCATGGAAAACATGGATTCGACGGTGATCGCGACCTCGCTGGCGGCCATCGCGCACGATATCGGCACCGAGCCGATCGCGCTGAAGCTGGCGCTCACCACCTACATGGTGGCGCTGGCGATCTTCATCCCGGTGTCGAGCTGGATGGCCGACAAGTTCGGCGCCAAGCGGATTTTTGCCTGGGCGATCGTGGTGTTCATTCTCGGATCGGTGTGCTGCGCCATCTCGAACTCGCTGCTGACGTTCGTCTTGTCGCGGTTCCTGCAGGGCATGGGCGGAGCGATGATGACGCCGGTGGCGCGGCTGGTGCTGGTGCGGGTGACGCCGCGGCAGCAACTGGTCGATGCCATGGCGTGGCTGTCGATCCCGGGGCTCGTCGGCCCGATCGTCGGGCCGCCGATCGGTGGCTTCATCACCACCTTTGCGAGCTGGCACTGGATCTTCCTGATCAACGTGCCGATCGGCATCCTTGGAATCATCCTCGTCAACAAGTACCTGCCGGAGTGGCATCGGAACGAGCCGCGCAAGCTGGACTTCACCGGCTTTCTGCTGGCCGGATTGTGCTTTGCCGGCCTTGTCTTCGGCATCTCGGTGCTGACGCTGCCGGCCCTGCCCGCAAGCTTTGGCTATGGCTCGCTGTTCCTCGGTGTGGTGGCCGCTATCGCCTACTGGCTCCACTTCCGCCGGACCGAGTATCCGCTGCTCGACCTGAGGATCTTCCGCCAGCCGCTGTTCCGCCTGACCATGATCGGCGGCACCATCTTTCGGCTCGGTACCGGGGCGATGCCGTTCCTGTTCCCGCTGATGCTGCAGCTGGCCTTTGGCCTGAACCCGTTCGAGAGCGGCATGGTGACCTTTGCCTCGGCGGTGGGCGCCTTCACCATGAAGTTCATGGCCGAGCGCTTCATCGCGCGGCTGGGCTTCCGCCGGGCGCTGGTGATCGCCTGCACCATCACGGCCGGCGGTGTGCTGGCGATGGGGCTCTACACGCCCGACACCCCGACCCCGCTGATGCTGGCGCTGCTGGTGATCACCGGCTTCTTCCAGTCGCTGTTCTGGACCACCACCAATGCCTTCATCTTCGCCGATGTCGCCGACAAGGATGCCGGGCAAGCCAATGTGCTGAGCCAGGTGAGCGTGCAGCTCTCCCTCGCCTTCGGCGTGGCGATCGGCGGCGGCATCTTTGAGGGCGTCCACCTGCTGCATGGCGGGGCCCCTGGGCTCAACGACTTCCACGTTGCCTTCTGGGCCATGGCAACGGTGACGCTGATCTCGGCGCTGATCTTCCTGCGGGTTCCGCGGAGCGCCAACATGCACAGCCACCGGGCCGAGAGCGGCGCGCCGGCGGAGTGATCAGCGGATCATTGGGCTGCACGAACCCGGTGATTAGGGCTCCGCCTTAAACCTACCACCGGCTGTCAACCCAGCGAAAGCTGGGACCCATCTTGCAGCCCGAGCCTGTGGGTAGTTGGGTCCCAGCTTTCGCTGGGATGACATCGTAGGTGGGGTGATCACAGTGGGTCGTTCGACCACCGCGCACCAAAGCACTCACTCCGGCGCGTTGCCCTTGAAGCCGCGGGCCAGCAGGTAAGTCTCGGCGGAATCGGCGCGGCTGGCCTTGGGCTTGGCGTGGATGGTGGTGGTGAAGTGCTGCTTCAGCAAGTGCAGCAGCTCGTGCTCGGTGCCGCCCTGGAACACCTTGGCGACAAAGGTCCCGCCCGGCGCCAGGACCTTGACCGCGAAATCGGCGGCGAGTTCGACCAGCTGCATGATGCGGATATGGTCGGTGGCGCGGTGCCCGGTGGTCGGCGCCGCCATGTCCGACATCACGATATCGGCCTTGTGCCCACCCAGCGCATCGATCAGTGCCGCAGGGGCGTCCTCGTCGTTAAAATCCTTCTGCAGCAGGATGACGCCTTCGATCGCATCCATCTCAAGATAGTCGATACCCACGATCAGCGGCTTATCCGCTGTGGTGCCGACGATGGGCGCCGCCACCAGCGACCAGCCACCGGGAGCCGCCCCGAGATCGACGACGCGCATGCCCTTCTTGAACAGGTGGTAGCGCTCGTCGAGTTCCTTGATCTTGTAGGCAGCGCGCGAGCGCAGTCCCTCGGTCCGGGCCTTGGCGACATAGGGGTCGTTGAGCTGGCGCTGCAGCCAGATCGTCGAGCCAATCTTCCGGCCCTTGGCGGTCTTTACGTGAACCTTGAGGCCCGTCGCCGATTTGCGTCCGGCCCCCTGCCCTGTTCCCTTGGCCATCAGCGACTCCTGCGACTATTGGCGCGATCAGCCCGGTCGGCGTCGATCAGCGAGATGAGAATACCTTCGCGCAGGCCGCGGTCGGCGACGCGCACGCGCTCGGTCGGCCATTCGCGGCGGATCGCCTCGAAGATGGCGCAGCCGGGCAGCACGAGGTCGGCACGGTCCTTGCCGATGCAGGGATGGGCGACGCGGCGGTCAAAGCTCATGCCGAGCAGCGCCGTCATGGTGGCGTCGACATCGGCGCGGGTCATCCACAGGCCGTCGACCTTCTGGCGCTCGTAGCGCTCGAGGCCGAGATGCAACCCGGCCAGCGTGGTGACAGTGCCGGAAGTGCCGATCAGGTGCACCGGGTGCTCGGCGATCATCTGGCGCAGCTTTTCGCGGCCGCGAAACTGGCGGAGCTGGCCGGCGACGAACGCCACCATGCCCTCAAACGTCTCGGGGGTGACGTTCACGCCGCCGAATTTTTCGGCGATCGAGACGACCCCAACCGGCAGCGACTGCCAGGAGCGGATGGACGACGACATGCGGCCCTGGCGGCGCGGGCGGCCGCCGCGGAAATCCAGCCAGGCGAGTTCGGACGACCCACCGCCGATATCGAACATCAGGGCGCCCGACGATTCTTCCTCGATCAGGTCGGCGCAACCGGTGACCGCGAGCGAGGCCTCGGTCTGCCGGTCGACGATCTCGAGCACGAGGCCGAGCTCACGTTCGACCCGGGCGATGAACTCGGCGCCGTTCGAGGCCGAGCGGCAGGCCTCGGTGGCAATGAGGCGCATGCGGGTCGGTTCGTGCTCGCGCAGCTTGTTGCGGCAGAGCCGCAGCGCCTCCATCGTCCGCTCCATGGCGGCGTCGGACAGCTTTCCGGTGGTCGACAGGCCCTCGCCGAGGCGCACGATGCGGGTAAAACCGTCGAGCACGCGAAAGCTGTTCTCATGCGGGCGAGCGATCAGGAGGCGGCAATTGTTGGTGCCAAGATCGAGCGCCGCATAGAGCGGCCCTCGCGACCGGCGCGAAGAGGGATTCCCTGCGGGGTGCGTCCGCCGCTCCGCTCCGCCAGGCCCAGGTTGCCCCCCAGGATTCGCGGTGGTCTGGGCGGGGCTACGGCCCTGCCCGTCACGGTGCCGCTCCAGGCTCTCGGCCCCGGCTGCGGCGGCGGACCGATCTTGATCGGTCAACCTTGCTCCATTTCCCCGCGCAGTCGCCGGCATCCGGCCGAAGCCGTGGGCGCCCGACACGGGCATATCTCAGTGTCGCCGATGAGGGTAGAGGATGATACCCGCCAACGCAACGCCCTGAATCTGCCGCAAACTTGAACGGCGGCGGGCCGGATCGCAAAGGCTGAAGAATGCCGAAAAGGGGTGTTGATCAGACGATCGATTGCCGCTAGAAGGCGCACCGAATGCTGACGGTTCCGCCGGACAGCATCCAGGCTCAGCGCTTGGGGAATAGTTCAATGGTAGAACTGCGGACTCTGACTCCGTCAATCTTGGTTCGAATCCAGGTTCCCCAGCCAGCCCTCTCCTTCTGATACTGCCGGTCTTCGACTGCTGCTCGCCTAGAGCCTGCAGCGCTTTGGCCTGCCGTTGTTGCCAACATAGCTGTAGGTGGAGGCGCTGTAGGTGACGCAGCGGGCGGCGCAGCGGGTGCGGTGGGTGGAGTAGGCGCGGACATCACCGCGTTCCATGGCGTCGATCAGGCTGAAATCGATCGGGGTGGCATAGCCTCGCCGGCGTGGGAACGAGGTGTTGAGCGCGTTGATGGCCGCGGCCGCCGAGCGAAGTTCGGGTTGTTGGGATTGGCGGGCCAGCCGTAGTTGTAGTCGTTGTTCCAGTATTGGGCTGCAGCGGGTGTCGTGAGCGACGGGCCGGCGACGAGAGTGGCAACGAAGGGCCAGGCGAATTCTCGCATCAAAGCGTCTCCTCACGCGTGGCGCTCCGGGAAAGCGCTGGGTGCATGAGGCGTCCGGATCGGGTCAGCATGGCAGCCCCGGGTTGCCGAAACCCTGTAAGCCTCTGGACGATTAGCATGTAATTGGCGCGGGGCCGCGTGGCGGGCGGCCGTTTCCTGTAATTGTGCTGACACGGCAGCTCAGCCGGAGATCAGGGCGCCAGTGGTACCAGAGGGCCGCCCGCAGGAACGGGCATCCCTTTGCAGATGAGGCCACGCTCATGAAATCACTGTCGAAATTCGCCCTGGTCGGGCTGCTCGCCCTGTCGCCGCTGGTTGCCGCCAACCTGAGCGGCGCAGTCGCCGCCGGCCGCCCCGAAAGCCCCGGCAACTCGGAATCGGCGCATGAAAACGCCGGCAGCGAGAACAGCAATAGCAATGGCAACGGCAGCGTTGCCTCCAAGGCCGGCGGCGGCAATGCGGCGCATGCCTCCGAGCAAGGACTGGCGCATGCCAGCGACAAATCGATGGTCGGCAAGGTTCGTGCCTATGCGGCCCTCGACGCCGCGGTGGAGTCGGGCGAGTTGCAGCAGGCGGTGACCGACGCGCAGACTGACTTCGACGACGCCTATCCGGACTTCGACGACCTTACTGAGGAAGAGCAGGCCGAAGCGCTGGATAGCCCAGAGGGGCAGGCCCTGGCAGCCGCCCAGGCGGCGCTGGATGAGGCGGTCGGCGACCGGGATGCGGCGCTGGCGGCAATCACCAAGTCCGACGATCCGGCGGTCAAGGCGTATATCGACGCGCTGCTCGCCGACTGATTAACGACTCCGCGATGGGCCGGCTTGTCCGGCCTGTCGCCCCTCGCCCGACGGCGGTCTCCCCGGCGCGCAGCGCGGGGCCGCTTTTGTTGGCCGCCCAGACCGGGCATCACCAGGCGACATCGCTCCCCGGAAAGTGCGCTTCGGAAAGGCCGAACCAGCTCAACCTTGGGCGCAAGGATCCTCGCCTCATTCCTCACCGCACCCATATGCTTCCACAGCCCTGGCATGGCTCTTGACCAATGTCGTTATAACGTCATAACTCTATGACGTCAGGCGGGCATAGAGCTCACTGGCGCCACAGGGAGAATTCAAACATGCAGCTGTTCCAGGCTTTCACGCGCTCCGCGGGGGCGGTCGCGGTCCTGCTTTCGAGCACCGCACTGGTCCAGGCCGCGGATGTGTCGTTCCTCACCCATTGGGCACCGGATACGGTGGCCAAGCTGGAGGCGGCCGCCGCGACCTATACTGAGGCCCACCCCGATACCAAGATCACCGTCCGCGCCGTGCCGTTCGGCGACCTGTTGACGACGCTCCGCACTTCGGGCGGCGGCGCCGGCGGGGCGACCATTGCCGGCATCTATGATGCCTGGCTGCCGGACCTCGCCAAGGACCAGCTGGTCGCAGCGGTGCCAGACGCGATTGCCGCCGACACCAAGGCCAACTGGCCGGCCGGCGTGATCGGCGCGGCTTCGATCGGCGGCACGCTGTACGGCATCCCGAACGAGATCGACGTCTATGCGCTCAACTACAACAAGAAGCTGTTCGAAGCTGCCGGGATCACCGAGGCGCCCAAGACCTGGGACGAATTCCTCGCCGCAGCCGAGAAGCTGACCGACAAATCCAAGGGCCAGCAGGGCTTCGGGCTGATCAACTCGTGGGCGGCGGGCGTCCTCCACCCGTTCTCGTCGCTCTTGGTTTCGAACGGCGGCGATCTGGTGGTCGACGGCAAGCCGGTGCTCGACAGCGAGGCGGCCAAGCAGACCTTCGAGCTCTACGAGAAGCTGATCAAATCGGGCTATTCCGACCCGGCGATGGCCACGGCCGACGCCAACACAACTGGGCCGTTCCTCGACAGCTTCGTTTCCGGCAAGACCGGCATGATCATCATGGCGAACTGGTGGGAATCGGCGCTGAAGGCCGGCATGGGCGACAACTTCGCCGATATCGCCACCGCTCCGATCCCGGTCGGCCCGTCGGGCGACACCGCCCGCTCGATCTCCTACTCGTGGATGACCGTGGTCAACGCCAAGGCTTCGGCCGAGGAGCAGGCTGCGGCCTGGGATTTCCTCAACTGGCTCAACGGGCCGGAATCGGGCCCGAACGGCGCCTCGGCAATGGGCGATATCCTGATGTCGATGGGCATCCTGCCGTCGCGCACCTCTGACGGCACGGCGTTCGCCGAGCGGCTGTCGAGCGATCCGTTCCTCGCCGGCTATACCGGCACGCTGGCCAATGCCAAGCCGTTCCCGGTGGTGCTGGGCGGCCAGGAGTTCTCGGAATCGCTGCAGAAGACGCTGGAAGCCATGCAGTTCGGCCAGCTCTCGGCCGCCGATGCGCAGGCGACGGCCCAGGCCGACGCCACCGAGATCCTCGAGCGTAACGCGAAGTAACGCCCTGGGGTGGCAACGCGCGTCGGAGCGTGTTGCCACCCCCACCCTCATTCCCTCCCCACAAGGGGGAGGGAGGCGCAAGAACTGCCGAGCTCGTGCCTTTCCATCAGTCGTCTCCCTCCCCCTTGTGGGGAGGGATCAAGGGTGGGGGCGGCCACAACCACCGCCACTTCGAGTAGAACCAAAAACCGTATGACCAACACTCAGCACCGATCAGCGGTCTTCATGCTGGCGCCCGCGACCGGGTTGCTGGCGGTTTTCATCATCATCCCGATGCTGCTGACGATCTGGCTCAGCTTCCAGAACTGGTCGACGCAGACCGGGTTCGAGACGGCGACGTTCGTCGGCGTACAGAACTTCATCGATATCTTCGCCAACAACTCGGTGGGCCGCGACTTCAAGGCGGCGCTGGTCAATACCGCGCTCTACACGGTGGGCTCGGTGGCGATCATCCTGCCGCTGTCGGTGCTGCTGGGGCTGCTGGTGCACCAGAAGATCGCGCCAGGCGGGGTGTTCCTCCGCACCGTGCTGTTCTCGACCTACATGGTGCCGATGATCGCGGTGGCGCTGGTGTTCTCAAAGCTCTACTCGCCGACCGAAGGGCCGTTGAACCAGATCCTCGGTTGGGTCGGCATTCCGCCGCAGACCTGGCTGAGTGCGCCGCAGACGGCGCTGTTCGCGATCATCATCCTCAATGTCTGGCAGCAGGTGGGCTACTTCACCGTGCTGGCGGTCGCAGGGCTGACGCAGATCCCGGATTCACTTTACGAAGCAGCCAGGATCGACGGCGCCAACCCGATCCAGCGCTTCTTCTCGATCACCCTGCCGCTGCTCGGCAACACCCTGCTGTTCTCGTCGGTGATCGCCATCATCAACGCCGTGCAGGTGTTCGAGCCAGTGGCGCTGATCACCCAGGGCGGGCCGGTGAATGCCACAAACGTGCTCACCTATCACATCCGCCGCGTCGGCATCGAACGGGCGCAGGGCGGGCTCGGCTCGGCCATGGCGGTGACGCTGATGCTGGCGCTGGTCGTGGCGATCGCGCTGCTGTTCGCCTTCGCCCGTTCGCGGGAGGCAAAGTCCGCATGACCACCGCAGTTGCAGACCGCCGCCGGCTCGAGGGCCCGCGCTTCAAGGCGACGCCGGCCAGTGCGTTACTGGTACTGGTCATCATCGTCGTGGCAGTGATCGCAGCGTTTCCTCTGGCCTGGATGATCCTCACCAGCCTGAAGACGCCGCAGGAGACCATGCAGGTGCCGCCGGTGTGGCTGCCCGGAGCGCCGAACCTCGACGCCTATACTCAGGTGGCCGAAGTGGTGAGCCTCGGGCGCTCATTCCTCAACTCGGCAGTGATCGCGGTGGTGACGACCGTCGCCATCATCGTCACCAGCCTGATGGCCGGGTACGCCTTCGCCAAGTACGAGTTCCGCTACAAGGAAGCACTGTTCGCGCTGTTGATCGCGACGATGTTCCTGCCGCCGATCGTCACGCTGATCCCGCTCTATCGGATCACCGGCTATCTCGGGCTCAACGCCAGCCTCGCCGGGGTGATCGTCCCCAACCTCGCCAATGCCTTTGGCATCTTCCTGATGCGGCAGTTCATCAAGGGTGTGCCCGATGAGTTGATCGAGGCGGCGCGGGTGGATGGCGCGTCTGAAGTGCGGGTGCTGTTCCAGATCGTCGCCCCAGCGGTGATGCCAGCCATCGCAGCGCTGGTGCTGTTCGCCTTCGTCTACCACTGGAATAGCTATCTCTGGCCACTGACGGTGCTGCAGGGGAGTGCCGACCAGTACCCGATCGTCATCTCGCTCTCGCGGCTCCTCAGCTACAACCGCGGCGCCATGAATACCGGCCTGGTGATGGCCGGAGCCACACTCGCGGTGCTGCCGCCGGTGCTGCTGTTCGTGATCCTGCAGCGCTTTTTCGTCGATTCCGTCGTCAGTTCGGGGGTGAAGGGCTGAGTGGCCGCATGTGGATATAACGAAATGACGTTATAACCTCTTTACCTGTTTCAGCATTGCTGCTTAGCTTTCCGGGTCGGTTTGCGTTCCGCCGATCTCACCCAATGAGTCCAGGGAGCTCTTTGATAGATGCCGTTGTCTCGCAGACTATTCGCCATCGGGCTGGCGCTCGCCGCCAGCACCCCGTTCATGTCCTTTGCCGCCGCACAGGAAACCGTCACGCTGTGGAGCTGGCGCACCGAGGACCAGGCCGCCATGGGTCGCATCTTCGCGGCCTTCGAGGCGGCCAACCCCGACATCAAGGTGGACCTGCAGTTCACCCCCGACGCCGACTACCAGAACCGGCTGGCCACCGCGCTGCGCGGCGGCAAGGGCCCCGACATCGCCCAGCTCAAGGCCTATGGCGAGCTACAGCCGCTGGTCGAGGCCGGCTATCTCGAGCCGCTGAATGACAGCGTGCCGGCTATTGCCGAGATGCCTGAGACCGCCACCGGTGGCGTGATCAGCGTTGCCGACGGCAAGTTCTACGGCGTGCCGTATTCGGTGCCGGTGCTCGGCGTGTTCTACAATACCGCCCTGTTCGAGGCGAATGGCATTGCGGTGCCGACCACTTACGCCGAGTTCCTCGCGGCCTGCGAGAAGCTCAAGGCCGCCGGGATCACGCCGATCGCCAGCGGCGGGGCGCAGGGCTCGGCCTGGGCGCTCGAGATCGGCGTCGGCATGATCGGCCCGACCATCTACGGCGCCGACTTCTACGGCGAGATGATGTCGGGCAAGGCGACATTCGAAGACCCGCGCTTCATCGCCACGCTGAAGCGCTTCGCCGAGCTGAAGCCCTACTACTCGGATGGTTTTGCCGGCATCGACTACACCACCTCGACGCAGCAGTTCATCAACGGCCAGGCCGCGATGTTCTTCGGCGGCTCGTGGGAGAATGGCAGCTTCAAAGCGCAGAACCCGGACCTGAAGTTCTCGGTGTTCGCGTTCCCGGGCGATGCCGCCACCGACAAGCCGCTGGTCGCGGCGTTCTCGGATGGCTCGTACGGGCTGGTGGCCGACAGCGAGAAGAAGGAAGCGGCGACCAAGGTGCTGAACTTCATCGCTTCGCCCGAGTTTGCGCAGCTGTTCGCCGACGAGCTTGGCTGGCCGGCGGCGCGTCCCGATGTGACCTCGGAAGATCCGGTGCTCAAGGCGATGATCGCGATGCAGGGCAACACCACGCCCTATCTCAGCCTCGTCGGCTACCGCTGGCAAACCCCGACAGCCTCGTCGGTGATCCAGGCCGAAGTGATCGACATGGTCGAGGGCAACATCACGCCCGAAAAGCTCGCCGCCGACGTCAATGCGGCGGTCAGCACCTGGTTCAAGCCCAAGCCGTAACCAAGACTGGCGGCCTGCCCCGGCGGGCCGCCCTCCCCTCTTCCGGACCTCCGCACGATGAGCGACGCCGCAAACCGCACCGAACCTGCCAGGCTGTCACGGCACCTTGCCGCGCTCGGCTTCGTGCTGCCGGCGCTGCTGATCTACGGGCTGTTCGTGCTTTACCCGCTGCTGACCTCACTATGGGGCAGCCTGTTCGAGTGGCGCGGGTTGCGCCAGCTCGATTTCTCAGGGCTCGATAACTACCTGCGGCTGTTCACCTTTCCCAATTCGGAGAAGCTGTTCGGGGCGCTCTGGCACAATGTGGCGTGGTTCTTCGGCATCATGCTGTTCCAGAACGGCTTTGGGCTGGTCCTCGCCTACCTGCTGTTCTGGTCGAAGAAGGGCGCCAGCTTCTTCCAGTCGGTGTTCTTCTTTCCAGCCGTGCTGAGCCCGGTGATCGTCGGCGCGCTGTGGCGGCTGCTGCTGGCGCCGAACGGCGTGGTCGAATGGATGCTCAACGGCCTTGGCCTGCATGAGGGCCGGCTGACGGTGCTCGGCGATTCCGGCTGGGCGCTGTGGGTGCTGATCGCCATCGATGCGTGGAACTGGATGGGCCTGCCGGTGCTGATCTTCACCGCCGGGCTGCGCCAGATCTCCTACGAGGTGTTCGAGGCCGCCAAGCTCGACGGCGCCGGTTCCACCCGCATGCTGACCACGGTGGCGCTGCCGCTGCTGGTGCCATCGATTTCGTCGGTGACGACGTTGAGTTTCATCAACACTTTCAACCAGTTCGACATCGTCTATGTGATGCAGGGCGTGCAGGGGAACCCGAACTTTTCGACCGACACGCTGGTCACCTATTTCTACCGCCTGGCGTTCGGCGCCGAGGGCGCGGTGGGCATCACCGATATCGGTCTGGCGCTGGCGCTCGGCACCATGCTGTTCCTGCTGCTGAGCGTCGGCACGCTGCTGCTGCTCAGGGCGTTCGACCGCGCGACGGTGCAGCCATGACTCCGGCCGGTTTCCTCGCCCGCCTGCCACGCTGGCTGGTGCTGCTCGGCTGGACCGTGGTGGTGCTGCTGCCGCTCTATGCGCTGGTAGTCTCGTGCTTCAAGACCACGCAGCAGATCTATGCCGATCCGCTGGGCCTGCCGCAGAGCCTGAGCCTCAACAACTTCATCAACGCCTGGCAGCGCGCCGATCTCGGGCGCAACCTGATCAACAGCCTGATTGTCACCAGCGGCGCAGTGATCGTCACTATCGTCGTCGCGGCGATGGCGGCCTACCCGCTGAGCCGCTACGGCCTCAAATGGGGCGTCTGGATGCTGGCGCTGTTTCTTGCCGGCATCATGCTGCCGATCCGCCTCGCCTCGGTCGAACTGTTCACGCTGATGCGCGACCTCGAGCTGCTGGACAGCCATCTCGGGCTGATCTCGGTTTATGTCGCGATCCGCATTCCGTTCGCCATCTTCATCTTCGCCAACTTCATGCGGGTGCTGCCGCGCGAGCTGGAGGATGCAGCGCGGCTGGATGGAGCGGGCGAGTTGCGCATCCTGTTCAGCATCATCCTGCCGGTGGTGGCGCCAGCGGTATCGATCGTCGCCATCTTCACCACCATCGCGGTGTGGAACGACTTCTTCTTCCCGCTGATCTTCATCTTCGACAACAACCTCAAGACGGTGCCGCTGGCGATCACCGGTTTCGTCGGGCAGTTCCGCACCGACTGGGGCATGGTGTTTGCGTCGCTGGGCATCTCGCTTGCCCCGGTGCTGGCGATGTATCTGCTGTTGGCGCGCCAGATCCGCGAAGGCGCCGCAGCGTCGGGAGCCGTGAAATGATCGAAGCCCAGGTCTATGCCGCCAAGCGCATTCTCGTGGTCGGGGCGCATGCCTTCGACGCCGAAGTGATTGCCGGGCCGCTGGCCTTCGTGGCAGCGGCGCGTGGGGCCGAGGTGACGTTCCTGCACCTGACCATGGGTGAGCAGGGGCACCGCTGCCTCGCGCCACCGCTCTATGCCGAGCAGAAGCGGAGTGAAGCAAGCGCGGCCGCCGAGCGGCTGGGGATAGGCTGGCGCAGTCTCGAGCTGCCGGACGGATTCCTCCCCAGTGACGACGCCACCGCGCTCGCGGTGTGCGATGTGCTGCGTGAGTTGAAGCCCGAGGTGGTGATCACCCACTGGCAGGGCAGCTGGCACAAGGACCACCGGGCAGCAAGCGAACTCACCAGGACGGCGGTGTTCTATGCGGCGCTGCCGACGCTCGAGCGGGCGCTGCCGGTGCACTCCCCTGCCCTGCTGCTGTTCGGCGAGAACTGGGAGGACGACGAGGGGTTCGTGCCGACCCACCTCGTCGACGTCACCGAGGGCTTTGCAGCGTGGCGCGAGGCGGCCGAGAAGTATGAGCTGGCGCGCGGACTGAGCTCGTTCCCCTACATGGACTATTACGCTTCGCTGTACCGGCTGCGCGGCTGCATCCGCGGCACGACCTATGCGCAGGCGTTCATGAGCACTTCGAACTCGTGGAATGCGGGTGCCGGGCTGTTTGCCCCACCGGTGGGATCGGGGGCGCGATGACCGAGACGATCCTCGCCATCGATCTCGGCGGCACGCGATTCCGCGCCGGCATTGCCGACATGGGCGATCCGGCGGCTGTCCGCGCGGTGGGCGAATGGGCCGCGCCGCAGACCCTGGCGGCGTTCATGGAACTGCTGACCCAGCAACTGAGCGCGCACCAGGCGACGCGGCTGGGGCTTGGCATTCCCGGGCTGGCGCAGGGGACGGTGTGCCGCTGGGTGCCCAACCTCGGCTATCTCGACGGGTTGGACCTCGCGACCGAGTTGCCCGGTGTCTCGGTGGGGCTCGGCAATGATGCGCAGTTCGCGCTGCTCGCCGAGGTTTCGGCCGGGTCGGCCAAGGGGCTGGAGGATGCGATCCTGCTCGCCATCGGCACCGGCATCGGCTCCTCCGTGCTGGCCGGCGGGCGGATCGTCGCCGGCAATGGCGGCGCGGCCTGTTCGTTCGGCTGGGCGGTGGCTGACCTCCATGACCCCGGCGAGGACCGCAGCGGCTGGCTGGAGCGGCAGGCCTCGGGCCGGGCGCTCGATGCGGCGGCGCAGTCGATCGGGCTGGCTGACGGTGCGACACTGGTGCGGGCGGCGCGCGGGCGTGACCCTGCGGCGATCGAGGCGCTGACGCCTGCCATGCAGGCGCTCGGCACGGCGCTGGCGGGCGCGGTTGCGCTCCTCGCGCCCGAGGCCATCATTTTCGCGGGTGGCGTCGCGGCATCGCTGGATGTGCTGAGGCCGCTGCTGCTGCCGGCGCTGCACCGGCAACTGCCACCGCATCTGAGAGCAATCGATATCCGCCCCGGACAGTTCGGGCCGCAGGCGGGACTGGTGGGCGCGGCATTTGCCGGCGCCTATGGGCCGAACTGGAGGAATGGGCATGGATGAACCACACGGTCTCATAAAGCCCGATCGGCGGCGGCCGGAGCCGCTGTGGCATCAGGCCGAGATGGCGCTGCGCGAGCTGGTCGAGCGCGGCGAATGGAGCTCGGGCATGCAGATCCCCAACGAGGATCGGCTCGGCGAGATGCTGGGGATTTCGCGCATCACGCTGCGCCATGCGCTGCGCAACCTCGAGGAGGCCGGGCTCTTACGGCGAGAGCATGGGCGCGGCACGTTCGTGCGTTCGGCTACGGTCGTTGCGGGCGTGCGCGGGCTCACCAGCTTCACCGACGAGATGAAATCGCTGTCGCTGCAGGCCGGGACCCGGCTGATCGAAGCCAATCGCGTGCCGGCCGATGAAGAGATGGCCGATGCGCTGGAGATCGCGATCGGCGATCCCGTGGTGCAGCTCAAGCGCCTTCGGCTCGGCAACGGCATGCCGATCGGCATCCAGACCAGCCACCTGCCCGAGGCGCGGGTGCCCGGGCTGCTGGAAGACGCGACCAACGTGCAGTCGCTCTATGGCTGGCTGAAGGAGCGCTGCGGCATCACCCCGGTGAAGGCCAAGGAAGTCTACCGCGTCGGCAGCGTCGCCGCCGCGGATTCCGAACTTCTCCAGCTTACGGCGGGGACGCCGGCCTTCGAGGTCGAGCGCATCGCCTATGACGCGAGAGGGCCGTTCGAATACGCCCTCTCCACCATGCGGGCGGACCGCTACGAGATCCGCTCCACCCTCTACGTGTAACGCTTTGTTCTGAAAGGCAAACTCATGTCCACCCTCTATATCAGCAAGCTCGTGAAGATCGCCGAGGCGGCGGCCGAAGCGAATGCCGACGCCTTCGACAAGGCCTCGTCCGCGGTCGCGGAAACCCTCGCCAACAAGGGCTTGGTGCATCTCTACGGTTCGGGCCACTCGGTGCTGCCGGTGCAGGAAACCTACCCGCGCTACGGCTCCTATGTCGGCTTCAACCCGCTGACCGACCCGCGCGTCATGTGGCACAACATTCTCGGCGCCGGTGGCGTGCGCGAGCTGCTGTGGCTCGAGCGTACCGAGAAATACGCCGAGAAGTTCCTCGACCATCAGCCGCTGAACGCCGGCGACACCATCGTGATCTTCGGCCATTCCGGTTCGAACGCCTCAGGCATCGATACGGCGCTTTACGCCAAGGAGCGTGGGCTGACGGTGATCGCCATCACGGCGCAGTCGAACGCATCGAAGCCCGCGACGCACTCCTCGGGCAAGCGCCTGCCGCATGCGGCCGACATCGTCATCGACACCGGCTCGCCGGTGGAAGATGCGATCGTCAACATCAAGGGCTGGTCGCGTCCGGTGGCGGGTTCCTCGACGGTGCTTGCCATGATGATGATGCACGAGCTCCTCGCCGAGAGCGCGCAGAAGCTCGCCGACCGCGGCATCGAGCTGCCGGTGTTTGCTTCGCCGACCATCCCGGGCGTGACGCTGCACGACACCGACATCATCTACGGCCAGTACCGCGAGCGCATGCTGGAAGCGCAGCAGAAACACCTGCCGCAGTTCAAGAAGTCCATGGCCAAAGAAGGCTGATGGACGAGTCCCGGGCGGAAGCTGACCCTGACGCCCGGGACGTTTCTCTACCATGACCCAGACACTCACTGCCTATACCGGCGCCCGCATCTTCGATGGCGAGACGTGGCACGATGATGCCGCGCTCGTCGTCACTGACGGCGTCGTGCAAACCATTGGCGATGCTCCCACTGGCGCCACGCGCGTGCCCCTCGATGGCGGGGTGCTGGCGCCCGGGCTGATCGATCTGCAGGTGAATGGCGGTGGCGGGCACCTGGTGGGGCCGGGAACCACCGCGGACGACTTGGGCGTGGTCTGCGCCACGCACCGCGCATTCGGGGTGACCGGGCTGCTGCCGACGCTGATCACCGACACGGGCGAAGTCACCGACGCGGTGCTGGCGGCCGGGGCCGAGGCGGCGCGGCGGCAAGTGCCGGGTTTTCTTGGGCTGCATCTCGAGGGGCCGCATCTATCGCTCGCGCGAAAGGGGGCGCACGATCCGGCGCTGATCCGGCCGATGGATGAGGCGGACCTGGTGCGGCTGGAGCGGGCGCGTGGCGCCCTGCCCCACCTGCTGGTGACAGTCGCCGCCGAGACGGTAACGCCGGAGCAGATTGCCCGGTTGGTGCGCGCCGGCATCGTCGTCAGCATCGGGCATTCGGATGCTTCGTTCGAGGTGACTTCGGCGGCGATGCGGGCCGGGGCGAGCATGGCGACGCACCTGTTCAACGCGATGAGCCAGATCGGCAACCGCGACCCTGGCGTGGTCGGCGCGGCGCTGCACCATGGCAGCGTCTGGGCCGGACTGATCGCCGATGGCATTCACGTGCACCCGGCGACACTGGGGCTGGCGCTCAGGGCCAAGACCGGACCGGGACGGATATTCCTCGTCTCGGATTCGATGTCGCAAGCCGGTACTGACTTGACGAGCTTCTCGCTCAACGGACGAACGATCTATCGCCAGGACGGCGCATTGCGGCTCGGTGACGGCACGCTCGCAGGGGCTGACCTGACGCTCGATGCGGCAGTGCGGTACATGCACCTCAAGTTCGGGCTGGAGCTGGGCGAGTGTTTGAGGATGGCGTCGCTCTATCCGGCGCGGGCGATCGGGGCGAAGGGGTTGGGGCGATTGGTGCCCGGAGCCGAAGCTGATCTCGCGTGGCTGGATAGCGAACTGAAGCCTCGCGTTTTGCCTCGATAAGCCCCTCCAACTCGGTGTCATCCCAGCGAAAGCTGGGACCCAACTATCAGCTGGCGCGGGTTGTGAAATGGGTCCCAGCTTTCGCTGGGATGACAGCCGGTGGGTGTGTAATCACCGGGAGCATTTCGCGTTCTCGCGCCCTCGCACCGCAAAAGTCTGCAACTCTTGCTTAGCGCCCCGACCTACTCCCGAAAGCTGTAGCGCGGGGCGGTTTCGGGTTGCAGCAGGATGGCGCGCAGGTCGCTGTCGCCGGCGGCGTAATCGACCATCTCGGCCGGCGGTTTCGACATGGCCTGCACGCCGATCCAGCCGGCGACCAGCACGCCGACGAGAATGCCGGCGCCGGTGAAGCGGTATTTGCGGGCACGCTTGGCGATCCGTCCGGGCAGCAACAGCAGCCAGACCACTGGGATCAGCAGGAGGAGAAAGAGCAGTTCCATCTCGGGGAACCTCGCACTCATTCCCGCACTCTACCGGATCGTGGTTAAGGATTGGTGTGGAGCACCCTCCCGCCCCGCCGCGGGCCATAGACGCCGGGCTTTGCCGCTGCTACGCATAGGCGTCTAGTAAAGCGGTTTACAAAAAACAATGACAAGCAAATTCAAGACGGTGTTCGGCGACAAAAAGCCGGTGATTGCCATGGTGCATCTGGGCGCGCTGCCGGGCGCACCGCTGCACGACTACGAGGGGGGCGTGGAGGCCATCGTCGACGGGGCTCGCAAGGACCTCGTGGCGCTGCAAGCGGCCGGGTTCGATGCCGTGATGTTCGGCAACGAGAATGACCGACCGTATGAATTCAAGGTCGATACCGCCTCGACCGCGACCATGGGCTACGTCATCGGCCGGCTGCGCTCGGAGATCACCGTACCGTTCGGCGTCAACGTCTTGTGGGACCCCGAGAGCTCGATCGCATTGGCAGCGGCGACCGGCGCGCGCTTCGTGCGCGAGATCTTCACCGGCACCTATGCCTCGGACATGGGGCCGTGGACGCCGGATGCCGGCAAGGCGATGCGCTACCGCGACCGGTTGGGCCGGCAGGACCTGGCGCTGCTCTACAATGTCTCGGCCGAGTTCGCCTATTCGCTGGACCAGCGCCCGCTGAGCGACCGGGCCCGCAGCGCGGTGTTCTCGTCGATCCCCGATGCGATCCTCGTTTCGGGCGCGATCACCGGTGAGGCGGCCAAGATGGTCGATCTCGAAGCGGTGAAGAAGGCGCTGCCGACCACGCCGGTGCTGGCCAATACCGGCGTGAAGCACGCCACGGTGGCCGATGTGCTCAACGTCGCCGACGGCTGCATTGTCGGCTCGTCGCTGAAGGTCGATGGCGACACCTGGAAGGCCGTGGATGCCGACCGGGCCGCCGAGTTCATGCGGCTGGTCCGCGCGGCGCGGGGGTACTGATGAGCCTCAAGCAATGGGTGATCGACCTGATGCTCATTCCCGGGCTCTCCGGCTATGAGGGGCGGGTCAGGAAATATCTGAAGGCAGCAATGGCGGGGCTGGGGATCACCTCCACGACCGACCGGCTGGGCAACCTGATCGCGACGCTGCCGGGCGACAAGGGTGCGCCCAGCGTCATGCTGTTCGCGCATATGGACCAGCTCGGCCTGATCGTGCGGAAGATCGAGGCGAACGGGATGGTTCGCGTCGAGCGACTGGGCGGCGTACCGGAACGGGCCCTGCCGTCGACGGAGGTGCTGTTCTGCATCGGCGAAGGCGCCGATGTGCCTGGGCTGATCGCGCATAAGAGCCACCACGCGACGTCGCAGGACGAAAAGTACAAGGTGCTGCCCTACCCCGAGCTCTATATCGATGCCGGGTTCAAGTCGGCGGCCGAGGTGCTGGCGGCGGGGATCGATGTGGGAACGCCCATCGTCTATGCGCCCAAGGTGACCGAACTCGCCAATGGGCGGATCGCCGGTACGGCAGTAGACGACCGCGCCGCCTGCGCGGTGATGATCGAGGTGGCGAAGGCGCTGATCGACGTGAAGAAGCGGCCGACGGTGCATTTCGTCTTTTCCGTGCAGGAGGAGTTCAACCTCCGCGGCGCGGTGACGGCGGCGCAGGTGCTGATGCCCGATGTTGCCATCCAGCTCGACCTGATCCTTGCGACCGATACCCCCGACATGGCGGCGCGTGGCGACGTGAAGCTCGGCGGCGGGCCGGCGATGTCGCTCTACTCGTTCCACGGGCGCGGCACGCTGAACGGCACGCTGCCGCATCCGGCGATGGTGAAACTGTTCGAAGACAGCGCCATGGCGAAAAAGCTGCCGCTGCAGCGCAGCGCCCATATCGGGGCGCTGACCGACCTCAGCTATGTGCAATTGGTCGGCCAGGGCGTCGCCTCGATCGATGTGGGCTTTCCGATGCGCTACTCGCATTCGTCGCTGGAAGTCTGCGACATGGCCGACCTCGAGCAGCTGACGACGCTGCTGGTGGAAGCGCTACCGCGGATCGACAGCAAATTCAGTCTCGACAGGGACGATTACATCGGATGAGGCACTATCTCGGCATCGATATCGGGACGTTTGAATCGAAGGGCGTGCTGGTGGATGCGGAGGGGCGGATCGTCGCGAGCGCCGCCCGGCCGCACAAGATGCTGGTGCCGCAGCCTGGTTGGGCCGAGCACCGGCCGCGCGAGGACTGGTGGGGCGACTTCTGCTTTCTGAGCCAGAAGCTGATCGCCGACAGCGGTGTGGCGCCCTCAGACATCGTCGCGGTGGCGGCAAGCGCCATCGGCCCCTGCATGCTGCCGGTGGATGCAGAAGGCGAGCCGCTGATGAACGGCGTGCTCTATGGGGTCGACACCCGGGCGGCCAAGGAGATCGAGGAGCTGACGGCACGGATCGGCGAGGATGTACTGCTGAGCCGCTGCGGCAACGCGCTGACCAGCCAGTCGATCGGCCCCAAGATCCTTTGGCTGAAGCGGAACCGGCCGGAGCTCTACGCCAAGACCGCCAAGATCCTGACCTCGACCACCTACATCGTCCACAAGCTCACCGGCCGCTATGTGATCGACCACTATTCGGCGGCCAACTTCTCGCCGCTCTACGATGTCGAGAAGCTCGAGTGGACCGACGAGCTGGCCGACGACATCATCGGGCTGGAGAAACTCCCCGAGGCGATCTGGACCACCGACATTGCCGGCACGGTGACGGAGGCAGCTGCGGCCGAGACGGGTCTCGCAGTGGGGACGCCGGTGACGACGGGGACGATCGATGCGGGCGCCGAGGCGCTGAGCGTCGGGGTGCTCGACAGCGGCGACATGCTGCTGATGTACGGCTCGACCATCTTCATCATCGAGATCACGCCGGTGCGGGTACCGGATGCGCGGCTCTGGTACGCGCCGTGGTTCTTTCCCGGTAAGCATGCGGCGATGTCGGGGCTCGCGACTTCGGGGACGCTCAGCCACTGGTTCCGCGAGCAGTTCGGCAAGGAGTTGGATCCGGCCACAGCAGTGATGGCGCTGGCGCTCGAGGCGGAGGGCTCGCCGCCCGGCGCCAACGGGCTGGTGATGCTGCCCTATTTCTCGGGCGAGCGGACACCCATCCACGACACCGAGGCCAAGGGCGTGCTGTTCGGCATGAACCTGACGCACACCCGCGGCGATATCTACCGGGCGCTGTTCGAGGGCATCGCCTTCGGCACGCACCATGTGTTCGAGACCTATGCCGATGTGGGACAGCCACCCAAGGCGATCCTCGCGGCCGGCGGCGGCACCAAGAACCGGGTTTGGGCGCAGGCGACCTCGGACGTGTCGGGCCGAACGCAGATCGTGCGGCAGAAGACGGTGGGAGCGTCCTATGGCGATGCGTTCATCGCGGCGCTGGCGATCGGCGATGTGCAGCCGGACGATATCCGGACCTGGAACCCGGTGGACCACCAGATCACTCCGGACGAGACCCTCCGCGAACTCTACGAGCGGCGCTACCGGGTGTTCCGGGAGCTCTATGAGCGAAACAAGGATTTGATGCGGGAGCTTTAGCCCCGCATCGAGCTCTCGGCTCACCCCCTCCGAGCTTCGCTAGATCGCTTCGCTCTCAAGCTTCGCTTGCCTCCCCCATCAAGGGGGAGGTGGGGCCGGTATGCTGGGCCGGATGGTGCCCCAGCTACCGGCCAGCACCCTCCCCTTGACGGGGAGGGCTGGGGAGGGGTGCGAGTGTGACGCCGGCGTTTCCGGGCCCTACCCCTTCACGCTGCCGGCCGTCAGCCCGCGGATGATGTAGCGTTCGAGCAGCACGCCGACGACAACCAGCGGAGCGATGGCGGCGGTGGAGAGGGCGGCCATGCTCCACCAGTTGATGCCCTGTGAACCAGTCTGGCTGGCGACCATCACGGGGAGCGTTTTCGCGCTGGAACCGGTGAGAAGCGCTGCGAAGAAATACTCGTTCCAGCAGAGGATCAGGCTGAGGATGAAGGCGGCGACCATGCCGGGAAGCGCCATCGGCAGGATGATGCGGAAGAAGGTGCCCCAGGGGCCGAGGCCATCGACCTGCGCGGCTTCATCGAGCTCGATCGGGATGGTATCGAACTGGTCCTTCATGATCCAGATGACGATCGGCAGGACCGTCAGGGTGTAGAGCAGGACGAGGCCGATGATGCTGTCGAGCAGCGCCAGCTCGCGGTAGAGCACGAGGAAGGGCAGCGCCAGGACGACCGGCGGCAGGATCAGCTGACTGAGGAAGAAGAAGCTCAGATCCTGGTTCCTCATCCAGAGGAACTTGTACTGGAAGCGGCTGAGGCCGTAGGCGGCGAGCGAGCCGATCAGCACGGCGAGGAACGAGGCGCCGAAGGCGGTGTAGACCGAATTAAGGAAGCGGCCGAGGAACTCGTCGCGGACGGTCGAGACCTGCCCGATGGTATCGGGCGAGAGGCCGAGCGAGCGCCAGCCCAGCCAGTTGGGCTGGAAATCCACCCACGGGATCAGGTGGCCGAGCTGCACATCCTTGGCCACCTTCATCGAGGTGGTGATGGTCCAGTAGACCGGGAACAGCGACACGAAGGCCCAGGCCACCAGCGCGGCATAGATGCCGACCTTGCCGGCGATATGCTTCAGGCGCCGGGCACCAGCACCGGCATCGGCGGCGGTCGCGGCGGAGAGTGTTGCTTCGGCGGCCATCAGGTCATCCTCTGCATGTTCCTGCGCAGGAACTTCAGCAGCAGGGTGATGAAGATCACGATCAGCACCAGATAGAACATCGCGAGCATGGTGCCGTAGCCGACGTTCGAGCGGTCACGGTACTCGCGATAGATGAAGCTCGAGACGCTGTCGGTGGCGCCGCCGGGACCGCCCGAGGTGACAGTGATGATGATATCGGCGAGCTTGAGCTTGAAGATGATGCGCAACACGATCGCGGTGATCGAGACCGGCAGCATCAGCGGGAAGATCACCTGCCAGAAGCGCTGCCAGGGCGAAGCACCATCGACCTTGGCGGCCTCGATGACCTCCTTGGGCATGGCCTGGAGGCCCGCCAGCAAGAGGATCATCACGAACGGGATCGACACCCAGGCATCCATCGCCTCGATCCACAGCCGCGCGACCCAGGGATCGGTGAAAAAGCTCGGGTTGTTGAAGCCCAGCCACCGAGCGAAGCGCGCCACCGGGCCGAAGCGGTATTCGAGCATCGACTTGCCGACCATCCAGCTGACGGCGACCGGCGACAGCATCAACGGGATGAGGAAGACGACGCGCCAGAATTTCCGGGCGCGGATCTCGGCGTTGAGCAGCAGGGCGAGGCCAAAAGCGACGGCGTACTCGACGAGCACGAACAGCACATAGATCACCATGTTGCGCATGGCGTTCCAGTAGAACGGGTCGCGGACCAGCTGCACCAGGTTGTCGAAGCCGTTGAACTTCTGGCCGGTCAGCGAGGCGAGGTTCCAGTCGGTGAAGGCGATGGACAGGCCGAACAGGGTCGGAAAGATCGCCATGGCCACGGTGAACAAAGCCGCCGGCAGAATGAACAGCGCCTTGAGCCCGGCCTCGCCGCGCGCCATCACCATGCCGATCCCGAGCGCCACGGCCCAGAGCAGGTAGGCGTAAAGCGTGGGGCGCCAATCCTTGAGACCGAGTGGCAATATGCCGGCGGAGTTAAGCGCCTGGAGCAGGCCGACGGCGAGGAAGAGAACGCTGGCAGCGGCAATGAGCGCCCTGCCCCCGTCTTTGCGGCGGCGCGAAATGGCGCCGTAGCTCGGTGATTCAGTCAACGCCATCCACGCCTCTTGGACAGTTCTCGTTCCGAACTAAATCGGCTGGTGACGGTCCGCCACCAGCCGTGGATTGTCAATCACGCCATACGCGGCACTACATGCCGAGCGACGCCTTGTAGAGCTTGATCTGGTTGTCGCGACCGATCTGGTCGGTGATCTTCTCCCAGGCGGCGGCGATGGCGTCGGCGGTTTCCTGGGCACCGGCGTACTGGCCGTTGATGCCCTTCACCAGTTCGTCCTCGGCGATCGAGTAGTACTGGAAGATGCCGGGGATACGGGGCTCGATGGCAGCGTTCGGGTGGTTGTAGCTGTCGAGGTTGGAGCCGAGGTAATCCTCGACGAAGGCGCGATCGTAGCCCGCAGCCACCCACTCATCGTACTGGAAGTGCGAGTTGCGGTACGGCTGGAAGCCCGACGGATAGGCCGCGGTCCACAGCGAGATGTCCTTGCCGCCCAGATGTGCGGCGGCGGACCAGGCGGCCTTGCGCTTCTTCTCGTCGCCGGAGACGCGGCTCGTGACGTACACGCCCCAACCGATATAGGCCATGTTGGGAGCGAAGTTCTCTTTCTCCTCCCAGGCGCTGGTCTTGGAGTTGTAGACCTTCTTGGCGCCGGGGTTGATGGAGAAGCCGACCACATCGCCGACCACCGAGGTATCGGAGGTGCGGGCGTTCGAGCCGACATCGCCCCACCAGGTGAGGGCCGCGCCGGTGCCGCCGAGGAACTGCGAGAAGGCAGTGGCGTTCGGGTCGGCATTCAGCTGATCAGGCGGATAGGCGTTGGCCTTCACCAGATCGAGCACATCCTGGATGGCCTGCACCCAGGCCGGGTTGTTGACCCGCGGCTTCATGGTGTCGGGGTCGAACAGCCAGGCCGGATCATCCGGATGCTTGGCATAAGCGGCCGCGCGGTCCTCGAGGAAATAGAAGCCGAAGCCACCCCACTGATACTTCAGCGGATCGATGAAGCCGTAGGCAGGGGTTCCGGTGATCGGATCGTTCTTGCCGGTAAGAGCGGTGGCCAGCGCCGGGAAATCTTCCCAGTGCGTCGGCACGTCGGCCATGCCGCTGATCGAGCCATCGCCGAAATAGTCCTTGCGGTAGGCGAAGGTGTGGCAGTCGCCGTCGATGTTGATGCGGTAGGTCTTGCCGTCCCAGGTGCCCACCGGCGCCTTGAGATAGTTCACCAGATCGTCCGCCTCGATCTGGGTCGCGACCCAGTCGGGCATCTCGTCGAGCAGGCCCTTGCCAGCGGTGTCGCCCTCGAAGGGCGCGCCCATCTCGACGATGTCGAAATCGACGGTGCCGGTGGCGATCGACTGCTGCAGGCGCGGATTGTAGTCGGCCTGGGCCAGATCGATCCAGTTGATCTTGGCGCCGGTATAGGCCTCCCACGGCTTCAGGAAGCCGCGGAACAGGAAGTTATGCAGGTTCTGGTTGTTGAGCCCCATGAAGGTCAGCTCGACGCCGGCAAACTCGCCCTCGGCGACGTTGGCCTTGGTGGCGGCGAGGCAGAGTTCACCGACCTTCTGCCAGTCGGCATCGGTGGGCGAGCCCTTGCCGACGCCGGGGATCTGCAGGATCTGGGCGCGCACGCTGTCCTGGGCGAAGGCGCGGCCGGCGAAGGTGCTGCTGAGCGCAGTGCCGGCGGCGAGCGCGGCCGCGCCCTTCATGAAGCTGCGGCGGCTGGCCTGGATGGCCGCAATCCGGTTGTAGAGTTCGAGTTTCACGTCTGTTCTCCCTCAAAGCGCCGCTTCCAGCGGCGTTGTCGCCTCCGCGCCGGCGCTCGATGGGAAACTGAACGTGCAGGTCGGGCCGCGCCACGGCGCAACCCAAGTCCCTCAACCCCTGCCGACGTCCCTCCCCAGGGAGCGCTCCCTTATATGCGGGATGCTGAGGAATGGTATGGAGCTAACATGTTAGAAGTCAACATGTTGGCGAGACCCCGGAGCCCCTGCAGCGCACAAAGTGGGGGTTGCATTCATCAGTGAGTAGTGAGTGCTTTCACCAGTGAATGCACAATTTCGGCAGGAGCGCCTCCCGGCCGTGCTCGCTCGGTGGGCGCTCCAGGTGTTTTGCTGGTCACGCTTTCGAACCGGAAAAGTCTGCAACTTTTCCTGAAAGCGCTTTAGGCCTCGGGTGGCAGCACACCCTTTTTGAGGATGAAACAGCCGTAGAAGCGGCGCTCGCCGGTCTGAATCACCACGTAGGAGTGCTTGGCTGCCTCGTAGAAGGCAAAGCGCTCGATCGAGCCCATCGGCGAGGGCTTGCCCTCGGCCTTGTCGATCGCCGCCTGCACTTCGAGCTGCACCGGTGGCACCTCGTCGGGCTTGCCGACGATCTCCATGCGCAAAGCCGGGTGCGGCACGAAGCTGTCGAGCGGCATCAGCGACAGAATCGCCTCGGCCGCACGGCCGGCAGTGACATTCTCGAGCTTCAGCAGCTTGCCGTAGACGGTCTGGCGGGCAATCGAATCCGAGGGAAAATTCATGTCGGCGATGATCAAATCGTCGCCGTGGCCCATGGACTTGAGCGCATGCAGCACGTCTGCATTCAGAACGGGATCGAGCCCCTTGAGCATGGTTTCCTCCTCCAAGGATGAGGCTGATTAGCATGCGGACACCAGGTGTGCATCCCCGACTGCCGCCCCGATCTCCCTAGCGCACCGCGGTAGCAGATCATGGGCATTGCGGCTAAGGTCCGCCAGCGAAAGGGGACGACCAAACGATGACGATCCTGGTGACCGGCGGCGCGGGCTTCATCGGCTCAAACTTTGTGCTCGATTGGCTGGCGGCCAACGATGAGCCGGTGGTGACGCTTGACGCTCTGACCTATGCCGGCAACCTCGCCAACCTCACGTCGCTCGCCGGCGACAGCCGACACCAGTTCGTGCGCGGCTCGATCGGCGACGGCGCCCTGGTCGGCCGATTGCTGCGCGGACACGACGTGCGGGCCGTCATTAATTTCGCCGCGGAGAGCCATGTCGACCGGTCGATCTCCGGCCCTGCGCCGTTCTTCGAGACCAATGTAATGGGGACGCTGCACCTGCTCGAGGCAGTGAAGGCCTATGTCACCGGGCTCGAGGAGACGAAGCGGCGGGATTTCCGCTTCCTCCACGTCTCGACCGACGAGGTCTATGGCACACTGGCGCGCGACGAGGCGCCGTTCGCCGAGACCAACCCGTACAAGCCAAACAGTCCCTATGCGGCGTCGAAGGCCTCATCCGACCACCTGGTGCGGGCCTATCGCGAAACCTATGGGCTCGCGACCATCGTTACCAACTGCTCGAACAATTACGGGCCGCTGCAATTTCCTGAGAAACTGATTCCGCTGATCGTCCATAACGCATTGAATGGCAAGGGTTTGCCGATCTATGGCGATGGGCTGCAGGTGCGTGACTGGCTGTATGTCGGCGACCACTGCTCTGCACTGCGCAGGGTGCTCGAGGCCGGCAAGCCGGGCGAGACCTACAATATCGGCGGCGACAACCAGAAGACCAATATCGCGGTGGTACGGACCATCTGTGCGTTGCTCGATGCCAGGCGACCGCGGCCCGATGGCGCGAGCTACGCAGCGCAGATCACTCATGTGGCCGACAGGCCGGGGCATGACCGGCGCTACGCCATCGACCCTACCAAGCTTGCCGGCGAGCTCGGGTGGCGCCCCGCAGTGGTGTTCGAGGAGGGCCTGGCGAAGACCGTCGACTGGTATCTTGGCAACGAAGCCTGGGTTACCGACGTGACCAATGGCGCCTATCGCGAATGGGTGGCGAGGCAGTACGGATGAGACTGCTGATCCTGGGACGCGACGGCCAGGTCGGCACGGCGCTGACGCAATTGCTGGCCCCGCTCGGTACGATCGTTGCGTTCGGCCGCGAGGGCGCGGACCTGGCACATCCAGAAGGGCTGGCGAAGATAGTCGACCGCGAGCAGCCGGACTTGATCGTCAATGCCGGCGCCTACACCGCCGTCGACCAGGCCGAGAGCGAACCCGAGCTGGCGCAGCTGGTGAATGCCGATGGGCCGGCTGCACTGGCCCGCGCGGCGGCGGAAGGCGATGCCTGGCTGATCCACTACTCCACCGACTACGTGTTCGATGGCGAGAAGCCAGGGCCCTATGTCGAGGATGATGCGACGGCGCCGCTCAACGTCTATGGCGCAAGCAAACGCGCCGGCGAGCAGGCGATCGGCAAGGCGGACGGCAAGCACCTGATCTTTCGGACCAGCTGGGTGCACGCGCCGGGTCGCAGCAACTTCGTCGCCAAAATTCTGGGGCTGGCGCAAAGCCGTGACGAGCTCAGGGTGATCGACGACCAGGTTGGGGCGCCGACCAGCGCCCGGCTGATTGCCGAGGTAACGGCCCGCGCCGTGGCGCAGATCGCCCACGACCGCCCGCTCGCCCGCGGCATCTACCACCTTGCCGCGGCAGGCGAGACGAGCTGGCACGGCTATGCAAGCTACGTCATCGGCGAAGCTGTTCGGCGGGGCGTACCACTTAAGCTGCGCCCGGAGCGGGTGTTGCCGGTGCCTTCCAGCGCCTTCCCCTCACCGGCCAGGCGGCCGCACAATTCGCGCCTTTCCACGCACAAGCTGCGCAGCGCGCTCGGCATCGAGCTGCCCGACTGGCAGGCCGACGTGCTGGGAACGCTCGACACCCTGCTTCCGGAGACCATCCGATGACGCGCCGCGGCATCATTCTCGCCGGCGGCGCCGGGACGCGCCTCCACCCCGCGACACTGACGGTCTCCAAGCAGCTGCTGCCGGTCTACGACAAGCCGATGATCTACTATCCGCTGTCGACGCTGATGAGCGGCGGCATGCGCGAAGTGCTGGTGATCTCGACACCGGAGGACCTGCCGCGGTTCCGCACCCTGCTCGGCGACGGTCGGCAATGGGGGATGGAACTGAGCTACGTGGTGCAGCCGAGCCCGGACGGGCTGGCGCAGGCGTTCATCCTCGGCGCGGATTTCGTCCGCGGCGGTCCCTCGGCGCTGATCCTCGGCGACAACATCTTCTTCGGCCATGACCTGACAAAACTGCTGCAAGTCGCCGACCGGCAGGCGCAGGGCTCGACGGTGTTCGCCTATCACGTGAACGACCCCGAGCGTTATGGCGTGGTGGAGTTCGACCATGCCGGTGCGGCGATCTCGATCGAGGAGAAGCCTGAGCTCCCCAAATCGAACTACGCCGTGACCGGGCTCTATTTCTACGACGCCGAAGTGGTCGAGCTGGTGCGGAGCCTGAAACCATCGGCGCGCGGTGAGCTTGAGATCACCGACCTCAACCGCCTCTATCTGGAGCGTGGCACCCTCAATGTACAGCGGATGGGCCGCGGCTTTGCCTGGCTCGACACCGGTACACATGACTCACTGCTCGAGGCTGGGCAGTTCATCGCAACGCTGGAGAAGCGGCAGGGCTTCAAGGTCGCCTGCCCGGAGGAAATCGCCTGGCGTAACGGCTGGATCGACGATGAAGCGCTGGCGCGACTCGCACAGCCACTTAGAAAGAGCGGCTACGGCATGTATCTCATGGCGCTGCTGCGCGAAGGGCGAGGCTGATGGACGTCGAGCGACTGGACATCGATGGGTTGATGGTGTTCGAGCCGCGCGTATTCGAGGACGAGCGCGGCGCCTTCTTCGAGAGCTTCAACGAGGCCAGGTTCCGCGAGGCGACTGGTTTCGACGGCAACTTCGTGCAGGACAACCACTCGATCAGCCACAAGGGCGTGCTGCGCGGGCTGCACTACCAGCTGCCGCCGCACGCCCAGGGCAAGCTGGTGCGCGTGCTCGCCGGCGCCGCGTTCGACGTCGCCGTGGATATTCGCGAGGGTTCGCCCACGTTCGGCAAATGGGCGGGGGTGGAACTCAGCGCGGCGAACCGCAAGCAGCTCTGGATCCCAGCCGGGTTCGCGCACGGGTTCCTGGCGCTCGAGCATGGGACCGAGTTCTTGTACAAGACCACCGATTTCTGGCACGCGGCGAGCGACCGCAGCATCCGCTGGGATGATCCGGAGATCGCCGTGGCGTGGCCATTGACCGGGGCTCCGGTGGTTTCGCGAAAGGATGCGGCGGCGCCGAGTCTGGCGGCCGCCACTCGAGGCGACTGAGGCAGGCGAGCCTGCGACAGATTACGCCGGCTGCAGCTCCGGCTTCACCTCTTCGAGCTCGATCAGCGTGCCGTCGAAATCCTTGGGGTGAAGGAACACCACCGGCAGGCCGTGGGCGCCGATCCTGGGTTTGCCGTCACCGAGCACACGGGCGCCGGCTTCGACCAGCGTGCGGATAGACGAGGCGATGTCAGGCACCTCGTAGCAGACGTGATGCATGCCGCCCGAAGGATTACTCGCGAGGAACTTGGCGACCGGCGAGTTCTCGCCCAAAGGGGTCATCAGTTCGATCTTGGTGTTCTCGAGCTGGACGAAAACCACGGTAACACCGTGCTCGGGCAGGTCGTGCGGATGATGCACGTCGGCGCCGAGCAGGTCGCGGTATTTCGCGGCAGCGGCGGCGAGATCCGGGACGGCGATGGCGACATGGTTGAGCCTGCCGATCATCGATTACTCAGCCTTCCCTCGATCTGGTTCAGCACCGAGAACGCGGCTTCCAGCACGTTGGTGCCGGGGCCGAAGATCTCCGCCACACCGGCCTCACGCAGGAAGTCATAGTCCTGTTCGGGAATGACACCGCCAACGATGACGGTGACGTCGCCGAGCCCCCTGCCCCGGAGTTCGCCGATCAGCTCGGGGACCAGCGTCTTGTGGCCGGCGGCGAGGGAGGAAACGCCGACGGCGTCGACCTTCAGCTCGGCGACGTGGTCGGCAACCTCAGGGGCTGTCTCGAACAGGTCGCCCATATGGACGGTGAAACCGAGATCGGCGAAGGCGGTGGCGATGACCTTGGCGCCACGATCATGCCCATCCTGCCCCATCTTGGCGATGAACAGCGCCGGCGGGCGCTTCTCCTTGTCTCTGAATGCTGCAATTCGGCTGGTGAGCTGGGCGTACTGTGGATCTGCGGCATAGCTTTCCGCATAAACGCCGGAGATGACGCGGGTGATCGCCGAGTGGCGGTTGAAGACCTGCTCGAGGGCAGCGGAAATCTCGCCCAGGGTGGCGCGGGCGCGGGCGGCGGCGATGCTGGCCGCGAGCAGATTGCCTTTCGATCTCGCCTGACTCTGCAGTGAGGCCAGGGTAGCGCCCACGGCGTCTGGGTTGCGGGCGCGGCGGATTTCGGCGAGGCGGGCGACCTGCTCGTCGCGCACCTTGTTGTTGTCAATCTCGCGGATGGCGATCGGCGCTTCGTTCTCGAGGCGGTAGCGGTTGACGCCGACGATGACATCCTCGCCGCGATCGACGCGGGCCTGGCGCAGGGCGGCGGCCTTCTCGATCTCCAGCTTCGGGGTACCGGCCTGGACGGCGGCGGTCATGCCGCCCTGAGCCTCCACCTCGGCAATCAAGGCGCTGGCGCGCTCCACCAGGTCGGCGGTGAGGGCTTCGATGTAGTAGGAACCGCCGAGCGGGTCGACGACGTCGGTGACGCGGCTCTCGTGCTGCAGAATCAACTGGGTGTTACGGGCGATGCGCGCTGAAAATTCCGTCGGCAGCGCAATGGCTTCGTCGAAGGAATTGGTGTGGAGGCTCTGGGTGCCGCCGAGCACGGCGGCGAGCGCCTCGATGGTGGTGCGGACGATGTTGTTGTGCGGGTCCTGCTCGGTCAGCGACACGCCGGAGGTCTGGCAGTGGGTGCGCAGCACCAATGACTTTGCGTCTTTGGCGCCCAGTTGGGTCATGAACTTGTGCCAAAGGGTGCGGGCGGCACGGAGCTTTGCCACCTCGAGGAAAAAGTTCATGCCGATGCCGAAAAAGAAGCTCAGCCGCGGCGCGAAGGCATCGATATCGAGACCCCGCGCCTGCGCCGAGCGCACATACTCGATGCCGTCGGCAATGGTGTAGGCCAGCTCCTGCACCGCCGTCGCCCCGGCCTCGTGCATGTGGTAGCCGGAAATCGAGATCGAGTTGAACTTCGGCATATGCTCGGCGGTATAGGCGATGATGTCGCCGACGATCCGCATGCTCGGCGCCGGCGGGTAGATGTAGGTGTTGCGGACCATGAACTCCTTGAGGATATCGTTCTGGATGGTCCCGTCGAGCTGCGCCTGCTTCACCCCCTGCTCTTCCGCCGCGACGATGAACATCGCGAGCACCGGCAGCACCGCGCCGTTCATGGTCATCGACACGCTCATCTGATCGAGCGGGATGCCGTCGAACAGCACCTTCATGTCCTCGACGCTGTCGATGGCGACACCGGCCTTGCCGACATCACCGGTCACCCGTGGATGGTCGCTGTCATAGCCGCGGTGGGTGGCGAGGTCGAAGGCGACGCTCAGGCCCTTTTGGCCGGCCGCGAGGTTCTTGCGATAGAAATCGTTGGACTCGCGCGCCGTGGAGAAGCCGGCATATTGCCGAATGGTCCAGGGGCGGTTGGCGTACATGGTGGCGCGGACGCCACGGGTGAACGGCGCGGCGCCGGGAACGCCGGGATCGGCGGCGGCGTCTTCCGGGAAGTAAGCCGGCTTGATCGGGAGATCGCCGTAGTCACGGTTCAGCGACTCCACCGGGGTATCGCGCAGGTCCTTCTGGGCGAGTTTTGACCAGTCGGCGAAGGTGGGTTTCCCAGTCATCGGGGCTCCCCTCCCCCCTCCCCACCCCTCCCCGCGAGGGGGAGGGTGCCCGCTGGTGCATGGGGCACCATCGAGACTGTTGCGCTGAACGGCACCTCCCCCCTTGCGGGGGAGGTTGGGAGGGAGGGAGCAGTCAGCACCTGGCTCATACCGCCTCGAACTCCAGGATAACTTCGTCCACTGCCAGCACGCTGCCGGGTTTGACGCGGACCTTGCTGATCCGTGCGCGCTTTTCCGCCTTCAGTACGTTCTCCATCTTCATCGCCTCGACAATGGCGAGGGTCTGGCCGTCTTCGACGATATCGCCTTCAGCGACGTCGATGCGGACGATCTGGCCGGGCATCGGGCAGAGCAGGAACTTCGAAAGGTCGGGGGGCACCTTCACCGGCATCAGCGGCATCAGGTCGGCAACGTGCGGCAGCAGCACCTTGGCGACGAGATCGGCACCGCGCCAGCGCAGGCGGAAGCCGCCGGTGACGCGATCGAGCTTGACGTGGTGCAGCCGCCCATCGACACGGGCGATGCAAAGGCTGTTGCCCGGTTTCCAGCCGCTTTCGACCAACAGCTTCTTGCCGTCCGGCGCGGTCAGCCAATACTCGATGCCATCGGCGCGGACCGAGAAGTCCCAGCGCTCGGCGCCAATGATCACGGCGCGAGGTTCAGGCGTCGTCGGGTAGAGCCGCTTGTCGAGCGCGAAGGCAGAGCAGCAGGCGAGCGCCGCCAGATGCGTCAGTGATTCCGCGTCCGGCGCTACACCGCTGAAGCCGTTGGGGAATTCCTCAGCGATGTAGCCGGTGGTGAGGCGGCCGGAGCGGAAGCGCTCCTGCCCCATGACAGCCGAGAGGAACGGGATGTTGTTGCCGACGCCTTCGAGCTCGAACTCGTCGAGCGCCACTTCCATGGCGTCGATCGCCTCGCTGCGAGTCGGGGCCCAGGTGCAGAGCTTGGCGATCATCGGATCGTAGAAGGTGGAAATCTCGCCGCCTTCGGCAACGCCGGTATCGTTGCGGACCACCAGTTCGGGCGAGGCCTCCTCGGCTGGTGGGCTGTAGCGGGTGAGCCGACCGGTGGAGGGCAGGAAATTGCGGAACGGGTCCTCGGCGTAGATGCGGCTCTCGATAGCCCAACCATTGATGCCGATATCGGCCTGGGTGAGCGGCAGTTTTTCGCCCGCGGCGGCGAGGAACATCAGCTCGACCAGGTCGAGGCCGGTGATCAGTTCGGTGACCGGGTGCTCGACCTGCAGCCGGGTATTCATCTCGAGGAAGTAGAAGTTGCGATCCTTGTCGACGATGAACTCGACAGTGCCGGCCGAGGTGTAGCCCACCGCCTTGGCGAGGGCGACAGACTGCTGGCCCATGGCCTTGCGGGTGGCGGCATCGAGGAAAGGCGACGGCGCCTCCTCGATCACCTTCTGGTTGCGGCGCTGGATCGAGCATTCGCGCTCGTTGAGCCACAGCACATTGCCGTGCTGATCGCCGATCAGCTGGATTTCGATGTGGCGCGGCTCGGTGACGAATTTCTCGATGAAGATGCGGTCGTCGCCGAAGCTTGACGCGGCCTCGGATTTCGAACGCTCAAAACCCTCGCGGGCTTCGGCATCGCTGTGGGCAATGCGCATGCCCTTGCCACCACCGCCGGCCGAGGCCTTGATCATCACCGGATAGCCGATGGAGCGCGAGATGGTGACGGCTTCCTCGGCATCGGCGATGAGGCCCATATGGCCGGGGACGGTGGAGACACCGGCCGCGGCAGCCAGCTTCTTACTGGTGATCTTGTCGCCCATCGCCTCGATGGCTTTCACCGGCGGGCCGACGAAGATGATGTTTTCGGCCTCGAGGGCAGCGGCGAAGGCGGGATTCTCCGAGAGAAAGCCGTAGCCGGGGTGTACCGCTTCGGCGCCGCTCTGCTTGCAGGCCGCAACGATCTTGTCGATCGAGAGATAAGAGTCGCGGGCGGCGGAGCCACCGATGTGCACGGCCTCGTCAGCGAGCTTGACGTGCACTGCGTCGCGATCGGCGTCGGAGTAGACCGCGATGGTGCGGATGCCCAGCCGCTTGGCGGTGCGGATAACGCGACAGGCAATCTCGCCGCGATTGGCGATGAGGAGGGAGGAGAACATTCAGGGGGTGGTCCTGTCGGGATCCGACTGCCTGGCGCCGGAGCTGGCAGTCGACTCCCTCCCCCGTCGCGGGGAGGGATCAAGGGTGGGGGGAGCAGCTACGCTGGATATCTCGGCAAGTGCCGCTGCGATGGTCAGGTAGACACCCTCTGCATTCTCCATAACATCGTTGTTCCAGAACCTCAGCACGCGGTAGCCGCGCCCAGCGAAATAGTCGTCGCGTGTCGCGTCATTTGTCTGGGCAAGGTCGGTCGTGTGCGTTTCGCCATCGACTTCGATCACTATTGCCGGATGGCGGCACGCGAAGTCGGCATAGTAGGCGCCGATCTGGGCCTGACGGCGGAAGTTGTAACCCTGGCGTCGCAGCGGGAAGAGGATTGCCCACATACGGCGCTCGGGTTCGGGCGGGTTGCGCCGGAGCTTTCGGGCGAGCTCGGTGCTCATGGGTGCCTTGCCTCCGCCGTCGAGTGTGCGGCTCCCCCCACCCTTGATCCCTCCCCGCAACGGGGGAGGGAGACGCGCGGGGCGCGGCCGGTGATTGGCACCAAGCCCCTCACAGCGGAATGTTCCCGTGCTTTTTCAGCGGGATCACCGCCTTCTTGTTCCTCAGCGTTTCGAACGCTCGTGCCACCCTTCGCCTCGTCCTGTGCGGCATGATCACATCGTCGATGAAGCCGCGTTCCGCCGCGACAAATGGGTTGGCGAACCTCGCTTCGTAGTCGGCCGTGCGTTTGGCGATCTTGTCTTTGTCGCTAAGTTCGGAGCGGTAGAGGATTTCCGTCGCGCCCTTGGCGCCCATCACGGCGATTTCGGCGGTGGGCCAGGCGTAGTTGACGTCGGCGCGGATGTGTTTCGATGCCATCACGTCATAGGCGCCGCCATAGGCCTTGCGGGTGATCACGGTGACTTTGGGGACGGTGGCTTCGGCATAGGCGAAGAGGAGCTTGGCGCCATGCTTGATGATGCCGCCATATTCCTGGGCGACGCCGGGGAGGAAGCCGGGGACATCGACCAGGGTCAGGATGGGGATCGAGAAGGCGTCGCAGAAGCGGATGAACCGCGCCGCCTTCTTCGACGAGTTGATGTCGAGACAGCCGGCGAGAACCAGCGGCTGGTTGGCGACGACGCCCACCGTCCCACCGTTGAGGCGGATGAAGCCGACGAGGATATTGCCGGCATGGTCCTTCTGGATCTCGAGGAAATCGCCCTCGTCGGCGATTTTGAGGATCACCTCGCGCATGTCGTATGGCTTGTTGGCGCTGTCCGGGATCAGCGTATCGAGGCTGGGCTCTGCACGGTCGATGCTGTCGTTGACGGCGACCACGGGCGGCTTGTCGGCGGCGCTCAGCGGCAGGAAGTCGAACAGGCGGCGGACTTCGAGCAGGGTCTCGATGTCATTGTCGAAGGCGGCGTCGGCGACCGACGAAACCTTGGTGTGGGTCGAGGCGCCGCCGAGCTCCTCGTGGGTAACGATCTCGGAAGTGACGGTTTTCACCACGTCCGGGCCGGTCACGTACATGTAGGAGGTGTCCTTCACCATGTAGATGAAGTCGGTCATGGCAGGCGAATAGACCGCGCCGCCGGCGGTGGGGCCCATCACCACCGAGATCTGCGGAATGGCGCCGGAGGCCTGGACGTTGCGCCAGAACACTTCGGCATAGCCGCCGAGCGCCGCGACGCCCTCCTGGATGCGGGCGCCTCCGGAATCGTTAAGGCCGATAACGGGCGCACCGTTCTGCACGGCGAGATCCATGATCTTGCAGATTTTTTGCGCGTGGGTTTCGCTGAGCGAGCCGCCGAAGACGGTGAAATCCTGGCTGAACACGTAAGTGAGGCGGCCATTGATGGTACCCCAGCCGGTGACCACGCCGTCACCGGGGATGATGTTCTGCTCCATGCCGAAATCCACCGCCCGGTGGGTGACGAACATGTCGTATTCCTCGAACGAACCGGGATCGAGCAGCACCTCGAGGCGCTCACGGGCAGTGAGCTTGCCCTTGCCGTGCTGAGCATCGATGCGCTTCTGGCCGCCGCCGAGACGGGCCTCATTGCGCCGCTGGTCGAGTGCGGCGATGATCTTTTGCATGGAGTCCCCTGAGCGTTGATCATTCACCGTTCTGGCGAACGGCGAATGCTCCAAGTCTTCTTTGTTGGTCGCGCTTTCGAACCGGAAAAGTCTGCAACTTTTCCTGAAAACGCTCCAAGCCCATCGCCAGCTTACACGGTCCGACGAAGCGACGAGAGACAGGAATGTGCGGACCTGCTAATTCTGCAAAGTTGCAAACTGTGAAATTGCGAATTGCGAATGGCTGACCGTAAGATCTTCGCCGGAGCTCGGGTGCGGGCGGCGCGCACCAAGGCGGGGCTGACGCAGCGCGAGTTGGCGCGGCGGCTCGAGATCTCGGTGTCGTATCTCAACCAGATCGAAAACAACCAGCGGCCGCTGACGGCTTCGCTGATGCTGACGCTGGCCGAGAATTTCGGGCTCGACCTCGGGGAGTTGACCTCGGAAGGGGCCGACCGGGTGCTGGCCGACCTGCGTGAAGCGATGGCCGACCCGCTGTTCGGCGAGGCAGCGCCGGGGCTGATTGAGCTCAAGTCGGTGGCGGCAAGTGCGCCCGATACGGCGCGGGCCATGCTGCGGCTCTACGAGGCCTATCGCAAGGCAAACGAGCGGCTGATGGGGGCGGACGCGGCGATGGTCGGCGGCCCCGGCCTGCAAACCAGCTACGAGGAAGTCCGCGACTTCTTCCACTACGCCAACAACTATATCGATCCGCTTGATCTTGCGGCGGAGAACCTCGCCGGAACGATCGGGCTGGCGTTGCATGGACGGCTCGAGCGACTGGCGAACTACCTGACAACACGCCACCGGGTCTCGGTAGTGTTCGAGGAGCCGAACTCGCCGGACCAGTTGCGGCGGTTCGAGCGGGCGTCGCGCACCATCGTGCTGAACGGGAGGCTGGCGCCAGCGACGCAGTATTTCCAGCTTGGCGTGCAGCTGGCGCTGATCGAACAGGCGGAACTGATCGACGAGATCGTCACCGGGGCGGAGTTCAAGACCCGGCAGGCGGCCGATATCTGCCGGCTGGGACTGGCCAACTACTTCGCCGGGGCATTGCAGATGCCGTATGGAGCGTTCCTCGCGGCGGCGGATCGCACTGGCTACGACGTCGAGGAACTGGCGTTCGAGTTCGGCGCGTCGATGGAGCAGGTCGGGCATCGGCTCTCGACCATGCAGCGGCCCAGGGCGCGCGGCGTGCCGTTCTTTTTTGCGCGGGTGGACGCGGCGGGGACGATCACCAAGCGGCACTCGGCAACGCCACTGCAGTTCCCGCGCTTCGGCGGCGCGTGCCCGCTCTGGAATGTGCACCGGGTATTCGGCGAGCATAATGGGCGGATCGCGCGGCAGCTGGCAGAGACGCCGGACGGCAATCGGTACCTCTGTCTCGCCTGGTCGGAAGAAAAGCATACTGGCGGGTTTCGCGGACCGGTGCGGCGCTATGCCTACGCGCTGGGCTGCGAGGTGGCGCATGCGAGCAAGCTCACTTATGCGGCGGACCTTGACCTCTCCCGCGGCTTCGAGCCGATCGGGATCAGTTGCCGGATCTGCCCCCGCACCAACTGCATCCAGCGCTCGGTGCCGCCGATGGATGCGCGGCTGGAGATCGATGTCGATCGGCGCGAAGTGGTGCCGTATCGACTGGGGTGAAGCTGGTGGGGGCTTCAGGCACGATGGCTCCGCACCACTCTGGCAAAAACTAAGGACTTAGCTGCGCTAAGCCCAAGTTTTCGCTTTCTCCCCGCCAACTCGAAACAAAAGCCCCGGGCACTGGCCCGGGGCTTTCTCGTCGGCGGTGACTGGGATCACTACAATGACCCTGGGGATCACTGGTTGCCGACGTAATCCTTGAGGATTTTCTCGTTCTTGGCCTGCTCGAGCTGACGCACCACGTCCCGGGCGTTGCGGTCATCGGTGCGGTACTTGACGAGGTTTACGAGGCTTCCCATCAGCAGCACGATGCCCATGCCCCAGTACCCCTTGGTCGAGATATCGACCGGCGCGAGCCAGAGCGACAGCGCGAGGAGAAAGAGCGCGGCGGCGACGCCGGCAGCGTTGAACAGGATGTAGACCTGGTTGTTGTCGGAGTTCATTTCAGCGGTTCCCTTTGGTTCGAATGCGGTTGTGGTTGCGGCTTAGAGGCTGGTGGACTTGAGGCGGGCGAGCACGTCGTCGGCGCGGACCTTGGTCTTGTCGCCGAAGCCGGCCTCGCCGAGGCGGTCGCGGATACCCTTCTCGCTGAGGCCGGCGTCGATCTCGTCGAGCACCTCGCTCTCGGCGAAGGGATCGGGGCCGTTGACGACGCGGGCAATCAACTCCTCCGCCTCGCGGATCGAACTGGTGGCGCCGATCGAGCGGTTGAGCGACTTCTGCGCCTTGCGTTCAGCATCGGCGGCGCGGGCCGAGATCATGCCCTGGCGCAGGTCGATGATGCGGCGGTTCGCTTTCTCCACCGAGGCCTGGGTGCGGGCGACACGGTTGGCGAGCTGATCGAGGGTGTCGCGGCGCACGGCCCGCTCGTTTTCGAGGTTGGCAATGGCGGTCGCGGCGTCAGCGGCAAGATCCTCACGGCCAGCGGCCAGCGCCTGACGGGCCCGGGTCTCGAGATCGTCAATCTGCGTCTCGAGGCGGCTGAGCGTCTGGGTCTCGTTGCGCTGACGGATGATCAGGGCGGCGAGGGTCGACTTGGCGAGCGACAATGCCCCCTCGGACTCACGGATCTTCTGCTCGATCAGGTCGATGGCGAAATGGTCGGTGAGCTGCTCTTCGGCGCGGGCCGAGGCGCCCCGGAACAGGGTTTTCAGAACGTTCAACATCGCGGTACGTCTCCCTTCGGTTGGTGTCGGCGTTTAATTGAACGCTGTTCACGAGGATCAACATACAGGATTTTAAACGGCGTTCAAGTCATAAATTGAACGGTGTTTAGACAAAAGATGAGGCTAAACGGATTCAATGGGTTGCGGCGGCTTCTGGTGTAGAAACAGGGGGATGGCGGAGTGGGTTTTCCGGCCTTCGCCCGTATGCGCTAAGTTATGGTCGCGCCCACCCACCGGCTGTCATCCCAGCGAAAGCTGGGACCCATCCATCAGCTGGTGCAGGTGGTGAGTTGGATCCCTGCTTTCGCAGGGATGGCACGAGTTTGGGGCGCTGTCTGGTGGCAAGTTCGCCGATAGGCCCGGCACCTGGGCCTTCGCCGAGGTGACGCTGGTATTGACGGAGACCTGCCTACTTCGCGCGGTGGGAGTAGGCGAGGATGTGCATGTCGACGAGCTCGTGCACGACCTTGCCGATGTCGCGGTCCATGATCAGGCTGAGGCGGCCCGAACTGTCGAGCGAGACGACGGAGTGGATCGAGGCGAAGACCAGTTGGCCGGACTGGCGGGCGGCTTTGTCGTCGAGGTCGGGGCGGATATCGGCAAAGCACTGGGCGATGATGCGGATCAGCGAGGCAATGGCCTCGACATACCAGGGCGGCACCGGCTGGTCGGGCTTGCGGCGGAACTCGAACAGCGCATTCCAGAGATTTCGCTTCAACGTGATGTAGCCGAGGAAGGCATCGGCGTAATTATGCAGCATCTGCCGCGGATCGTCGGAGGGCGTCGCATCAGCGAAGGCGCGGGCAAGGCCCACCAGGGTGCGGGTGTTCACCTGGGTGACGATGTCGTCGAGATCCTTGAAGTGATGGTAGAGCGTGCCGGCGGTGTAGCCGATGGCGCGGCTCAGCGAGCGGGCCGAGAACGCGTCGATCCCCTCCTCGGCGATCAGTTCCTCGGCAGTGTTGACGACGAGGCTCGCAAGCTCCTCCTTCGAATGGTCGGCACGGCGGGCCATGGGCAACTCCAGAACTGAACGACGTTCAATTAGACTTAGGAGCGTGGCTTGTCTATGGCGGACACCGAGAGCCCACCTCTCTACCGCCTCGCTCAAAAGAAGAACCCGCGCCGGAGCGCGGGTTCCAGGCTTTACGGCCGCTGCTTCGATCAGCTCTGGCCGCCGGAGACCAGGGAGGTGATGCGGCGGACGGTGGCGCGGCGGTTGGCCCGTTCGGCGCCGTCGGTCTCGACCTTGAGATAGCGCTCGCCATAGCCCTGGGTGGTGAGGTTCTCCGGCGGGATGTCGTAGAACTCGGTCAACAGGTCGGCGATGGTGCCGGCGCGCTCGTCGGAGAGGACGAGGTTGGATTCGTCCGAGCCGACCGCGTCGGTGTGACCCTCGATGAGGAAGGTCTCGCCCGGGTTGCGGGCAAGGATCTTCTTCATCGCTTCGGCCACCTTGCCGAGCGAGCCGACCTGATCGCGGCCGAGCTGGGCCGAGCCGGTCTCGAAGGTCAGGTCACCGATCTCGACGCGGCGGACGGTGTCGCGGATACGGGCCGAACGCTTCACTTCATCGACGGTGTAGACGCGGGCGGCCTTTTCCAGCGGCGGTTCGCTGAGGAAGCGCTCGATATCGGCCTCGTCGGAGCGCTCGCTGTAGAGCACATAGTCGTCCACCGGGATCGGCAGGTAGAACGGCGGCAGCTCGTCGCCCGGATCGCGCCAGTCGTCGTCCCGACGATCATCGGGGGAGAAGACCAGGATGATGCGAGTGCCGTCGGGCAGCACCTTCACGCGGCGGATGATTTCGCCATAGCGGTTCCATACGGTCACAACACGCGTGCCATCCGACCGGATGACGGTCTGGCGATAGCGGCCGTTGTCGAGCTCCTCATAGTAGACCTCGTCGCCGCGGCCGATGCGGTCGCGATCCTTGTACGGGGTGAAGATGTTGATGTTGATGCCGATGTTGATGATCAGCCGGTCACCGTCCTTCTTGGCCTCCTGAGCGGCAGGAGGGGCCTCCGGGGCCGGGAGCTGGTCGACGCGCGTGCCCTCGGTAGCAACGGCCGCCTCAACCTCCTCGGCCGGCGGCGGTGCCTGGGTCTGGGCCTCGGCATCGGTGGCCGGCGGCGGAGCTTCGGCGGCAGGCGGCTGGGCAGGAGCGGGCTGTTCGGCGCCGGCCTCCGCAGCATCCTTGGCGCTGTCGAGCACCGGGGCGGCCGGGGCGTCAGGCGTCTCCTGATCAGGGACCACTTCGAGCGGCTGACCGGACTGGTCGGTCGCCGGAGCCTCGCCCGGCTGCGCCGGCTGGGCCGGTTCGGCGGGCGTTGCGGGTTCGGCAGGTGTGGCCGGAGCCGGCGCACCGCCCATCAGCGCCAGGCACTCGTCGAGCGACTGGATGCCGAGGCGATTACATTCGGCGAGGAAGGCAGCCTCGGCAGCAGCCTTGGCGTTGGCATCACCGCCGGAACCGGCGGAAACGTAGGCCTCGAACGCGGCGATCAGCGCCGGATCGCTGGCCGGCGACTGTTCAGCGGGAGCTGCAGGCTGCTCCGCGGGAGCGGCAGGCTGCTCCGCGGGAGCGGCGGGCTGTTCGGCAGCAGGCGGCTCGGCGGGTTGTTCAGCAGCCGGGGCCGGCTCTGCTGGAGCGGGCTGTTCAGCGGGAGCGGCCGGTTCCTCAGCCGGGGGAGGTGCCGGTTCTTCAGCAGGAGCCGCTGGCTCCTCGGCTGGCGGCGCGGGCTCTTCAGCTGGCGGCGCGGCTTCCTCGGCAGGCGGTGCAGGCTGCTCGACCGCGGCCGCGCCGGTGGCGATGGCGATACATTGTTGCAGGTCGGGTGCGCCGATGCGTTGGCATTCGGCAAGGAAGGCTGCTTCGGCCGCAGCCTTGGCGTCGGCGTCATCGCCGCTCTGGGCTTCGACATAGGCATTGTAGGCCGCTGTCAGCCCCGCATCCTGCCCCAGGGCAGTGAGGGGGAGCAGCGAGAGCATGCAAAGGCTCGTGGTGGTAAGCAATAAGCGCTTGAGCTGCATTGTTTTCTCCATTCTTCTTGTGATGCAACAGCCAACCCGCCCTGAACTGGCGCAGGGGACCCAACGAGTGCGAGCGCCATTTGTTCCGGACACGGAGATATTGGTCGCGGGGACGTGGCGGCATTGCGCGGGATGGCTCGGTCGCGTAAACCGCTCGCCGCCAGCACCAGAGCCCAGACATGCGCGACACCCTTATCGGCGCCCTGCCCCCTGCCCTCGTCGAGGATGCGGTCCGTCGCGCCCTTTCTGAAGACCTTGGACTTGCAGGCGATCTCACGTCACTGGCGACGATCCCGGCGGGCGCACAGGCGACCGCCACGCTTTCGGCCCGCGAGGCCGGGGTAATCGCCGGGTTGCCGGTGGCGCTCGAGGTGTTCCGGCAACTGGGTGGCGCCGTGTCGTTCGATCCGCAGCTGACCGATGGGTCCTCGGTGAGCAAGGGCGATATCGTCGCGGTCGTATCGGGCGATGCACGGCAGTTGCTGGCCGGCGAGCGCACGGCGCTCAATTTCCTGAATCATCTCAGCGGCATCGCCGCACATACGCATAAGTTTGTAGAAGCAGTGGCCGGGACCGGGGCGCGCATCTGCGACACGCGCAAGACCACGCCGGGGCTCCGGGCATTCGAGAAATATGCGGTGCGCTGCGGCGGCGGCGCGAACCACCGTTACGCATTGAGCGACGCCATCCTGATCAAGGACAACCACATCGCGGTGGCGGGCGGGGCCGGCAAGGCCTATCGGGCGGCGCGGGCGGCCGCGGGGCATCTGGTGGCGATCGAGATCGAGGTGACCAGCCTCGACGAGCTGGCCGAGGTGCTGGAGGCCGGCGCGACGATCGTCATGCTCGACAATATGGATAACCAGCTGCTGCGGGCAGCAGTGCAGCTGAACGAGGGACGGGCGCGGCTCGAGGCTTCGGGCGGGGTGACGCTGGAGCGGGTGCGCGGCATCGCCGAGACCGGGGTCCACTACATCTCATCGAGCCAGATCACCATGGGCGCCAGGCCGCTGGACCTCGGACTGGATGTCGAAATCCAATGAGCATGCCACTTGCCGAACTGATGAACCGCGCCGCGATCGCCGCGGCCGAAGTGATCCTCGAGGTCTACCAACGCCCGGTGGTGGCAATGGAGAAAGCCGACGGCTCGCCGGTGACGGAGGCCGACCAGCGGGCCGAGACGATCATCCTCGAGTACCTCGCTGAGACCGGCCTGCCGGTGCTCGCCGAGGAGAGCGTGGCGGCGGGCCGGATCCCCGAGCTGGGGGCGCGCTACTTCGTGGTCGACCCACTCGACGGCACCAAGGAGTTCTTGAAGCGCAACGGCGAGTTCACCGTGAACATCGCCTATTGCGAGGATGGGCATCCGGTGAGCGGCGTGGTGCTGGCGCCGGCAACGGGCGAGATTTACTGGGGCGGGCCGGATGGGGCGTTTGCCGGGCGCGTCGTCGGCGGCAGTGTCGAGGGCGTCGAGCCGCTGCAGGTGGCCGACGCCGAGCATCCGCTGCGCATTGTCGCCAGCCGCTCCCATGGACATGCTGCGCTGGCCGAACTCTGCGACACACTCGAGGTGGCTGAGGACGTCTCGGTCGGCTCGTCGCTGAAGTTCTGCCTGCTGGCCAAAGGCACCGCGCAGCTTTACCCGCGATTTACCCCAACTTCGGAATGGGACACGGCGGCGGGGCAGGCAGTGCTGCAAGCTGCGGGTGGTGTGGTACTGGGAATGGACGGGTTGCCGCTCACCTGCGGACACCGGGGCGACAAGTTCCTCAATGCCTGGTTCGTGGCCGCAGCCAGCGAGAAACTGGCCTTGCGGGCCCTTGCCGAGATGCTGCGGTTTACCGGCGCCTGACGGAAACCGTTAGTATTCAAACGATTGGCCATGAAGAAAATGCATGGCAGCCCCTCTTCCAGCCCTTGTTGCGCTTTTTTCCGGCTCCATATATAGGCCCGGCATATGCTGGTCCGTTATATGCCAGCCGGATAGGAAGCCAATGAACGTCAGAACCATCTGCCTTGCCATCCTCTATGATGGCGACGCGACTGGATATGAGATCCGAAAGCTCTCCGTTGAAGGGGAGTATTCGTATTTCATCGACGCCAGCTATGGGGCGATCTATCCGTCGCTTGCGCGCCTCGAACAGGAAAAGCTGGTCACGGCGCGCGTTGAACAGCAGGACGGCAAGCCCGCCAAGAAGATCTATTCGATCACACCGGCCGGCCGCGCTGCGTTCATTCAGTCGATGTTCGAGAAGCTTGGCGAAGACGAGTTCCGCAGCGAGTTTCTGCTGTTCCTGCGCTTCGCCTCGGAACTCCCGCAATCGCTGGTCGAGCAGCGGCTGAACGAACGAATCGTCGAGATCGACGCGACGCTCGCCGACTTCGACCGGCTCAAACAACAACACAACCACCCCGGAGACGCCTGGGTCATCGATTACGGGCGGACTTGTATGCAAGCGGCTCGTGACTACATCGAGGCGCACGGGGATGAACTGATAGCGCTGGCCCGTCCCGATAGGGACGACGCTGCAGCAGCGGAATAGAGGGTATCAGAATGCGTGCGATCGTTTCTTACGGCGTTGCCGGCGCCATTGTCATTGCCGGGGCCTTGTGGCTCGGCAGCGGCGTTTTCGTGGCCGGCGGCAACGGCCCCGGTAACGGCGAAAAGCCGATTGTCTCGTTCTTCAGCAAGGACGCCGAGGGCGCCGAGACGACGCATCACGTCGCCGAGGGCGAGATCGATCCGGCGCTGACGATCGCCGAGCGCGTAGCCGAGAGCAGCGGCGCTTCGGCGCCAGCCCAGTCGGTGCGCACCGAGACCTACAACATGCAGGCCATGCCGGTGGAAGTGCCGCTGCGCGGCCGCACCAAGGCCAAGACCGTGACCAGCATCACCCCCGAGACTTCGGGCGTGGTGACAGCGGTGAACGTCACCAAGGGCCAGGCCGTGAAGGCCGGCGACATTATCTGCACGCTTGAAGAAGGTACGCGGGCAGCCGCGGTGGCGCAGGCAGAGGCCGCGCTGGCGCAGGCGCAGAATGCCTACGACTCCAACAAGGCGCTGCGCGACAAGGGTCTCGCCGCCAACAATACGGGCATCGTCGCGGAGGCCGCCCTGCGGCAGGCGCAGACGGCGTTCGATCAGGCCAAGCAGGAATTCGACCGCGCCAAGGTGACCACCAAGGTCGCCGGTATCGTGCAGGATCCGGTGGCGACGGTGGGCAGCGTGCTGAGCCCCGGCCAGCCGTGCGCCACGGTGGTCGAACTCGACCCGATGCTGTTCGTCGCCAATGTGCCGGAGGCCCGCATCGCGCGCGCCGAACTGGGGCTGGCGGCAAGCGTCGAGACGGTGACCGGCCAGAAGGTCGAGGGCAAGGTGAGCTACATCGCCTCGCTCGCCGACGAAGCCACGCGGTCGTTCCCGGTCGAGATCGAGATCCCGAACGCCGACGGCAAGGTGCTGTCGGGAGTGACGGCGACGGCCACGGTCACCATGGGCACGGTGCCGGCGCACCTGCTGCCGCAGTCGGTGCTGACGCTGAATGACGAGGGCACGCTTGGTATCCGCTCGGTCAAGGACGGCGTCGTTGAGTTCTACCCCGTGACGATCATCTCGGACTCCCGCGAGGGCGTCTGGGTCACGGGCCTGCCCCCGACGGTCGATGTGATCACGATGGGTCAGGAATATGTCGTGCCGGGTCAGAAGGTCAACGCGACCAACGTTACGGGCAAGCCGGAATCGGTTGAGGCCGAGACCGCCGCTGAAGGGGTGCACTCATGATGAATTTCCTCGAACGCGTCCTGCGCATGCCGCGGGTCGTGTTGACGGTGATGGCTTTGCTGCTGTTCGCCGGTTTCAGCGCGTACATGTCGTTGCCCAAGGAGAGCTTCCCGGCCATCGACATCCCGTATTTCTACGTCTCGACCAGCCAGACCGGCGTCTCTCCGCGTGACGCGGAGCGGCTGCTGGCCAAGCCGATCGAGGATCGCGTCAAGGACATCGACGGGCTCAAGAACTACACCTCGACCGCAACGACCGGTCATGCTTCGGTGTTCCTCGAGTTCGACGTGAACGCCAATAGCGACAAGGCGCTGGCGGACATCCGCGCCAAGCTCGACGGCGTCGCCTCGGAACTTCCCGAGGACGCGACCGAGCCGTCGGTGACGGAGATCTCGTTCACCAACCAGCCTTCGATCTCGGTGGCGCTCTACGGCAACGTGCCGGAGCGGGCCCTGGTGCAGAGCGCCAAGGATCTGCAGGACCGTCTCGAAGAAATCCCCACCGTGCAGAGCGTGACCATTTCCGGGTCGCGCGACGAGATGCTGGCGGTGACCATCGATATGAGCCGCCTCGAGGCCTATAACCTCACGGCCGGCGAACTGCTGGATGCATTGGCCAAGAACAACATGGTGGTGCCCGGCGGTACGCTCGACACCGGCCGCGGTTCGTTCAACGTCGAAGTGCCCGGCCTCATCACCAATGCGCAGGATGTCTACTCGCTGCCGATCAAGGCCGATGGCGACAATGTCGTCACCTTCGGCGACGTGGCGACGATCACCCGCACGTTCCAGGACGCCACCCAGTACGCCCACGTCAACGGACAGCCGGCGATCACCCTGGGGGTGATCAAGGAGCTCGGGACCAACGTCATCGATGTTTCCGATCAGGTGCGCGCGGTTACCACCGAGTTCGTCAAGGACTGGCCGGCCGGTATCCAACACAGCTTCCTGATCGATCAGGCCGACACCACCAAGAACCTGTTCCGCTCGCTCGAAGCCGCGGTGCTGACTGCTGTGGCGCTGGTGATGGTCACCTGCGTCGCGACGCTGGGTGTCCGCCCTGCCCTGATGATCGGTACGTCGATCCCGATCTCGTTCATGATCGCCTTCCTCATCGTGCAGATGCTCGGCATGACCATCAATATGATGATCATGTTCGGCCTGGTGCTGGCGGTGGGCGTGCTCGTCGACGATCCAATCGTGGTGGTGGAGTACGCCGAACGAAAGCTGCAGGAGGGTGTCTCAAAGAAGGAGGCATTCATCCTCGCGGCGCGCAAGATGTTCGTGCCGGTGGTTTCGGCCACTTTCACGACGCTGGGCGCGTTCGTGCCGCTGCTGTTCTGGCCGGGCATCATCGGCAAGTTCATGAGCTACCTGCCGATCATCGTGATCGTGGTGATGTGCGCCTCGCTGCTCTCGGCGCTGGTGTTCATGCCGGTGATCGGCGCGATCATCGCCTCGAGCCATGTCGACCCCAAGGCTAAGGAAGCCGCGGACGTCGTCATGTACCCGGACAAGTTCGATGTGAAGAAGGTGAAGGGGCCGACGGGCGTCTATGTGCGCACGCTGCAGCACCTGATCCGGCATCCGATCCTGTCGCTGCTGGCGGGCTTCACCGTCGTCGGCTTCATGTTCTATGCCTACATCGCCAACCCGACCGGCATGGAAGCTTTCCCCGCTTCCGAGGCCGAGTTCGGCACAGTCAACGTGATCGCCCGCGGCAACTATTCGCCGGTCGAGATCCGCGACATGCTGGCCGAGGTGGAGACGCAGATCCTGCAGGTGCAGGGCGTGCAGGACTCGATCATGACCTTCTCGGGTGGTGGCGGCGACGGCTTTTCGAGCGGCGGTCCGCCGGACACCATCGGTCAGTTCAACCTGCAGCTGCAGCCGTGGAACGAGCGCGTCAAAGCCACTGAGATCTTCCAGAACATCCGTGACCGGGTGAAGGATATCTCTGGCCTTGAAGTGCAGATCGCGGCGCAGGAAAACGGCCCTCCGGCCGGCAAGGCGATCAACCTGACGGTCGAAAGCACGGTTTACTCCGACCTGACGCCGGTGGTCACCAAGCTGCGTGACTATGTGGAGAACCAGCTCGGCGACACCATCGACGTGGAAGACGGCCGTCCCTCCCCCGGTATCGACTGGGAAGTGACGATCGACCGTGTGGCCGCAGCCAAGTACGGCATCGGCGTGCGTGAACTTTCGCCCTATGTGCAGCTCGTCACCTCGGGTGTGAAGCTCGGCTCGTACCGGCCGGATGACGCCGATGACGAACTGGATATCCGCGTCCGCCTGCCGCTCGATGAGCGCAGCTTCGACAGCCTCGACTCGCTGCGGATCGTCACGGCCCAGGGTCTGGTGCCGGTGTCGAACTTCATCAAGCGCGAAGCCGTGCCGAAGGTTGCCAATATCAGCCGCAAGAACGGCGTCTACGTCATGGGCGTGGCGGCGAACCTTGCACCGGGCGTGGCGGCAGATGCCAAAATCGCCCAGCTCAAGGAATGGGTGGCGACGCAGGACATCCCGGCGACGACCAAGATCGCCTTCGGCGGTGCCGACGAGCAGATCGGCGATACCAATGCCTTCATCATGCAGGCACTGGCAGCCGCGCTGTTCATCATCTTCCTGGTGCTGCTGCTCGAGTACAACAGCTTCTACCAGGTGCTGGTGACGCTCTCGACCGTGGTCATGTCGCTCGCCGGCGTGATGCTGGGCATGACCATCACCGGGATGAGCTTCTCGGCGATCATGACCGGCCTCGGCATCGTGGCGCTGGCAGGCATCGTGGTGAAGAACGGTATCGTGCTGATCGACACCTACAACCACTACAACCGTGGTGATGGGGTGGAGCCGACCAAGGCGATGCTGATCACTGCTGCCCAGCGCGTGCGGCCGGTGCTGCTCACCGCTACGGTGACGGCGCTTGGCGTGATCCCGATGGCGGTGAACGTCGAGTTCGACTTCATCCGGCGCGAGATCGTCTGGGGCGGCCTTGCCGGTTCGTGGTTCACCCACCTGTCGGCAGCCCTGGTTTCGGGCCTGTTCGTCTCGACCGCCCTCACCCTGGTGATGGTGCCGGTGATGATCACCGCTCCGAGCGTCATCCGCCAGGGCTGGATCGGCCGGCTGTTCGGTGCGGTGTTCGGAGCGATCGGCAACGCCATCGCCTGGCCGTTCCGGGCGATCTTCGGTGGGCGCAAGCACACCGCCGTCACGCCGGAAGGCGAGACGGTCGAGATCCCGGCCGACATCGACAGCTCGAAGCGGTTCATCAAGACCGAAGGTTCGGGCCTCGTCGAAACCGAGCAGGACGGCGTCACGGTGGTCAGCCGCCAGGCTGCCGAATAAGCCGAACAACACGACAAGAATTGAGAAGGCCCGGAGCGATCCGGGCCTTTTCGTTTGGGCTGTAGGCTAAGCGGTAGCGCGGTACCGAGCGAGCGCCGCCCGCCCTGCCCTCCAGGCAACGGCCAGACCGAGGCTGACGCTGCAGCCGAGGGCGATCATCAGCAGGGAGTGGCGGCCGAAGCCGAGATTGCCAGCGAGGACCTTTAGGACCAGCAGGTGGATCAGGTAGGCGCCGAAGGTGGCCTGGCCAAGGGTCGACCAGAGGGGGTTCGTCAGCTCGATGCGCATGAACAGGACGGCGACCGAGAGGGCGTAACCGAGGGTGGCGAGCGAGTAGTCGTGGCCGAGGGCGTAGCGGCCGACGACGAAATAGCCTTCGGCGAGATGGAGGACTGCGAAGGCGACCAAAGCTGCGATGATGGCCGGGATCGGCCAGCCGACGAGCGCGGCGCGGTGGCGGCGCAGCAAGATGCCGGCGACGAGGAAGACCGGGGCGAAGAACAGCCCGTTGCGATCCATCCAGAATGGGAAGCCGTGACCGAACAACGGTCGTGAGTAAGCGCCGATGATGGTGCCGATAAGGTAGAGCCCGAGCGCAATGGCCAGGGTCCAGCGCAGGCCGGTGAACTTCATCAGCGTCGCGACGACGGCGCTGCCGAGCACCAGGGCAGGCAGGAACCAGAGGTGGAAAGCCGGCCCGCCGGACCACAACAGCAGAAGCAGATCAGCGGGCGTTGGCTCGAAGCCAAGGCGGCCCCCCTCGAGCAGGCGCAGCGCGATGGTGAGGGCGAGGATGATGGCGAAGGCCGGCATCACCCGACGCGCCACCTTGCCGGCCAGCCGCAGCGGGGCGGCAAGGTCGGCATCCTTCCAGAAGTAGGCCGACATCAGGAAAAACACCGGCACGGCGAAGCGGCTCAGTTCGTCGACCACGAAGCCGAAGGGCTTGTTGTCGGCAAAGCCGCCACCGGCGACATGCAATGTCACGATGCCGAACAGGCTGAGGACGCGCAGGGCGTCGAGCGAGGCGTTGCGGGAGGATGCTGAGGTCATTGGCCGACGCTGTGATGGTGGGACGCAACGAATTGGTCAAGGGGCGGGTTGCATTTGCGCCGGAGCGTAGGGCCTACCCCACCCAGGTACGCGACGGTGCCGGCTTCGCCCGAACCTGCTTCGCTACCCTCCCCACAAGGGGGAGGGAGAATGCCGGTGCCGCGATGTGGAGGTTGTCGTCTCCCTCCCCCTTGTGGGGAGGATCAAGGGTGGGGGTGGCCGCAGCCTCGATGGATCGGGCGCTACCGGAACGCGTGCACCAGCCAATTGTCGCCGTCGAACACCGTCGGCGCGACGGCAGGCTCGTAGGCGGACAGCGCCCTGCCCCAGAACGCCAGCGCCGTCCAGTTCGACTGCAGAACCGCCACGTGCCACGGGCCGGAATGCCGGACGAACAACTGCCTGGTAGCCTCAGCGCCGAGGCCTTGTCGACGATAGGGGCGGAGCACGAAGAACTCGGCCATGAACCAGCAATCGGCGCGTCCGGTGATCGGGCAACCCCGGATGACGAGAACAAAGCCGGCAAGCTCTCCGTTCGCGTAGAGCAAATACGGATGCTGCCAGAAGCGATCTAGGAAATCGTAGGTGTAGCGGCCATCGGGCTCGAGCGGCCAGGGATGCTCCGACGCCATATCGTAGAGATAAAGCTGCACTAGCCGCTCGATGATGGGGCGCTCGCTATCGGCTGCCTTGCGAACCTCTAGCGCCACTCCCCTACTCCGCCGCAGGCAGGCCGCGCTTGACGAAGCCTTCGGGATCGTTGGCGACGCGCTGCATGCGTTCTTCGGCCTCGCTGGCTTCGCGCTGGCGGTTCCACATCTGGGCGTAGAGCCCCTGCTTGACCAGCAGGCGATGATGGGTGCCGCGCTCGGCGATCTGGCCGTCGCGCAGCACGATGATCTCGTCGGCATTGACGACGGTCGAGAGCCGGTGAGCGATGACCAGCGTGGTGCGGTTGGCCGAGACCACGTCGAGGGCGGACTTGATGTCTTCCTCGGTCTTTGAATCGAGCGCCGAGGTGGCCTCGTCGAGGATGAGGATCGGCGGCCCCTTCAGGATGGTACGGGCGATGGCGACGCGCTGCTTTTCGCCACCCGAAAGCTTCAGGCCGCGTTCGCCGACGGGGGTGTCATAGCCCTTGGGCAGGCTCTCGATGAAATGGCCGATCTGCGCCAGCTCCGCCGCCTTTCGCACCTCGGCTTCGGTCGCGTCGGGACGGCCGTAGCGGATGTTGTAGGCGATGGTGTCGTTGAACAGCACGGTATCCTGCGGGACCATGCCGATGGCGGCGCGCAGACTCTCCTGCGTGACGTCGCGCAGGTCCTGACCATCGATGGTGATCTTGCCCTCGATGACATCGTAGAAGCGATAAAGCAGCCGCGAGATGGTGGATTTGCCGGCGCCCGATGGCCCGACCACCGCGATGGTCTTGCCGGCGGGCACTTCGAAGCTGATGCCCTTCAGGATCGGGCGATCGGCGTCGTAGTGGAATTTTACGTCGTCGAACTTCACCACCGGACCGGTGACATTGAGCGGCTTGGCGTCCGGCTTGTCCTGAATCTCGGGCGCGCGATCGAGCAGCTTGAACATCTCTTCGATGTCGGTGAGGCCCTGGCGGATTTCGCGATAGACGAAGCCGATGAAGTTGAGCGGCCGGTAGATCTGCATCAGGAAGGTGTTGAGCAGCACGAAATCGCCCAGCGTCAGCGTGCGGTTCATCACCCCGAGCACCGCCATGATCAGGATGATCACCGTGCCGGCATAAAAGATCAGCGCCTGGCCGAAATTGAGGAAGCCGAGCGAGGTCCAGATGCGGACCGCGGAGCGCTCGTACTTTTCCATCGAGGCATCGAAGCGCTGGGCCTCCATCTTCTCGTTGGCGAAGTACTTCACCGTCTCGAAGTTGAGCAGGCTGTCGATGGCCTTGCCGTTGGCGTCGGTGTCGCTGTCGTTCATGTCGCGGCGAATGGCGATGCGCCAGTTCGAGGCCTTGATGGTGAACCACAGGTAGAGCCAGACGGTGACGACCAGCACGCTCAGATAGCTGACGCCGAACATGACGATGAAGATGACGCCGGTGATGACGAACTCGACCAGCGTCGGGGCGGTGTTGAGCATCGTGAAGCGCACGATGGTCTCGATGCCCTTGGTGCCGCGCTCGATGACCCGGCTCAAGCCGCCGGTGCGGCGGGCGAGATGGAAGCGCAGCGACAGTCTGTGCAGGTGCTCGAAAGTCTGGAGCGCCAGCTTGCGCACGGCGTGCTGGCCGACCGAAGCGAACAGCACGTCGCGCAATTGCTGGAAGCCGGCATCGATGATGTTGCCGACGCCGAAGGCGACGACCAGCACGATGGGGATAGCGACGCCCATGACCAGCGCCGTGTCGGGTGTGGTGCCGTCGAGACTGTCGATGATCCACTTGTAAACGAAGGGGATCAGCGTGGTCGCGACCTTCGACACCAGCAGGGCGCCGATGGCAAGAATGACGCGCCACTTCAGGTCGGGACGGCCCTCGGGCCACATGTAGCCCCAGAGGTTTCGTACAGTGGCAAGCAGGCCACCCTCCTCCGCGCTAACGGTGGGGCGCTTGGTTGCCTCATCGGCGGATGACATCAGGCGAGCTCTTTGACCGGGTGATCGGTTAGGCCGGTGAACAAGCCGGTGCAGGCGATGCCGAAATCGGCGAGGCGATCGGCGCGCAGCGAGTAGCAGTTGCGCGTGCCCTTGGGGTGGCGCTCGACCAGACCGGCGTCGAGCAGCACCTTGATGTGCTGGCTGACTGTGGATTGGGCCAGCGACAGGTTCTGCGTGACATCGGTGCAGCAGCAATCGCCCGCACGCTGGGCGGCGAGGATGCGCAGGATGTTGAGCCGGACGGGGTGTCCGAGGGCCCGCATCACATTGGCGATGTCGTCGTCATGCATCGGGTTCATCGTTATTCAGCGATAAAAGATCGGCCTCGCCAAGGCAAGGCGAAACCACCTGCCTGACTGGGCAGTTGAACGGGATTTGCGGCAATACACTGTCAGGGAAGGGTCAGTCGTCGGTGACCAGTGGCAGATCAAAGATCTGGCCGGGGAAGATCCGCGAGGGGCGGCGGATCAGCTCGCGATTGGCGTGAAAGATGGTGCGGTAGTGGATGCCGTGGCCGTAGTAGCGGCGGGCGATGCTCCAGAGCGTATCGCCATGGCGGATGATGGCCTTGCCAACGTTGTAGCGACCCTCATCCGGATCGCCGAAAGGCAGCAGGCGGAGGATGGTGACGGGCTGGCCCGGAGGTTGAGCCGGTTCCGCCGTGCGAACCTCGAACTCAGCGATCAGAGCGGGCGCCTCGGGCGTCGGGAGGGTGATCGTCGACGGCTCATCGGCGCCTGCCTCAGCTGGTGGCAGAGTGGCCGGTTGCAGGGTGGATGGGGCGAGAATTTCGACTGAGGCGGACTCTCCCCGGGGAACCACGGCCGCCAGGGGCGGCAGCGGCTCGGGTTCGGCCTGGGGCTCGATGGCCGCAATGTCGGGCTCCGGCGCAACCGCTGCTGTGGGCGCCGGATCGATCACCAGCGCCGGCTCGGCGACGGGCTCGCTCGCCGGAACAGCAGCGGTGACCGATGGCTTGTTGTCGGCGAATTCCGCAGGTGCGGAGCTACCGGGCGGCGCGGCGGCCAGGGTGGCAGGGGCTGGTTCGGGTTGTGGCGCCGGGGCGACGCCGCTACCGAGGTCCGGGGTTTCCTCCGGGCGCTCGTCGGGCGGGGCGCCGCCGTCGGGCAGCTCGATCTCGACGGTGATGGCGGCGACGCCCAGCAGCTTGCCGGTGTCAGGTTCGATGGCTTCGACGCGCAGCTCGCGTCGGGGGCTGTCGAGCAGGTTGCTGCCTTCGACCAGCCACCTGCCGGCTTCGACCGGGCTCTCACCGATCAGCTCGCCATCGGCATAGAGGCGCATCAGCGCGCCAGCCGGGCCGGAGCCGGAAACGAAGCTCCTGATGCCATCGAGCTCAATGGCGTCGATGGTGGGAGCAAGGACGACCGGAGCAGCGATGGTCGGCGCGGGAGGTCGCGAGCCGGCCGGCTCGGCGTTGGCGACGACAACGGGCGCCCCGGGCGGGGAGGTAGCGGCAGGCACGGCCGGCTCAGGCTGTGAAGCCGCAACTGGCGGCGTGGCGGGCTCGGACGGCGTGGCTGCCGGTGCGGCTGGCTCCGGCTGAGCCGAGAGATCAGCGGCGCCGGTTGCGGGCTCCTCGATCTGGTCCGGCGTTTCGACCTGTGTCGCCGACGCTTCCGCCTCGAGCGGAAGCGCCTCAGTGTCCTGCGGCTCGGACGGGACGCTCCAGTTCAGGGCGGTGTCGTCGGGCCTCAATGGCACAGACTCGGTGGCGGGGACTTTCGGCTTGAACGGCGTGGGTACATCGGGCTCCGGTTCGGCGGCTGCCATTTCGAGAGGCGCGGGGGCAGCGGCAGCGGGCTGCGTTGCCGTCGGGGCAGGTTCGGCGGGAGCCGCCGCGACAGGCTGCGCAGGTTTGGCGGCCGGAGCCGGAGCCTCGATGGGTTGGGCCGGGACGACCGCAGGCTCGACCGTCGGCGCTTCAAGCGGCCCTCCCGCTGCGGCCGGAGCTTCGGTCTCGGCCACCACGGTTGCCGGTGGAGCCGGGGATTCGCCGGGCGCCGTCTCGGCGACCTGCCCCGGGACGGTGCCGGGGAGGTCGAACTTGCGGTCGGCCATGTCGCGGAGGCAGGTGACGACGCCGCGCGGATCGGCCGAGCAGGCGTTGACCACGGGGAGGCCGATGACGCCGAGGACAACAGCCAGCGTCACCCCGGCGGCGCCGAGGGCGAGCAGCAAAGTACGGCGGTCGTCGGTCCGGCTCAGCAGGGCCTCCGGGGGAACATGGGGCAACCTGTCCCTACCGTTCCGGCGTCTCAGGCTGCCTCTGATTTCATCAACTTATAGGTAATCGACTCGTAAAGCGCCTCAAATGAGGCGTCGATGATGTTGGTGTTGACCCCGATGGTGTACCAGCGCTCGCCGGTGCCATCGCGGCTCTCGACCAGCACACGGGTGACCGCGCCCGTGCCGCCGTCGAGGATACGCACCTTGAAGTCGACCAGTTCGAGGTCGGCGATGCGGGTCGAGAACACTCCGAGATCCTTGCGCATGGCAAGGTCGAGGGCGTTGACCGGGCCGTTGCCCTCGGCCACCGACATCAGCAGCTCGTCGCCGATGCGGATTTTCACCACCGCCTCGGTGACGACGACCTGTTCGCCGCGCGCGTTGTGGCGGCGCTCGACGCTGGTCCGGTAACTCTCGACGTCGAAGAACTCGGGCAAGGTGCCGAGCACGCCGTGGGCGAGAATGAAGAAAGAGGCGTCGGCGCCGTCATAGGAGTAGCCGCGGGCTTCGCGCTCCTTGACGGTGCGCAGCAGCCGCTCTAGGCGCGGATCGTCCTTGCCGAGCTCGATGCCATGGCGCTTCAGGGCAGCAAGCAGGTTGGACTTACCGGCCTGCTGGCTGACCATGATGTTGCGTTCGTTGCCGACAGTTTCAGGCGGCACGTGCTCGTAGGTCGAAAAATCCTTGGCCAGCGCCGAGGCGTGAATGCCGGCTTTGGTGGCGAAGGCCGAGGTGCCGACATAGGGCGACTGCCGAGCCGGGGCGCGGTTCAGCAGGTCGTCGAAGGCGCGCGAGATCGAGGTGAGATCGGCCAGTTGTTCGCTGGTAACGCCGATCTCGAAGCGGTCGGCGAAGCCGGGCTTCAGCGCCAGGGTCGGGATGAGGGTGATGAGGTTGGCGTTACCGCAGCGCTCGCCGATACCGTTGAGCGTGCCCTGGATCTGGCGGACGCCAGCCGAGACGGCGGCGAGCGTGTTGGCGACGGCCTGGCCGGTATCGTCATGGGCGTGGATGCCGAGGTGATCGCCAGGGGCGACCTTGGTGACCTCGTCGACGATAGCGGCGACTTCCGACGGCATGGTGCCGCCATTGGTGTCGCACAGCACCACCCAGCGGGCGCCGGCATCGAGGGCGGTGCGCACAAAGCGCAAGGCGTAGTCGGGATCGGATTTGTAGCCATCGAAGAAGTGCTCGCAATCGACCAGCGCTTCCTTGCCGGCGGCGACAGTGGCCTCGACGGTTTCGCGCAGGTTGTCGAGATTCTCCTCGAGCGAGATGCCGAGCGCCACCTTTACCTGGTGCGACGACGACTTGCCGACGAAGCAGGCGGCATCGGATACGGCGTTGAGCGTCGCCTGCACGCCGGGATCGTTGCCGACCGAGCGCCCTGCCCGCTTGGTCATGCCGAAGGCGGTGAAGACGGCGTCGCGGGTGCGGCTCTCGGTGAAGAACTGGTCGTCGATGACATTGGCGCCGGGATAGCCGCCCTCGATGTAATCGACGCCGAGGCGCTCGAGCAGCGCGGTGACCGAGATCTTGTCCTCGAGCGAAAACTCGATCCCAGCCGTCTGCGCGCCGTCACGCAGCGTGGTGTCGAAGAGGTAGAGCCGTTCCTTGGCAGGCGCTTGGGCAGTCATCACAGGGTACTCAGTTACGGGGCGGCCATTCGGCCGTGTCGTGGTCAGGGTGTTGCCGGTTGGAGCTACTAATTCGGGCGAGGCGGCCTTCGGGGTCGACGGAATAGGTCGGCGTGTTGCCCGGTAGCTCGCCGATATGGGCATACCAGCTGACGCGGCTTTCGTTACCGTACTGGATCACCGGCGGCACGCGGTCGGGCTCGTCGAAGGCGCCGGAGAGCACGCCGATATCAGGGGCCCAGGGGTAGTCGAAAATCAGCGGCGTGCCGCACTCGCGACAGAAACCGCGATTGGCGAGCTCGGAGCTCTTGAACCAGCTGATCTCGCCGCGGGTGACGTGGAAGTTCACCTTGTCGACCGGGCAGATCACGGCGAACGGCCCGCCTACCGCCTTCTGGCACATACGGCAGTGGCAGACATGGACGTTGTCGGGCTGCTGGTCGACGCGAAAGCGGACTGCGCCGCACTGGCAGCCGCCGGACAGATGGACTTCAGACATAGCGCGGGACCCAGTCGGTGGTGTCATGGTCGGGGTGCTGATGATTGGTCGCGCGGATGCGTCGCGCGAGATCGGGGGCAACCTCCTCGATCGGTGGCAGGTCGGGAACCTCGGCAAACGCCCCCACATAGTGGAGGCGACTGTTGGTACAGGTCTGCTCGGTCGGTGACACGGCTTCAGGGTGATCGAGCGAGCCGATGGTGACGCTGACATAGCTGCCGCCGGGACGGCGGAACGTCAGCGGCGTACCACAGGCAGGGCAAAAGCCGCGTTCGACCGTATCGGACGAGCGGAACACCCCGAGGCTGCCCCGAGTGAGTTCGAAGCTTTCAGCCGGCGCGCCGGCGAAAGCGCCGAACAGCCCGCCCGTCGCCTTCTGGCACATGCGGCAATGACAAAGGCTCACGTCGTCGAACGGCGCCGTGAACCGATAGCGGATGGCGCCGCACTGGCAGCCGCCGGTAGCGAGTGCTTCAGCCATCGGCACCTCCCATGACCCACTTGTCGGTGTCGTGGTCGGGGTGCTGATGGTTGGAGGCGCGGACGCGGGCCACGGCTTCGACGCCGTCCCCCTCCTCGGTGGTGCCGATCTGCTCGGCGCCGGGGACGGGTCGGAGGTTCGGGTGGCGGCCCTCGAGGCCCATCTCGTACAGGATGGGCACCAGGTGCGGGGTGTCGAACGAGCCGATGGTCATCGAGACATGCGGTCCGCCGAGAGAGCGATAGTAGAGCGGCGTGCCGCAATTGCTGCAGAAGCCCCGCGCCGCCACATCAGAGCTATTGAACTCGCTGGGCTTGCCGCGCGTCCAGGTCAGGTGCTCGTGGCGGATGCCGACGAGATCGATGAACACGTTGCCGGCGGCTTTCTGGCACATGCGGCAGTGGCAGAAATGGGGATTGTCCCGGAGCTCGGTGGCATGCCAGCGCACCGCGCCGCACTGGCAGCCGCCCGAGTACTCACGAAAACGATAGCTGTCGTCAGTCACATTCCGCCTCCCGCAAAGCGATCCGTGGTTTCGATCAGATGGTGCAGGATGCCGGGCTGGCTCAGCGCATGGCCCTGCCCTTCCACCATGATGAACTCGGCTTCCGGCCAGGCCTGATGCAGGTCCCACGCGGTCTGCGGTGGACAGGCGATGTCGTAGCGGCCCTGGACGATGACCCCGGGGATGTCGCGAAGCTTTTCGGCATCGCGGATCAGCTGGCCCTCGTCCATCCAGCCGGCATGGACGAAATAGTGGTTCTCGATGCGGGCGAAGGCCAGCGCATATTCCTCGCCGTAGAACGCGTCGCTGACCTGCGGATCGGGCAGCAGCGTGATGGTTTCGCCTTCCCAGCGCGCCCATTCGCGCGCGGCGCCAAGCCGGACATCGCGATCCGGGCTGGTCAGCCGCTGCCGGTAGGCGGCGATCATATCGGCCCGTTCGGCTGGCGGGATCGGGGCGATGAAGCGCTCCCACTTGTCGGGGAAGAGCAGCGAGGCGCCGTGCTGGTAGTACCAGAGCAGCTCCCAGCGGCGCAGCGTGAAGATGCCGCGCAGCACCAGCTCGGTAACGCGCTCGGGGTGCTTCTGCGCATAGGCCAGCGCCAGCGAGGAGCCCCAGGAGCCGCCGAACACCAGCCACTGCTCGACGCCGACCATCTGCCTAAGCCGCTCGATATCGGCGACCAGATCCCAGGTCGTGTTGTGCTCGAGCTCGGCGAAGGGACGCGATTTGCCGCAGCCGCGCTGATCGAACAGCAGCACATCGTAGCGCGCCGGATCGAAGACGCGACGCTGGTTAGCGCTCAACCCGCCACCGGGGCCGCCATGCAGAAACACCGCCGGCTTGGCGCCAGGCGTGCCGATGCGCTCCCAGTAGACCTGGTGGCCGTTGCCGACGTCGAGATGGCCGAAGGCGTAGGGCTCGATCTCGGGGTAATAGCTGCGCAGAGTCACGCCGGGAAACCTTGTTTCGGTGGCCATTCGGCCGTGTCGTGGTCGGGGTGCTGGTGGCTGACGAGGCTCGCCATGAATTCGTGCCACCCGGCCGCGTATTCGGTGCGCACCGGCAGGGCGGCGAGGCCATCGAAGAACGGCAGCTTGTCGGCCAGATTGACCTGGATCGCCGGCGCGGCGACCGTCGGATCATCGAAGGCGCCGATGGCGATCTCGACCTGCTGATCGGCTGGACGGCCAATCTCCTCATAGGTCAGCGGCGTGCCGCAGTCGGCACAGAAGCCGCGCTTGATCTTGTCCGAGCTCTCGAAATATTTCGGCCCGCCGCGGGTCCAGGTCACCTCGAACGAGGTGACCAACGGACCGAAAAAGGCGCCGAAGGCCTTCTGGCACATGCGGCAATGACAGATCGAGCCGCGGCCGAGCCGGCCGACGGCGAAGCGCACCGCGCCGCACTGGCAGCCGCCGGTGAACGGCGGGCTGCCGGTCGCCTCACTCCGGGGCATGACACACAGCTTCGATATTGTGCCCGTCCGGATCGTAGACGAAGGCGGCGTAGTAGGTGGCGTGATAGTGCGGGCGCAGACCCGGCGGACCATTGTCCTTGCCGCCGGCAGCGATCGCAGCGGCGTAGAAGGCATCGACCGCAGCCCGATTGGGGGCGCTGAACGCCAGATGCACCCGGCCACCGGTGAGCTTGCCGCCGTCGCCGATCCACAAGAACGGCTGCTCGGAGCCGAGACCGGCGACGTTCCCTTCCTCGCCCTCGAACTTCATGTGCGTCTTGATGTCGAGCGGGGCCAGCGCCTTCTCGTAGAAGGCGAGCGAGGTGGGATAATCGGCGGTCGAAATGGCTACGTGATCCAAAGCGCTCATAGGCGTCCTCCCTCCGGGCCGACATAAACGGCCTCGATGTTGTTTCCATCCGGGTCGAATACGAAGGCGGCGTAGTAGTCAGGCGAGTAGTGCTGGCGAAGGCCGGGCGGACCGTTGTCGCGGCCGCCCGCGGCAAGCGCCACGGTGTAGAAAGCCTCGACCGCAGGGCGGCTCGAGGCGACGAAGGCGACATGCGTATCGCCCCCGCGCAGCGTCTTGCCGGTGCCGAGCCAGAAGGTCGGACGATCGACGCCGTAACCGGCCGACTTCACGCCGTCATACTCGAACTCGGCAAGCAGCTTGATGCCGAGGGCGCCGAGCGCGGCAGTGTAAAAGTCCCGCGACAGGACGAAGTCGGTGACCTTGAGGCCGACGTGGTCGACGATGGCACTCACCTCACCACCTCCCATTTGGTCTGGCGTTGGCCGGCTTCGTCTTTGTAGTCCATCAGTTGGACACCCTGCGTCAGCAATTGCGCGCGGATGGTGTCAGCCTTTGCGAAATCCTTGGCATTGAGGGCGGCAAGGCGAGCGGCGACGGCTTCGGCGACGCCGTCCGGCGCGTCGGCGGCAGCGGCGGTCAGCAGGCCGTCGGTGGTGAAGCCGAGGAACTCCAGCGTGGCGGCGAGGCAGTTGGCGGCGGTTTCGGTGCCGCGGTTGGCCTTGCGGGCGATGGCATCCAGCGCCACCGAAGCGCGGTGGAAGTTGAGGTCGTCGGTGAGCTCGGCGATGACTGACGGCTCCGGCGGAGTGCCGGGCCTGGCTTGCGCGGCGCGCTGCCAGTCGCGGAGCTTCTGCTCGGCTTCCTCCAGCCGCTTCACCGAGAAGTCGATGGGCTCGCGGTAGTGCGTCATCAGCATGGCGAGGCGCAGCACTTCGCCCGGCCATTTGCGGCCGCCGAACTTCTCGGTCTCCAGCAGCTCGGAGATGGTGATGAAGTTGCCGAGGCTCTTCGACATCTTCTGGCCTTCGACCTGCAGGAAGCCGTTGTGCAACCAGTAGTTGGCCATGGCAGGCGTGCCATGGGCGCAGCGCGACTGGGCGATCTCGTTCTCGTGGTGCGGGAAGATCAGGTCGAGGCCGCCGGCGTGGATATCGAAGAGCTGGCCGAGGTAGCGCTCGCTCATCGCCGAGCACTCGATATGCCAACCCGGACGCCCCCTGCCCCACGGACTCTCCCAGCCGGGCTCCTCGGGGCTCGACTGCTTCCAGAGTACGAAGTCGGCCGGGTTCTTCTTGTGCGCTTCGACGGCGATGCGGGCGCCGGCGAGGTTGTCGTCGAGGTTGCGGCCGCTGAGCTTGCCGTAATCGGGCATGGAGCCGACGTCGAACAGCACCTCACCGGCCGCCTCGTAGGCGTGTCGGCTGCGGATCAGCGAGGTGATCAGCGACTGCATGCCGGGGATGTGGTCGGTAGCGCGCGGCTGGTGGTCGGGCTCGAGCGTGCCGAGGGCGGCGACATCCTTGAAGTACTGGTTGGCGGTCTTCTCGGTGACCTTGCGGATCGCCTCGTTGAGCGGCAGGCCCGGGTAGTCGCGCACGGCGCGCGCGTTGATCTTGTCATCGACGTCGGTGATGTTCCGGACATAGGTGACGTGAGCGGCGCCATAGACGTGGCGCAGCAGCCGGTAGAGCAGATCGAAGACGATCACCGGACGGGCATTGCCGATATGGGCATAGTCGTAGACCGTCGGCCCGCACACATACATGCGGACGTTGTTGGGATCGATGGGGACAAAGTCCTCCTTCGCCCGGGTCAGCGTGTTGTGGAGCTTCAGTGTGGTTTGGCCCAAGTCACAGTTCCTCGCGCACGATAAGACGCTCGCGGACGGGTTCTTCGGACTAGAGATCAGAGGATGAAGAAAACCGCGCCGCCAGCAATGCTTAGCGGATAATAATGCAGCCGGTAATGCAGGTCGCGGTGCCGGTTTTCATGGCGCGCAATCTGACTGCAGCGCCGGCAAAAAGCAAGGGGCGCCGAAGCGCCCCCCTCATTGATAGGTTATTGCGGCGTTGCCGGAGCCGCGGGATCGGCCGGCGCCGGCGCTGCCGGATCGGCGGCAGGCGGGGTAACGGCCTGCATGGCGGCGGTGACCTCGGGGCTGGCGAAGCAGGTGGTCAGGCCCTCGCGGGCGAGGTTGGTGACCTGTTCGTAGCTGCCGTGCGCGGTATGCGCCTCATCGGTACCCTCGCCGCGCAGATCGGCAGCAAGGATGTCGACGTCCTTTTGCGGCATGTCCTTGAAGGCGCCGGTCAGGCAGCCGCACAGCGGCGTGAGGATCAGCGATGAATCGACACCGGCGGGCACCTCTCCGAGCAGGAAGGCCTCTGCGGCGAGGCAGGTCTCGTTGAACTTGGTGAAATCTGCCGGGGTCTGAGCCAGCGCGGCAGGGCCGGCGGAAAAGCTAAGCAGGCCGGCGATGGCGGCGATGACGATACGAACTTGCAAGGGTGATACTCCAACGGCTCAAGGCACGATTGGAAGATACCTAAGCACAGAACGACCGTCCCGACCACCGATAGAAATGCAACGGAAGGGCGGCTTACCGCCCTTCTGTCGCCCGATTCGCCGAGTCTCAGCTCTTGAGCCGGAAGGTCTCGTGACACTGGCCGCAAGTCGCCCCAACTGCCTTGATCGCAGCAGCGTAGGCGGTGGCATCGCCCGCTTCGGCCGCCGTCTTCATGGCGGTGGCGGCCGTAACGGCGGCAGCGAGAAGCGCCTGGAACTCGGCGTTCTTCTCCCAGATGACCGGCAGCGCTTCGGTATCGCCAACCGCCGAACCCTCGGGAAACAGCACGGTGAGATTGGAGAGGTTGGTGATCAGGTGACCGGCGGCGGAAACGGCATCGGCTCCGCTCAGGGCATCGGCGCCCTTCAGGATCCCGCCGTCCTCCTTCATGATGGCCTGGCGCTTGGCCACCATTTCCTCGGCGCTGAGCGCGGCGAGCGCCGGATCAGCGGTGATGGTGATGTCCTGGGCGAATGAGAGGGTGGCGACGGCAGCCACGACAATCGTCAGCGCGAACGCTGTGAACCTATTCGACGGCATATCGGCAACTCCTGGAGGTCCTGGGAACGGGCCTGGTGACGCTGAATTCTGAAGCAGGCACGGCTGCTTGGCAGAATCTGCGAGGGAGCGTAGCCGTGAATTTCGCGGTTTGGCAGCCGGCCGATCCTCACAAACCCCGGGGGCTGCGGTCACGGCTGCGTGACGACCTCCGTGCGACGTTGCGTGGGCCATCACGAGGCGTTAACCGGCGCCGATGCTGTGTTATTGCTTCAAACGAATCTCACGGCGCTGTCTCGCTTTGGGCGTATTGGCCGACTAGGCATTTCATCGCTTCCATGAAGCGCCGAAATGCTCCAGGTTTTGGTTTTCCGCGCTTTCGAGGGGGGAAAAGTCTGCAACTTTCTGAAAGCGCTCTGGCGGAGGGCCACACGATCCGGTTCGAACTGATGACCCGCGCCCACCTACGCGCTTCCGGCCTCCTGCGCTTCGCCCTGCTTTTCCTGGTGGCGTGGGTTGGGCTGTTGGTCGATGTGTCGACTGCCTATGCGCAGGCCGACAGCTGCGCCCGCCTGCAGGCGACGCTGCGCTCGCTCGACCGGAACTCCGACTTCCAGAATTCGCAGGGCGGCGCGCTGAAGCGACTGCAGCGCGAAGTGCAGCGCTCTGAAAGCGCCTATGTGCGCCAGGGCTGCAACGACGACGCCAAGGCCGGCCGGCGGCTCACCCCCGAATGCCGGGCTCTGGCGCGCGAGGTGCTGCGCGGGCGGGAAGAAGTGCAGCAGCTGTCACAGAGCGTCAGCACCGGCGAAGCGGTGGCGCAGCAGCGCGAGGCGATCCTGCAGGAAATGGCGCGCTTCGATTGCGACGGCCGTTCGCGGGTGAACCTGGAACGCGGCAATCGCGATAACCTGTTCGAGCGGCTGTTCGGCGTGTTCACCGACGGCGATGACGGCGCCGGTGGCATCCGCGGCGAAGAGTTCAACCCGTATGGCGATTACCACACGGTGCGGACGCTGTGCGTGCGCAAGACCGACGGCTTCTGGTGGCCGATCAGCTATTCGACGCTGGTCGATTACGTCGCCAACGATGCACAGCAATGCCGGGCGATGTGCCCGGGGCTGGATGTCGATCTCTACTACTACGACAACCCGGGGCAGGAACCGGAACAGATGATCAACGAGTGGGGCGAGCCCTATTCGTCGCTCCCTAACGCCTTCAAGTTCCGCACCGAGTTCGACACCACCAACAAGTGCACCTCGACGCAGGACCAGGGCGCCATCACCCTCGCCGAGCTATCGACCGGCGGCACGCGAGCCATGGTGACATTCCGCGGCGCGACGTTCCCGCTGCCGCTGCGGGACGGGCGGCGGATCTCTCCGACGGTCGCCACGACCGTGACGCAGGTTGCCGAGTTGACCCAGTTCGTCGACGTGCCGCTGCCGCGCCCGCGTCCGGCGGCGCCCGGCGAGACGCCGAAGCCAGTGGTCACCGTGGTCGCACCGGCGGCGGCCAATCAGCCCGGACGTATCGTTCAGTTCGGCGACAAGCGGGTCAGGGTAGTCGGGCCAGACACGCCGTACGCCCCACAAGTGGCAGCAGGGACTTGAGTTCGGGCCCCTGCTCCCGGCCGGTGACGGCCAGGCGCAGCGGGTGGAACAGCGCCCTGCCTTTGCGGCCGGTGGCGGCTTTCAGGGCCTCGGTCCATTTCGACCAGGTGGTTTCGTCCCAAGGCTCGACGGGCAGCAGTTCACGCGCCGCGCGCAGAAACTCGCGATCCTCGTCGGCCACCACCGGGGTAACCGGACCGGAGACGAGCGTCGCGAGGTCGGCGATATCGGCGAACACCGCGAGGTTGCCGCGGAGTGCCAGCCAAAGCGGCTCGGACGCGAGGCCGAGCGGCTCGAGGCGCGCTTTGGCGGTCTCATAGGGCATCTGGTGCAGGATGCGGGCGTTGAGGCTCGAGAGTTCTGCCGGATCGAAGCGGGCGGAGCCGTGCGACACGGCTTCGAGCGTAAAGATCTGGCCGAGCGCCGACAAATCCGCATAGGGCTCGAGCGGCAGGCTGGTGCCGGTGAGCACTGCGGCCATGGCGACAGCCATCGGTTCGTAACCGACCTCGCGCAGCTCCGCCAGCGACAGGGATCCCAGGCGCTTGGACAGGCCTTCACCATCGGCGCCGGTCAGGAGGTTGTGGTGGGCGAAGGCCGGGACCTTGCCGCCCAAGGCCTCGAAAATCTCGATCTGCGTGCCGGTATTGCTGACATGGTCCTCACCGCGGATCACATGGGTGATGCCCAGCTCGATATCGTCGACCACCGAGGGCAGCGTGTAGAGGTAGGAGCCGTCGGCGCGCAGCAGCACCGGATCGGACATCGAGGCCGTATTGACGGTCTGCGGGCCCTTGATCAGGTCATTGAACGCGACCGGACGGCCATCGAGTTTGAAGCGCCAGTGGGGCTTTCTGCCCTCGGCCTCGTACTTCGCCTTCTGCTCCGGCGTAAGCTGCAGCGCAGCGCGATCATAGATCGGCGGACGGCCGAGCAGACGGGCCCGGCCGCGCTTGCTTTCGAGCTCTTCCTCGGTCTCGTAGGCCGGGTAGAGGCGGCCGGCGGCGATCAGCCGATCGCGCGCCGCGTCATAGAGCGCGGCGCGATCGGACTGGCGGACCTTCAGGTCAGGGGCGATACCCAGCCAGCTCAGGTCAGTGTGGATGCCCTCGGCGAAGGCCTCGGTGGAGCGGGCGGCGTCGGTATCGTCGAGACGCAGGATGTAGCGGCCGCCGGTCGATTTGGCGAACAGCCAGTTCATCAAAGCCGGTCGGGCATTGCCGAGATGCAGCCGGCCAGTCGGCGATGGCGCGTAGCGGACGGTGGTCATGGGGTGCTATCGCTTTCGGCAGTCGGCAATCGGCAATCGCAAGGGCAGCAAGCTCGGCTGCCCACTGCCGACTGCCGACTGCCGACTGCCGAGACGAACTTCGGGCGGCTCATTCCAGCCCCTTGCTATCCAGCCGGCCGATCGGCTCGGCGATCAGGTTCTCGTCGCGGTAGCCGTTGGTGATCGGGTAGCGGCGCCCCAGCCCGAAGGCCTTGCGGGAGATCTTCACGCCGGGAGCGGACTGGCGGCGCTTGTATTCGGCGATGTTCAGCAGCTTTTCGATCCGTTTGACCAACGCACGGTCGAAGCGGCCTTCGCCGCGCTGCACGACCTCGGCGACGCTGAGCTCGAGCTCGACCAGCCCGACGAGGATCTCATCGAGGATCGGATAGGGCGGCAGCGAGTCCTGGTCGGTCTGGTTGGGACGAAGTTCCGCCGAGGGCGCCTTGTCGATGATGTTCTGGGTGATCACCAGCCCATCCGGGCCAAGGCAATCGGCCGGACGGTGCTTGTTGCGCCAGTCGGCCAGCTCGTAGACACGCATCTTGAGCATGTCCTTGATCGGATTGAAGCCGCCGTTCATGTCGCCATAGATGGTGGCGTAGCCGACCGCCATCTCGGACTTGTTGCCAGTGGTGAGCAGGAGCGAGCCGAGCTTGTTGGAGACCGCCATCAGGTAGACGCCGCGCATGCGCGACTGGATATTCTCCTCGGTGAGGTCCTGCGGGCGGTTGCCGAACACCGGCTGCAGCTCGTTGAGCGCGGCTTCGACCGGATCGCCGATCGACACGACATCGTAGCGGACGCCAAGGCGCTGGGCGCAGTCGCGTGCGTCGGCGAGGCTCTCCTCCGAGGTGTAGCGATAGGGCAGCATCAGGCAGTGGACGTTCTCGGCGCCGATGGCATCGACCGCCATGGCGGCGACTATGGCGCTGTCGATGCCGCCCGAAAGGCCGAGCAGCACGGACTTGAAGCCGTTCTTTTTGACGTAGTCGCGCAGGCCGAGCACGCAGGCGCGCCACGGCGCTTCGTCGACGCTCGACAGCGGGGTGACGTGCGGGTCAGTGCAGCGCCAACCATCCTCGGTGCGGGCCCAGTTCGACATCAGGATTTCGGGCTCGAAGCTCTTGGCCTGGACGACCAGGCGGCCGCCGGGCTCGATGGCAAAGCTGGCGCCGTCATAGACCAGCTCATCCTGGCCACCGACCTGGTTGAGATAGAGCAGCGGCACATTGTCTTCGGCGACGCGATCGGTGACCAGCTTGTAGCGAGTGGCCTGCTTGTTGCGCCAATAGGGCGAACCGTTGGGGCAGAGCAGAATGCGGGCGCCGTGATCGACGAGATGAGCGCAGACTTCCGGGTGCCAGATGTCCTCGCAGATCGGGATACCGATGGAGACGCCCTTGATGGTCACCGGTTCCTGCAGGTCGGCGCGCTCGAAATAGCGCTTCTCGTAGAAGATGTCGTCGTTGGGCAGCTCACGCTTGTAGCGCCTGGCGGTGATAGCACCCGCTTCGCAGACGACCACGGCGTTGAACAGCTTGCCGCCTTCGCGCCAGATGGTCGGCATGATGGCGGTGACCGAGGTGCCGGCGGTGGCGCGGGCGAAATCCTCGGCGGCCGCCATTGCGTCGGCAATGAACCGCGGCTTGAACAGCAGGTCGTCGGGGAAGTAGCCGGTAAGGAACAGCTCGGAGAACAGCAGGATGTCGGCACCCTGCCCCGCTGCATCGGCCAGTGCCTCTTTGGCCAGCGCCAGGTTCTGCGCGATGGCGCCGACCGTCGGATTGAGCTGCGCGAGGGCGATGCGGAGACGATCGGTCACGTGAGAAATCCGAGCCGTTTGAAAACGCGGCAAGACTTATCCGCTCACCCCGGTCGGGGCAAGCGGACAGCCGGTCATGCAGGAACTGATCAGAGCAGTCTGATCAGGAGATCAGAACGAGTAGGTCAGCTCGGCGAGCAGGCCATAGCGGAACAGCGAGAAGGGATTCTCGGTGGAGATGACCTGCTGGGTCGACACGGTCGGCGCGCTGTAAAGCGGATCCGGCGGCATCGTGTCGTTCGGATCCGGCGTATCGGGATTGGGTACGGGCGGCCGGATCTGCGGCGCCGTCACACTGACCTGGGTCCAGGTGGCGTCGTAGGTGCCGTTGACATACCAGGCCCGCCCGCCGACACGCAGCGTCAGGTTCTCCATCGGCTTGATGCCCGCCATGATCTCGCCCATGGCGCCGTAGCCCCAGCCGTTGATCTCCGTCGCCGATCCCTTGAGGATCTCGGGTGCGCAGCCACCGGGTGGGAGGACATTGCAGCCCGGCCCGCCAAAGGCGCCGCCACCAGCGGCATGACCGCCGAGAACGCCTGAGATGGTGCTGAACGGGACAGCTGCAACCTCGGCGCTGATGTCCAGGAACTCGTTGAATTCCGCCTTGCCGCTCAGCCCCAATCGGAGCATGTGCAACTCGATTTTGTCGTCAACGCTGTCGCCTGGGACCGACCAGTTGCCGCTGGCATTACTGTAGGTGACGTCGGCTGCGCTGGTTGCCGTGGTGAAATTGTAGCGAGAGGTCCGGGGCGAATTGTTCCAGTAGTTGTAGCCAACAAAGCCACCGACGCCGGTACCCTTGCCATCGCCCAGCGCGTTCCAGCCGAAATCGGCACCTGCGTAGCCGAGGACGCCGTCGGTGACATCGCCGCTACCCGACGGGTCGGAGTATCCCCCCGTAATGGCCGCCGAGTATCCGGCCCACCCCTTGGCGTAGGTGCGGGTCGCATCCTCCTCTACGCGGATGTGCGCCTCGACCGTGTGAGCGTTGTCGGTGCTCTCGAAGCTCTGGCCGCCCACTTCATAGTTCTGGCTACCCCACGAATACCAGTAGCGCAGGCCAGTCTCGATGTGGATGCCGTCACTCTCGTCGCCCATCTCGCTCCAGTCCTTGGGCTCGGTCGAGTAGGCGCCGCGATAGACCTCTTCGGGCGACCAGTCCTCGCCCCAGTCGGCGGCCAAGGCCGGACTGCCGATAGCGGCAGCGAGAACGGCGAGACTGGTTGCCAGACGGATGGACATCGGATGCTCCGCAACAAACGCGTACGTGAGCTATTCATGACCGGTTAGGGTTAATGTTCCGCTAAATGAACTGGCAGAATGCAAGCGACCCCGGCACAAGCTGTTGGACTTGCACGATTTGGTAAGTATGGCGAGCCTTTCGCCTGCTACAGGGCGGCCATGCACCGACAAACTGCAACCATTGCGGCAGCAGACGAGTTGGGCTGGCCAGAAGAGCCACTTTCGGGGCATCACCCATGAGCTGCAAGATCCTGCTGGTGGAAGACGAAATTCTCGTCGCCATCGAATTCGAGAACCTGCTTTACGACCTGGGCCACCAGCCGGTCGGCATCGCTGCGGACAGCCGGCAGGCGCTGGCGCTCGCCAATGACGCGGAAGTGGCGTTCGTCGATCTCAACCTGGTCGACGGGCCGACGGGGGTAGAGCTGGGGCGGGCTTTGGCCGGCCGCGGGGTTACCGTGGTGTACATGACGGCCAATCCGGAGCAGCTCGGCCAGGGCGTCGCCGGAACTATCGGGGTCATCGCCAAACCGGCGGACAACACCGAACTGCGGCAGGCGGTCGACTATGCGATCGCCGTGCGTCGCAACGCCGAAGCCACGGCGCGGCCGCCGCGCCGGTTGAAGCTGTTCAGCTTGCCGGACCGGAACCCGGCCCTCGCCTGATCCTACTCGGCGGCGACGATCCGCTCTCGGACGGGGCGCTGCAGGCGTAGTTCCTCGGCGACGAGGAAGGCGAGCTCGAGCGCCTGGCTGGCATTGAGCCGCGGGTCGCAATAGGTGTGATAGCGATCCTGCAGGCCCGCTTCAGTGATCGCCGCTACGCCACCGCCGGTGCATTCGGTGACGTCGTCACCGGTCATCTCGATATGGATGCCGCCGGCGTAGGTGCCCATGGTGCGGTGGATCTCGAAGAAGCTCTTCACTTCGCTGAGCACGCGCTCGAACGGCCGGGTCTTGTAGCCGTTGGACGCCTTGATGGTGTTGCCGTGCATCGGATCGGAGCACCAGACCACCACCTTACCCTCGGCCTTCACCGCTTCGATGAGGCGCGGCAGGTGATCGGAGATCTTGTCGGAGCCGAAGCGGCCAATCAGCGTGATGCGACCGGCCTCGTTGCTGGGGTTCAGCTTGTCGATGATGCGCAGCAGGTCGTCGGCCACGAGGCTGGGGCCACACTTCACGCCAACCGGATTGCGGATACCCGAGAAGTACTCGACATGTGCCGCATCGACCTGGCGGGTGCGGTCGCCGATCCACAGCATGTGGCCGGAGGTGGCGTAATAGTCGCCGGTGATCGAGTCCCGGCGGGTCAGCGCTTCCTCGAAGCCCAGCAGCAGCGCCTCATGCGAGGTGTAGAACTTGGTCTCGCGCAGCGACGGGGTATTGTCGGGGGTGAGGCCGAGGGCGCGCATGAAGTCGATGGCATCGTCGATCTTCTGGGCCAGTTCCTCGAAGCGCGGATAGGCGTTCGAGTCCTTCATGAAGCCCATGGTCCACTCATGGACGCGGGTCAGGTCGGCATAGCCGCCCGAGGCGAAGGCGCGCAGCAGGTTGAGCGTCGCAGCCGACTGGCGGTAGGCGAGCAGCAGGCGTTCAGGATCGGGAACCCGAGCGGCTTCGGTGAAGCCGATGTCGTTGATGATGTCGCCGCGATAGCTCGGCAGTGTCAGGCCATCAATGGTCTCGGTGTCGGACGAGCGGGGCTTGGCGAACTGGCCGGCGATGCGGCCGACCTTCACCACGGGCTTGCTGGCACCGTGAGTCAGCACCACTGCCATCTGCAGGAAGACGCGGAAGAAATCGCGGATGTGGTCGGCGCCATGCTCGGCAAAGCTTTCGGCACAATCGCCGCCCTGCAGCAGGAAGGCCCTGCCCTCGGCGACTTCGGCCAGTTGATGCTTCAGCTCGCGCGCCTCGCCAGCGAAAACCAGCGGAGGGAACTTGCGCAGCTGCGCTTCGGCCGCTTCCAGCTTCGCCGGATCCGGATAGGCCGGCACCTGCGAAATCGGTTTCTGTCTCCAGCTTTGCGGCGTCCAAGTCGTCGGCATCACGCGTATCTCCCAGTCGGCGGGCGGAATAGCAGGGGATTGCGGCGGTGTGAAGCCGCCGCCCACTACTGCTTTTGGCCGCCGCGATAGACGTAGCTCGGCTTCTTGAAGGTCACGAGCTCCTCGGCGGCGGTCGGGTGCATGGCCATGGCGCGGTCGAAATCGGCCTTCGTCGCCTTCATGCCCAGTGGGATCGCAGCCATCTGGATAATCTCGGCAGCGCCCGGGCCAAGGATGTGGACACCCAGCACCTCGCCGCCATCAGGCCTGGTGATGAGCTTCATCATCATGCGGTCGGACTTCAGCGACAGCGTGTTGATCATCGGGCGGAAGCGGGTGACGTAAACGTCGATATCGCCATGCGTGGCGGCGTCATGCTCGGGGAGCCCGACAGTGCCGACCTCGGGTTCAGCGAACACCGCCTCGCCGATGAGCGAGTGATCGACGGCAGTTGGCTTATCGCCGAATACCGTGTCGGCGAAGGCGTGCCCTTCACGGATGGCGACCGGGGTCAGTTGGGCGCGGTTAGTGACGTCGCCGACGGCATAGATAGAGGGCACGCTGGAACGCGAATAGGCATCGACCACCACCGCGCCGTCCCAGGCCAGCTCGACCCCGGCAGCCTCGAGCCCGAGCCCGGCGGTGTTGGGCGAACGGCCGGTGGCGAACATCACCGCGCCGAATGGGGCATCGACGCCATCGGAGAAGCTGACGGTAATGTCCTTGCCGGTCTGGCGCAGGCCGAGCACGTTGGTCTGGTGGATGATCTTGACGCCGCGCGCTGCGAGCCCCGCCTCGAGCCCGACCCGCAGGTCCTCATCGAAGCCGCGCAGCAGCCGGTCGCCGCGATAGACGATGGAGGTGTGCACCCCCAGACCGGAGAAAATGGTCGCGAACTCCACCGAAATGAAGCCACCGCCCTCGATGAGGATGGAGTGCGGGAGCTTTTCGAGATGGAACGCCTCGTTGGAGGTGATGCCCAGTTCCTTGCCCGGGATATCCGGGATGAAGGGATGCGCGCCCGTGGCAATCAGGATGGTCTTGGCGGTCAGTTCACGGCCCGACCTCAGCTTCACGCTGTTCGGCCCGGTCACCGTCGCGCGGTCGCGGATGATCTCGGCGCCAGGCTTTTCGAGCCCCGCCACATAGGCCGCCTCGAGCCGGGCGATCTCCTTGTCCTTGTTGGCAACGAGGGTTGCCCAGTCGAAGCTTGGCGTGCCGACATCCCAGCCGAAGCTGGGCGCGATCTCGAACAGATCCTTGTAGCGCGAGGCGTAGACGAAGAGCTTCTTGGGCACGCAGCCGCGGATCACGCAGGTGCCGCCGACCCGGTACTCCTCGATGATGGCGACCTTTGCGCCACAGGTCGCAGCGATCCGCGCCGCCCGCACGCCGCCCGAACCGGCGCCGATCACCACGAGATCGTAACTGTCGCTCATTGCCTACCCCGAACCTAAAAGCCTCGCGCGGTGGCAGTGCCTTAGGGCCTACCCCGGACGTAAAAAAGCCCCGCGCGATGGCGGGGCCTTCAATCAGATAGGGTGCCTAAGCTCAGCTGTCGATACCCTTGGCCTTCAGTTCGGCGCGAACGGCCGTGAAGAATTCGGTGTTCAGGTTGCCCGAGTAGACGTCCATGATCCGGTTGATGGTGCCGCTCATCGCCGAGTTCGACTTGGCCAGCTTGACGCCGGTCGGAGTCGAATAGAAATCGACGATCTGCTGCAGCTCTTCCTGCGTGAAGGAGAGCGCATAGACCCGCGCGAACTGGTCGAACAGCTCGCCCTTGCGGCCCTTGTAGGTCGCGATCACCTTTTCGATCGCCGAGTTCAACGGCTCGGCGATCTCCGGGTTCTGCGGCAGCAGCTGCTTATAAGTGTTGATGCCTGCCTGCACGATGGTGGCTTCGTAGAGGCCGCCGGTGTCGGTCAGATCGACGTACTTGCGCGCCAGGGCGAGATGCTCGGGCGAGATTTCCGAGGCTCCCTGCCCCAGGGCGGGCAGCGCCGCGAAGCTCGACAGGATCAGAGACAGCAATGCGGCGACAAGCATCGGCGCGCGTTTGAAGGTGGACGTCATCAGCTTGGTGCCCATCTGGTTCTTGTTTCCCCTGCTGGAGCTGATCGCCGTTTCCGTGAAACGCCGACATCCCCAAGTCGTTGTTTGTCGCGCTTCCGGACCGGAAAAGTCTGCACTTTCCCCGGAAGCTCTCTTAGCCTCTATCCGAGCGGCAATCAGCCGTCCAGAACGTCGACACCCGCGGGACCAGCCACGTAGGCCCGCTTGCAGAGCCCGATGAACAGGCCATGCTCGACCACGCCCGGAATGTCGGCCAAGGCTTTCGCCAGTGCTTCTGGCTGAGGAATACGGCCAAAAAAAGCGTCGAGGATGGCGTGTCCACCGTCGGTGACGAAGGGCGTTCCATCGGGCTTCAGGCGGCGACGCAGGTCACCTTCGGCATTGAAATCGGCCATCACGGCGCCAAGGGCGGCCGCGGTGGCGCCGAGACCAAAGTGATTGACCTCGATCGGCAGGGGGTATCGGCCGAGCATTTCGACCCGCTTACTCTGGTCGGCAATGACGATCATCCGCTTGGAGGCCGCAGCGACGATCTTTTCGCGCAGTAGGGCGCCGCCGCCACCCTTGATCAGCGCCAGGCCGGGGCCGAGTTCATCGGCACCATCGACCGTGAGATCGAGTTCGGGCGTCTTTTCGAGGTTGGTGAGCGGGATGCCGAGGCCCTTTGCCTGAGCCGCAGTGACTTCAGAGGTGGGGATGCAGATCACATCCAGCCCGTTCTGCACGGCACGGCCGACGATATCGACGAAGTGTTTGGCCGTTGAACCGGTGCCCAGGCCCAATCGCATGCCGCTCGTGACTTCGGCCATTGCCGCCTCGGCGGCGCGGTACTTCTGGTCATCGCTCATCAAGCAGTCCTCCCCTTCCGGCCGGACCTAGGAGAGGCGCGAAGGCCTGTCAACCTAGCCTTTTCACGCAGAGGTGAATGGAAATGTCACATCGAGGCAACACATTGTGGCTGTGGTGTTCTGAGTTTGTCCGAATCGTGGCATGGCCCGTTCACTGCCTGTTAGGAACAGTTTATCAACCATCCGGAACTGGCTCAGAATCAGGGTCGATTACGTCAAGAGGCGCAGTTTGAAGAAAATCTCCAAGACCAAGATTGTGGTCGCCGCTCTTTTGTCGGCGATCCTGTCGCTGTCACTAGCCGCTCCGGCCACGGCAGCGAGGCGTGTCTACGATCCCGCCACCGACACCTGGTCGGAAGCTGGCGCGGTCAAGGCCGGCTCCAGGCGCGGCAGTGCGATCGCCAAGCAGATCGTCGACTACGACAGCAAGTTCAAGCCGGGCACGATCGTCGTCGAGACGTCCGAGCGCCGGCTCTACCTTGTGCTCCAGGACGGCAAGGCGATGAAGTATGGCATCGGCGTCGGCCGTGACGGCTTCCGCTGGTCGGGCCAGCACCGCATTACCCGCACCGCCGAGTGGCCGGGCTGGACGCCGCCGGCGCAGATGCGCAAGCGTGTTCCCGACCTGCCGGCCTATATGCCGGGTGGCCCGGACAATCCGCTCGGCGCTCGTGCGCTCTACATCGGCTCGACGCTCTACCGTATCCACGGCACGTCGGAGCCTTGGACCATCGGCCAGGCCGTATCTTCGGGCTGCATTCGGCTCACCAACGAAGATGTCACCGATCTCTACGAGCGTGTGAAGGTCGGCGCCTTGGTGGTCGTGCACCAGTAACGGCAGAGCACTGCGAATTCGGAAGGGCTGGCTCCACGGAGCCGGCCCTTTCTTGTTTTGCTGTCCGGGCAAACGTGCGGTAAAAAGGGGAATGTCCCTGACGCTTCTCGAACAGCCGAACCTCGCTCCGACCGGTGCGGAGCGCCCGCTCGTCGACCGCTATGGCCGGCGGATCACCTACCTCAGGGTATCGGTGACCGACCGCTGCGACTTCCGCTGCGTCTACTGCATGTCGGAGCACATGACGTTCCTGCCCAAAAAAGACGTGCTGAGCTTCGAGGAGATCGACACCATCGTGAACGCCTTCGTCGCCCGCGGGGTGAGGAAGGTGCGGCTGACTGGCGGCGAACCGCTGGTGCGACGCGACATCATGGAACTGGTGGAGAAGATCGGCACCCATATCGGGCACGGGCTCGAGGAACTGACGCTTACCACCAACGGCAGCCAGCTGCGCCGTCATGCCGAGGGCCTGGCGCGCGCCGGAGTGAAGCGGCTCAACGTGTCGCTCGACACGCTCGACGAGCAGCGCTTCGCCGAGATCACCCGTCGCGGTCGGATCGCCGATGTGCTCGATGGGATCGACGCGGCTGATGATGCCGGGCTCAAGATCAAGATCAACATGGTGGCGATGCGCGGCGTCAACGAAGACGAGATCGAGCCGATGCTGCACTGGGCGCATGGCCGCGGTTTCGGGCTGACGCTGATCGAAGGCATGCCGCTGGGTGAGGTCGGCATCGACCGGGTCGACACCTACCTGCCGCTCAAGGAAATGCGCGAGCGGCTGCAGGCCAAGTACACGCTGGAGCCCACCGGTCACCGCACCGGCGGGCCGGCGCGCTACGATTATGTGGCCGAGACCAACGGGCTGGTCGGCTTCATCACGCCGATGAGCCACAATTTCTGCGAGAGCTGCAACCGGGTCCGGCTGACCGCAACCGGTCAGCTCTATATGTGCCTGGGACAGGACGACATGGTCGACCTGCGCGCGGCGATCCGCGAGGGCGGCCCGGAAGCGTTGGACACGGCGCTGGATCGGGCGATGCTGCTGAAGCCCAAGGGGCACGATTTCGTGCTGGATCGCGACCACACTGCACCGGCCTTGAGCCGGCACATGAGTGTCACGGGGGGGTAGCGCCTCCCCCGCGGGGAAGTAGTGCCTTACTGATAGAGACGGCCCCCTCCCGGCCTCCCCCATGAAGGGGGAGGTGAAGAGTTGAGGCTCTGTCTTCAATCGTGCCCAGCACTGGATGCGGCACCTCCCCCTTCATGGGGGAGGATGGGAGGGGGCCGTCTGTTTCCGTCAGCCCCAACTACCGAACCGTATACCCGCCATCCACCACCAGCACTTCGCCGGTCACGTAACCGGACGCCGGCGAGCAGAGGTAGAGCGCCGCGGCGCCGATATCGATGGCCGAGCCCGGGCGCTTCATCGGCGTCATGTCACGCCACACCGGGCCCCAGACCGGGTCAGCGAGGCCGCCATTGGTCATGTCGGTGGTGATGTAGCCGGGGGCGATGGCGTTCACCCGGATACCGTCATCCGCATAGTCGGAGGCGAGACTCTTGGTCAGCATGTGCACCGCGGCCTTTGACGCATTGTAGGCGGCCTGCGGCTGCGGGATGTTGGAGATGAGGCCGGAGATCGAGCCGATGTTCAGCATCACGCCGCTCTTCTGGGCCCGCATCGGGCCGAGAGCCGCCTGGCAGGCGCGGAAGACACTGTCGACGTTGATGTCCATCAGCCGGCGATACTGCTCTTCGGGGAAGCTGTGGGTGTCGCCGTGCTGGGCGACGCCGGCGTTGTTGACGAGGATATCGAGCCTGCCGCCGCCAAGCTTTACGGCCTCGGCCACCAGTTGCGCCGGCACTGCCGGGTCCTGCACGTCGCCCTGCAGGTAGTCCACCTGGCGGCCCAGGTCCTTGAAGCGCTGCACCACATCGGGCTTGGGCACCCTGGACGAGAGAATGACGTGGGCGCCGGCATCGCTCAGCGCTTCGACGATGCCGAGGCCGATGCCGCGGGTGGCGCCGGTGACCAGCGCGACTTTGCCGTCCAGACGAAACAGATCGAAGATCATCGTACTTCCCTCCAAGGCGTGGTCAGGAAAAGTTGCAGACTTTTCCAGCTCGACCACGCGACAACCAAGACTTCAGTGCGTTGTGGCGTGCGGCGGCCGATCGAGGCCGAGGATGAAATCGGCACAGCGGTCGCCCAGCATCATGGCGGGCGCCGTCGTATTGCCGGCATTGATGTTGGGCACCGCCGACATATCGGAGACCCTGAGGTTGTCGACGCCGCGGACGCGCAGGCGCGCGTCGAGCACCGCCATCGGATCGCCGTCGGCGCCCATCTTCGCAGTGCTGGCCGGGTGGTAATTTGTCTTGACGAAGCGTCGGCAATGTTCGGCCATCACTTCGTCGCTGAGATCGGGACCGGGTGGCGCGATGACCTTCTCGATACGCTTGCCAAGTGCGCCTGACAGCAGCACGTCGCGGAAGAAGCGCTGGCCCTCGACCATCATCCGCATATCGTCGGGGTGTTGCAGCAGGTGCGGCGAAACCAGCGGCATATCGGCCGGGTTAGCGGAGCGGAGTTCGACATAGCCGCGCGACTTGGGTTTCACCAGCACCGTGGTGATGGTGACCCCATAGGTGTCGTCGAACACCTTGAGCAGGTCGCGGTCGAGATAGACGATGGGCACGCAGAAGGCCTGGATGGACGGCGGTGCGTCGCGGTCGACGGGGTTGATGAAGGCGCCTGCCTCGAAGCCGGCGGAGAGGATCGGGCCGTTGCCGAACAGCTTGAAGTTGAGGCCGTTCTTCAGCATGCGCCAGCCGACGCCCTGCCTGAAATAGCCGTAGGGGCCGTTGGCCACGGAGATCACGGGGACCTCCGGGTGGTCGATCAGGTTGCGCCCGACGCCGGGCAGATCGACCAGCGTCTTGATGCCGTGGCCGTCGAGCTGTTCGGCGGGACCGAGGCCCGAGAGCATCAACAGCTTGGGCGTCACCAAGGCGCCGGAACTGAGCACGATATCGCCGGACGAATGGACGGTATGCTCGGCCCCTCTGCCATCGCGATAGGTGACGCTGACGGCACGGCCGTTCTCGATGTTGATTTTCTGCACGGCGGCGCGGAGCCGCACGGTCAGGCGGGGATCGTCTTTCAGCGGCTCGATATAGGCGTAGGCGGCGCTGGAGCGCTTCCCCTTCCTGTTCATGAACTGGTAGAAGCCGACCCCGCGCTGAGTCACACCGTTGAAATCATTGGTGAAGGGTTCGCCCTTCTGCTGCACGCTCTGCACGAACCAGCGCGACACATCGTCGACATGGCCGGGATCGGAGACGAGCAGCGGACCATCGCTGCCGTGGAAATCATTGCTGAGCCGGTTGTTGCCTTCGATGCGGCGGAAGTGCTGCAGCACGGTGGCCCAATCCCAGGCCGCGCCGTCGTTGCTGCCGCGCAGGATCTGGTCCCACTCCTCATAATCCGATGGCCGGCCGCGCATATAGACCTGGGCGTTTACCGAGGTGCCGCCGCCGAGCACATTGCCCTGTGGGATATCGTGGACGCGACCATTCAGGTGCTGCTGCGGCACCGTGTGGTGATAGGTCATGTATTTCGAGCCGTTGATCAGCTTGAAGATGCCAGGCGGCATGTCGAGGAGCGGGTGGTGGTGCGAGTGGCCCGCCTCGAGCAGCAGCACGCGGCGCCCACCATCGGTCACCAGCCGGGCCGCCGCAACGCAGCCCGACGCTCCCCCTCCGATCACGATGTGATCGAATTCCTCCCGCATCTCTCGCCCCCTCCAGGACTGCGCCGACCGGCGCCAGACGGACGTTTTCGTCCTTGCTGGCAGAGCACAATAGACGGCGCGCGGGAAATGTCGAACGGTCAGGCGCCGAACTTTTCGCACCTGCTCCTGGCGCCCGTCACGCCGATACACGGAAACCGCCACGCCCGGCGGGCCTCTGGTCAATTGATCATTGACAGTCGGGCTCAAGTTACATTTTCTGTTGCGACGGACTGGACTGCCGATTGTGTCCAGTTACTGCAACTATACATCCAGAGCAGTTTTTGTTCTTTTTTGATCAACACACTGCATCGACTGAGCGATTTTTGCTCATCGGCAAAATGTGATTGTGGCCGGTACTGTCCCGATCCAATTTCGCCGCATAGGGTGCGTGATGAAGGCGATAGCGTGACTTCAGGCGTTGGGGGGCAACAAACCAGCGTTCTGATGTGGGGGAAATGACAATAATAAATACGCGACCAGGCATTACTGGGCATAGCGACTGCGAGGCGAAAGACCGGACGAATCTGTGGCGGGAGGGATCCCGCCCGTGAACCAGCATTCGCACATGCAGCCGGGGCTGATTGAAACTCCGACAGATACCCTGTCACACGCTCAGATCCGCGCCGCGCGCGCCTATCTGGGTTGGACGGCGCTCGAACTTGCCGAGGAGTCCGGGGTGTCGTTCTCCACGGTTCGCCGGGTCGAGATGCCCGGGCACCGAGCCGTGCGCGACGAGAATGTCGCGGCGATCCGCCAAGCATTCACCCGTCACGGCGTCCGCTTCGTCACCCACTCCGATGGCAGTCTGGGGATCGCCGGGCGCAGCTAAAGGTACTCGGCGAAAAACCGCAGCGCGGCTTCGCGCATGCGCGGCGTTTCCTGGTGCTTGACGCCCGGCTCAGACACCAGTTGCAGCCGGCCGGGGTGATCCGCATAGGCGGCGCTGGTTTCTTCCCATGCCAGCGCCACGGCGGCGGGCGGGGTCAGGGAGTCGGCCTCGCCGATGCAGATGAGCTGCGGGCGCGGCGCCACCAGTGCGCCGATGGCGCCGGCATCCGCCTCATTCAGCAGCCCCGGTACGATCAGGTAAACGCCGTGACCATCATGGTTGCCGAGCTCGATCATCTTGCGGAGGTCGGCAAAGCAACAGAGGTGGGTGACAGCCTTGATGCGCTCGTCCATCGCGGCGAGCCAGTAGCTCAACGTGCAGCCCATCGAGATGCCGAAGGCGCCAATGCGGGCAGGATCGACATCCGGGCGCGAGGCGAGGTAGGTCAGCGCCGCCGAGTGGTCGCAGAGCATCTGCCCGAACAGGCCCTTGCCGTACCAGAGCAGCGCCTTGGCCGCCGCGCTCTCGGTGATGGTGGAGCGCTTGCCGAACACCGGCATGTCGATCGAGAGAGTCACATAGCCGGCACGGGCGAAGACCGGACCGAGCGGATCGAGCAGGTATTCGCGGCCATCGAGCAGCTCATCGGCGCCGATATCATAGCGTCCGCCATGCGAGTGCCCGTAGAGGATCGCGGGCAGCCTGCCCTCGGCATGCAACGGCCGGGTAAGAATGCCACGTACCTCGGTGTCGCCGAGCAGCAAGGTCAGGTGTTCGACCTCGTAGCCGTTGCGCTCTTCGATGCGGGCAGCGCTGAGCGACACAGCCGGTTCCACCAGCCCGACGAGCTGGCGCAGCCTCTCACGGGTAATGGCCATGTTACTTGTCGTCGTCGGAGACGATGGCGAACTCAAGCGGCAATGCCGTGGTGTACTTGATCTGGCCCATGGCGAAGGACGAGCTGACGTCGGTCAGATTGATCTTCGAAATCAGCTTCTTGTAGAACGAGTCATAGGCGGCGATATCGGGAACGACGACACGCAGCAGGTAGTCCACCTCGCCGCTCATCCGGTAGAACTCGACCACCTCGGTGAAATCCTCCACCACAGCGGCGAACTTCCGCATCCACGCATCATTGTGCTCGTTGGTGCGGATCGACACGAACACCGTGACGCCGGCATTGATCTTGGTGGGGTCCAGCACCGCGACACGGCCCTTGATGATCCCGTCCTCTTCCATCTTCTGGATGCGGCGCCAGCACGGCGTCGTCGACAGCCCCACCTTGCGGCCGATTTCGGCAACCGGAGTCGTCGCGTCCTTCTGCAGGAGCGCCAGAATCTTGCGGTCGATCTTGTCCAAAGCTATGGCAGCCCCCTAGAAATCAGATTGCGTGACTGGAAGAAAATCAGCGCCACGACGCAACGATGATCGGATAAGGTGGCCATACAACGCAAATATCTTGCGCCTGTCAACTGGGTAGAAGCCCCCAAAGCCAAGCCAAAAAGCGCTCGAGGCGGCTGGGATTCCCGGCCTCGCCGGCACCACCCTCGGCCTCGCGCCGGCGCCATTCTGCCGGGGTGTCGAATTGCCCCTGCCACAGCCCGCGCCTGGCTCGCCTCGCCTGGCCCTCGGCCCCTGCGTAGCGGTCCGTCGCAGTTGCGAGTCCGTCGGCGACCATGGTCTCGGCGATATCGAGTTTACCGGCGTGGCAGACGGCCAGCAGCCGGCGGTAGCGATCGTGGCCCTCCGGTCGGCAGGACAGCGTGCGGTTACGGGTCAATTCCCGCATGCGGGCGGCCGCGGCCTTGCCGCAAGCCCACGAGCCGCCATCGGCCGTCCGGCAGGTCTGGTTCCATTCCGGCGCATCGATCCCCGGCAGCCGAATGCGCTGCCCGCTGATGTCGATGGTGTCGCCGTCGCTCACCCGCTCGACCTGACCGGTCAGCAGCGGGCCATCGAGCGTGAATGGAGCATCAGCGAGCAGCAGATAGGCGACGATCCCCAGCCCGGCGAGAATGACCAGCCAGCTGCGCCAACGAAACCTGCGACGGCGAGGCAGCGGGTTGCGGCGGCCATTCGCCCAGGCGGGCATGGCCCGGTGGAGGGTCGGCTGCAACTGCTTCTCGCCACGGGCTTTTCCCATCCCGAGCCCCCGCCCTTCACCCTAACTTAACCATGCGAGGCTAAGGGTTTTTGCACAAGCGTAACGAACGCGTTTCCTGTTCGTAGTGTTTAGTCGAGTACTGCGTAAATGTCGTTGAAGCCCGCGATGCACGATCAGGACGTGCGCGCCCAGATGGGCCGCGAGCTTCGTCGCAACTCGCAGCGGGCGGTGTTCGACGCGCGACAGCGCCTCACCTCCAGTTCCGGCACTCGCGCTTCCTTCGATTTCGAACTGCTCGACGAATATGCCAGCTCGCGGCTGGGCGGGCTCCTCGCAGTGCCGGCGCTGGTTCTCATTCTCGCGCTGTTCTCGAGCCTGTGGGTTCCGCCACTGGCGGCGGCCGGATGGGCAGCGCTGGTGATCGTCGCCAATCTCGCAGTGATCTGGCTGTGCCGGCGCCTGAAGACCGAGGACCCCGCCAAGTTCAATGCCGGCCGCTGGACCACGACGTTCATCGCGGCAGAGCTGGTCAACGGCATCGCGTGGGCGCTGCTGGCGCTGTTCACCCTGGTGGCTGAAGATCGGATGGCGCTGCTGGTGGCGATGTTTGCAATCGCGCTGGTGGGCATCGCCGCCAATGCGGTGGCGACACGCACCCTGCCCGGTGCGACGCTGATGAGCACCCTTCCCGCAGCGGCCACGGTGACCATCACCTTGCTGCTGGCGGGAGGAACGCTCAACTGGGCGCTGGCTGCGGTGGTGGTGGGCGGCGAGATGTTCTTTGTCTACCTCGCCAAGCAGCTCTACGCCTCGGAGCTCGAGACCATCGAACACCAGTCGGAGAAGGACGCGCTGATCAACGAACTCGAGGAAGCGCGCGAGATGAGCGACGAAGCCCGGCGGCATGCCGAGCAGGCGAACATCGCCAAGTCGCAGTTCCTCGCCACGATGAGCCACGAGCTGCGCACGCCGCTCAACGCCATCATCGGCTTTTCGGAAGTGCTGCAGTCCGAGCTGCTCGGGGCGCACAACGTGCCGCAGTACAAGGAATATGCCGGAGACATCCACTCCTCGGGCCAGCACCTGCTCAACCTGATCAACGAGTTGCTGGATCTGAGCCGCATCGAGGCGGGCAAGTACGACCTCAACGAGGAAGCGGTGTCGCTGATCGACATCGCCGAAGATTGCCGGCGTATGGTCGAGATCCGCGCCAAGGGCAAGGGCATCGAACTCAGTGTCAGCTATGCACACAACCTGCCCAAGCTCTGGGGCGATGAGCGGGCGATCCGCCAGGTGGTATTGAACCTGCTCTCCAATGCCATCAAGTTCACCCCGCAATCGGGCAAGGTGCACCTGATGGTGACGCGTTCGGGCGATGGCGGCCAATTGATCAGCGTGCGCGACAACGGCCCGGGCATCCCGGAGAGCGAGATCGAGACGGTGCTGAGCTCGTTCGGCCAGGGTTCGCTGGCGCAGAAGACGGCGGAACAGGGGGCGGGCCTCGGCCTGCCCATCGTGCAGAAGATCATGGAATTGCACCAGGGCCGGTTCGACCTGTTCTCAAAACTCCGCTTCGGCACCGAAGTGATCGCGACATTCCCGCGGGCCCGTGTCATGGACGCGCTGGCGCCGGTGGTGGAAAAGAAGCCGCGGTTGCGGATCTACTCCGAAGCGAGCTGAGGGTGGCTGCAGGCACCGGCCCCATCTCGCTCCTTGCGGGGGAGATGGGGCATCGAGCATGCAGCTGCGTCAGGCCACGGTCTCTCCGATCGCCATCTCGACGAAGGCCAGCGTATCTCTGCGCCTGGCGAACGGATTGCCGTAGTTCGACGGCTGGCCGCGGCGATAAGCCAATGCTTCCTCGATGATCGGGCGCCAGCGCGGATCGAACGCTGTCAGCGCCCATTCGCCGGCGGCGGACTTCGAAGCGATCTCGCCGGTGACCCCAGTGTAGGCCAGCCGGCTGATGCCGAGCACGCCCCACATCGGGGCGGCGCGGCCGAACATGGCGGGCGAGATGCCGGAGGCCCGCGCCAGCCAGCGGCGCCAGTAGGTGGCCGCATTGTCGCGGACCCAGCTCACCAGGTGCGCGCGATCCTGCCACAGGGGTGAGCGATCAAGTTCGCCGATCAGCGTCACCGCCCCAGGCAGCGCGTGCCAGGTGACCGGGTTGCGGTTGCCCCGGGCCGCGATGACGAAATCGCCCTGCTGCGAGGTCGGGCCATCGCCGATGGGGTCGGGGCCGGCGCCGAGCTCGGCTTCGGTGAGCCAGATGCCGTCGAGGTTGGGCAGGGTCGGATCGGTGCGGTAGCTGCGGTGAACCAGCACCAGCGCCTCGGCATCCTCGTCGGTCAGCGGGCGCGACAGCACGGCAACGAAATCAAGATCGCTCATGGCCGGACGGAAGTCGCCGTCGGCGATGGAGCCGATGAGATGAAGGCCGGTGATCAGGTCGGCGGTGTTGCGCTGCAGCAGGCTGACGAAATGGCCAGTAGCGAGGTCAATGGTTGCCTCCGCACCGGCCACGATCATCGCCTAGCTCTCCTTGTCGCTGACCCCGGCGCTGCCGAAAGTGGCCATGTTGTTGTGGAGGTGGAGCGCGGTCTTGGCAAGCACGGCGGCCAGCGCTGCGCCGCTCCCCTCCCCCAGCCGCATGCCGAGGTTGAGCAACGGGCGCTTGCCCATCGCCTCGAGTGCACGGGCGTGGGCGTGCTCGCCCGACAGGTGCCCGAAGATACAGTGCTCGATCGCCTCCGGGTTCACCGCCTGCGCGATGGCGGCTGCGGCGGTGGCGACGAAGCCATCGACGATCACCGGGATTTTCTGCTGACGGGTGGAGATGATGGCGCCGAGCATGGCAGCAATCTCGCGGCCGCCGAGCCGGGCGAGGATGGCGAGCGGATCGGTCAGCGCGTCACGGTGCAGCGCCAGGGCGCGATCGACGGCATCGGCCTTGCGGGCGAGGCCGGCATCGTCGACGCCGGTCCCGCGGCCGACCCAATCGGCACCGGTGCCGCCGAACAGTGCGGCGTAGATGGCGGCGGCAACGGTGGTGTTGCCAATGCCCATCTCGCCGATGGCAAGCAGATCGGGCTTACCGGCTACCGCTTCCATGCCATAGGCGACGGTGGCGGCGCACATGCGATCGTCCATTGCGGCGGTACGGGTGATGTCGCCGGTGGGCAGCTCCAGCGCCAGCTCGAAGACGCGCAGGTTCAGCTCATGCAGGGCGCATATCTGGCTGATGGCGGCGCCCCCGGCAGTGAAATTGGCGACCATCTGCGCCGTCACTTCGCGCGGAAAGGCGGAGACGCCCTGATCGGTGACGCCGTGATTGGCGGCGAAGATCGCGACCATCGGGTTGTCCAGGGTAGGCTTCGACTTACCCTGCCAGCGGCCGAGGAACTCGACCAGTTGCTCGAGTTCGCCGAGCGAGCCGGGCGGCTTGGTAAGCTGGCGATCACGCTGGCGGATGGCGGCGACCGCGCTTTCATCACCCGAGGGTGCGATGTGCAGGAGGTCAATGATATCGGCGAAGGGGGACGGCAATTTCGGCTCCGGCTCGGGGACGCCACTCATGGGCGAGTCCGGCCCCAAGAGTCCAGCGCGATCGGGATCAGCAAGACTGACCCGGGGATCAGCAAGACTGACCCGGAGCTCAGCCGATGCCCAGCCGAGCCTTGAGATCGGCCTCGCCCCAGCCCATCAGGACGTTGTGGTTCCAGGCAAAGACCGGACGCAGCACCGGCGCCAGGATTCGCATCCAGGGCTTGCCCAGGTCGACGCGCCAATCGTAGCGCACTGCCGTTCCTGCTCCGTCGGCAACCAGGGTCCAGAGCCCCACGCCGCTGAGCTCGCCCGTGGCGCGCCCCTCGATCAGGTGCATCGGCTCGATACGGGTCGAAAGGACATCGAAGGTGATGCTGTAGGGCAGCGCCGTCGCCCAGGTCAGACGGCGGAGCGCCCCGACACCACCGGCATCGCCGTCGCGGAGCCGCTCCACCTTGCGGACGGCGCGCCACCACGAGGGCCAGGCATCGACATCAAAGATCTCCGGCCAGACCTGGTCCAGCGGCGCAGCAATCCGCCACTGCGACACCAGTTCGAACTCAGTGACACTCACCTTGCATTGCCCCCTCGGCTGAAGGACAAGCGAGCATCGACCCATGGCAAGGGAACTGCAAGTGAGCGACGACGCGCCTCGGACGCCCCCGCGGCAGGACAACCATCGCCCGGGCGCAGAGCCTCAGCCGCCGCAGCCCGAAGCCTATGGCTGGCGCCTGGCGGATGACCTGATCATGGGGCTCAGGTTCTTCTCGCGGCTGCCGACCGGCGACAGTCCGTTCGAGAAACCGAACCTCAACCGCATCGCGGTGGGGCTCAGCTTCACCAGCGTCGCCATCGGGTTCCTGCCGGCCTTGCTGATGATGATTGCCGCCTGGCTCGGGGTGCCGAGCTATTTCGCAGCGACGCTGGGGGTCGCCGCGGTGCTGGTGGCCACCGGGGCGATGGCGGACGATGCGTTGGCCGACAGCGCCGACGGGCTGATCGGCGGAGCGACGATCGAGCGGCGGCTCGAGATCATGAAGGACAGCCGGCACGGCACTTATGGAGTGGCAGCGATCGGGCTTTACCTGCTGCTGCGGGTGACGGCGATCGGCGCGGTAGCGGCGTACAATCCGCTGGCCGCCGGTGCGATCTGGCTGGCTTCGAGTGTGATCGGGCGCTCGGCGTCGTTGTGGGTAAGCGTCGCGCTGCCCAATGCCCGCGAGGGTGGGGCGTCGGCCTCAGTCGGACGGGTGTCGCGGAAAGCGTTCTTCGGGGGCATGGGATTTGCGGTGCTGCTGGCATTCGTCCTCGCCGCACCGTTCACCAGCGTCGTCGCGGTGATCCTGTCGCTCGCCGCGGCGGCAGGCGTCGCGGCGGCGTGGGTGTGGGTCTGCCGCAAACTGATCGGCGGACAGACCGGCGACCTGATCGGGGCGCTGCAGGCGCTGATCGAGGTCGCCGTGCTGACCGTGCTGCTGGTGTTCGTCTAAGCGGCCTGCGCAGCCGGGCTGGCCGAATGCATCTTCAGCGCAGCGCGAACCTGCGGGCGAGCCTTCATCCGCTCGAACCAGGCGCGGATGTTGGGGAAGTCGGTCAGCGGCGTCTTCGCCGCCGCGGCCCAGTTGACCATCACGAACAGGTAGGCGTCGGCGATGGAGAAACTCTCACCCAAGAGCCAGGTCTTGCCGCTGAGCTGCTGCTCGACAATGGCGTAGCGAGCGGCGACGCGCTTGCGGGCATAGTCCTGCGCCACCTCCCCGACCTCGGGGTGGAACAACCACGGCGAGTAGGTCTTGTGCAGTTCGGTGCCGAGAAAGGTCAGCCACTGGTTGAGTTCCCGCCGCTCGGTCGTGCCCTGGGCGGGCGCCAGCCCGGCCGCCGGATTCAGGTCGGCGAGATATTGCAGGATGATCCCGGCCTCGCTGACCTCGGTGCCGTCGTCGAGCCCGAGCAGCGGCACATAGTTGCGGGCGTTGATCTCGGTATAGAGCAGGCCATCGGCCAGGGTGTGCGGTTCGCCGAGGATATCGACATAGACGAGGTCCAGCGCGATCCCGGCTTCGGCGGCGGCAATTGCCGGGGCGAGCGAGCATCCATAGGGGTGGTAGTAGAGCTGCATTTCAGTCTCTCCGGTTGGTGATGCCGAAGAGCTAGTTGCCGCACCAACGAAAGGCGAATGGTGATTTCGCCATCAGCATTTGCATGATTGCAAACGCTGGAAGTGCTATGTCTACGGCATGGAAAACTGGAACGACCTGAAGCTGGTGCTCGCCATCGCGCGGGCCGGCACCCTCGGCGGCGGCGCCACGGCGCTCGGCGTCAACCATTCCACCGCCTTCCGGCGTCTCAATACGCTGGAGGAAAAGCTCGGGGTGCGGCTGTTCGAGCGACTGCCGGGCGGCGTCTACCAGACAACGACCGAGGGCGAGCGGGTCGCCACCACCGCCGAGCGGGTGGAGACCGAGGCGGATGCCCTGAGCCGCGAGGTCGGGGGCCGGGACCAGCGGCTGGTTGGGGCGCTGCGCGTCACCTCGTCCGAAACGCTGGCCTATAGCGTGCTGACCGAGCAGCTGGCGCGGTTCAGGGAGGCGCATCCGGGGATCGTGGTCGAACTCGTCGTCGACAACCGGGTGCTGAGCCTCAGCCGGCGCGAGGCGGACATTGCCCTCAGGGTGACGCGACCCAAGGAGCCGGACCTGTTCGGACGCAAGCTCGCCGACATTGCCTGGGCCATTTATGGCGCGCCATCGCTCGGACCGCTGGACGACATTGCCGGGCGTGACTTCATCGGCTGGGGCGCCGAGGTGACCGGAATCGCCGCCGCCGACTGGCTGGGCGAAAACATCGAGCCGCGTCATATCGTCTATCGCGCCAACAGCCTGATCAACCAGTTCACCGCCGCCAAGGCCGGAATCGGCTATGCGATGCTGCCCTGCTACCTCGGCGACATCGAGCCGGACCTCATGCGCGCCGCCGCCGGGCCGGTCATCGAGTTGACACGCGAGCTGTGGATCGTCACCCATGCTGACCTCAGGAAGACGGCGCGAGTCAGGGCCTTCTTCGATATCGTCGGCGACGGGCTGGTCGCGCAGAGTTCACTGTTCTCCGGCCGGCGCGGTGCTTGAATTGCGTCTGGGGCTCCCCATTATCGTGGAGAGCGCCGTGGCTTAGTAGTCGCGCTTTCGAGGTGGAAAAGTCTCACAACTTTTCCTGAAAGCGCTCTTGGGGATCTGCATGCTGTTCATCGGTTTCGCCCTCGTCATCGCCATCGGACTGGCCCTGCTGGTCAGCGCCGACGCCGGGTCGATGGTTGGCCTCACGCAGAACCAGCTCGGGCAGTTGCTGCCGCTGGTGGTGATCCTGATCTTTATCGCCGGCGGGCTGTTCTCGCGGCGCTACAAGTTTTCCGAGCTGTTCGGCAACCTGGTGCTGTGGGCCGGTATCTTCGGCGTGGTGCTGGTCGGCTACACCTATCGCGACGACCTGACCCTGGTGGCGTCACGCGTGTTCGGCGAGCTGATGCCGGGGATCGCGGTGGTCGACGGCGAACGTGGCAGCGCCACCTTCCGCGGCGGTCGCGACGGGCACTTCCAGATCAACGCCACCATCAACGGCTCGGACATCCGGACCATCTTCGACACCGGCGCCAGCGCCGTGGTGCTGACGCATGATGACGCGCAGAAGGCCGGCTACGCCACGGAGACACTGCGCTACGATATCTCGGTCTCCACCGCCAACGGCACAGGCAAGGCGGCGGCGGTGACGCTCGACCAGGTCGAGGTGGGTGGGATCGTGCGCAACAATGTGCGCGCCTTCATCGCCGAACAGGGAGCATTGGAGCAGAGCCTGCTCGGCATGACCTTCCTCGGCACGCTCAGCCGCTATGCGGTGAGCGGCAACGCGCTGGAACTGGTCGACTGAGCAGCGCTGGGGCATAGTCTCCCGAGATCACGGAGACCTCGATGCCACAACGTAGCTATGACGAAGCCCTGCTGCGCCAATCCTTTGCCGTCGCCAAACGCTCGCGCGATGGCGGCGACCATCCGTTCGGCTCCCTCCTGGCGGACAAAGCCGGCAAGGTGCTGCGTGAACAGGGGAACGGCTACAGTTCGGAAGGTGGCGACCGCACCGCGCATGCCGAAAAGCTGCTGGCTTCGTGGGCGGCCAAGAACCTCAGCCTCGAAGAGCTGAAGGACTGCACGCTCTACACCTCGGCCGAGCCCTGCGCCATGTGCTCGGGCGCCATCTATTGGGCCGGCATTGGCCGGGTGGTGTTCGGCCAGACCGAGCGCGACCTGAAGGCGCAGACTGGTGCGCACGAGGAAAACCCGACGCTGGATCTGCCGTGCCATATCGTGTTCGAGGCCGGGCAGCGGCCGACCGAGATCGTCGGACCGTTGCTGGCGGAGGAAGCGGCGCAGCTGCAGGCGGATTTCTGGAAGGAGAAGGGGTGAGGTTCGAGCTCCCCAGCGTCCGGCCAGCGCTCTCGGCACTGCTGGTCCCTGCCGCGATCTGTGCTGCCGTTTCGCTGATTGCAGCCGCAGCGATCACCTCGTTGCTCGTTTCCAACGAGATCGGTGACGACTACCTGAAATTCGACGTTCGAGACGGCATCGAAGTCTCGAGCCTCGATTGGTCTTCGATCGTCCTTGGCGCAATCGGCTTGGCGGTGCCTATCCTGGCCGTCCTGCTCGGCCTGGTCGCACTCGCTTACGCTTCGAGGCGAAACCGCTAGCGGCGGCGAGCTAAACCGCCAGCTGCAGTTCCGGCTCGAGCGCCTCGAACGCCCGCATGATCACTTCCGGACCAGCGCCGCGCTTCGCCGCGTCGACGCTGAGGATCTGGCGGAAGGTGCGGGCGCCGGCGCGGGCGTTGGCGAGGCCCAGCATGTGGCGGGTGATGTTGTTGAGCCGCGCGCCCTTGCCGATCTCGCGCTCGGCGTAGTCGGCCATCGCGACCATCACATCGCGCAGCTCGATCGATTTCTTGGGCGCGCCGAAGAAGCGCTCATCGACCAGGCTCAGCAGCATCGGCTCATGGTAGGCGACGCGGCCGAGCATGACGCCCGACATGTGCGCCATATGCGCTTCGGCGTCCTTGATGGTCTTGATGCCGCCATTGATCATGACCGGCAGCGGCCTGAGGCGCGCGGCGAGGCGATGAACGCGCGGGTAGTCGAGCGGCGGGATCTCGCGGTTTTCCTTGGGGCTGAGGCCCTTGAGCCAGGCCTTGCGGGCGTGCACGTAGAGCGCGTCGACCCCGGCCGCCACCATGGCGTCAGCAAAGCGATCGAGGCTTTCCTCGGTGTCCTGGTCGTCGATGCCGATACGGCATTTGACCGTTACCGGCAGGTCGGTGGCATCGCGCATGGCGCGGACGCACTCGGCGACGAGCTCCGGCTCGGCCATCAGGCAGGCGCCGAAACGGCCCGACTGCACCCGATCGGACGGGCAGCCGACATTGAGGTTGATCTCGCGATAGCCGAACTCGGTGGCGATGCGGGTGGCCTCGGCCAGCTCCTTCGGATCGGAACCGCCGAGCTGCAGCGCCACCGGCTGCTCGACCTGGTCGAAGCCCAGCAGCCGCTCGCGCGGGCCGTGCACCACCGCGGCGCTGGTCACCATCTCGGTGAACAGCAGCGCCTCGGAGGTGAGCAGCCGATGCAGGACCCGACAGTGACGGTCAGTCCAATCCATCATCGGGGCCACCGAGAAGCGGCGGGCGGTTGCGAGGTCGTGTGCCATGGCCGGGAGATAGGGCATGCGGCGCAAAAATGCCAGCCATGCAGATTTAGCTTGGTTTCTAATAGTTCCGTTCGTTGACTTCGTATGTGCGCTTATTATATGTGCGCTTATGAAATCCAACCAGACGTACAAGCACCAGGCCCCGATGGGCTACCTGATCCACGAAGTAGCCCGGCTGATGAAGCGGCGCTTCGAGGAAGAGGCGCGGGTTCACGGCATCACCCTACCGCAATGGCGGGTGCTGGCGCAGGTGGCGATCAACGAGGGCATCACCCAGGTGGCGCTCGCGGCGGCGACCGACACCGACCCGATGACGGTGTCGGGCGTGCTCGACCGGCTGGAGAAACGCGGCCTGCTCGACCGCTACCCCGACCCCACCGACAGCCGCGCCAAGCTCGCCCGGCTGACCGCCGAGGGCGAAGAGATTTTCACCACCGCCCGGAAAGTCGGGCTGGCGATGTATGAGGCCGCGCTCGAGGGGGTCAGCCCCGAGGAACGGCAGACTGTGATCACTGCGCTCTCGAAGATGCGCGAAAACCTTTCCGGCCAGACGGCCGATCTCGAGGAAGTCTGATTATGAACGCCCGTGTCACGCCCCCTGCCCCCGGCGAAGCCAAGCCCGTCGCCACGTCGGCCGTTGAAGCCAGCAAGCCCGAGGCTGCAGCTGCCGCGGCGCCTGAGGCTCCGGCCAAGAAGAAGCGCTCGGGTCGACAGCTGGCGCTGATGCTGGCCGTGCCGGTGGTGCTGGCGGTGGGTGGCGGCTATTTCTGGCTGACCGGCGGGCGATATGTCGAAACCGACAATGCCTATGTGCAGCAGCCCAAGGTGTCGATCTCGTCGGACGTGGCGGGCCGCATCGTCTCGGTGGCAGTCAAGGACAACCAGTCGGTGAAGGCCGGCGACGCGCTGTTCGCCATCGACCCCGAGCCCTATCGCATCGCGCTCAGCCAGGCCGACGCGGCGCTCGCCACGGCGCGGGTGAATGTCGAGCAGTTGCGCGTCGGCTACTCGATCGCCAGCGCCAAACTCGATGCCGCCAACGCCACGCTCGCCATCCGGCAGAAGGAGTGGGACCGCGCTTCCAACCTGCAGAAGCAAGGAATTTCGGCCGAGTCGGCGCTCGATGACTCGCGGCTGGCGCTGCAGCAGGCCCAAAGCAACGTGGCGCTCGAGCAGCAGGACGTGGCCAACGCCACGGCAGCGCTCGGCGGCGACCCCAGCATCAAGACCGACGACCACCCGGCAGTGCGTGCGGCCCTCGCGGCGCGCGACAACGCCCAGCGCAACCTCGACAAGAGCACGGTGCTCGCGCCGGCGAATGGCATCGTTAGCCAGGTCGCGAGCCTCAATGTCGGCCAGTTCATCAATACCGGCTCGACCATCGCGACGCTGGTCGAAACCGGCGACACCTGGGTCGAGGCCAACTTCAAGGAAACGCAGCTGACCACGCTGGCCGTCGGCATGCCGGCCGAGGTGAAGGTCGACGCCTATCCGGGCCTCGCGATCGAATGCCAGGTCGCCTCGATCGGCGCCGCAACCGGTGCCGAGTTCGCGCTGATCCCGGCGCAGAACGCCACCGGCAACTGGGTGAAGGTCACGCAGCGCGTGCCGGTCAACATCGCCTGCGATACGGGCACGGACCTGCTCCGGGCCGGCATGAGCGCCACCGTCAACGTCGACACCAAGCCCGCCGGGGCAGAGGCTGCCGAAAGCCAGAAGGCGCTCTAAAATGGCTGCCGCCGCTGCCTCCGTGTCGGCCCCCACAGTCGTCGTCAAGAACAAGGGCCTGCTCACCGCCGCCATCATGGTGGCGGTGATCATGCAGGTGCTCGACACCACGATCGCAAACGTCGCCCTGCCCCATATGCGCGCCAGCCTCGGCGCGTCGCAGGACGAGATCAACTGGGTACTGACCTCCTATATCGTCGCCGCGGCCATCGCGACGCCGCTGACCGGCTGGTTCTCCGACCGTTTCGGCCGGCGCAACCTGCTGCTCGCGGCCGTCGTTGGCTTCACCGCGGCGTCGCTGCTCTGCGGCATCGCCACCAACCTCGCGCAGATGGTGGCGTTCCGCGTCATCCAGGGCGTCTGCGGCGCCATGCTGGTGCCGCTGGCCCAGGCGACGATGATGGACATCAACCCGCGCGAACAGCTCGGGCAGGCGATGGCGATCTTCGGCGCCGGCATCATGTTCGGGCCGATCATCGGGCCGACGCTGGGTGGCTGGCTGACCGAGACGTTCAACTGGCGCGCCGTGTTCCTCGTCAACCTGCCGGTCGGGATCGTCGCCTTCTTCATGCTGGCGGCGCTGATGCCGAACACCGTGATCAAGATCCGCAAGTTCGATTTCTTCGGCTTCGGCATGCTGGCGCTGGCGGTGGCATCGCTGCAGATGCTGCTCGATCGCGGCCAGGGCGTCGGCTGGTTCGACTCGGCCGAGATCTGGCTCTATTTGCTGCTCGCCATTTCGGGCCTGTGGGTGTTCATCGTCCATTGCCTGACGGCCGAGAACCCGTTCATGGACATGGCCATGTTCAAGGACAGGAACCTGGTCACCGGGCTGGTGCTGATCTTCATCACCGGCATCACGCTGTTCTCGGGCCTCGCGCTGCTGCCGCCGATGCTGCAGAACCTGATGGGCTTTCCGGTGATCGAGACAGGCCTCTTAATGGGACCGCGCGGTATCGGCACGATGGTGTCGATGATCGTCGTCGGCCGGCTGGTGTCGAAGTATGACCCGCGCCTGCTGGTGGTCGGCGGTACCCTGGTGATGGGCTACTCGCTCTATATGATGACCGAGTTCGACATCGTCATGGGCTCGGGGCCGATCCTCATCTCGGGGTTCCTGCAGGGCATCGGCATGGGTTTTGTGTTCGTGCCGCTCAACTCGCTGGCCTTCGCCACCATCAATGCGAAGTACCGGGTCGATGCGACGGCGATGTTCAGCCTGATCCGTAATGTCGGCCAGGGTGTCGGCATCTCGGTGGTGACGACGATCCTCGCGCAGATGCAGGTGGTGAACTATGGCGAACTGGCGGAACGGATCACCCTCGATTCGGGCCCGCTGCGCGACTTCGCGGCGGCCTATGGCGGCTTTGCCAACGTGGTCGGGACGATCCACGGGATGATCACCCAGCAGGCAGCGATGCTCGCCTTCCTCGACGACTTCCACCTGATGATGATCCTGACCTTCGTGTCGCTGCCGATCGTCTTCCTGCTCCGCCGGCCGAAAGCGGCAAAGCCGATGACGGCGGAAGAGCGCGCCCACGCGATGGGCGAATAACGACCAAGCCCGGCCGCACGCGGCCGGGTGGACCACCACAACTACAGGGTATTACGACATGGCCAACCAGTTTGAGATTGTTCACGACCTCCTCGATCTCGCCGGCGCCCGCTGGACCGTCGACGTGCTGTCGGTGATGCGTGACGGCAAGCTGCGGTTCAACGAGATCTCGCGCGCCGTCGACGGCATCTCGCAGAAGCAGCTGACGCAGACACTGCGGAACCTGCAACGCCACGGCTTCGCGGCGCGCGCCGCCTTCGCCACCATCCCGCCGCGGGTCGAATACGAGCTGACCGAGCTCGGTCGCGACTTCGCCGCCAGCGTCCGCCCGCTCGGCTCATTCGCGGTGCGCAACCAACAGAGCATCGAGGCGGCGCGCCGCGATTTCGACGGCTCAGCCGCTTAGCTCAGTCCCCCCGCCGGTTCGTGGCGGGGCATGGCGCGAAGAGCGCCGGCCGGAGGGAGCCTTACCCCATGCATGATCGTGCAAGGCTCCCTCCGTTCTCTCTTATCCCGCTTGTGTGCCCGCAACGCATGTGAGGCCTGCGCCCGGCGCGGCCGCCGTTCATTGAGCATTACGGATCAAAGACCTACATGCAGTGCGGGCACTGCAAGTGGGGTTTGAAATGACCAACTCGGCTCAACGGCATCGGGTCGTCGTGATCGGCGGCGGGTTTGGCGGTCTGGCTGCCATCCAGAGGCTCAAGGGCGCCGATGTCGACATCACCGTCATCGACCGGCGCAACCATCACCTGTTCCAGCCGCTGCTCTACCAGGTGGCGACCACCGCCCTCAGCCCATCGGAGATCGCCTGGCCGATCCGCATGCTGGTGAAGCACCGGCCGGAGGTGACAACGCTGCTCGGCAATGTCACCGGCATCGACAAGGCGACCCAACTGGTCGAGCTTGAGGATGGCGGGCGGGTGCCATATGACAGCCTGATCATCGCCACCGGGGCGCGGCATGCCTATTTCGGCCATGACGACTGGGAGCCTTTCGCCCCTGGCCTCAAGACACTCGAAGACGCGACCGCGATGCGGCGCCGGCTGCTGCTGGCCTTCGAGGCGGCGGAGCGCGAGACCGATCCGGACAAGCGCAAGTCGCTGCTGACCTTCGCCATCATCGGCGCCGGCCCGACCGGCGTGGAACTGGCCGGAGCGGTGATCGAGCTGGCGCGCACCTCGCTGAGGCACGAGTTCCGCTCGATCAAGCCGGAGGAGGCGCGCGTCGTCCTGATCGAAGCCGGGCCGCGGGTCTTGGCCAACTTCCGCGAAAACCTCTCGGGCTATGCCAAGTCGGCGCTCGAAAAGCTCGGCGTCGAGGTGATGCTGGGCCAGCCGGTGACCGAGGTGACGACCGACACCGTGCGCTTCGACGGCCAGGAGCTCCGCGCCAACACCATCATCTGGGCGGCGGGCGTGCTGGCCTCGCCGGCGGCCAGGTGGCTGGGGGTCGAGGCGGATCGCGCCGGACGGATCAAGGTCGAACCCGACCTGACCGTTCCCGGCAGCCCGAATATCTTCGCCATCGGTGACACGGTCACGGTATTGGCGCCGAACGGCAAGCCGGTGCCGGGGATTGGCGACGCGGCCAAGCAGGGCGGCAAGTATGCGGCCTCGGTGATCCGCGCCCGGCTCGCCGGGCAGACGGTCGGTCCGTTCCGCTACAAGCACCTGGGCGACATCGCCACGGTGGGCAAGAGCGCCGCGCTGATCGACTTCGGCTGGCTCCAGCTCACCGGCTGGATCGGCTGGTGGACCTGGGGCCTTGCCCATATCTACTTCCTGATCGGGCTCAAGAACCGCATCTCGGTGGCGATCAGCTGGCTGTGGATCTACCTCACCGGCCATCGCAGCGCCCGGCTGATCACCTGGGGCGAGGCCGGCAGCGGCAAGAAGTGAGGTTTTGCCTAACGACCTGAAGAGCTAGAGTTGCCGGATGGACGAGCTGGCCGGCATCGACAGGTTCGATCACGCATCGGAACATGGCCGCTGGACGCTGTGGCGGAAGCAGGCCGCCGCGCTGTTGCAACCACACGTCATCGAACTCGAGGGCTATGTCGAGACCGGCGGCGCGCCGCTGGTGCGGCATGAGCTGCCATTCTCGGGCATCCCGCTAATCCTGGTGTTCGAGCATCACTTCAGCGTCTTCGCTGATGATGGCGCGGAAAGCGTGCGGCTGGGACAGGGGTTTATCGCCGGCCTCACCGACCAGCCGACGCTGGTCGGCTCGCCGGGCCACGCCTTCTGCATGCAGGTCAACTTCACCCCGCTCGGCGCCCGCCGCATCCTCGACCTCGACCTCCACGAGATCGCGGGATTGGTCGTGCCGGCGGATGCTGTGCTCGGCGCGGCGTTCCGTGGGCTCGAGGATCGACTGGCGCATACCATCGGCTGGTCGCAGCGCTTCGCCATCATCGAGCGCTACCTGCTCGAGCGGCTCGACCGCAACGCGTCGCCCACGCCGCTGGTCGAGGCCGGCTATGCGCAACTCGTCGCGGCCGGTGGAAACCTCGATATCAGCGCGCTGGCGGCGAGGCTCGATGTCAGCCGCAAGCACCTCGGCACGCTGTTCCAGCGAGAGATCGGTATGGCGCCGAAGACGGTGGCGCGGCTGCTCAGGTTCGAGTCCGCGCTCGCGGGCCTGCGCTCCGGCCGGGTGCAGTCGCTGGCCGATCTCGCTTATGCCTGCGGCTATGCCGACCAGTCGCACTTCAACGGCGAGTTCCGCTCGATGAGCGGCCAATCGCCAACCGCGCTGCTGCGCGCCAGCCTGCCGGATGGGAGCGTGCTGGCGCCGCCGAGGTAACAAATCTCCAAGACCGGCGCGGGCGCAGGAGCCAGACTCACCGCAGCAACGGAGATGAAAATGGCTTCCACCGTTATCCCCTGCCTCACCTATGAGGACGCACCCGCCATGATCGACTGGCTGTGCGAGAATTTCGGCTTCGTCCGGCACGAGATCAACAGCGACGGCAATGGCGGCATCTCGCATGCCGAACTGCGGCTCGGCGACGGCATGATCATGCTGGGCTCGCCGCATCCGCACACCGAGTTCGGCCGCGCCATCTCGACACCCGACAAGCTGGGCGGCACGACGCAGAGTCCCTACGTGATCGTCGACGATGTGGACGGGGTCTATGAGAAGGCCAAGGCAAACGGCGCCGAGATCGTCCGCGAGATTCGCACCGAGAGTTACGGCGGCCGGGGCTTCGCCTGCCTCGACCCCGAGGGGCACCTGTGGAGCGTCGGCAGCTACAGCCCGTGGCGGCGGCCTGAATAGAGAAAGGCCGGGCACCTTGCGGTACCCGGCCATTCAACTCAATTTCTACGCCAGATCAGGCGGCCGAAATCTCGGTGACGGCGATCTTGCCCGTGCGGCGGTCTTCGCCGGTCTCGAACGAGACCTTCTGGCCTTCGCTCAGGCCGGTCAGGCCAGCGCGCTGCAGAGCGGTGGCGTGCACGAACACGTCCTTCGCGCCGCTGTCAGGCTGAATGAAGCCGTAGCCCTTCTGATCGTTGTAGAATTTGACGGTGCCCTTTTCCATCGGGGGAGTCCCTCTTCGCAGTGATGTGGTGGACA
>Ga0209902_100191_pt1 | contig 102821 bp, 105 predicted proteins | sample FECB27metaG_FD_188304 | JGI IMG/M metagenome (GOLD analysis project Ga0209902, IMG submission 188304) | Cyanobacterial communities from the Joint Genome Institute, California, USA - FECB-27 (SPAdes) (version 2) | ecosystem: Environmental > Aquatic > Thermal springs > Hot (42-90C) > Microbial... | reverse complement strand
TTTCCCCACAGCGGTGTACTCACCAAAGCATAGATCAGGTCGATATTCTTACAGCAATTGTTGCCAATCGCCCGCAAGGACACCGCCGCCTACGCTTCTCTTCCCCTCTCAACAATGTCAAAGAGCACATGCATCCCGCTAGAGACACAAGAGAGCTTCCGCAGAACAGACTGTGGTCCCGACTTAACGTCAGGCCACAAGCCCGGTCTCTGTGGAAGGTCTTGGCAACAGCCACCAAGTGGCCGCCGTCGATGGCCGGTATATAGGCTGAAGCCTTTTGGCCTGTCAACGGGCTTGTGAAAGTTTTTTGACAGTTCGGGAGGACCACCAATCTGGTGGCATGCCGCACAGGATTTTGCAGCCATTGCCTCACTGCCGACACAGAAAGGCAGGAAGCAGAGCCGCGGCAGGCCGCCCCTCTCAAGGAGTTGGCGTCCTGCACAAGCTTATCTATTGACCTGTGCGGTTGCTGTTTCTTGTGCTAGATGGCCTTCTGGTGTCTGTGACAGCAACCCACCCGTAGCGATACTCGACAGGGATCATGAACCATCCTCCCCCCGACGACAGCCATGCCGGACGCGCTCATAGGAATGCGCCGCATTTGTCGTCCGGCATCGACCTGGGACATGAGCCACCCTTGAACAGCAGCGGCAATACCGCTCCTGAGGTCGACAAGTGGGAGGTCAATCTGCGCTGGCTTGGCGCCAGTGTTCTGACCGCCGTCACGGGAGCCGCCCTGATCGGGGCCTCCATCTATATCACGTTCGAAGGTGCGGCGATCTCGGCCCTGCCTCCCGAGCGTGCAGCCCTCAATGGCCGCGCCTCCCCAGCCAAGGATGACGAGCGGGCGACGAATGTGGCTCGCAAGACCGACCGGCTGAACATGACGGAGAACACGGTCTCCGCGCGCCAGAGCTTCAAGGCCCCGATGACGATCCGCAATGGTGAGCGCGAGGCTATCAAGGTGCGCCAGTTCGTCCGTGTCGCGACGAACCTGTCACTCACCTCCGGCACCTACGCGGCCGACATTCCGCCCTTCAATCCCCTCCGCCTATTTGCGGAGGAGACGGAGGGACGGGTCGAGCCAGCTCCCGAAGTCGCTGATGCCGATGTCTCGGTTCTCAGACGCGATCTTGTGCCGGTTGCCATTGAGGCGAGCGCTCCGTCGCTGACCGATAACGATGTGCTCGCGATCCTCGAAGAGGAGCGCCGGGTCTTCAATGAGGCCGGACGCCGAACTTCTGTGCCGATCCCCGCCCAGCAGATGCTCTCGAGAACCCTGCGGCAACCAGAGGCCTTGGGCGACGCCCTCGGCTATGCGCGGGTGATCGATGCGCCTTTCAGCACGATCGAGGTTCGAGTCGTGCCGGAGAATGTGACCGACCTCCCGAAGATCGAGCAAAAGGCCATGCCGCCGCTGATCGAGGAGCGCGACGTGGTTCTCCGCAAGGGGGAGACCCTCGAGACAGCTTTGCGCAGCTACGGGGGAACGCCAGAGCAGATCGCCGCCGTTACCTCCGCTCTCTCGGCCCGGATGAGGGTTGAGGGCATGGCCGAGGGCCAGCGGCTGCGTATCCTGATCGCCCCGGGTCCTCGCCTGGGAGACCCGCGGCAGATCGTGCGCGTGATCGCGTTCGGCGAGCGCGGCATCGAGGGCATCGCAGCCACTAATGATCGCGGCGTGTTCGTTTCCGTCACTCCCCCCGAGGATCCGGCAACACGCCAGGTTGCCGACGCCTCCGAGGAGGAGGGCGAGGAGGATGCCCGCGGCGGCGTGCGTCTCTATGAGAGCCTCTACGAGACGGCTCTCAAGAACGATCTCCCCCGGCAGACCGTGGACGAGTTGGTGCGCATCTTCGGCTACGACGTCGATTTCCAGCGCCGGGTCTCACAGGGCGACTCCTTCGAGGTCTTCTTCGGGTCGGACGACGAGAACGGAGCGCCGGAGGTTCTCTATGCATCCCTGACCGTGGGCGGGGAGCAGCGCCGTGTCTACCGCTACCAGGGCGACGACGGCACCGTGGACTTCTTCGACGAGGCCGGCCGCTCCCTCAAAAAGTTTCTCATCCGCAAACCCATTGCCGATGGCATCCTGCGGTCGGGCTTCGGCTCGCGCTTCCACCCGATCCTGGGCTATTCGCGCCCCCACACCGGCGTCGACTGGGCGCACAGGGTCGGCACGCCCATCATCGCGGCCGGCAATGGCACCGTGATCAAGTCCGAATGGGATTCCGGCTATGGCCGCCGCGTCGAGCTTCAGCACACCAACGGCTATGTGACCGCCTATTCCCACATGTCGAGCTTCGCCAAGGGCATTGCCCCTGGCAGACGCGTGCAGCAAGGGCAGGTCATCGGCTATGTGGGCAATTCCGGCCTCTCGACGGGTCCACATCTCCATTATGAAGTGATCATCAACGGCAGCTTCGTTGACCCGCTGAAGATCCGCCTGCCCCGAGGGCGCGAGCTCGAAGGCCGTGGCCTGGTGGAGTTCAAGCGTCAACGCGAACAGGTTGACGAACTGATGTCTCACAGCGTGGCCGCCGTCAGTCTCTCCCAGCGCGCCGAACTCCGATAACACCGAATGCTTGAGCTGTTCGCGATCGTCCTGCCGGTCTTCGGCCTGATCGGCATCGGCTATGTCGCGCGCCAGACGGGCTTCGTCTCCGAGCGCGTCGGCGAAGGGCTGTCCGAGTTCGTCTTCACCCTCTCCCTCCCCTGCCTGATCTTCCGCACCCTCGTCCAAGCTGAGATCCCGGCCGTCCAGCCCTGGGGCTACTGGATCTCGTATTTCGCCGGCGTGGTCGTGGTCTGGCTGCTGGCCACCCTCATCGGCCGGCACTTCTTTGGCATCAAAGGTGTCTCGGGTGTCGTCGCAGGCTTCGCGGCTGGCCAGGCGAATACCGTCTTCGTCGGCATTCCGATGATCCTGAAGGCCTATGGCGATGAAGGTGCCGTGCCGCTCTTCCTTTTGATCGCCGTTCATCTTCCCGTCACCATGACGCTCGCGACGATCCTGGCCGAGGGACGACAGGCCTCGCCTCTGGTGATCTTGCGCCGCCTCCTTACCCACCCGATCGTGGTCGGGATCCTGGCCGGATCAGCCTGCCGGCCGATTGCCGCTTATGTGCCCTCTCCGGCCTGGCAGGTCATGGACCTGCTCGCGAGCGCGGCCGTGCCCTGCGCCCTGATCTCCATGGGGATCGCGCTCCGCCGCTATGGCCTGCAGATGGGGTGGAAGTTGCCGACCGTGATCTCGTTTCTGAAGCTTGTGGTGCACCCCCTGGTGGTGCTGCTGCTCGCCACGCAGGTTTTTCAGATGCCGCCGGTGTGGGCCGGCGTGGCGGTGCTTTTTGCCTCCTGCCCCTCAGGCATCAACGCCTATCTCTTTGCCGAGCGCTATGGCGAGGGTGTGGCCCTGGCTTCCAGTGCCGTGACGCTCTCGACCTTTCTGGCCCTGGGGAGCACCCTCGTCTGGCTTTACGTGCTGGGGGTTGGCTGAGACCTTTAAAAACCCAGGCGCTGCCGGATGTCCTGAGGCGTGGCGCCTGCCTCCCGCAGTTCCGCCAAGGCTTGCGACTGACGGCTCTTTGCCAGCTTGTCGCCCTCGGGATCGAGCACCAGACCGTGGTGGTGGTAAAGGGGCGTCGGCAAACCGAGCAGGGCCTGCAGCAGGACATGAAGATCGGTGGCGGCCTCAAGATCCTGGCCGCGAACCACATGGGTGACGCCCTGAAGCGCATCGTCCACCACCACGGAGAGATGATAGCTCGTCGGCGTATCCTTGCGCACGATGACCGCATCGCCCCAGCGCCAGGGATCTGCCACCACCCTTTCCTCATGACCCTCTCGGTCGAACCTCTGGTAGTTATGAGGGCCTGGCATAAGCCCTTTCAGAGCAGCCCCGTCGACCCGCCAGGCATGGAGTTCGCTGCGCGCGATGCGGTTTTTGATCTCCTCGGCCGGTAAGCTTCGGCAGGTACCGGGATAGAGCGGCGCGCCATCAGGATCGCGGGGCCAGGGCTGATTGGTCTCGACCTCCCGGCAGGCAACCGCCTCCGCAATGTCCTTGCGGGAGCAGAAACAGGGATAGACGGCTCCCCTGCCCTTCAAGGTGTGGAACGCGGCTCGGTAATCGTCGAAATGCTCCGACTGCCGTCGCACCGGCTCTTCCCATTGGAGCCCGAGCCAGGCGAGATCCTCATAAATCGCTTCCTCAAACTCGGGACGGCAGCGTGTGGTATCGATGTCCTCGATGCGCAGAAGCAGGCGCCCATGGAAGCGCCGGGCAAATTCGGCATTGAGCAAAGCCGAATAGGCATGGCCCAGGTGAAGCCGTCCATTGGGGCTTGGGGCAAATCGGAAGACGGGCTTCGTCACGGGAGCCTGTGTGGGAAAGAAGGAGCGCGAAGGAATGGTCACACTCCTCGAAACGGACGCGGTTCTCAAGAGGGGCCTCGCTGCGCTTACGAAGGCAGACCCGGTCATGGCGCGGCTGGCCAGTGAGGGCGTGACGCCACAGCTGCGCAAGCGCCCGCCCGGCTTCGAGGGGCTCGCCTGGATCGTGGTGGGCCAGCAGGTTTCCACCGCAAGCGCCACGGCGATCTGGGGCCGCCTGCGGGCGATCCTCGAACCTGCGACCCCGGAGGTCTTTCTGGGACTGTCCGACGACTCCTTACGGGCGGCAGGCCTCTCGGCCGGGAAGGTTCGGACCTTGCGTGGTGTAGCGACGGAGATCATCGAAGGGCGGCTGCCGCTGGATGAACTCCACACCCTCCCCGCAGACGAGGCCCGCAACCTCCTCACGCGGGTGAAGGGGATCGGCCCCTGGACCGCCGACGTCTATCTGCTCTTCTGCCTCGGGCATCCGGACGCCTTCCCGAGCGGGGATCTCGCCGTGCAGGAGGCCGCCCGCCTCGCCTACGGCCTGGAGCAAAGGCCGGATGCCAAGGCGCTTAACGCGCTGGCCGAGCGGTGGCGGCCCTGGCGCGGCGTCGCCGCGAAGGTGCTCTGGGCCTATTACCGGGTAGCCAAGGCACGGGAGGGAGCGCCGGCTTGACGGCCAGACCGTTCCGCTTTGCAATCGACGCCTTGTCAACGATCAGGGATCTGCTTCATGGCCAGCATCGACGGTCCGCGCTTGGCGCCGCAATCCGGCGTGGCGAAGCAGCTCGTGGTCTTTATCCATGGGCTCGGAGCGGACGGGAACGACCTGATCGAGCTTGGAGAGCAGTGGCGTGACTGGCTGCCAGATGCCGCCTTCGTGGCTCCGCATGCACCCGATCCCTGCAGCAACGTTCCGATGGGCCGGGAATGGTTTCCGCTCACCCTGACGGATCCGCGGGAGTTCTGGCGTGGGGTGACCTATGCTGCGCCGGCTCTTAACGCTTTTCTCGATCAGGAGTTGGCCCGTCATGCCCTGCCGCCGTCGAAGCTTGCCCTCGTGGGATTCAGCCAGGGCGCCATGATGGCGCTTCATCTGGGCCTGCACCGCCCGACGCCTCCGGCTGCCGTTGTGGGCTATTCAGGCCTTCTCGTATTGGAGGACGGTGAAGGACCGGAGGGGCTTATGCCCCTGGCCCGGACAGCGCCGCCGATCCTGCTGATCCATGGGGACCGGGACGATGTGGTGCCGGCCGAGATGTTCTTCTTCTCGAAGGAGGCTTTAGGCTCTGCGGAAATCTCCTGCCAATGGCATCTCTCGGCTGGCCTCGCCCATGGCATCGATGGGGAGGGTCTCCGGCAGGGAGGCCTTTTCCTCGCCCAGTCCTTCGGCCTTCCCTACCCGGCCAGAGCTTAGGCGCGGGCCGCCGCCAGAGCCGCATGGGCCCCGGCGCGCAGCATGGACATGTCGCTGCCGATGGAGACCATATGGAAGCCCTTGGCGGAGAGTTCCGCCGCCCGCGCGCCCGACACTGCATAGATGGCCGCGATCTTGCCGGCGGCCCTTACCCGGGCAAGGGCATGGTCCAGGGCCTTGTCCACCTCGGCGCTCGTCGGGTCGACACCCCTGCCGCCTGACAGCGCAATCGACAGGTCGGACGGGCCGATAAAGACCCCGTCGATCCCGGGTACGGCCAGGATGTCATCAATGATGGCGAGCGCCTCTCGGGTCTCCACCATGGCGAAGGAGACGGCAAGGCTATTGGCCTTCCGGAGGTATTCGCCCGGCTCAAGTCCCGTAAGCGCCAGCGCCCCATAGGCGCCCCAGCTGCGCTCGCCCACGGGCGGGAACTTCGTGAAGGCGGCAAGCCGCCGGGCATCCTCCACCGTGTTGATCATAGGCGCGATGATGCCCGAAGCGCCGGCGTCGAGATAACGGGAGGCCGAGGCGAAATCCCCCACGGGAATGCGGACAATCGCCGGTTTCCCGGCTGCCGCGATCAGCGGAATGGCCTGGACAGAGGCGGCGAAGTCGATGGAGCCGTGCTGGGTGTCGAGCACGACGGCGTCGAAATCCTCCCGAGCCAAGGTCGCGGCTATGGATGGATCCGGCAGGCCGCACCAGGCCGTCAGAAGGGGCGTGCCGCCTTTCAGGCGCTCGGGGAAGGAGGGTTGAGTCGGCATGGCGCCCTTTCGGCTGAAGATGGTGTGAGGAGGTGGGTAAAGGTTGGAGAGCCGTTACCGGCTTGCCTTGACCTCCTCGATCGCGCGTCCGGTCAGTTCGTTGAGCTTGGCGTGGAGCTCGGCATCGCCCATGGTGTTGCCGGCGCCGTCGAGATCCTGGCGAACCTTGCGCAGGACATCGCCGTCGCCCGCTTCCTCGAAATCGGCCAGAACGACGCTCCTGGCATAGGCCTCGGCCTCGCTTCCGGACTTGCCCAGGCGCTCGGCAACCCAGAGCCCGAACAGCTTGTTCCGGCGGGCGGTCGCCTTGAAGCGAAGGTCCTCGTCATGGGCGAACTGCTTCTCGAAGGCGTTCCTGCGGTCGTCGAAAGCGGTCATTCCGTCACTCTCCTAAGCTTGGGCCTTCATGCGATATATGGGCGCACTCGCGGCGGCGCCAGACGATCCCCATCTTTAAGATCGGCGCCTTGGATTCGCCGCCCGCCTTCAACTCTCCGCCGCGTTGTACTTGCCCGAGGGATCGGATAGGTTGCCCCAAGCGGAGCGCCGGTGAAAAGCCGCGCTTAACGCCAGCCGCGGATCTAAAAATGACCATCCCCAGGAGCCACGGCAAATGGATTTTCTCAAACCACGGTACACGCCTATGAATCGTCGCCGTCGCATCTATGAGGGCAAGGCGAAGGTCCTCTATGAGGGCCCGGAACCCGGTACGCTCATCCAGCACTTCAAGGATGACGCGACCGCTTTCAATGTCACCGCGAATGCCAAGAAGCATGAGGTGATCGACGGCAAGGGCGTGCTCAACAACCGGATCTCGGAATACCTGTTCCAGCATCTGAACGACATCGGCATCCCGACCCACTTCATCCGCCGCCTTAACATGCGCGAGCAGCTGATTCGCGAGGTGGAGATCATTCCGCTGCAGGTTGTCGTGCGCAACGTTGCGGCAGGCTCGCTCGCAACCCGCCTCGGCATCGAAGAGGGCACGCAGCTCCCGCGTTCGATCATCGAATTCTATTACAAGAATGATGCTCTCGGCGATCCGATGGTGTCGGAGGAGCACATCACCGCCTTCGGCTGGGCCTCCCCCCAGGAGATCGATGACATCATGGCGTTGGCCATCCGGGTCAACGACTTTCTGTCAGGCCTCTTCCTGGGTGTCGGCATCCGCCTCGTCGACTTCAAGCTGGAGACCGGCCGTCTCTGGGAAGGCGAGATGATGCGCATCGTCGTCGCCGACGAGATCTCCCCCGATTCCTGCCGCCTCTGGGATATCAAGTCCAAGGACAAGCTCGACAAGGATCGGTTCCGCCGGGACATGGGCGGGCTGGTCGAGGCCTATACGGAAGTCGCCCGGCGGCTCGGTATCCTGTCCGAGAACGACAACCCGGTGACCGGCGGCCCGCGCCTCGTGCAGTGAGCGCTTGATCTGCTTAATCAAGCAAAGCCCGGCCGTCGTGCCGGGCTTTTTGCTGACCGGGCGGATCCTGAAGTCATTCTTCTTCCGATGGCTGGATATGAAGCGCCAGCTCCTCACCGCTGTCATCCCCGCGCAGGCGGGGATCCAGACCGCTGACGCTTCTGGAAGGGCGACCAGCGTCGCGCCTTGTCCTGCACCGTCGGCGGTTATGGATCCTGGGCTCTGCTGTGCAGTCCCGGGATGACAGTGCCGGACTGGTTTGCGCGATCCCGGATCGGCTGCGCCGTCGGGGATGACCCACTTGGTGTCTGTGTCAAAGAGCCAGCACCTTCGGGCCTGAGGCTGGGAAGCCTCAAGCCGTCAGGTCAATCGAGGGAGGCGTGCCATGCAGCCCGGCTCGATGGTGTGGTGTGGAAGGTGAGAGCCAGGCTGCTCGTCACGCGCGGTTTGTTTCAGCGGACCTGGAGGCAAGCCAGGATCGGCCACCCGCGATCACAGGGGTGCGAAGCCTGCAGCGGGACCGCTCCCCGTCCCACTCTTGCGACGCCTCGCGAGCGCGCCCCTCATCGGACGAGGATGGGTGATGTTATAGCCAAGGTTGCAGCAACCGTCAAGAACAAAATAAGAACATGTGCTCACCCGCACGGTCATGGCCGCACTTGTTGCGGCCATCCACGTCTTGAGACTTCACCACAGCAAAGACGTGGATCCCTGGGACGACGAGGAGGGCGGCGGTGTCGGGATGAGGTGCTCTTCCCCTCTCGGCCCATTTTGCGCATAGATAAGAGCCATGCTCTTCCGCCTGTTGCGTTCCAGCGTCCTGATCCTCGTCCTCGGCCTGTCCCTTGCCAGTTGCGGATACATTCCCCGGCAGGTGGCAGGCCTGTCGATCAATGCGTCCTGGGACGCTCTGCCCCTGCGGAAATGGCTGGCCGAAGATCGATCGGAGCCCGTTGCTTTGGCCTTCTGCGCCCCACCCGAATGCGGCCCTGGCCTCGCCGTCAGCGTCGTGCGTCTGACGGGCAAGGACGCCGACATCACGGAAGCCGTCCTGCAGGACCCCGAGCGCCTAGCCCGCGCCCTGCGCTCGCCGACAGGCCGGAACAAGCCGGTCAAGACCCACATCACGGTCGAGCGCCTCACAGACGGTCGCCATCCGGGCTTCGCCATCGATCTTGCCCCAGTGGATGGCAGCAAGCGCCCCGCCTACGGCGCAGCCTTCGGCAAGCGCGAGGGCGAGGCCCTGTCGGTCGTGCTGGTGATCGGCGAAGTCCAGGATGCTGTGCGTGAAACGGCCAAGCAGGTCGCTGCCCGCGAATTGGGCTCCTGAGGCCTGCCGCACGATCTTGCGGTGAACCGGCTTCCACTTCACCGGATCGTGCTTCGAAGGCGTTGTTTCTTGGCCTTAATGCCTTTATGGCGTGGGGCACATCTTGAAACAGCCCGAGGCCTCCATGAAAGCGCGTGTGACCGTGACCCTCAAGAACGGCGTTCTCGACCCCCAAGGCAAGGCCATCGAAGGGGCGCTCAAGTCCCTCGGCGTCGAGGGCATCGACGGCGTGCGCCAGGGCAAGGTCTTCGACATCGAACTCGGAACCGCCGACAAGGCTCAGGCCGAGGCCCAGCTCAAGGCCGCCTGCGAGAAGCTGCTGGCGAACACCGTCATCGAGAATTACCGCGTCGAGATCGCGTGAGGCTGACATGAAATCTGCCGTCATCGTCTTCCCCGGCTCCAATCGCGAAGGCGATGTGCTGCGGGCGCTGAAATCCGCCGGCTCCGAGGTTCAGAAGGTCTGGCACGCGGAGACCGAGCTGCCGAAGGGCACCGACCTCGTGGTCCTGCCCGGCGGCTTCTCCTACGGCGACTACCTGCGCTGCGGCGCCATTGCCGGTCGCGCCACGGTCATGGATGCGGTTCGCGCCCATGCGGCCCGCGGTGGCTTGGTGCTCGGCATCTGCAACGGTTTTCAGATCCTGTGCGAATCCGGGCTTCTGCCCGGCATCCTGATGCGCAACGCGAATCTGAAGTTCATCTGCCATCGCCAATTCCTGCGGGTCGAGCGCAACGACACCCCGTTCACCAAGGCATACGCCAAGCATCAGGCCATCGATGTCTGTGTGGCGCATGGCGAAGGCAACTACACGGCCGATGAAGAGACCCTGAAGCGGCTCGAAGGCGAGGGCCTCGTGGCCTTCCGCTATGCGGACGCGCAGGGCCACATCACGCAGGACGCCAACCGCAACGGCTCCATGAATTCGATTGCGGGCATCTACTCCGACAAGCTCAACGTGCTCGGCATGATGCCTCATCCGGAGAACCTGATCGAAGACCTCGTGGGCGGCACCGATGGGCGCGGCCTGTTCGAGAGCCTCGTGTCGAGTTTCCCGAAAGCGGCCTGATAATCGAAGTGGGGATGAACACCCCAAAACCCTCATCCTGAGGAGCAGCCGGTAGGCTGCGTCTCGAAGGAGGGTCAAGAGAGCACTGGATCCTCCTTCGAGACGGCTTGCTCGCGCAATCCTCCTCAGGATGAGGGCAGAAGATAATTCCTCCCTTTTCTTCTGAAGAGGGTAACAATGCGAGACCCCGATGATCCGCAACGACGTCGCCATCACCCCGGAGCTGGTCAAGGAGCACGGGCTGAAACCCGATGAATACGAGCGCTTCGTGAACCTGATCGGCCGCGAGCCGACCATCACCGAGCTCGGCATCGTGTCGGCCATGTGGAACGAGCATTGCTCGTACAAGTCCTCTCGCATCCATCTGCGCGGCCTGCCCACCAAGGCACCCTGGGTCATCCAGGGTCCGGGCGAGAACGCCGGTGTGATCGATATCGGCGACGGGCTCGCCTGCATCTTCAAGATGGAGAGCCACAACCACCCGTCCTTCATCGAGCCCTATCAGGGCGCGGCGACGGGCGTGGGCGGAATCCTGCGCGACGTATTCACCATGGGGGCGCGGCCGATTGCGGCGCTGAATTTCCTGCGCTTCGGCGAGCCGGATCACCCGAAGACCCCGCACCTCGTCTCCGGCGTGGTGGCGGGCATTGGCGGCTACGGCAATTCCTTCGGCGTGCCGACGGTGGGCGGCTCCGTGGGCTTCGACAAGCGCTACAACGGCAATATCCTGGTCAACGCGATGGCGGTGGGCCTCGCCCGCACGGACGAGATCTGGTACGCGAAGGCCACCGGCGTCGGAAACCCGATCGTCTATCTCGGCTCCAAGACCGGCCGCGACGGCATCCACGGCGCCACCATGGCGTCCGCCGAATTCGACGATGCGTCCGAGGAGAAGCGCCCGACCGTGCAGGTCGGCGACCCCTTCGCCGAGAAGCTGCTGCTCGAAGCCTGCCTCGAACTGATGAAGTCGGGCGCCGTCATCGCCATTCAGGACATGGGCGCGGCGGGCCTCACCAGCTCGGCGGTCGAAATGGGCGCGAAGGGCAATCTCGGCATCGAGCTCGATCTCGACAAGGTGCCCTGCCGCGAGGAGGGTATGACCGCCTACGAGATGATGCTCTCCGAGAGCCAGGAGCGCATGCTCATGGTGCTCAAGCCCGGCATGGAGAACGAGGCGCAGGCCATCTTCCACAAATGGGGCCTGGATTTCGCGGTGATCGGCAAGACCACCGATACCCTGCGCTTCGTGATCAAGCATCAGGGCGAGGTGAAAGCCGATCTGCCGATCAAGGAGCTGGGCGACGAGGCCCCGCTCTACGACCGCCCGTGGGTGGAAAGCCCGAAGCAGCCCGTGATCGCGCCAGACAGCGTGAAGGCGCCGATGTCCGAGGCCGAGGCTCTGCTAAAGCTCGTGGGCTCGCCGGACCAGTGCTCCAAGCGCTGGGTGTGGGAGCAGTACGACCACCTGATCCTCGGCAACACGGTTCAGACACCCGGCGGCGACGCCGCGATCGTGCGCGTCGAGGACGGGCCGAAGGGCCTGGCGCTCACCACCGACGTGACGCCGCGCTATTGCGAGGCCGACCCGTTCGAGGGCGGCAAGCAGGCGGTGGCGGAGGCCTGGCGCAACATCACGGCGGTGGGCGGCCTGCCGCTGGCGATCACCGACAACCTCAACTTCGCCAGCCCCGAGCGGCCCGAATCCATGGGCCAGTTCGTGGGCTGCCTGAAGGGCATCGGCGAGGCCTGCAAGGTGCTCGACTTCCCCGTCGTGTCCGGCAACGTCTCCCTCTACAACGAGACCAACGGCCAGGGCATCCTGCCGACCCCGGCCATCGGCGGCGTCGGCCTCGTCGACGACGTGACGGTGCACGCCTCCCTGGCGTTCAGGCGCGAGGGCGAGGCGATCATCCTCATCGGCGCCACCCAAGGCTGGCTCGGCCAGTCGATCTATCTGCGCGACGTCTGCGGCCGCGAGGAAGGCGCTCCGCCGCCGGTGGACCTTGCCCAAGAGAAGCGCAACGGCGACTTCGTACGCCAGCTCATCCGCTCCGGCCAGGTGAAGACCGTGCACGACCTCTCGGACGGCGGCATTGCCTTAGGCCTCGCCGAGATGGCCATGGCGGGCGGCGTGGGCGCCGAGATCACGGCCTTCCCCGAGGACTTCCCCCTCCATGCCTTCCTGTTCGGCGAGGACCAGGCCCGCTACCTCATCGCCGTCGACGAGGACGTGGCCGCCGACATCCTCTACGAGGCAGGCGCCATCGGCATTCCGGCCGTGACCCTGGGCCTGACCGGGGGCGATGCGTTGATTCTGCCGGGGCAACAGGCCATATCCGTGAAGCAATTGAAGGCGGCCCACGAGGCGTGGCTGCCGAATTACATGACCGGTAAGGCCTGAGGAGTTTGATTCATGCCCATGAATGCAGGTGAAATCGAAAGCATGATCAAGGCCGCCCTGCCGGACGCGGTCGTGGAGATCAAGGATCTGGCGGGCGACGGCGATCACTACGCCGCTACCGTCACGTCCTCGGCCTTCAAGGGCAAGTCCCGGGTTCAGCAGCACCAGATGGTCTATGCCGCGCTGCAGGGCCACATGGGCGGCACCCTCCATGCCCTTGCATTGACGACCCTGGCACCCGACAATTGAAAGCATGAACCCGGCGCCTTGACCGCTGCGGAACAGGAGAACCCCCATGGCTGACGCTAATCAGATCATCGACAACGAAGTGAAGTCCAATGACGTCGTGCTCTTCATGAAGGGCACCCCGCAATTCCCCATGTGCGGGTTCTCGGGCCAAGTGGTCCAGATCCTCAACTATCTCGGCGTGCCCTACAAGGGCGTCAACGTGCTCGAGGACGAGACTGTGCGCCAGGGCATCAAGGACTATTCCAACTGGCCGACCATTCCCCAGCTCTATGTGAAGGGCGAGTTCATCGGCGGCTGCGACATCACCCGCGAGATGTTCCAGGCCGGCGAGTTGCAGCAGCTCTTCGTCGACAAGGGCATCCAGGTTCAGCAGAGCGCCTGATCGCGCTGCCTGCATGGATCCAACAAGGCGGGGCCGATGCCCCGCCTTTTCTTTTTCGACCCAGACGACAACCCCGCAACAGGAACGCGTGTTATGTCGCATTCCTTAAACGGCTCAGTTTCCGGCACAATGCCGGTTCTGAGTGCATCAAGGCCGCTGAGACAAAAACACAATCCGGCGGCCCGACCTGGGGGCTTTTCATGCTGGAACCGGAGACGAACGTCGTCGCCTTCAAGCCGCGCAGCAGCGTGGCGCATCATCCTAAGAGCCTGATGGAGCGGGTCTACGCCTCCGGCTCTTTGTCCTTGAGGGCCGACGACCGGGCCACCAAGGCGGCAGCCGTGATGCTGCAGGCCTTAGGGTTCCTGGTGATCGAGGAGATCACGGCCGACGGGGCGCCGCGTCGGCTCCAGCGCGGAGAGGCGAAAGGAGCCATGGACCGGCCCTGGCGGCTCTCGAAGCCGGCCTTCTCCGGAATCATCGGCGTTCCCGACGGCGGAGCCGTTCCGACCTAGGATTCTAACCCCAGATGTCCTTTACTTGTTCTGTTGGTCCCTAGCCGACCTGGGTGTAGGCTTCTCCAGAGCGTTTAGATTTGCGGCGTGCGCGGCGGCTCAGGTCTGCTGCCTGCCGTTCTGCACGGCGTAACGATCTGGAAGGGGACCTGTGAATGTCGCCCGCCCAAGCCCGAATCTGCAAAGGCTGCTGGCAGCAATTGAGGATTCCCGTGCCCCTTCACGGTCTGGCCTCCGTGCCGTTTCGAGCTTTCGGCATCCGCCCGAGCCGGATGAATCCGAACACCTGCACGGTCTGCGAGCTCATGTTCACGCGCATCATGAAGGCCCGCAAGATCCCGGTTGACGTCTCCATCCTGTTTGCGGACCTCAGAGGCTACACGGCCCTGTCGCAGACGCTTCCGCCCGACGCGGTCTCATCCCTGCTCGATGCCTTCTATGACGAGTGCGCGGAGGCCATCTGGGCGTATGACGGCCTCCTCAACAAGACGATCGGCGATTCCGTCATGGCCATCTTCGGTTTCCCGATCCAGCAGACCAATCATGCCCAGCAGGCTGTGCGGGCAGCCCGCGAGATCCAGCGCCGGTGCGATGCTCGCCGCAGGACCCTGCTGGCTGAGAACCGGGGTCTTGAGGGGAGCGAGCTCGGGGTTGGGATCGGCATCGACTCAGGAACAGCCAGCTTCGGGGAGTTCGGCCGCGCCCACCGTGACCTGACAGCCATTGGGCCCGTGGTGAACACGGCCGCCCGCGCGCAGGCCGCAGCCGGAACGGACGAAATCCTGGTCACCCGGACCGTGTATGAGCGGGCCGGGCCGGACGTGGTCAGGGGAGAAAGCCGGGAGTACCAGCTCAAGGGCATCGAGGCTCCGGTGCAGCTCTACGCCGCCTGATCGGAGCCCCGCCGCTCAAGGGCGGTTCAAAGCGGCCCTCATGAAGGCGACCGCATCGGACGAAGCCCATTCAGCCGGCCCTTTCAGCAGGGCGATCTCGCAGCCGGAGGCATCCACCACGAAGGTGGTCGGCAGGCCGACCACATGGCCCGACTTCTGCAGCACCTGCAGGATCTTGCCCTCGGGATCGGCATGGTAGGCCAGGTTCGTGATGCCGTTTTCCTTGAGCCAGGCTTTCGGCTTCTCCCGGTTGCGGGTATCCACATTGATGGCGACCACTTGGAAATCGGGACCGCCCAGCTCCGCCTGCAACTTGTCGAGGGCCGGCATCTCCTCCCGGCATGGCACGCACCAGGTCGCCCAGAGGTTGACCAGGATGGTTTTGCCCTTGAAATCGGCAAGGCTCATGGGCCTCTCCTCAGGCCCCGTGAAGGCGATCACCGGAGGAGGCTTGGGGGCGCTGCTCACCCCGACCGCAGCCACCTCGCCCTTGGCCAGCGGCTTCAGCCGCTCTGTCGTGGCTTTCGAGGCCCGGCATTCGGCGACGCCAGCCATCATGGGATCGCGGGGCGCAAGACCATACCAAGCGGCCCCAGCCCCAATGAGGACGAGAGCGGCAAGGCCGATGAGCCAGGGGCGGCCGCGGGCTGACAAAGATTGTTGTGTGGTCGACATGGCACGGATGTGACGTCTTTCACGGCGAACCTCAAGCCCTGAAAAGCGTCTTCGCTCCGTTCCAGCGCTTCACGATGCTGTAAGCGCAGCTCCGTGCGAAAAGTCCTGGCGGTTCTGCCGCCAGGACCTTCAGTCCTCATCCGGATCAGATGATGAGAATGTCCGCCGCCGTCAGATTGACGTTGTTGAAGTCGGCGATCTTGATCGCAGCGCCTCGGCCGGAGCCATCGGCATCGTAGAACAGATCATCCGTGGTTCGATTGTAGATGAGATAGTCGTTCGTATCGAGCGCCCTCTCTCCGACTCGGAAGAAGGATGTGCTCAGCCTACCCGGGCTGTCTTCAGTGCCTCTTCCAAGCTTACTGAAGATAAGATTGTCGAGCATGACGAAGTCGTCGCGGACGTTGAAGTCCAGGATGCGATCGGTGGTCGATCTCGTCGGGCGGTCATCGAACTTGAAGTAATCTCGTCCTAAGCCACCGCGCAAATCATCACGACCGCGGCCGCCATCGAGCACATCGTTACCGCCGAACCCGAGAAGCACGTCACGGCCATTCCCGCCGACAATCGTATTAGCAAGTTCAGAGCCACCAAGTCGAACGGCCGAGTTGGTGCCAGCGACCAGGAACTCGACTGAGGCACTTGCCGCGAGCGAGAAGTTAGCGGTGACGCGAACCGTGTCGACACCGCCGCCAACGTTTTCAGTCACGACATCGAATGCGCTGTCGACGATGTATGTGTCGTTGCCGAGACCTCCCGCCATGCTGTCAGCACCAGCACCGCTATTGAGAATGTTGGCGCCACTGTTGCCGGTCAGGATGTTGGCCGTCGCGTTGCCTGTGAGGTTGACGGCGCCGGTGCCGCCGGCCCGCAAGTTCTCAAGTCCTGTTGCAAGCGTGTAGTCGGCGAGGAAGGACACGACCGTATCGACACCGTCGCTGTCGACAATCACGTCACCAGTGTTGTCGATGATATAGGTATCGTCATTGGCGCCGCCATCCAGGCGATCAGCACCGGCGCCGCCATCAAGCGTGTCGTTGCCCGCACCGCCAACAAGGTTGTTGACGCTTGCATTGCCGGTCAGGCTGTTGCTGCCTGCGTTGCCGGTTGCATCGATCGCGGCTGTGCCCGTGAGGACAATGCTCTCGAGGTTGGCCTGCGCCGCAATGGAATACGTGATCGAGGCGCTAACGGCATCGATACCCCCGCCGGCCACTTCCGTGACCACGTCACCGGCGCTATCCACCACATAGGTATCGTTGCCGGCCCCACCGATCATCTCGTCATTGCCGGTTCCACCATCGAGGAGGTCGTTGCCGTCACCGCCCAACAAATCATCGTCGGCGGCTCCGCCGAACAGGGCATCGTCGCCGCCGGCGCCATCGAGGACGTTGGCACCCGCGTTTCCTGTCAGGGTGTTCGCAAGGGTGTTGCCGGTGCCGTTAACGGCAGCAATGCCGATCAAGGTGAGATTCTCGACGAAGGCAGCCGTACCCGTCAGGGAAAAGGTCACGCTTGAGCGGACTGTATCGGTGCCGCCGTTCTCCAGTTCGGTCACGACGTCACCGACATCGTCGACAACGTAGGTGTCATTGCCGCCACCGCCATTGAGAGAATCGGCTCCGGCGCCGCCATTCAGAATATTGTCGAATGCATTGCCCGTGATTGTGTTGGCATCATCATTGCCGAGAACATTGAATGCATCATCGGCATCTGCCAGGGTGAAAGTCGTCTCGCCATCTTCCAGAATGATGAGGCGGAATTCATCATAGCGTACTGGCATACTGGTTCCTCCGAAGCCCCTGTTTCGTGTCACCTGATGGTGCCCTAAAACGATGTATTATTGCCATTAGGTCATGACGTAACGTCACGATACATTAAATGTTCCAACATTTCTCCATGAGGATCGATTATAAAATTTTATTACAATAATCAGAGGCTGCCGAATGTGTGCACCTCAGCTTTGCCTCTCGCATATAAAACAGCTTCCCGTTATGGTGCGGCCACGTTTCGGAGCCTCCTGATGTCGTCCAGCCTGTCCCTTTCCCGCACGGTTCTGATCGCGGGCCTTATCGTTCTTGGTCTTTCGGCCTGCGGCCGCCGCGGTGCGCTCGAGCCGCCGCCGAGCGCCTCGGCAGCCACCGTTGAGACTCAGCAGCAGGCGGCGGCCAGCGAATCCACCCTGCCCTCTCCTGTCGGGACGCCACGCTCCTCGCCACGCCGTGGCTACACGATCCCCAACAAGCCATTCATTCTCGATCCGCTGCTTTAGGCCATTTCGATGCACCACTTTGCCTATCGTGACGGCGTCCTCCATGCGGAGGACGTCGATCTGCGCCGCCTTGCCGATGAGGTCGGAACTCCGTTCTACTGCTATTCCAGCGCCACTCTGGAACGGCACTACCGGGTCTTCGCCGAGGCTTTCGCCGACACGGACGCCCTCGTCTGCTACGCCATGAAGGCGAATTCCAACCAGGCGGTGCTCAAGACGCTAGGCCGCCTGGGGGCCGGCATGGACATCGTGTCCGAGGGCGAGCTGCGCCGGGCGCTTGCCGCTGGCGTTCCGGGCGAACGCATCGTGTTTTCCGGCGTCGGCAAGACCAAGCCTGAGATCGCCTTCGCGCTCGACCACGGCATCCTGTGCTTCAACGTGGAATCGGAGCCCGAGCTTGAGGCGCTCTCCGAGGTCGCCGTGTCCAAGGGAATGCGCGCGCCGATCTCGATCCGCATCAATCCGGACGTGGACGCCAAGACGCACGCCAAAATCTCGACCGGCAAGTCCGAGAACAAGTTCGGTATCCCGATTTCCCGCGCCCGCGAAGTCTATGCGCGGGCGGCAGCCCTCAAGGGCATCGCGGTCACCGGCGTCGACATGCATATCGGCAGCCAGATCACGGATTTGAGCCCTTTCGACAACGCTACCGCGCTGCTGGCCGAACTCGCCCGCGACCTGATGGCCGACGGGCACAAGCTGCATCACATCGATCTCGGCGGCGGCCTCGGCGTGCCTTACCGGGAGAACAACGAGCCGCCTCCCGATCCGCAGGCTTACGCCGCGATCATCAAGCGCCACACCCAGGATCTCGGCCTCAAGCTCGTGTTCGAAATGGGCCGCCTGATCGCCGGCAATGCGGGCGTGCTGATCGCCCGCGTGATCTACGTGAAGCAAGGAGCCGACAAGCCCTTCGTGATCGTCGACGCAGCCATGAACGACCTCATCCGCCCGACTCTCTATGAGGCGCATCACGACATCAAGCCGGTGGTGGAAGCCTCGTCCGACACACCGCGCATCGTTGCCGACGTGGTCGGCCCTGTCTGCGAGACCGGCGATTACCTGGCGCTGTCTCGCGACATGCCCCAGGTAAAAGCCGGCGACCTCATCGCCATCATGACCGCCGGCGCCTATGGGGCCGTGCAGGCGAACACCTACAACACGCGCTTGCTTGTGCCCGAGGTGCTGGTGCGCAGCGACGACCACGCGGTGGTGCGGCCCCGCCCAACTTACGAGGACCTGATCGGCCTCGATCAGGTTCCCAGCTGGCTTCGCTGAAGAGACCGATCCTTTGTCGAAATGAAAATCCCGGCGTGAACAGCGCCGGGATTTCTTTATTTGAACGGCGCTTCTTAGATTACGAAGAAGTCCTTGTTCGTCATCGCGAGCTTCTTGGAGAGCGTGGCAATCTCCACGGCGGCTTTGGAGCCCGACCCGTCAACATCGAAATACAGCTTCCCGGTCTTCTTGCTGTAGACGATGTGGTCGTCCTTGTCCTTGGCCCTGTCGCCGACGGTGAAGAAGGACTTCTTGAGTTGGGCGGGAGCCGCCTCCGAGCCCTTCTTGCCGAGCTTGGTGAAGACCTTGTTCTCCAGCCAGATGGAATCGTCCGTCACACTGAAATCGGCAACCTTGTCGAGATTTGTCTTCTTGTTCGGCTTGGCATCGAACACGAAAACATCCTGCCCCATGCCGCCGTTCAGAACGTCCTTGCCCGCGCCCCCGTAAAGGGTGTCATTGCCTGTGTTTCCGACAAGACTGTCGTTGCCGGTCAAGCCCTTGATGATGTCCTTGCCGGCTGTTCCCGTAAGCGCATCGGCTTTCGTTGTACCGGTCAAAGTATCGACACCGTCAGTTAGGTTCAGGTTCAGGCTTCTGGAGAAGGAATGCACGCCGTCGGATACGACAAAGTTTACAACACGGTGGAACGGGTTCTCGTAATCAAGCTTGATGCCATCGCGAACGGCAATGTCAAAATTGCCATCGCTATTATCCATAAGCTCAAAGAAAGCCTCGCTCTCGGCAGACAATGTACAGACAACATCTTCGTCTTCGGCGTCGCTTGCCTTGACCGTTCCAACAACAATGCCTTCACCCTCAGCTTCATTCAATACTACAGACGAGTAGGTTGCATTTGGTCTTATATTTACATCGGTGAGGCTGATGTTAACCGTCTTCGGCGCGATGCCGATACCGTCAGTTACTTCTACTTCAACACTGTGGTGATCTTCATTCTCATAGTCGAGTATAACGCTAGCGCGAACGACGACATCGTATCCGCCTTTTGTATTTCTCACTAACTCGAAGAACTCAGAACTCGCGTCGGACAGGGAATAGGTGAGTTCATCACCGTCGAAATCGGTCGCGGCAAGCTTTCCGACGACCGTGCCGGCCCCCACGCCTTCTTTCACACTAACAGGAACGAAGATCATCTTCGGCAAGCTATTCCCGAAGACCAAATCGAAGCTCTCTTCGAACGCGTTAAACCCGTCGGACACCATTACGGTGAAGCTGTGCTGCGCGTCATCATCATAATCGATAGATTTGTCCTGCTTGACGAAGACGCTGTATGTGGCGTCTGCGTTCTTCAACAGAGTGAAGAGATTGGCACTGTCGCCCAAGAGTGTGTAGTCGACGGTCTGCCCCTCCGGATCGTATCCCACGAGTGTGCCGACAAGGGTGCCACCTGGCGTGTTCTTTTCGACCTCAAGGAACTCAAATGTAGATTCCGGTTCCAGGTTCTCGTTGATGTTGAGAAAGACGGTTTCCGTTGTCGTGTTGTTATTGTTGTCGGACACCTCGACCACGAAGGACTCGAACGCTGCCAGTCCCAGCTCCAGGGTGAACCCATCATTGACCACGACGCTATAGCTGCCGTTCAGGTTATCCACGAGATGGAACCACGTGGAGCTCGTTTTAGACAGTTTGAACGTCAAATGGTTGCTGTCGACGTCCTGGGCGCTGAGGACAGCAACAATGGTTCCGCCCTTTGCTCCATCAAGCACCTCCATCAGGTCTGAATTGATAGTCGGGGCCTTATTCACATACGCGACATTGAGAGTGAGCTCTTTGACATAAAATAGCCCATTGGCATCCGTGACTTTGACGTAGACCGGAAGATCGACTCCTATAGGAGCATTGCCGAGATCGGATTTGACGACGATCTCGTTGCCGGAAATACCGAAGTAAGGATGGTTGTACTCGACCGTGCCGGTCTCGCCATCGACGATCGTATAGGTCAGCTGGTCGCCCCGATCCGGGTCCTGGCCTGCCAAGGTGGCGACGGTTGCGCCGATAATGGCGTTGTCTCCGATGGTCCCGCCCGTCATGGCGATATTTGTCGGAGCCTCGTTCACGTTGACCACATTAATTGTGATCTCGTGAACGGCGGAGGTCCTCACGCCATCGGTCGCAGTGATCTTCAGCACATGCACGCGCTGTGACACTGTCTCGTAATCGACACCAGCCTTGAGCTTTACTTGCCAAGCGCCATTCACGCGCTCCAGATAGAAAAAGTCGTTCGGTTCATCGAAAGCATATTCCGTGATGCTGTCGCCGTCCGCATCCGTGGCGCTGAGAATTCCTATGACATCGCCGACCTTGGCGCTCTCTGAAAGCGACGTATTCGACAGCACAATTCCCGTAGGCTTATTGTCGTTGATATTGGTGACGTTGATAGTGATGTCCTGTGCGTCGGATGTATTGACACCATCTTTAGCAATGATTTTGAGCACATGCTGGGAGGTGCCCTCGTAATCCAGCCCAGCCTTCAGCCTCAGGATCCAGCGCCCCCCAGCTTCGGCAATCTCAAAGAGCGTGCTCTGCCCTACTAGGTCATAACCGGTGATCGGATTGCCGTCCGCATCCGTTGCTGAGAGAACGCCAATGTCAGAGCCTGCAGCTGTGCTCTCAGAAACGTCGGCCGAGACTTGACCGTTCAGCCTGACAACCGTGGGCCGGTTATCGTTCTCATTGGTAACCGTGATCGTGATTTCCTGGACGGCAGAGTCATTGACTCCATCAGTCGCGATGACCTTGAGCACGTGCACCCGCTGCTCGACAGTTTCATAGTCGATGCCGTCCTTGAGCAATACAACCCATTTGCCTTCAATCAAATCAACAGCAAAAAATCTGCTTGGTTCTTTCAATGAGTAACCGGCAATCAAATCCCCATCGACGTCGGTTGCAGAAAGCTCCCCTACGATGTCGCCTGTCTTCGCACTTTCGGAGATCGTTGTGTTCGATAATGTAACCCCCGTAGGCTCATTATCATTCACATTCGTGACGTTGACGGTGATGTCCTGCTCGCTTGAGAGCCCTCCATCATCGGTCGCCTTGATCCTGAGCGTATGCTTTTGATGGGCAATGACCTCATAATCAAGACCAGCTCTGAGTTGCACTTTCCGAACACCACCGTCGTTTACGATTTCGAAGAAATCGCTGCCTCCGACAAGCGTATAGTCGACGATCTCGTCACCATCTGCATCGGTCGCAGAAAGCGTTCCGATGAAAGCCCCGGCTTGAGTGCTCTCAGGGATATCCAGAGATGTTTGCCCATCTAGCCTGATACCGCCAGGCTCGTTGTCGTTGAGATTTGAAAGCGTGAACGGATTTGCTTCCGCGAAGACTAACGAGCCGACCGGATTGCCGTCTGCATCCAGCGCCTCAATATCGAAATGATAGGTGCCTTGGATCTCGTAATCGAGAATAGCGCCTTCTTTGACGACGAGCTTGTCGCCCACCACTTCGAAGATGTTGAGAATAGCTTGATCGGCGATCAGCCGGTACGATGCGGCACCCTCGCACGTGAGAGTTGCAATTTCACCTGTCGCGTTCTCCGCGATATTTGACGCGCTGATCGTTATGTCTGCCACGGTGTGCCCCTAAAAGTCTTTGGTGCCGAGCAGATGGAGACGTTGCTCGTGCTTATGAGCAAAGCAATATTGTAGCTAAAGTCAATGCGTCAATATTATATTGCATAGACCAAATATAGGATTACTTTCCGGAAGGTGTCTGCAGCCATGGGTGAGCCGCGTTTCGTGCCTTCGCGCAGCGGAAACTTTAACTGCGGCATATTGCTCACCCACATCAAGCTCTGTTGATCTGACGTAGCTCCTTCCTGGCTGGTCATTCAGGGCGGCCGTGCTAGCTTCCTTACGGGGGCGTCTGCACGTGTGGTGCAGCGGGAGACTTGGTTACCATGAGCGAAGGCCCGAACCCGACATCTGGGCAGAGCCGCCTGAACCAGCGGTTCGGCCGCCTTGTGACTCATGCGCGCTGGTCGCTCTGGTGGGAAGACGCCTGGCCCCGGCTCTGGCTGCCGCTCGCCATCGTCGTGCTGTTCCTTACCCTGTCCTGGCTCGGCCTCTGGCTTGATCTGCCTGTCCTGTGGCGGACGATCGGGCTCGGCCTGTTCGCAGCCGCCTTCCTCCTGTCGCTCTGGCCCCTGGTGCGCCTGCGAATGCCGAGCCGCACCCATGCCCTCGACCGGCTGGACCGGGAAACGGGCCTCGCCACTGGCCCGGCGCGCGCCCTCGACGATTCCCTTGCGATGGGCTCTACCGATCCGGGCACCCGGGCCCTCTGGGCTCTTCATCGCAAGCGCGCCGAAGAGGCGGTCGGGCGGATGAGGGTTGGCCTGCCGCGGCCGGACATGCCGAGGCGCGACCGCTATGCCCTGCGGGCCGCGGGCCTCCTCGCCCTGGTGACGAGCGCCTTCGTGGCCGGTCCCGAGATCGGCTCGCGCTTGGCCGCCGCCTTCGACTGGCGCGATCCGGAGACCGCAATTGCCTCCTTCCGCATCGACGGCTGGATCGACCCTCCTCTCTATACCCGCACGCCGCCTCTCATGATCGATCTCGCCCGCGGGCAGAACTTGCGGGCGCCGGCTCATTCGACGGTGGTGATCCGCATCGCCGGCGAAGGCAGCGCGGAGGTCAAGCCGGGCAAGGGCCTCACCCCCCTGCCCCCGAAGGCCGGCCAGCGCACCGATATGCGCGAGGAGCGCTATACGCTTGAGGGCTCCAGCGAACTGACGGTCAGCACGGGCTTTGCCCAGAGCGTCACCTTGACCATCGAGGCCATTCCCGACCGGCTGCCCGAGATCGCCTTCACCACGCCGCCGGAGGTGAATGCCCGAGGCACCTTCACCCTCTCCTACAAGGGCAAGGACGATTACGGCATCACGGCCCTGGAAGGCACCGTAGCGAAGGCCGACAACAGCCGGGGCCGCTCCCTCGTTCCGGCGCCGCAGCTGACCCTGGCGCTTCCCAGCCACGAGGAGAATGCGCCTGACACCAAGTCACCCGTCGATCTCACCAACCATGCCTGGGCCGGCGCGCCGGTGACGATCCAGCTCAAGGCCAAGGACGAGGCGGGGCAAGAAGCCGCCAGCGAGAAGATCACTTTTACCCTGCCTCAGCGCCCCTTCACCAACCCGCTCGCCAAGGCCCTCGTGGAGCAGCGGCGCAACCTGGTGCTCGCACCCGACGACCGCAAGCGCGTGCAGGTGGCGCTCGATGCCCTGCTGATCGCCCCGGATCAGTACACCCCGCAATGGGGCGTGTTCATGGGGCTGCGCACGGGAACGGAGCGCCTGCGGGCTGCCAAGACCGACCAGGATCTGCTCGATGTGGCCGACTGGCTCTGGACCATGGCGCTGCAGATCGAGGACGGCGGGTTGTCCGATGCGGAGCGGGAGCTGCGCGCCGCCCAGGAGCGCCTGAAGGAGGCCATGGAACGGGGTGCGACGGACGAGGAGATGCGCCGCCTCACCGAAGAACTGCGTCAGGCCATGGACAAGTTCCTGCGGGAATTCGCCCAGCGCATGCAGCAGAACCAGCAGCAATCGCAGAACCAGAACCAGCGCACACCGGACCGGATGATCTCACAGGACGATCTCAACCGCATGCTGAAGCAGATGGAGGAGGCCATGCGCCGCGGCGACGTGGCCGAGGCCCAGCGTCTGCTCGAGCAGCTGCGCAACATCCTTGAGAACCTCCAGACCGCCCAACCCAACAGCCGCATGACCGACCCTCTCGGCCGCGAGATGAACCAGGCCATGCAGGACATGGAGGACATGGCGCGGGAGCAGCAGAACCTGCGCGACGAGACGTTTCGCGATGGGCAGAACCGGCGCATGCAGCAGGGCGACCGCAACGGCCAGCGCCAGCAGGGTCAGCGACAGGGCCAACGCCAGCAAGGCCAGCGCCAGCCCGGTCAACAGGGCCCACAAGGCGAGCCCGGCGAAGGCCAGGAGCCGGGCGAGAACGGCCAGGCAGGACCGGATCAGGATCCTCTAGGCCTCAAGCAGCGGCAGCAGGCCCTGAGGGAAAGGCTGGAGGAGCTTCAACGGCGCATGCAGGGCATGGGCATGCAGGGCGAGCAAGGCCTCGGCGAGGCCGAGCAGGCCATGCGCGATGCCGAGGGCGCCCTTGGCCAGGGCCAGGACGGCCCGGCGGTCGATGCCCAGGGCCGGGCTCTCGAGAGCCTGCGGCGCGGCATGCAGGGCATGGCCCAGCAAATGCAGCAGATGCAGCAGGGTGATGGTCAGGGGAACGAGCAGGCGGGCGACCAGCCCGGCCAGGGCAATCCGCAGGGCAACCAGCAGGCAGGCCAGCGGGACAACGACCCATTGGGACGCCCCCTGCGGAACCGGGACTACTCCGACGGCCGCGTCGAGGTGCCCAGTGCCGGTGCGTCACCGGCCCAGCGTGCGCAGCAGATCCTGGAAGAGCTGCGACGCAAGCTGGGCGACCCCTCGCGGGCGCAGGAAGAGCTCGAGTATTTCGAGAGGCTGCTGCGCAGAAACTGATATCAGGGTAAACGCACCCCTTGTCTCTCCGATCGGTTCGGGCGACCGTCGCCCGAATCTCTTCATGGAATCACGATGTCCGGTTTTGTCGATCTGCTTGTGCCGATAGCGGTTGTCGCTGTCGCTCTCGTGTTGCTTCTCGGCCTTTTCAACATGCTGCGCGGCGGCAATGCCAATCGGTCGCAGCATCTCATGCGCCTGCGCGTGCTGCTCCAGCTCATCGCCATCATCGTCATCATGGGCGTGATCTGGTGGAGAGCCACCTAAGCATAAGAGAGTTTCCCATGCGTGAGATCCTGCGATGCGAATCTCAAGGCGCTCTCATAAGCGTGGACAACGGGCATCACCTGTCGGGATAACGCTCCGGACATCTCCGTATTGACACGTTTTCGCCACGGTTTGTATTAAGAGATCGTTAGCCATAACGGCGTAGCCTGTTGGCCTTAATTTTTATTGAGTTATGGACCTTTTAATGCGCACCAGCCCGGCCTTAGGCCTGAGTCTTCTGGTCCTGTTCATGGGATCGGCAGGCGCTTTGGGCTCCGATTTCAAGAGACAGGCTGACACTTCCCAAACGTCATCTCAATCAAGCATCCTGTCGGAGTTCCGTTTCGGCTTGTCGGCTCAGGATCCCTGGGGACGCGAAGGACGCGACGGCTCAGCCAACCTGACCGGCGAAATTCTGTTCGATAAGCCGTTCACCGCATCGGACCTTTTCACCAGCTATTTCATTCCTCGGCCGCATATCGGCGGCAGCCTCAATTTCAACGATCGCACCAGCTTCGCCTATGCGGGCCTGTCCTGGACCATCGACGTCACGCCGAGCATCTTCGTCGAGGGCAGTTTCGGCGGCGCCATCCACAACGGCAAGGATTCCTCGCATCCCCTATCGGATCGCCAAGCCGTGGGCTGCTCGCCTCTCTTCCGTGAATCCGGTTCGGTGGGCGTGCGGCTCTCAGCCAACTGGAGCGTGATGGCAACCATCGAGCACCTGTCTGACGGCGGAACCTGCTCGGACGAGAATAGAGGCTTGACGAATGTCGGCGCGCGGGTTGGGTATTCGTTCTAACGAATCCAACCTGTCGGGCTCCTCATGGTCGTTCTGAACCGCATCTACACCCGCACCGGCGATAAGGGGACCACTGCGCTTGCTGCTGGCGGTCGCCGCCCGAAGCATGATCTTCGCATCGAAGCCTACGGCACGGTGGATGAGACCAATGCCTGCATCGGCATGGTCCGGCTTCATACGGCGGATCACGAAATCGACCCGATGCTGGGCCGCATCCAAAACGACCTGTTCGATCTCGGCGCCGATCTCGCAACGGTGGAGACGGACAAGCCCCTGCCCTACGAACCCCTGCGCATCACGCAAGCTCAGGTGGACCGTCTCGAGCAGGAGATCGATCGCCTGAATGGCGAATTGTCGGTGCTCCGCTCCTTCGTGCTCCCGGGCGGCACGCCCGCCGCCGCAGCGCTCCACCTCGCTCGCACGATCTGCCGGCGCGCGGAGCGTCATGTGGTCGAGCTCACGGAAAAGCCGGACGAGAAAGTCTCTCCGGAAGCGGTGAAATACCTGAACCGCCTGTCTGACTTTCTGTTCGTCGCGTCCCGCTACGTCAATGATAAGGGTGCGCTCGACGTTCTCTGGGTGCCGGGGCAGAACCGCTAAAGCATCGAACCCAAAAGTGGATTTGCACTTTTGGGATTGATTCGATGCTTTATTCTTGAGTGAGAGCATCGTGCGGGCGGAAACCGGACCCACTTTTAGCTAGCGCGGCCCGCTGGGTCCGCACGATGCTCTAGGAACCAGCACCATGTTTCTCCCGCTTCACGATGGCGTCCCGCTCAAGCACATGAAGACGCCGCTCGCGACGCGGTTTCTCATCGGCCTCTGCATCGTCGCCTATCTGGTCACCTTTTATGCCCCACCAGGCCCCGATGCGGTGGTGGGTGGTCTGGGCTTCATCCCCTCGGTCCTGTTCGGCACGGAGGCGCTGCCCGAGGGCTATCCCTTCGTGCCGGTGGAGCTGACGCTCGCCACGAACATCTTCCTGCACGGATCCCTGTTTCACCTGATCGGCAACATGCTGTTCCTATGGGTGTTCGGCGACAACGTGGAGGATGCCATGGGGCACCTGCGCTTCGTCGCGTTCTTTCTGCTCTGCGGCACGGCCGCGAGCCTCGCCCATGCCTATATCACCCCTGAGCCGCACCGGCCCCTAATCGGGGCCTCGGGCGGCGTCTCGGGCGTGGTGGCGGCCTATCTCATCCTCTATCCGCGGGTGAAGATCTGGGGCCTCTTTCTCAAAGGCATCCCGCTGCACCTGCCGGCCTACTGGACCATCGGATTCTGGTTCGCGCTCCAGTTCGCCTCAGCCTTCTTAGGCGGAGACGACAGCGTCGGCTGGTTCGCCCATCTTGGCGGCTTTCTTGTCGGCGCTATTCTCACCCCCATCATGCGCCGTCGCTACGATCCCGTGCTCGCCCGTGTTCAGGCGCAGGAACTGCAGGCGCCGCGTTGACAATCGGGTTCCGGCCATTACGGTCCATCCGCCTTTTTCCTATATGTCCGGAGGGCCGATTGTCGGCCATATCCGGACCCGACCTTTGGTGAGGACAATCGAATGAAGCTTCTTGTCTGTGTGAAGCGGGTTGTGGACTACAACGTGAAGATCCGGGTGAAGCCGGACGGCTCCGGCGTGGAACTCGCCAACATCAAGATGTCCATGAACCCCTTCGACGAGATCGCCGTCGAGGAAGCGGTTCGCCTGAAGGAGCAGGGCAAGGCCACCGAGATCGTCGCCGTGTCCATCGGTCCGCAGCAGGCGGGTGAGACCATCCGCACCGCGCTCGCCATGGGGGCCGACCGCGGCATTCTGGTCAAGACCGACGCCACCGTGGAGCCGCTCGCCGTCGCCAAGATCCTGGCCAAAGTGGTCGAGCAGGAAAAGCCCGACCTCATCATCATGGGCAAGCAGGCTATCGACGACGATGCCAACCAGACTGGCCAGATGCTGGCCGCCCTCCTCGGCTGGCCGCAGGGCACCTTCGCGTTCAAGGTCAATGTGGGCGAAGGCTCCATCGACGTGACCCGCGAGGTCGACGGCGGCCTGCAGACGGTTGGCCTGAAGCTTCCGGCCATCGTCACCACGGACCTGCGCCTCAACGAGCCGCGCTATGCCAGCTTGCCCAACATCATGAAGGCCAAGAAGAAGCCGCTCGACGAGACCTCGCCTGAGACGCTGGGCGTCGACGTAGCGCCGCGCCTGAAAGTCATGAAGACCGCAGAGCCCGGCGGCCGCAAGGCCGGCGTGAAGGTCGGCTCCGTGGCCGAACTGGTTTCGAAGCTCAAAGTCGAAGCCGGCGTGCTCTAAGAAGGACAAAGAACAATGACCACCTTGCTGTTTGCCGAGCACGACAACGCTCACCTGAAGGATGCCACCCACAAGGCCCTCTCCGCCGCGAAAGCGCTTGGCGCCCCCGTGCACGTGCTGGTGGCCGGATCCAACGCCCGTGCGGCCGCCGAAGCCGCCGCCAAGCTCGATGGCGTGGAGAAGGTGCTGCTGGCCGATGCCGCTCCTTACGAGCACCAGCTTGCCGAACCGACCGCGGCGCTCATCGTGTCGCTGGCCGGTTCCTACGATGCCCTGGTGGCGCCCGCCACCAGCAAGGGCAAGAACATCATGCCCCGCGTGGCGGCCCTGCTCGACGTTATGCAGGTCTCCGACATCATCAAGGTGCTCTCGCCCGATACCTTCGAGCGGCCGATCTATGCCGGCAATGCCATCCAGACCGTGCAGGCCACCGACGCCAAGAAGGTGATCACCGTGCGCACCGCCGCCTTCCCGGCGGCTGGCGAGGGTGGATCAGCCTCAATCGAGACGGTGAACGCGGCGGAGGATTCGGGCCTGTCGAGCTTCAAGGGTGAGGAGATCGCCAAGAACGACCGGCCGGAGCTGACCTCGGCCCGGATCATCATCTCCGGCGGCCGCTCGCTCGGCTCGGCCGACGCCTTCAAGCAATACATCGAGCCGATCGCCGACACCCTGGGTGCCGCCATGGGCGCCTCGCGCGCTGCGGTCGATGCGGGCTACGCCCCGAATGACTGGCAGGTGGGCCAGACCGGCAAGGTGGTGGCGCCTGACCTCTACATTGCGGTGGGAATTTCAGGCGCCATTCAGCACCTGGCCGGCATGAAGGACTCCAAGGTGATCGTGGCGATCAACAAGGACGAGGAGGCCCCGATCTTCCAGGTGGCCGATTACGGCCTCGTCGGCGACCTCTTCACCATCCTCCCTGAACTGAAGGAGGAGTTGACCAAAGCCGGTCAATAAGGTCAGGAATAGTGACGGACCGGGCGGAACCTCCGCCCGGCCGTTGTGACGGTTGGATGCAGGCAGCAGATCGATGGGCATTGAGATCAAGACGGTTGGCGTGATCGGCGCGGGACAGATGGGCAGCGGCATCGCCCATGTCTGCTCGCTTGCAGGTTTCAACGTCCGCCTCAATGACCTCTCGGAAGAGCGGATCAATACGGGCCTGGCCACCATCAACGGCAACATGGCCCGGAAGGTCTCCAAGGGCACCATCTCGGAAGCCGACCGGCAGTCGGCGCTCGAACGCATCAAGCCTGCCCGCACCTACGACGATCTGGGCGCCTGCGATATCGTCATCGAGGCCGCGACCGAGAACGAGGAGGTGAAGCGCAAGATCTTTACCAATCTCTGCCCATCGCTCCGACCCGATGCCATGGTCGCCACGAACACGTCGTCGATCTCCATCACGAGGCTCGCGGCCGCTACGGATCGCCCTGAGAAGTTCATCGGCATTCACTTCATGAATCCCGTGCCGGTCATGCAGCTCGTCGAGCTGATCCGGGGCATTGCAACCGATGACGCCACCTACGAGTCGTCGAAGGAATTCATCCACAAGCTCGGCAAGACCTCGACGGCCGCCGAGGACTTCCCGGCCTTCATCGTCAACCGCATCCTCCTGCCGATGATCAACGAGGCGATCTATACCCTTTATGAGGGCGTGGGATCGGTCGAGGCCATCGACACGGCCATGCGGCTCGGCGCCAACCATCCCATGGGCCCGCTCCAGCTCGCAGACTTCATCGGCCTCGACACCTGCCTGTCGATCATGCAGGTGCTGCACGAGGGACTGGCCGATTCCAAATACCGCCCCTGCCCGCTTCTGGTGAAATACGTCGAGGCCGGCTGGCTCGGCCGGAAGACGAAGCGCGGCTTCTACGATTACCGGGGCGAGAAGCCGGTTCCGACCCGGTAGATCTCGTCTATCGGCAGGCTCGACGATGGACCCACATGCCTGTGGGTGCGTCACAGACGTCTGAGCCTTTGATCTTCACAACAGCGTCACAGTCCCTATAGTCTAATCATACGGGAATTAGTCTTCTCTTATACGAAGAGGAGGTGAGGTGACGATACACGTCCAACCTGTTGTGCGACCGGAGGCCTGCCCGGCCCTCGTCCTCAATGCCGACTACCGGCCTTTGAGTTACTATCCCCTGTCCATCTGGTGTTGGCAGGATGCGATCAAGGCGGTCTTCCTCGACCGGGTCAATATCGTCTCGGAATACGACAAGGTCGTGCGAAGTCCGACCTTCGAGTTTCGCCTCCCCTCGGTCATCTCCTTAAAAACCTACGTCAAGCCGTCCCGGCACCCGGCCTTCACCCGTTTCAACGTCTTCCTGCGCGACCGTTTCAGCTGCCAATATTGCGGCATTCGCGAAGACCTCACCTTCGATCACGTCATCCCCCGGTCCAAGGGCGGGCAGACCACCTGGGAAAACGTCGTCGCCGCCTGCGCGCCCTGCAATCTCAAGAAGGGGGACAAGCTGCCCCGCGAGGTTGAGATGTGGCCCCGGCAGAGCCCCTTCGCTCCGACAATCCACGATCTCCACTCCAACGGCCGCCTCTTCCCGCCGAACTATCTCCATGAAAGCTGGATGGACTATCTCTACTGGGACAGCGAACTGGAGCCGTAAGGTTACGGATCTTAAAGGCTTGACCGTCCGAGATAGAAGCCCTTGCCGGCCGCCGCCCGGGCGGCGAAGGCCGCAAGTGCCAGCGAGATCAGCACGTTCCATCCCGCCAGCGACAGGCCGAGGAAGCGCCAAGCGGCTTCCGTGCAGCTGACCACGCGGGTGTTCTGCAACTGGTTCAGGAAATCGCCCACATTGCCCGCACCCTGGCCTGCTCCGCCGCCGCAATCGCTTGGGCCGGCGAAGACGCCCCACTCGACGCCAGAATGATAAGCGCCGAGCCCCGCGCTCACGATGAAGGTCAGGGCGAGAAGCCACAGGCCTGCCCTGGTCCAGCGCGGCGGCAGGAAGCCCGCCGCGAGGCCGAGCGGAATGGCGAGATAATAAGGGTTGCGTTGGATCAGGCAGAGCTTGCAGGGCACATAGCCGAAGACGTGTTCGAACACGAGCGCCCCGCCGACAGTGGCCGCAGCGCCCAGGGCAATGGCCAGGGCGGTTTCGCGTAGGGAGAGAGTAAGACGCATCGGTCCTCTCCTCAGAACATGTAGCGGAACGCCACGAACCCGCCGACGAGAGCGACGATTCCCACGCCCGCCACCAGGTTGAAGTTGTTGTCGATGATCGCCTTGATGCGCGGTCCGAACTGGCTCATCAGCAGGGCCACGAGGAAGAACCGGGCACCGCGGGTCAGGATCGACAGCGCGATGAACCAACCCAGATGATAGCCCGCGAACCCCGACGTGATGGTCACGAGCTTATACGGAATCGGGGTCAGGCCCTTCAGCAGGATCACCCAATGGCCGTAATCGGCATAGGCGTGCCGGAACGTCTCCGCCCCCTCGCCAAGGCCGTAAATCTGGAACAGCCACGCCCCGACGGAATCGTAGAGCCCCAATCCAATGAAATAACCCAAGACGCCGCCCAGAACCGAAGCGATCGTGCAGATCAGGGCATAGGACCAAGCCTTGTCCGGCCGCGCCAGCATCATCGGCACGAGCATCACGTCCGGCGGAACCGGAAAGAAGGAGCTTTCCGCGAAGGACACGGCTGCCAGCGCATAGGGGGCCGAGGGCCGCGCGGCGAGGGAGAGGGTCCAATCGTAGAGACGTCTGAGCATAGGGGTCCGACCGGTACAGGGGGCTACTGCGCCCCGCGCCCTTTGAGCACAAGGCGCCCGGAAAGGCGAGAGGTTAGCGCATCGTGCGGAAAAGTGGACCCGGTTTTCCGGTCCACACGATGCGCTACTTAAAGAATTGAGCATCGGATGAATCCCAAAAGTGGTGTCCACTTTTGGGCCGGTGCTCTACGCTGCGGCTTCCCTTCACATCTGGCACATTGACCAGCCTTCATGCCTCATGGTACGTCGCAGGTCCTTGCCCCTGTGGCGGAATTGGTAGACGCGCTCGACTCAAAATCGAGTTCCGCAAGGAGTGCTGGTTCGATCCCGGCCAGGGGCACCACTGACCTTTCAGTGGCACGGCAGAACGCCGACGCATATCCCGCAATCCGGAAACGTTGAGCCGCACCGAGTTCGGGGCTGCGCCGCGTATATCTAGCGCCCCTCATCTCAATGGATTATCGCTTTCGGGCTACCTCATCTTCCACGTTGCACAGGTGGCTACGTTTGGAACAAATGCCCGCGCTGGGGATGACGGATGCGAATGGTGCTCGACGCGACCACATCGTATCAACAACACAGTCAATGCGAACCGGGAGGGGCACGTCATGGAATATGAAATCGAAGCAGTCGCGCGCGCATTGTATTCTGCCGAAGATGACGCTCATGTGTGGGAGCATGAGCCGGAGATCATCAAGGACGAATTCCGTCAGCATGCTCGGATTGCTCTGGCGTTGCTTGCACAGCACCGCAGGCAGGAGCGGTATGACAGGCAGGCTGTTGCCTTTCCTTACGCCGCCTAAGCCCTCTTCACCATTCCGCCCTCTTGCTTCCTACACTTCAAACGAGCGGGCACCATCGTTTCCACAATGAAGACGCCCGCGGCTCACTCAAGCCGCGGGCGTCTTATTTCAGAAGCGTTGTCGCTGGGCTTCCGATCAGCCGCGGCGCTCGATCACCGTCACGATGCGACGGGTGCGAGGCTCAAGGATCACGACTTGGTCGCGCACGACGATGTATTTGCACTCCGGCAGGCCGGTCAGGATGCGCTCAACGTTGTCCGGGCAGTCGTAGAGAGTCGTCACCGAAGCCGGAACCGTCGAGCCGACGCTGACGCTGAACTCCACATTGGTGAGTGGCTGCACGTTCACGCTGCTGAACGACCGTGAGATCTGCGTCCGCTGCTCCGAAGTCACGCTGATGTTTCCGGAGCTGGACGAGGTCGTGCTGCCCGTCGTGGTGGTGTTGGCTGCACCGCCCCTCGAGTTCGACGCATTGCCCGTGGTGTTCGCGTTGCCGCTCGTTCCGCTGGAGGCGGTGCCGGATGTGTTGCCCTGGGTCGTACCGGATGCCGTACCCTGCTGCGTCGTGCCGGAGGTACCGGACGAACCGGACTGCGCGCTGTCGGTCGAGCTGCCGCCCGTGGTCGAGGTGCCGGACGAGCCGCCGGTGCTGCTGGAGGCAGAACCGCCTGAGGTCGTGCCGCTCGACGAGCCGGATGCACCGCCCGTGGTCGAGCCCGAGGCGCCGCCGGACGAACCGCCGGGCGTCATGATCGTGGAGCCGCCCGAGGAACCGCCCGAAGCGCCGCCGGAGCTGCTGCCACTCGAGCTACCGCTCGTCTGCGCCATCGCGGCCACGCTCAGGGAAAGAGTCGCTGCTGCTACACCGGCCAGTAAAGTAACACGCATTGGATGAAACCTCCCTATGATGGAGGGCCGATAATGGCCCTCTGTAATGCCTATCAACGGGGGTTTTCAGCTAGGGTTCCGTTCCCATCGCTAAGTGTGGGCGACGTACATCTGCGGTTCATGAAAATGAACGAAAAGCCCTAAAAAACTGGGCTTTGCTGCTCGATGTCCATGCCAATCAAAGCGGATTGCGTCGCTGGAAACACGCACTGCAGGCGTTGTCTCCAGCCTGCATCGCACAGGCTTGTCAGGGATGAGCCGTGCTGTGCAGATGCTCCGGGACGAGCGGCGCAAAAGCCGCGACAACCTTCTCGTAGACAGGTCGCTTGAACGGAATGATCAGTTCCGGCAGGCGATGCATCTCTTCCCAGCGCCACTCGTCGAATTCGGGCCTGTGGCCGCCTCCGCCCGGCTGGAGGATGTTGATCTCGCTGTCGTCACCCTCGAACCGGAAGGCGAACCATTTCTGGTTCTGCCCGCGGTAGCGCCCGCGCCAGGCGCGGCCCGCCACCATGGTGGGCAGATCATAGGCATACCATTCGGGCGCCTCTGCCAGGAGGCTCACGGAACGGACGCTGGTTTCCTCATAGAGTTCGCGCAGAGCCGCCTGATAAGGTTCCTCGCCGGGATCGATGCCGCCCTGGGGCATCTGCCAGGAATATCCATCGGATGCCGCGTCAGCCTCGGAACGGCGCCGGCCGATGAAGACCAAATCATCCTTGTTGATCAGCATCACGCCGACGCAGGAGCGGTAGGGCAGATCCTTTCTGGCCTGTGATCCTCTTGCGCTCCTCATCAGTCACTCACTCCCTTGATCACGGAACTCAGATGTGGCCGGTTCTTATTAGTGCCGGTGCTTGGTCATGGTTCCGAAGCAAGAGGTGAGAGTGCCGCTTCACTGTCTCCCGCACAAGCCTTTCCGCTAGAGCATCGGACCCAAAAGTGGATTTGCACTTTTGGGACCCATCCGATGCTCCAGTTTTAATTGGCGCATCGTGTGGACCGGACCCAGCGGGCCGCGCCAGCGAAAACCGAATTCACTTTTCCGCACGATGCGCTGGCCTGTGGATGCCTCAACAGAAATGGGCCCGGAGGATTCGCATCCCGCCGGGCCCATTTTGCATTACTGTTTCTCGAACGAAAGGACGATCGCCCTTAGTTCGGATTTGGCGTCGTGGTGTTGGCAGCGCCCTTACGGACGCCACGCAGCAGGTCGTAAGCGGCGATGAGCTGCTTGTCCTTGCTCGCATCCGGCGGGATGTAGGCTGACGAACCGCCGCGCTCTTCCTTGTCGCCGCCATTGCTCAGGTGGCCGCGCAGACCGGCCTCGCCCTTGGTCTCGTCCTTGCCCTTCAACTCCTCGGGGATGTCCTGCAGCACCTCGACGTCGGGATCGATGCCCTTGGCCTGGATCGAACGGCCGGCCGGGGTGTAGTAGCGCGCCGTCGTCAGGCGCACGGCCCCGTTGCCGCCGAGCGGGATGATGGTCTGCACGGAGCCCTTGCCGAAGGAGCGGGTTCCGAGAACCGTCGCCCGCTTGTGGTCCTGCAGGGCGCCGGCCACGATCTCGGAAGCCGAGGCCGAGCCGCCGTTGACGAGCACCACCAGGGGCTTGCCCTTGGTCAGGTCGCCGGCCTTGGCGCTGAAGCGCTGGGTATCCTCGGCGTTCCGGCTGCGGGTCGAGACGATCTCGCCGCGGTCGAGGAAGGCGTCTGACACCATGATGGCTTGGTCGAGCAGGCCGCCCGGGTTGTTGCGCAGGTCGATGACGAAGCCCGCCACCTTGTCGGCGCCGATGTCGCTGGTGAGTTTCTCGATGCCGGTGCGCAGGTTTTCGTAGGTCTGCTCGTTGAACTGGGTCACGCGCAGCACGCCGATGTCGCCTTCAACGCGGGCACGGACCGGCCGCACCTTGATGGTCTCACGGGTCAGCTTCACCACCACCGGATCCTTGGCTTCCTTGCGCTGGATCTTGAGGGTGACGGAGGAATTGACTGGGCCGCGCATCTTGTCGACTGCCTGGTTCAGGTTGAGGCCCTGGACCGGCTCGTCGTTGATGTGGGTGATGATGTCGTTGGCCAGAACGCCGGCCCGGGAGGCCGGGGTCTCGTCGATCGGGGTCACGACCTTGACGAGGCCTTCCTCCATGGTGACCTCGATGCCGAGGCCGCCGAACTCGCCGCGGGTCTGCACCTGCATGTCGCGGAAGCTCTTGGCGTCCATGAAGCTCGAATGCGGGTCGAGAGAGGTCAGCATGCCGTTGATGGCAGCTTCGACCAGCTTGGCCTCTTCAGGCTTTTCAACGTAATCCGTGCGGACCTTCTCGAAGACGTCTCCGAAAAGGCTCAGCTGGCGGTACGTGTCAGCCGAGGCGGCAATCGCGCTCATACCTGACAGAAGGCTGGTCTGCGACACCATGGTCGCGCTGCCTGCGCCAATGGCCGCACCGAGAATCAACAGTGATAGTTTGCGCATTATCCGCGAACCTTTTCGCTTTGCGATTTTGCCCACCAGGGACCTGGATCAATAGAACCGCCGTCTTTCCTGAACTCAACATAGAGGACGGGATTGTTCTTTTCTATGGCGGCGCCGATCAAACTCATGAGAGGAGCCTCTCCCATGGTCGCAACGGGCTCGCCGGCGAGCACGAACTGTCCGACATCGACGTTGATTTGGTCCATACCGGCCAGAAGAACATAGTATCCCCCACCGGCATTGATGATCAAGAGTCGACCATAGGAGCGGAAGGGGCCCGCAAAGGCCACCCACCCGTCCGCCGGTGATACCACGGTTGCATTCTGCCGCGTCGTGATCGAAATGCCACGCGTCGTTCCGCCATACCCGTCCGAGGCGCCGAACTCCAGGGTGGTCTCGCCGCTGACGGGGCGGGGCAGCAGGCCCCTGGCTTCCGCAAATGGGATCTTCGGGGCCAGCCGTGCCGGATCCCGGAAGGCCAGCTGGGCAAATTTCTCGCGGGTCTGGCGCTCCTGAGCCTCGGCGGCCTTGCGGGCCTCCTCCGAGGCTCTTTGCGCGCCTGCAATCTCCGCTTCCATACGGTCGATGAGTTCTTTCAGCGTGCCGGCCTGCCGGGCCAGCTCCTCGGCCTTGTGACGCTCGGCACCCGCATTGCGCTCCACCTCGGCGATGCGGCCCTGACGGGCCTCCATGAGGGCAGCGACGCGCTCCTGCTCGCGGGTGAGCGCCGCCAGCTCCCCATTCAGGGTCGTGCGGTCGGCCGTGATCGCCTCCTTCAGGCGCACCAGCTCTGTCAGGTCCGTGGCTAGGATCTCGGCCTCGACGCGCAGCTCGGGAAGAACAGCGCCCAGCATGATCGAGGCGCGCACCGCCTCAAGCATGTCCTCGGGCCGCACCAGCACGGCCGGCGGCGGGCGGCGGCCCATGCGCTGCAGGGCGGCGAAAACCTCGATTATGACGCTCCGGCGGCTCTGCAGGGAGCGGCGAATGGCCGCTTCGCTGGAGGTCAGGGTCTGAAGCCGCTGCTCCAGGCCGCGAATCCGGTCTTCGGTGCCGCGCACGCGCTCGGCGGTTCCGATCAGCGCCGCATTCAGCTTGGCGCGGTCCGCCTTGATGGACTCGATCTCGGTTTCCAGGCGGCGGCGGGCCTCGGCATTGGCCGTGATCGCCTCCTCCAGAACCTTCAGATCCTGCTCCCGGCGCGCCTTCTCCTCGGCTGTTTCAACCGGGACTGCCGGGGGCGCAGGCGCGGGCTGCTGAGCCCCGGCGGGGCTCAGGCTGGCGGCTGTCAGCAGGGCGGCAAGGCCGAAGACCTTGTGGGAAAAGGATTTGAAGCGGAACATCCGGTCAGGAATCATCGTGGCCGGCGCGATGATAAGGGTGTCCGGCGATGATTGTCAGGGCCCTATAGAGCTGTTCGGCCACGAGCGCCCGTACAATCTGGTGCGGCATCGTGAGCGCCCCGAAGGATACCACGAGGTCGGCGCGCTGGCGCAGCTTGGGATCAAGGCCGTCTGGTCCGCCAATGACGCAGGCGATTCCGGCACGGCCCTCGTCCCGCCACTGCCTGATCTTCTCGGCGAAAGCTTCGCTGGAGGGACTCTTGCCGCGCTCGTCAAAGACGATCAGCACGGAGGACCCGGCCTTTTCGAGCAAGGCCGCAGCCTCTTCCGCGCGCCGGTCGTCGTCCCGTCGCGCGCGGCTTTCGGGCAGCTCGACCATGTCGAGCCCGGCCAGACCCAAGGTCCGGCCCATGCCCTCGACTCGCTGCCTGTATCGCTCGACCAGCTCCCGCTCGGGGCCGCTTTTCAGACGGCCCACGGCCAGCAAGCTCAGTCGCACGATCTTGGCCTTAGGTTAGCTTGCGCGATCCTGCGGACGGTCGGCGCCCCACATCTTCTCGAGGTTGTAGAAGCCACGAACCTCAGGGCGGAAAACATGGATCAGCACGTCGCCGGCATCGATGAGCACCCAATCGCAGGCCGGCAGGCCTTCGACGCGCGCGTTTCCGAACCCCTTGTCCTTGAGGTCCTTGATGACGCGCTCGGCGATCGCGCCGACATGACGGTCGGAGCGGCCCGAGGTGACGATCATGGTGTCAGCAAGCGAGGTTTTTCCGGCCAGGTCGATCTCGACCGTGTTCTCGGCCTTCATGTCCTCGAGGGAGGCCAGGGCAGCGGCCCGGATATCCTCTGCGGCAGGAGCGTCCGCTCCGGCGAGAGGAGGAAGCGGGTTCATGTCCGCTTCGACGGAGGATAGTCGGTTCAGGTTCAGACCCTTTCTCAGCAGCACTCGGAGGTGCCGACCCTTAAGATAATGCGGGAAGGCCCCATTTTTCAACGTCCCCCGATGGGAGAAGTTCGTCGCAACTGCCGCAGCTGTGTGGATGAGAGATGGGACCGGGGCCCGTGCAGGAACGCCCAGGCAGGCGGCTTCAGGCCCGGCAAGGCGCGGGCATCGGCCTCGTCGATCCGCCCCTTGGACAGAGCCGCGGCGCTGCGGGAGCGGACCGCCTTCAGGGTCCAGCCAGGCCGGTCGATGATGGCCATCGGCATCATCCGGGCGATGCGCCGCCAGCCCCGCCAGCGGTGGAAGCTCGCCAGATTGTCCGCCCCCATGATCCAGACGAACCGGACATTCGGGTAGCGCCGCTTGAGATAGGACAGGGTATCGACCGTATAGCGGGCGCCGATCTCCTCCTCGAAGGCGGTCACGTCGATGCGGGGATCGTCGGCCACAGCCTGAGCCTCCTCCACGCGCATGGCCGTAGTGGCGAGTTCGCCCGTGTCCTTGAGGGGATTGCCCGGGGTGACGATCCACCAGATCCGGTCGAGGCCAAGCCGTTTCAGGGCCATCTGGCTGACATGGCGGTGCCCGGCATGGGGCGGGTTGAAGGATCCGCCATAGAGGCCGATCCGCATGCCAGGAGCAGCCCGCGGCAGACGGGCCAGGCCCGAGGGCCTGATACGGAAGCGGGAGGTCGCAGGCTTCACGGGCGCGTCTGGCCCGAGCCGCGGATGCGGTACTTGAACGAGGTCAGCTGCTCGACCCCGACAGGTCCGCGGGCATGCATGCGCCCGGTGGCGATGCCGATCTCCGCCCCGAAACCGAACTCTCCGCCATCGGCGAACTGAGTCGAGGCGTTGTGGAGCACAATGGCCGAATCCACTTCGGCTAAGAAGCGCTCGGCGGCGACCTTGTCGTTCGTCACGATGGAATCCGTATGATGAGAGCCGTAGGTCTCGATGTGGGCAATGGCCCCATCGAGCCCGTCGACGACCCGGACGGAGATGATCGCGTCGAGGTACTCGGTGCGCCAATCCTCTTCCGTTGCCGGGGTCACGCGCGGATCGACCGCCTGCACGACCTCGTCCCCGCGTACGGCGCAACCGGCCTCGATCAGCATTGCGACGAGCGGCTTGAGATGGGTCGCGGCACAGGCACGGTCCACCAGCAGCGTCTCGGCCGAGCCGCACACACCGGTGCGGCGCATCTTGGCGTTCAGCACGATGGCCTTGGCCATCTCCAGATCGGCGTCAGCATGCACGAAGATGTGGCAGATGCCCTCCAGATGCGCGAAGACCGGCACCCGGGCTTCCTCCTGCACCCGCGCCACAAGGCTTTTGCCGCCGCGCGGCACGATCACGTCGATGTTGCCGTCGAGACCCGACAGCATGGCGCCCACCGCAGCCCGGTCGCGGGTCGGAACGAGACGGATCGCGTCAGACGGGAGGCCCGCCTGCTCCAGCCCCTCGCCCATCGCCTGCGCGATGGTAAGCGATGTGCGGAAGCTCTCCGAGCCCGTGCGCAGGATTGCGGCATTGCCGGCCTTGAGGCAAAGCGCCCCCGCATCCGCCGTCACGTTGGGGCGGCTCTCGAAGATCACCCCGATGACGCCGAGCGGCGTCGCCACGCGCTCGATCTCCAGCCCGTTCGGGCGCTCGAAGCGCGCCAGCACGCGCCCAACCGGATCGGGCAGATCGGCGATGCTCTCGACCGCAACCGCAATGGCCTCAACCCGCTCAGGGTTCAGCATAAGCCGGTCGATGAAGGAGGCCGGCTGCCCCTTGGCCCTCGCCTCGGCGAGATCCTGTTCATTCGCCGCGAGAATCGCGCCCGCCCGCGCCCGAATGTGGGCGGCCATCGCGCGCAGCGCGGCGTTCTTGTCCTCAGCGCTGGCGAGGGCCACGCGCCGGGCGGCGGCCCGTGCGCGGCGGCCAATTTCGCGCATGAGAGCAGGCACATCCGGCTCTCCGACCGAAGCCGCACCTGAAGCCGCCTTTGGCGCGTTGAGATAATCAGCGAGCACTTCAGAAATTAAGGCGCGAATATCGTCCATGTCCAAGTTCCAGCCCCTGACGGCCTCAGGGGAAATGCCTCATTCGGAACCCATAGCACGGCAGGTGGCCTCAGAGCCAAGCCGCTCCACCGCGCCTGAGATCCGCATCGGAACCTCGGGCTGGCACTATCGGTCCTGGCACGGACCTTTCTACCCGGCACGCGTGAAGATCAAGGACTTCCTGTCCTACTACGTCCAGCGTTTCGACACGGCGGAGATCAACAATTCCTTTTATCGGCTTCCCACCGAGCAGGCTGTGCGGGTCTGGCACGATTCCACGCCGAAGCGGTTCCTGTTCGCCTGGAAAGCTTCGCGCTTCATTACCCACATGAAACGGCTGAAAGGGATCGAGGAGAGCATCGATCTCGTGTTTGGCCGCATGAATGCCTTGGGCGACAAGTTCGGCCCGGTCCTGTTCCAGCTGCCGCCCACCTTCAAGGCCGATGCGGAGACGCGGGAACGGGTGGCGCGCTGTCTGTCGCTCGTGCCGCAAGGGCGCCGCTGCGCCTTCGAGTTCCGTCATCCGAGCTGGTACGAGGAGAACACCTTCCGGATCCTGCGTGATCACAACGCGGCGCTCTGCATCTCCGATCACGCCGATGCGCCCGCACCATGGGAGGCGACCGCGGATTTCATCTATGTGCGCGCCCACGGCACCAATGGACGCTATGCGGGCAGCTATTCCGCCGAGACGCTGCAGGACTGGACCGGGCGCATTGCCGATTGGCGAAAAGGTGAGCGCAGCGTCTATGTGTACTTCGACAACGACATCAAGAGCGCCGCGCCCGGCGACGCGCAGACCTTGCTGAGGCTTTTGGACGAAGATCAGTCGCTGAGAGCCATGTCGTCCCGGTGAACCATCTCGGTGCGACCGGGATAGCCGAGGATGCCTTCGATCTCGCGGCTCGGGCGGCCGATGATGCGCGCCGCATCCTCCGCATCATAGGCGACAAGGCCGCGGCCGAGCACACGGGCCTCGCTGCGGATCGTCACCGCATCACCACGATGGAACGAGCCCTCGACCCGGCGCACGCCCACCGGCAGCAGGCTCGCGCCGCTCTGCAGGGCACGAGCCGCGCCCTCATCCACAGTCAGCGTGCCGCGCGGCTCGAGCGCGCCTGCAATCCAGGTCTTGCGGGCGGTGGCCGGATTGGACGGCGTGAGGAACCAAGTGCAGCGCCCGCCTTCGGCCACGCGCTTCAGGGGGTTCTTGGTGCGGCCATCCGCAATGATCATGTGCGTGCCGCCGGCCGTGGCGATCTTGCCCGCCTCGACCTTGGTGCGCATGCCGCCACGCGACAATTCGGAGGCCGCGCCCCCTGCCATGGCTTCGATAGCCGGCGTGATGCGCTCGACCACCGGGATGTGCTCGGCCTTCGGATCGGAGGCAGGCGGCGCCGTATAGAGGCCGTCGATATCGGAAAACAGCACCAGGAGGTCGGCGCCGATCATGGTGGCGACCCGGGCCGCCAAGCGGTCGTTGTCGCCGTAGCGGATCTCGGAGGTCGCCACCGTGTCGTTCTCGTTGATCACCGGAACGGCGCGCATCTCCAGAAGCTTCAGGGTCGTGGCGCGGGCGTTGAGATAACGACGCCGCTGCTCGGTGTCGGAGAGCGTCACCAGGATCTGGCCGGCCGTGATGCCGTGATGGGCCAGCACCTCCGACCAGGTGCGGGCCAGCGCGATCTGCCCGACCGCCGCAGCCGCCTGACTCTCCTCAAGCCTTAAAGGCCCGGACGGGAGCCCCAGCACCGTGCGCCCCATGGCGATGGCCCCGGAGGAAACCACGAGCACGTCGGCGCCCTTGGCATGGAGGTCGGCAATGTCCTCGGCGAGCGCCGCCAGCCAGGCATGGTTCAGCCGTCCGCGCGCCCGATCCACAAGCAGCGCGGAGCCGACTTTCAGGACGACGCGGCGGAACTGACCGAGTTGTGGGCTCACGGATGCCACTCTTCCTGCGGCTGGACCGGCTCTTCCTCGATCTTGGCCTGATCGATCACGGAGAGCAGCGCCTGCAGCACCTCCTGAACGCCCTGGCCGGACGCGGAGGAGATCACGTAAGGCGTCCGCTTGCTGGCTTTCTTCAGCTTCTTCAGCTGCTCCTTGAGCGTGTCCTCATCGAGAGCATCGGCCTTCGAGAGCGCCACGATCTCGGGCTTCTCGTCCAGGCCATGGCCATAGGCCTCGATCTCATGACGCACGGTCTTGTAGGCCTCGCCCGCATCCTCGCTGGTGCCTTCGACCAGATGCAGCAGCACCCGGCAGCGCTCCACGTGGCTCAAGAACCGATCACCGAGGCCTACGCCTTCCGACGCGCCCTCGATCAGACCCGGAATATCGGCCAGCACGAACTCGCGGTTATGGGCCCGCACGACGCCGAGGCCGGGATGGAGCGTGGTGAAAGGATAATCGGCGATCTTGGGCTTGGCGGCCGTGACCGTCGCCAGGAACGTGGACTTGCCAGCGTTGGGGAGCCCGACGAGGCCCGCATCCGCAATCAGCTTGAGGCGCAGGATCAGCGTGCGCTCGATACCCTCCTGGCCGGGATTGGCCCGGCGCGGGGCGCGGTTGGTGGAGGTGGTGAAATAGGCATTGCCGAAGCCGCCATTGCCGCCTTTGGCTAGCAGCACCCGCTGGCCCACATGGGTCATGTCGGCAATGACGGTCTCGCCATCCTCCTCCAGGATCTCCGTGCCGGCCGGGACCTTGAGCACCGCATCGGCGCCCTTGGCGCCGTGCCGGTTCTTGCCCATGCCGTGACCACCGGTCTTGGCTTTGAAATGCTGCTGGTAACGGTAGTCGATGAGGGTGTTGAGCCCCTCCACGCATTCCGCCCACACGTCGCCGCCGCGACCTCCGTCGCCGCCGTCCGGCCCGCCGAACTCGATGAACTTTTCACGGCGGAACGAGATGGCACCGCCGCCGCCGTTGCCGGAGCGAATATAGATCTTGGCTTGGTCGAGAAATTTCATAACCCGCATCCTTTACGGGACTGTCGCACTTTTCGCAAAAGCGGATCTGCTCTCGCGGTTAAAATGCGGCCATCCACGTCTCTCATGCGGGAGCAACGCGGACAAAAGAGAAGCGCTCCCGAAAGACCTCTCGGGAGCGCTCCGATGTTAGCTGGCGAGGGACATCGACCGCTCGACCTCGACCTCAACGGAAAGAGGCTCACGGACGAAGCCGGTCTGGCCCCAGGCCTTCAGGCTCTCCCAGGTGCGCCGGTCGAGCCGGAAGTGATCCACCGGATAGAGGCCGCACCGGGCCGGCAGCTCGGAGAGCCCGGCGCCCTGATAGGCAAAGCCGCACTTCTCCAGCACCCGCCGGGATCCCGGGTTGATCACCCGGGCGCAGGCCGTGACCTCGTCCTCCTCGCCATAGGCGAAGAAGGCGTCGATCAGCGCACGGACCGCCTCGGTGGCATAACCCTTGCCCCAGTAGGGGGTGCCGAGCCAATAGCCGAGGTCGGGCTTGCCCGTCTCCGGGCTCGGGCCAATCCCCACCATGCCGATGAGGCTGTTGGGCTTGCCCTTCGGCGTGATGGCGAGCTGCAGGCCCTGACCGTCCGCATTGGACCGCCGGGACTGGAAGATAAATCGCTCGGCATCGTCCGGGTGATAGGGATGCGGAATTCGCGCCGTCATCTCCGCGACCGCTTTCTCCCCGGCGAGGCGTACGATGGCTTGAGCATCCGCAAGACGGGCCCAGCGCAGCCACAGGCGGCGGGTCTCGAGGCGGAAAACATCGTCACGGGTGAGGTCGGGAAACATCGTCTTGCTCCGATCCGAATGGGCCTCCCTGGCCCGGAAAACACGAAGGGGAGGTGGACATCCCACCTCCCCTGTCGGTTCTTGGATCTGAGCTTGGCCTTTTCGGGCCTACTTCGGAGCTTCTGATCCGCCGGGTCGGTGTGATGCCGGCGGGAGCTCCTTCGTTTTGCTCTCGCCGTTTATTCTGCTGCCTCTTGGGCCGGTACGACCGATACGAAAGCTCGGCCTTGACGCGTCAGGAATCGGACTCGGCCATTGGCCGTGGCAAAGAGGGTGTGGTCTTTGCCCATGCCGACATTCGCGCCGGCATGCCATTTGGTGCCGCGCTGACGAATAATGATGTTGCCGGCGACAACCTGCTGATCGCCGAAGCGCTTGACGCCCAGACGACGGCCTGCCGAGTCGCGGCCGTTGCGAGACGAACCGCCTGCTTTTTTGTGAGCCATGGGTTACTCCCGTGTCCTGTGTTGAGCCGAGCGCTTATTCAGCGGTGGCCGGCGCAGCTTCGTCAGCCGCAGCCTTGATGGTCTTTTTGGCCGCAGCCTTCTTGGGCTTTTCGCCACCGGCGAGGATCTCGGTGATCCGCACCACGGTGTAATCCTGGCGATGCCCGCGCTTGCGGCGCGAATTCTGGCGACGGCGCTTCTTGAAGGAGATGACCTTCTCGCCGCGGGTGTGTTCCACCACTTCGCCTGCCACGGTCACGCCCTCGACGAGGGGGGCGCCAACCTGGGTCGAGCCGTCGTTGGTGACCATGAGAACCTGGTCGAACGTGACGGCGGTGCCCGGCTCGCCTGCGAGCGTGGCGACGGTGATGACGTCGTTGGCGGCAACGCGATACTGCTTGCCGCCGGTCTTGATCACTGCGAACATCTTGATCCTCGTGTTCAAACCCAATTCTCAGCGGGGAAAGCCCCCGCCGGACTGGCTTTTTGGCAGTTTCCGGCTTCGGTTCACGGCAGCCTCACGCTGCCGCACGCATATGCGCAGGCACTCGTGCCCGCTCATAGAGAACGCCTATCTACGGGCGGCCCTGGTGTTTGTCAATCAAAAACCTTGCTTTTGGCGCTTGAAGCCCCGCAAAGCCCGTGATATCCACCCCGCCTCAACCAGCGGGCCTGACGGCCTTCGCGACCCGGAGAGGTGGCAGAGTGGTTGAATGCACCGCACTCGAAATGCGGCATACGGGCAACCGTATCGGGAGTTCGAATCTCCCCCTCTCCGCCAGCATCCCCTAGAAAGCCTTTGTTTACGCCAAGTTGAAGCCCGGCTTGGGTTTGCGGCTGCCATCCTGGTACAAAAGGGTGGTACAAAGGTCATGCGCGTGGCAAGCCCCTGGAAGCATCCCGACACTGGCATCTACTACTTCCGCCGCGGCGTTCCCGAAGCGCTCCGCCCGCTCGTCGGCAAGCGCGAGGAGAAGGTTAGCCTGGAGACTCGTGACTGGCGCGAGGCCGGGCCGCGGCACGCCGCTGTCGCGGCCGAAGTCTCAGCCCGATGGGAGCGCTTAAGGCAGGCAGCAGCGCCGAAGCCGCTCATCAGGCTCACCCACAAGGAGGCCGTGGCGCTCGCAGGTGAAGTCTACCGCCGCCGGGTCGCGGCGCACGAGGCGGATCCCGGCAGTCCCGACCGTTGGCGCGACGAACTGCTCATGGACGGCCTCTCTCATTCGCCCAAAGCGCGGCCTGTCGACCGCTTTCTGGCCCGGCAGCTCCACCGTCCTGCGGTCGAGGCCATCCTGGCTGAGCGCGGGATCGAGGTCGACGCAGCCGGCATGGCGACTCTCATGCGCCTGGCAGCCGAGGCTGTGGAGCAGGCGGATGAGCGCCTGTTGCGGGCGGCACAGGGCGACTACTCTCCTGACCCTCGCGAGGCACGCTTCCCGCCTCTAGTTGCTTCGCAGACTGCAATGGTCTCGCCGTCCGTCCTATTCGAGCCGGCTTGGGAGGCTTACCTCGCCGAGAGGAAGCCCGCCGCCGGCACCGCGAAGAGCTACCGCGGCGCGATGCGCAACCTGCTGGCCTTCGTCGGCACCGACGACATCGCCCGAGTGACGGAAGAGGACGTGCGGCGCTGGAAGGCCCACCTGATCGAGCGTGGCCTCGATCCCAAGACAATCAAGGAGTCCAAGCTCGCAGCCGTCAAATCCTTCTACGGCTGGGCAGTCTACGAGAAGAAGGTTGAGGTGAATCCTGCAGCTGACGTCCGGATGAAGGTTCCCAAGAAGCCCAAGCTACGCGAGCGCGAGTTCAATGAGCGCGAGCAGAAGCTGATTCTCTCAGCGACCTTTTCCCAGCCCAGCCGCCTGATCTCGCCTGAGCACGCGTCTGCCCGCCGTTGGGTGCCGTGGCTGTGCGCCTATGGCGGGGCGCGTGTCAACGAGATGACCCAGCTCAGGAGTCAGGACATCTATGAGGAGGACGGCGTCTGGGTCATGCGGATCACGCCGGAGGCCGGCACCGTGAAGACGGGGGTCGCCCGCATCGTACCGCTCCACCCGCACCTCGTCGAGCAGGGTTTTCTCGCGTTCGTCCGCTCTCGGGGCAAGGGGCCCCTGTTCTACTCCCCGGCGCGCCAGCGAGGAGGCTCGGCCGAGAACCCAACCTATGTCCGCATGGGCCAGAAGCTGGCCGAGTGGGTGCGAGGGCTCGGCGTGGATGATCCCAACGTCGATCCTAACCATGGCTGGCGGCACCTGTTTAAGACGCGCGGCCGGGCGGCCGGCATTGCATCGGACAAGCTCGATGCGCTGCAGGGCCATGCCGCCAGCAGCGTGGGCGCCGAGTACGGCTCCTATCCTGCGAGGGTGCTGATGCAGGAAATCGTCAAGTTGCCCCGCTTCGACGTGACGCCCTCCCAATCCACTGATCGGCGTCGCAGCGGGGGGGGGTGTCGTGCAGGCTGCATCGCTAGAGACGGCATGAGCGTGGGCGTGACTTAACTCTTTGTTAACCTTGTCCGACAGTTCCCGGCATCCTTCGTGCCGGTAGGGCTAGCTTGACGGCGAACGACACCCTATCCTTACAGCATCCGGGGCACCCGCCTCGGTGGTGATCGGATGCCGCAAGCGGCTACCGGCAGGGACTGGAACTCCCCGTCGGCAGCCTGGCCACCCCGGTCTCCTGGTTGTGACAGGAGAATCAAGATGGTTACCTCCATCTCTAGCGGAGTCGTGCTCGCACGCAACTCCCAACCCGCCTCCGCCTCGCTCGCCCTCAGCGACATCGTCGACCTAGCCCTGCCCGAACTCCGCCCGGCAGATGAGCTCGACATCGCGTCGCAGCTGCAGATCGCGCTCGCCGCGGACCCGCAGGTCTCCCCCGCCCTCGCCGCGTTCGTGCTCGCCATCCTCGCCGAGGTGGAGCACGCCTCGCTCGACGAGCTCTGCGCCTGCCTGCCCTGGCACCCGCAGCCCGCCGCCGCCATCCTGGCGCTCGTGCGCGCCGGCCAGCTGCGGCTCGACCTGACGCAGCCCCTCTCGGGCACAACCCAGGTCTGGCACGCGGCAGCGTAAAGCCCTCTCTCACTCCCTGTGCCTGAACTGCCGATGGGCTCCGCCCGTCGGCTGCCCTCCCCCTGTGCCCTTTGCGCGGCCGCGTGCTTCACGTCGGCGAACCCTGGAGCTTGCCCATGCGCCTCAACCGCTTCGAGGTCTCCTTCCCCGTGCCCAACACCAGCATCGCCGTCTTCACCAGCAAGGTCTGCCGCGTCGAGGTCATCCGCGCCCGTTGGTCTGACCTGCCCATCCTCCTGCGCCACCCCTTGCTCAAGCAGGCCGCCACCTACCTCTTGGGCGGCGCCGACCCGCTCACGGGCGAATTCTACCTCTACAACGGCGAGGGCGGCAAGCTCCCGTGCCGCCTGCCTGACCACCGTCGCAACCCGCAGCGCGCCTTTGTCGAGACCATCTACCTCCTGACCAGCGATACCTTCGACAAAACGGATGTCGTCTACCTGCAGGAGCGCCTCAGCACCCTGATCCGCCAGGCTGGCACCGTCCGGCTGGTGCAGGGCTGCGGGCCGACCTCGCAGCCGATCAGCGCCGCCAAGGCGGAGGAGTTGGACATGGTTCTCCACTTCGGCCTCCAGCTCCTCGAGCACGCCGGCTGCCGCGGACTGGAGGCGCTGCCCTGCGTCCTGCCGCGGCTGCGGGTCGCCTGACGCCCGCTTCACCTAGCCATTCAGTCCTTCAAGCAGTGAGATCACGCCATGACCAAGCACCCCTATGCCAAAGTGACAGGCTCCGCGCGTCCGCCAAGCCGCCTGGGGGCGCTGCGCCGGCCGCCCACGCACGACACGGAGATTGCGCTTGAGGACCTCGCCGGCGCGGTGACGCCGCGCGGCCAGACTCCGGCAACCCTGCCGCGCCTGCTCGAGCTGGTGCTGGCGCCAGACCTCGAGCCGTATTTGATGAAGCCCGAGATGGCACGCGCCATCGCGCTGGGCGTGCCGGCGCTCGCCGAGGCGGCCCAGGATTGGGCCGGGGGCGGCGGTGACGGCGAGAGCCTGGCGCAGCTCTTGGCCGAGCGGGCGGTGGAGCGGGATGCGCCGGGACTGGCACGCCTGTCACAGGAGGTGGCGTTCCTGACGCTAGCCACCGCACGAGAGCGCAGTGCCTCCTCTTTCTCCCGCACTGTGGTGAGCGGGATCACTGAGGCCTGTGAGCGACTCGACAGCATGACGGTCGATCCGCTCATGCTGGAGCGACTGCGCCGGCTTGTGCTGTGCTGGCAGGCCTGGGCCGGGGGCGCAGGCGGGCTGCATGCGGCGTTCGTGGATGCGCACCGCATCGTGCGCGATCTGGCGGCAGGGCTTGAGCCGGAGCCGCAGCCGGAGCGCGCGAGCCCGGACGAGGCGCCCGCGACCGTGCCGGATGCGACCGAGGAGCCTGCCGCCACCCCAGCCAATTCCCGGATGACGCGCATCGTGCTGCCGGCGCTGCCGCTCGCCGGCTCGCGCGAGGCGAGGCAGGCGCTCGATGCCTTCGAGGCGATCGAGGCTCTGCCGCTGCCGCTGGTGTCGGTGCCGGATCTGGCAGCCGTCAGGGCACGCCTGCTGGCGCAGCTGCCGCACTGGGAGGGCATCATCGATGCCGTTCTGCGCCAGGTGGGCACACGACCGCATGCTCAGCTGCGGCTGCTGCTCGTTGGCCCGCCCGGCGTGGCCAAAACCTATGGCGCGAGTGTGCTGATGGACGCGTTGACCATCCCGCACCGGGTGATCGACTGCGGGTCGTTGTCGGATGCCATGGTCATGGGCTCGTCCAGAAAATGGTCGAACGGAGCACCAGGGAGTGTTTGGGACCTCATCCTGGCGCATCGCGTTGCTAGCCCCGGCCTGGTGCTGGACGAGATCGAAAAAGCGGGTGGCTCGGACCGGAACGGCGACGTCAGGAGATCCCTCCTGGGCCTGCTCGAGCCAGCGCGCGCGGCAGCCCTGCTCGATCCCTATCTCGAGGTGCCGGTGGACCTCTCCGGGGTGAGCGTGATCCTGACGGCGAATACACTGAAGGGTCTGTCGCGCCCGCTGCTCGACCGGCTGCAGGTGGTCAAGGTGCCACAGCCCGGACCGGAGCACTTGGAGACTTTAGCTTCGTCGCTGCTGCGCGCCGTCTACCAGGAGCGCACGGGCGATGAGCGCTGGGCTGCCCCGCTCACAGGAAGCGAGATCGGCCTTCTACGCCGGCACTGGCGATCCGGCTCGATCCGCAGCTTGCGCCGTCTCGTGGAGCAGGTTGTTAGCACGCGGGAGAGGTTCATGACCCAGCACTGATGTGTAGGGTCTGGGGACATCATTTCAGCTGAGCCAGGGCAATATCCAGCCGGTAATCGGCAATCCTGATGCCCTCGCGGCTGCCGTCATAGGCCGCCTCGACAGCTTCGCCGAGAGGCGTCTTGTCGAGGAGCTCGCAGACACGGTCGATCGGCAACTGACCGCCCAGTGCGGCGTGCGGCCGGCGCCAATTTTAGTGATGCTTCCACTCAGACAGCTTCGCCTCGATCTTCGGGTCCTTGGGATCAACCGTGTCCCAGAATTCTTCTCAATCCGCGCGATGCGTTCGCTCGACCTTGCAGTTCAGATGGGGAGATCTGGGCGGGATCGGCCGAAACTTGATCACCCAGTCCATCAGGCGCTGCTGACCCGCTTCGGCGAAGAACTCGCGCCCCCGATCCGTTTGAATGCGCTGGATCGGAAACGGCATCTCCTCGATGAGCCGCTCCAGAAAGTCGAGGGTGTTGGCGTTTATTGTCACGCTTATCCTTTGAAATAAGGCGTGATTAGATGGCTGATGTTCATCTGTTCATCTTGGTTAGTCTATAAGAGCCTTGATACTGCGCTTGATGCGGCACACTTGTCGATTGGTTCCCGCGAACGCCTGACCACGCGGCAAAACCGTAAACCCCGGCGCTAAGCGTCATCACTGGAGAGGGTCATGGCACGCTGGTGGCGACATGGTCTGATTGTGGTAGCAGGCACGGCCGCTGCCCTTCCCCTTGACATTCAACTTGACCTCGGCCGCGGGCTCAGCCTGCCTCTCATGAACGGATCAGCTCTCGCCCAGTTGGGCGGTGGGGCAGGGAACGCTGGCGGAGGTGTCGGAGGCGGGGTCAGCGGCGGTGCCGAAGGCGGCATTGGCGGAGGTGTCGGTGGAGGCGTGGGAGGTGGAGTCAGTGGCGGCGTCGGAGGAGGCATCGGCAGCGGGGGCGTCGGCGGTGGTCTCGGAGGTAGCGTTGGCGGAGGCGTCAGCGGTGGCGGTGCCAATGTTGGCGGCGGGGTCAGTGGTGGCGGAGACGTCAATGGTGGCGGCAGTGGTGTCAGCGGAGGCGCCGGTGCCAGCGGAGGTGTCGGAGGTAGCGTCAGCAGCGGTGGCGTTGGAGGTGGCATCAGCGGAGGCGCCGACATCGGCGGAGGCGTCAGTGGAGGTGGCGCCAGCGTCGGCGGTGGAATCAGCGGCGGCGTGAGTGGTAGCAGCGGAGGTGTAGGAGCTGGCGTCGGTGGCGATGGCGGCACCAGCGTCGGCGGAGGCGTCAGAGGCAGTGTCGGCGGCGACACAAACAGGGTACAGGGGAATGCCAGGATGCCGGCGACCTCCAGCCCATCAAAAGTCGGCGGGAAGAATGCTGCGGCAGGCCGCAGGGGAACGGCGAAGACGAGCACCGGCACATCCACAAGACGCCAAAGCACGTCCGTCCAGCCCAGGCGCCAAACGCCTCGCCCAGCCAAAGCAGCTTCTCGGACGCCGGCTCCAGCAAGAGCGACGATCCGGGGGCAGACCCTCCCAAACAATGCAGCCGCCCTAACCGTCGATCCTCGGCCCAAGCCGCGGCAGGCCCCAAACACTATCCTGGCGTCGGGCCTATCGCCCGAGGCTCTGACCAGGCTCTCCGCTCAAGGATTTCACGTCGAGACTCGGACCCAGGGCAGCCTTGCCCCACAGGTGGTCCGGCTGCGCGTTCCGCAAGGCACCTCGCTGACGCAAGCCCGGCAAAGGGTCCGTCGGCTCGATGCGCGGGCCTCAACCGATTTCGATCACTTCTACTATCTGGATGAGGGCGCAATGGCTTGCGTGCGCGCTGAGTGCCAGGCCGCCGCACTCGTCAACTGGTCGTCATCGCACGTAGCCCAATGCGGTCCTACCCCCCTCATCGGCTTGATCGACACCGGGATCAACCCTGAGCATGACGCTCTGAAGGATCAAGCGATCGAGGTTGTGCCGCCCTCTACAGGTCATTCGGATGCCTCGTTACGGGATCACGGCACCGCAGTAGCAGCCCTCCTCGTAGGCCGGCCGGACAGCCAGACACCTGGGTTGCTGCCGCACGCGAAGATCGTCGCGGTGGATGTCTTCTACCGCGACGGCGGCACGGCGGATCGCACGGATGTGACATCCCTGGTCAACGCCATCGAGGCTCTGGCCAAGCGCGGGGTGCGGGTGATGAACATGAGCCTGTCAGGTCCCGCAAACGCAATGCTCCAGAAGGCGATCGAGGCGGCACACGCCAAGGGCATCGTGCTCATTGCAGCGGCTGGCAACAACGGTGCCGGTGGCGAGCCGTCATATCCGGCCGCTTATCCAGGGGTAGTCGCCGTCACCGCGGTGGATCAAAAGCTGAATGTATACCGGCGCGCCACGCAGGGACGATACGTTGATCTTTCGGCGCCTGGGGTGAATGTCTGGACGGCATCAGCCCAGGGCAGCGGCGCCGTGCGGACGGGCACGTCCTATGCGGTTCCCTTCGTGTCCGCGGCCGCAGGCCTGCTGTTGGCATTGAACCCGGAGTTGGACACCAAAGGGGTTCAATCCCGCCTGGAAGAGCAAACCCGCGACCTTGGCAAGCCCGGATGGGATCCGACGTTTGGATTCGGCCTGATCCAAATGGCAGGCTTGTGCGCACCATCGAATGGAGTGACGCCGATCGAAGCAGCCAAGAAGCGGACCAGTGCTCCGTCTTTCGAGGCGCAGACTTCAGACATGCCCTGATACCTGTCAAGGTTTGCGCTGGGTCCGCAGGTAATGGTGCGCGGGTCAAGTAAGAAGCTGCTCACGCCGGTGAAGCGGAAATCCGGATGAGGTCGGCACCGTGCCAAGTGTTTGACCTCTGTCTTTCCCGCCCGAGACTTACCCGCAGCCCACGCGATACAGAGCCACATGCCATCATTGTCGAACTCCAGGATCCAGAAGGACGAGTGAGAGAGCGGCGTAGACCAGACCATAGACGGCGGCCTCATCCCAATGCGTGAGAACGGAAGCGGTGATTCCTTCGCGACGGACCTGAGCAAGCACGACGCAGAAACTGGCAGCCATGATCATGAGGTTCTTGAGTACCATCGCGGCGTCTTGACGGCTGAACATCGCAAAGAGCACAAGAATTGAAAATCTCAGCCCTAGGCGAAGGAGCACGGCTCCTGTGCCTGGACGAGTATGCGTTCCCGGATCGGACATTGGGGATTGATCCTCCAGACAGCAGGTATTGAGAGCCGGGTCTCCTCCAAGGATGCGGAGCACCTCGCCCCTGAAACGCTCCTCGGCTATTACAGGGCTTTGAAATGAGTCCAGACCTCATCGTGCTTGTACGGCTACAAAGATCAGGAGTGCGAGCAGCGGAAGGACCAGCAGAGCGAACACGACGTGGTTGCGCAGCACCCGCGCTGCGCTCTCACCTCTCGTTGCCGTTACAGCTGGCGAGTCAGGCTGACGCGAGCGCCTTGCAAGTGTGTACGCAAGCCTGATCTTTCGTTTCATAAGCGTCTCCCGGGTGCACAAGCCTGTGGCAGGATCGCACCCTCATCAGCCTCTCGAAGTCAGCGTCCAAGGCCACCGACTTCTTCCAGCCTCGCTTAAGCCGTGTCGTGATCGTCAGGGCTCAGGTCACCACCTGAAGTGGTTGCCACGAACGGCTCCAATGCTTTTGAAATTGCCTGGATGGCTACAGGCGATGCTGTGACCAGGGGAAGGCGCATATGTCCGCTGAACCTCGGACGGCTTTCCAAGGCATGCTTCACGGTGGCAGGATGCGGCTCAAGCGCCATTGCGTCGAACAGCGGGTGCAAAGCGACGAGGTGCTGCAGCACGTCCCGCCACCGTCCCTGTGCGCAGGCGCATTCGAGCGCCCTCATAGGCTGGGGCAGAATGGCAGCCGCGGCCGAGAGCCAGCCGTCACCGCCCATGATCCGGTGCAAGGGCCCGCTTCGATCATCGCCAGAGAGAATGAGGAACTCCCGCGGCACGGTCGACCTCAACCGGTTGAGCCTTTCCACCGTTGGATCGTGATCGACCACTCCGATAATGCTCCGGTATCCGGCGAGGCCCGCAAGCGTGTCGACGGATGCATCGACCGCCGTCCTGCCGGGTTCATTGTGGACGATGAGCGGGAGGTCCGTGCCTTGGGCCAAGGCTTCGAAGTGTGCCAGGATGCCCCGCTGCCCAGGCTTGTTGTAGAAGGGCACGGTGACCAGGGCCGCGTCGGCGCCTGCCTGCTTGGCGGCGTCTGTCATGGCCATGGCCTTCTCGGTCCCGTTGGCCAGGACAGAGCCGATGACCGGGACCCGCCGTTCCGCAACACTGGAGGTGATCCAGATCAGGGTCTCGCGCTCTTCATCGCTCAACGTAGATCCCTCACCCACCTCGCTCGCGACCACGAGACAGCAAGCTCCCTGGCGGATCTGACACTCGACGAGCCGGGAAAACGCGATTTCATCGATGCCGTCGTTCACAAAAGGTGTCGGAAGCGCCGTCCAGCAACCCTTCAGCCGAGCCTGCAAGCTTCTCACTTCGCCACCCTCGACGAAATAGCGATGGGCTGCGGCTGTGCAGGGCGAATCGGCCGTACATTGGCGAGACTTGCCTCGATAGCCGACGCGCGCTCGACCGTCTCAAGATAGGCTGCAAGTACGGCAAACTCGAACACGGCATGCCCGCCTCGGCACACCGTGGCCTGCCACGATGCCGGGAACCAGCGCAGGCAGATCGTGCAAGTCCAGCGCCCGTCCTCGCAGGTAATGGCCTGGATGCGCCAGTGCGGCAGCCGGATCTCGACAAGACACTGGAGTGCCGACAGCCAGGACCCATGAGCGGTATGCTCGCGCATGCGGTTGTAGATCGGAAGCGAACGCGCGTCCGGGTAGCGCGGGCAGGTATGGGCGACGATGTCGTGGAAGAGTTCGGGCGTGAGCCGTTCTGCCCAGGCAGTCTCTTCCTTCAGGAGCCTCAAGCTCTCGCGAGCCATGGTCGGGAATTCCTCTTATGGAGCCGCCGGCATGGCGGCCCTCCGAGGCTTGAGTTTAGGCATTGTCGTATAAAGGATCAGCAGGGCAGGCCGTCTGCGGATCTAAAGATGTCATAAAGACAACGCATCACGGCCTGATGATCGCGTGGTAGGCGACCTCCGCATTGGGTGCCAGGCGGATGGACTTTACCGTCGCCTCGTCCCGCAGGCGGCGGGCGGCACAGGCTAGTGCGTTCAGTTGTGCAGCACCTTGGGCCTTCTGGGGCAGGACAAGGAAGAACAGGATGTCGACGGGCCGACCGTCGATGGCGTCGAACTCGATGGCTCGCTTTAGCCGGGCAAGGATCCCGAAAGGGTGATTGACGCCCTCGACTCGGATGTGCGGAATCGCGATGCCGTCGCCCATACCGGTGGAGCCGAGATCCTCGCGCTCGTGCAAGGCCTTCAACAGCGCATGTGGGTCCCGGTGCAGCGCAGTTGCTGCCCGCCTTGCCAGCTCCCGGAGAGCGGCTTCCTTGTCACTGGCCCGCAGGTCGATGACCATGTCGGCGGGATGCAGGAACTCTTCGATCTTCATGAAGACCCTGGTGTTGTTATCGTTTGGTCTGGGTTCAGTCCGGGGCCTGGAGCCGGTAGCCGACGCCGGTCTCGGTGTGGATGAGCGCAGGCTGCTCGGGGTCGTCCTCGATCTTCTGGCGCAGTTGCCGGATATGCACCCTCAGGTTCTGGGCCTCCGCACTGCCGCCCCAGACCGCATGGATGATGAAGCGGTGGGTCAGCACCTTGCCGGCATGCTGAACCAGCACGCGCAGGATCTCGTATTCCCGCGGCGACAGCTTCACCTCCCGGTCATGAACCATCACGATCCGGCGCACCAGATCGACCTTCAGCCCGCCGACCTGGAAAATCGGCCGCTCCCCCTGTTGCTGCAGTCGATGCCGGATGGCGACGCGAAGGCGGGCGATGACCTCCTTCATGCCGAACGGCTTGGTGATGTAGTCGTCCGCGCCTAATTCCAGCGCCTGGACAATGCCGGCCTCGTCGGCGCGGCTCGACAGGATCAGGATCGGGAAGGTCCCGTCCTTGCCTTGGAGTTCGGCCAACAAGTCCATGCCGTTGCGATCCGGGAGGCCGAGATCGAGCAGCATCACGTCCGGCGCGTCGTCCCTGATGGATCGGAGCGCCTCCTCCACGCTGCCAGCCTCGCGGACGTCATAATCCTGCGTGGCGAGCCCCGCACGCAGGAGCCGCCGGATCGGCGGCTCGTCGTCCACGACGAGGACTTTGATGCTCGATGCCGTCATGCCACTTCTTTCTCCAGTTGTCCTTGATCTGGAACGGGAAGCCTGACCATGAAAGCCGCTCCTCTCCGGTCGGCGCGGTTCATGGCCACGATGGTTCCTCCCATGGCTTCGATGAACCCGCGGCAGATCGGCAATCCCAGGCCTGTTCCGGCTCTGACGCGGTCACCTTTTTTGGCGCGATAGAACTTGTCGAAGATGCGCTCCAGATCCTCTTCCGGGATGCCGTCGCCCTCGTCCAGTACCTGGAGGACGATGCTTCCCATTTCCTCCCAGGCCCGGATAAGGACGGTTGATTGCGGGGGCGAGTACTTGGCGGTGTTGTCGAGCAAGTTGAAGAGAACTTGCTCGAACAGCACAGGGTCGACGGCGATCATGGGCAGGTTGGCGGCAAGATCGAGTTCGACACGGTCATTCGACAGGACCTTGCGCGCGCGCTGGAGGGCGGCGCCCAGCACATCGCTCAGGTCGTTGAGCGCGATGTTGGGCGCAATCGCTCCCGATTCCAGCCGGGTCATGTCGAGAAGGTTGGCAATGAAGCGGTTCAGCCGTTCCGCCTCGTCCTGCACGGTCGCAAGCAGATCTTCTTTCGAGTTCTCGTCCAGATCTGCCGAATAGCCCTTCAACGTCCCGGCCGCGCCGATGATCGCTGCCAATGGCGTCTTGAGATCATGGGAGATCGAAGTCAGGAGCGCGGACCTCAGGCGATCCGACTCGGCCGCAAGGCGGGCGCGGTCCACATCCTCGACCAGACGAATGCGTTCCGCAGCCTGCGCCGCCTGGTCGGCCAGGGCATGGAACAGACGCCGCTGCTCGGGGGCGAGAAGTGGTCCGGGCTTGTCGCGGTCGATGCCGATTACGCCCACCGCACCCCGGCTCGTGCGCATAGGAATGAACAGGCGCTTAGCGCCCGGAAGCGTGTCGGAGCCGCGTCCCGTCTCGCGATCATGCTCGAACGCCCATTTGGCCGCACCGAGATCGGCCTCATCGAGCAGATCCTCCGGTGGGTAGCCTGACTTCAGCTCCAATCGGCCGTGCTCCGGCATCAGCACGACCACCCGCACCTTCAGCATGGATGCGATCTGGAACGACGTCGCCCAGAGAAGATCGTCCAGGGAACCGACCGTGGAGAGCTTGCGGCTGAACAGGTAAAGATCATCCGTGGTCTTGGCGCGCTGGCGCGCCACGATCGCCTGATTGCGCACGCGTGCCGTCAGGTTGCTGGCGATGAGGGAAACGAGGAGGAAGAAGAAGAACGCGAAGATGTTCTCCGGATCGGCGATGGTGAATGTGTGGACCGGCGGCAGAAAGAAGAAGTTGAACGCCAGCACACTCAGAATGCTGGCGTAAAGGCCAGGCCACAGACCGAAAGTGACGGACGCACCGAGGATCGCCGTCAGAAAGACCAGGGCAATGTTCTGAACGTCGAGAAAGCGGTCGAGGACGATGCCAAGCCCCAATGCCCCGAGCACAAAGGTCGTGCTCATAACATAAGAGCGCGCGTCCCGTTCTGCATGTGCGGGCAGAACGCGCCGCCGCGTGGGCTCCTCCCTGCCTTCATTAAGGGCAAGGACATGAACGCTGATGTCCCCGGCCTGCCGAATGATGTCATGGGCAACGGAACCCTGGATCATCTCCTGCCACCGCGACTTGGCGGGCTTGCCGATGATGATGTGGGTCGCGTTGTGGGTCTCGGCGTAACGGACGGCTTCGCTGGCCACGTCACGCCCCGGGATGGTGACGGCCTCACCGCCGAGGCGCTCCGCAAGCCGCAGCGTCTCGGTAATCCGGTCGCTCGCAGCATCGGAGCGGCGCAGCGATGCTGCCGTCTCCACATGCAGCACGGTCCAGGGCGCCTGAAGCCGCTCGGTCATGCGGCGGGCATAGCGGACCAATGCCTCGCTTCCGGGGGCATCGTCGACGCAGACCAGGATCCGCTCCCCAGCCGCCCAGGGTCCTGGGATTGCGTTGGCCTGCATATGGTTCAGGAGCTGCGCGTCGACCCTCTGGGCCGTACGACGCAACGCAAGTTCCCGTAGGGCGGTCAGGTTGCCGGGGGAGAAATAATGGGCCAGGGCACGCTGCGCCGTCTGCGGGACGTAGACCTTGCCCTCGTTCAGTCTCTGGATCAGGTCCTGGGGCGTGATGTCGATCACCTCGATGTCGTCCGCGCGCTCCAGGATCGCATCCGGCACGGTCTCGCGCACGCGGATCCTGGTGATCTGCGCCACCACGTCGTTCAGGCTCTCCACATGCTGGACGTTCATGGTGGTGAACACGTCGATGCCGGCCGCGAGCAACTCCTCCACATCCATGTAGCGTTTGGGATGGCGGCTGCCCTCGGCATTGGTGTGGGCCAGTTCGTCGACAAGGACGAGCGCGGGCCTGCGCCTCAGGATCTTATCGAGGTCCATCTCCTCGAGACGGTGCCCTTTGTAGTCGAACACCCGACGCGGCATGACCTCGAGCCCCTGGACCAGTGCCTGCGTTTCCTGGCGACCGTGGGTCTCGACAATGCCGATGACGACATCAATACCCTCCCGCTTCTTGGCGGCCGCCTCCGCGAGCATCTCATAGGTCTTGCCCACGCCCGGGGCGGCGCCCAGGAAGACTTTGAGCCGGCCACGACTCTCCTGCCGGGCTGCGTGAAGCAGAGCGTCCGGCGAAGGGCGTAGGCTGGAAGAGGAACGGGCGTCGGACATGCGCTCTCAGGAATGGAGGCGACTTCGGATAAGCCGCTTCCGGCGGGATATTACCCGTTGGGGCGGTCGAGGGCGAGGTTCAGCTTGAGAACATTGACCCGCGGCTCTCCGAGAACGCCTAACATCCTCTGCTCCGTGTGCTCGGCCACAAGATGACGCACCCGATCTTCCGGAACGCTACGCGCCGCGGCCACCCGCGGCACCTGGAACAGGGCCGCTTCCGGCGAGATATGGGGATCGAGACCGCTGCCGGAGGTCGTCACGAGATCGATCGGCACGGGCTGGTTTGGGTTCTGAGCCTTGCGGGCCTCCGTGTCCGCCTTGATGCGGTCGATCAAAGCCCGGTTGGTGGGTGCCAGGTTCGAACCGCCCGAGTTCGCCGCGTTGTAGGGCACCGAGGTCGTCTTGCTCGGGTCCGCCGGATCAGGGCCGACCGTTGCCGAGAGGCGGCCATGGAAGTAGCGCTCGCCGGTGAAGCTCTGGCCGACGAGCTCGGAGCCGACCACCTGGCCGTTGGTGGTGATGAGAGAACCGTTGGCCTTCTCAGGCAGAACCGCCTGGGCGATCCCGGTCATGCCGAGGGGATAGAGAAGGCCCGTGATTGCCGTCATTGCGACGATCATGACGAGGGCGGGGCGAAGTTGACGAAGCATGATACTGTTCCTTTTAAGCAAGGCCGATGGCGCTGATCGCGAGATCGATGGCCTTGATGCCGATGAAGGGGATGACGATGCCGCCGAGGCCGTAGACCAGCAGGTTGCGGCGCAGGAGCGGTCCGGCACCGACAGCCCGGTACTTAACACCTTTCAGGGCCAGCGGGATCAGCGCGATGATGATGAGCGCGTTGAAGATGATAGCCGACAGGATGGCGCTCTCGGGGGTCGCCAGCCCCATGATGTTGAGGGCGCCAAGCTGCGGATAGATGCCGGCGAAGATCGCCGGGATGATGGCGAAGTACTTGGCAACGTCGTTGGCGATCGAGAATGTGGTCAGCGAACCGCGCGTCATCAGGAGCTGCTTGCCGATCTCCACGATCTCGATCAGCTTCGTGGGATCGCTGTCGAGATCGACCATGTTGCCCGCCTCGCGCGCTGCCACCGTGCCAGTGTTCATGGCAACGCCGACGTCAGCCTGCGCCAGCGCGGGCGCGTCGTTGGTACCATCGCCGCACATGGCCACGAGCTTACCCTGACCCTGCTCGGAGCGGATGAGCTGGAGCTTGTCCTCCGGCGTCGCCTGGGCGAGGAAATCGTCGACACCAGCCTCGGCCGCGATGGCTGCGGCCGTCATGGGATTATCGCCCGTGATCATCACGGTGCGGATGCCCATGCGGCGCAGTTCCGCGAAGCGCTCGCGGATGCCGCCTTTCACGATATCCTTGAGCTGAACCACGCCGAGCAGCCTTCCGTCCCGGGCCACGGCCAGGGGTGTTCCACCGGCCTTTGCGATCTCATCGGCGATGGTCTGGACCTCCCGCACCTGCTCCGGGCTCACGAGAGGCTTGAGCGCCTGCACCGCGCCGCCACGGACTGCGGGTGCCGCAGCGTTCACGGAGGCGAGGATCGAGTCGACAGCCCCCTTGCGGATCGCGCTGCCGCCGACATCGACACCGCTCATGCGGGTCTGCGCGGTGAAGGGCACGAAGGTCGCGTGGAGCTCGTGCATCTCACGAGTACGAATGCCGTACTTCTCCTTGGCGAGCACCACGATGGAGCGGCCCTCGGGCGTCTCGTCGGCGAGGGACGCCAACTGGGCCGCATCGGCCAGTTCCTGTTCGCTCACGCCGCGGACGGGTCGGAAGGCCGTTGCCTGCCGGTTGCCGAGCGTGATCGTGCCGGTCTTGTCGAGGAGCAGCGTATCGACGTCGCCGGCAGCCTCGACGGCGCGGCCCGACATGGCGAGCACGTTGAAGCGCACCAGACGATCCATGCCGGCAATGCCGATGGCAGAGAGAAGTGCACCAATCGTTGTGGGGATGAGCGTCACGAATAGCGCCACGAGCGCGATGATCGGAATGGCGCCACCCGCGTAAGCCGCAAAGCTCGGGATCGTCGCGACGGCGATGACGAAGATCAGCGTCAGGCCGGCGAGCAGGATGTTGAGGGCGATCTCGTTCGGCGTCTTCTGGCGTGACGCGCCCTCGACCAGGGCGATCATGCGGTCGATGAAGGTCGAGCCCGGCGCCGCCGTGATCCGCACGCGGATCCAGTCCGACAGCACCTGCGTGCCGCCCGTCACCGCCGAGCGATCGCCGCCGGATTCGCGGATCACAGGGGCGGACTCGCCGGTGATGGCGGCCTCGTTGACGGAGGCGACGCCTTGGATCACCTCGCCATCGCTCGGGATGATGTCGCCGGCCTCGACGAGAACGAGGTCACCCACCTTAAGCTCCGTGCCCGCAACGACCTTGTAGTCGCCCCCAGCCGCGCCGGAGAGCAGCTTGGCCTGCGTCTCGGTCCGGGTCTTACGCAGGGCGGCGGCTTGGGCCTTGCCCCGGCCTTCGGCCACCGCCTCGGCGAAGTTGGCGAAGAGCAGGGTGAACCAGAGCCAGAGGATGATCTGGAACGAGAAGCTGAGGCTGGCTGCACCCGTCGCGAGGTCCTTGACGAACAGCACGGTCGTGAGAACCGCCACGACCTCGACGACGAACATGACCGGATTGCGGATCATGATGCGAGGGTCGAGCTTGGCGACGGCGGCTCCGAGCGCCGGAACGATGATCTTCGAGTCCATCATGGAAGCGCGGGGTCCATGACGAGTCTGGGCGGTGTTCATGGATGAACTCCTGAGTGTACTTGAATCAGCCTGTCAGGCGGTGGCGATGCGGGTGATGAAGTGGAAGAGGCCGACCAGGGCCATCATCCCGATGGTCATCGTCAGGACGACGGCAAGCGGGCTCCAGGCTCCCGCCTTCGGGCGGGAGCGATGCAAGGATCTGGCCATGCTAGCCTCCCACCGCGAAAGTCTGGCCGGCGATCATCGAGAGATGCTCGACGATGGGGCCAAGGGCGAGAGCCGGGAAGAAGGTCAGGCCGCCGACAATCAGGATGACGCCGACGAGAAGGCCGATGAACAGGCCGCCGTGGGTCGGGAAGGTTCCCGCAGAGGCCGGCACGGTCTTCTTGGCTGCCATCGAGCCCGCAATCGCAAGCGCCGGGGCAATGACCAAGAAGCGGCCCATCAGCATGGCAAAACCGATGGTCAGGTTGTACCACAGGGTATTACCCGAGAGGCTGCCGAAGGCGGAGCCGTTGTTGGCGGCACCCGAAACGTAGGCGTAGAGCACCTCGGAGAAGCCGTGCGGACCGGGATTGCCGATCGAGGCGAGGCCCGTCGGCAACACGACGGCAATCGCCGTAAACCCCAGCATGGCCAGCGGCAGGCACAGGATGGCGAGGATCGCCATCTTCACTTCCTTGGCCTCGATCTTCTTGCCGAGATATTCCGGTGTCCGCCCGACCATCAGGCCGGCCACGAACATCGTGAGCACGACGAAGAGCAGCATGCCGTAGAGGCCGGCGCCGACGCCGCCGATGACGATCTCGCCCAGTTCCATGTTGATGAGCGGGATCAGTCCGCCGAGCGGCATGAAGCTCGAATGCATGGCGTTGACCGCACCACAGCTCGCTGCCGTGGTGATGACCGCGAAAAGGGCTGAAAGAGCCGTACCGAAGCGAGCTTCCTTGCCTTCCATGTTGCCGCCCTCGATGCCGAGCGCATGTACCAACGGATTGCCCGAGGCTTCCGCCCAGTAGGCGACGCCGACACCGACGATGAAGATGACGCCCATGGCGCCCAGGATCGCCCAGCCCTGACGCTGATCGCCGACCATGCGGCCGAAGACGTTGGTGAGCGCCGCGCCGATGGTGAAGATCGAGACCATCTGGATCAGATTGGTGAAAGCATCCGGGTTCTCGAAGGGATGGGCCGAATTGGCGTTGAAGAAGCCGCCGCCATTGGTGCCCAGCATCTTGATGGCCAGCTGTGACGCCACAGGCCCGACGGCAATCGTCTGCTTCGCCCCTTCGAGGGTTGTGGCGTCCACATATGCAGAGAGTGTCTGCGGCACGCCGCGCGCGACATAGAACAGGGTCAGCACCACGCAGAGCGGCAGAAGCACGTAAAGGGTCGCACGGGTCATGTCGGCCCAGAAATTGCCAACGCTCTTTGCCGACGCACGCGAGAACCCGCGGATCAGGGCAACCGCAATTGCGATTCCCGTGGCGGCCGAGACGAAGTTCTGCACGGTGAGGCCCGCCATCTGCACCAGGTAAGACATGGTGCTTTCGGCGCCGTAGTTCTGCCAGTTCGTGTTGGTCATGAAGCTGACGGCAGTGTTGAAGGCGAGATCCGGAGCGACGGCCGCCATGCCCATGGGATTGTATGGCAGTACGGCCTGGAAGCGCTGAAGCGCATAGAGGGCAAGGAAGCCGAGCAGGTTGAACACCAGCAGGGCCATGGCGTAGGTCAGCCAGTGCTGCTCCTCGCGCTCGCTGGTGCCCGAGAGCTTGTAGAGTACGCCCTCAACTGGGCGCAGGATGGGAGACAGAAAGGTGCGCTCACCGTTGAACACGCGCGTCATGTACCAGCCCAGGGGCTTCACGAGCGCTGCGACGATGGCGCAGAAGATGAGGATCTGGATCCAGCCGTTAATGGTCATGGCGATGGCCTCCGTCAGAACCGTTCGGGCCGAACGAGAGCGTAGGTGAGATAGAACAGGAGACCGGCCGTCACGAGGCCAGCGAGGGTGTAATCGAGGGTCATGACGGGATCCTCAGAGCCGGTCGCAGGCGACAGTGTATGCGACGGCGAGGCCGAAGAAGCCGAGCCCGAGCGCGAGCATCAGGATGTCCATGGGACGAAACTCCTTACGAAAGGCCAAGCCGCACGGGATGCGGCTCGCCAACGCCGCAGAGATGCCAAAAGTCGTATAAAGGTTCGAGAGAGCTGGAAGAGCGCTGGTATAAAATTGTTATAAAGATTTGATGGATTTGGGCGCCCAACGGTGCCCAATCCTGAACACACGCAAGACGGGACCCATCGGGTGGGGTGGAAACGGAAAAACCTCCCGGAGTCGACACCGGGAGGTCCACGATCATTATCCTGTGTGGGCGTGAAGGATCAGGCCGGAAGAGCACCTGACAGTGTGAGGTGGATCGTCTGAGGCAGCACCTCGACGGCAGCCGGGTCGTGCTCGGCCTCGAACTCGGCGAAGTCGATGGCAGCCTCGCGGCTGATGAAGATGCCGCCGATGAGGCCGGCCCGGTCCCGGGCGATCCAGTGGCCCTCGGCATCCGTGCCGACAACGAACTGCGGGTGCCCGACCTTCGGGAAGACGGGCGATACGTGGTGACTCATGGAACGGTTCTCGAGGGAAAGTCGGTGAATGGTGGCTCCGTCGGATTTTCTCCGGCGAAAGCTATTCGCAGTGAGCGGCGACGGACGCCATGCTCTGCGCGTGGCGGCTAGGGGATGGCACGGGCCCGCATGCCGGTCGGAGTAAGGCGGTGATGAACGCCTTCAGAATCGCGATCGCAAGGACCGGATGGGCTTCATCCACCTCACAGGGGGCCCACAATGCAGGCACTCGGGGGTTCATCCCGCACCACCAGAGCCCGTCATCCAGGCACAGGCGGCAGACACACCATGCCGGTGCCTGCTCGGCGATGAGGCCCAAGCCCAGATCCGTCCAGGACCGCGCCTCGATCATGCGATGGAAGGCAGTCAGCGTCGCGAACGGATTGCCTTGACAGGTGTGCAGGATGATCGACTGGATCAGCTCTTCGTCGAAGTGATCGGCGCGGTCGAGCGTCGTCTTGAGTGCTGCGAGCCGCTCAAGCTTTGAAGAAACAAGATACATCGCTCGCCTCCTCAGAGCACGAAATGACCGACGTAACGGATGCCGAAGCCGAGGGTAAGCAGACCGAGACAAACGATGAGCTCCAAGGCAAGGCCCTGAAAGGGCTTCTTGGACTGCATGCGCTTACCTGTACCCTTCAGCCAGTTCCCATGACCGGCATGAACAATGCGAGGCATGACATATCTCCACACACGGCGAGGTGCCGCATGGGACATAAGAAAGGACTTCTCGCATAAAGGATCGAGAGGGGCGCAAACGATTCCGTATTAAATTGCCATAAGGTGAATGAACGAACCTGTTATGGAAACTACAGGACGCTCTTTACGTATAATGATCTTATAAAGACTGCTGTTGGAGGAAATCATCAGCCTCTCTTCTTTATGACATCTTTATTTGACGGCGCATGCAGCAACGACATAGCTCTCGGCTTTCTTATCCGTGGGAGGTGCATTTTGAAGACCGAGCGCCGTTGGAAACCCGTCAACATCACCACCGTTTATGCAACCTCATGGATGGGCATCATCCCGTTGATCATGCTGGTGTCCTCGGCACACGCCGCGGACCTACCCACCCCCGCACCCAATGCCGCGCCCGTCCTGTCAGCGATCGACTTCGCCTTCGGCGCCCGCCTGCAATCCGACTACAATTTCCGCGGCATCTCGCAATCGGATCGCAGTCCCAGCCCGCAGGTATACGGCGAGCTGCAACTGCTCGATAAGCTTTTTTACGCTGGCATCGCTGCCTACAGGGTCGACCTGCCGACGAAGCCATGGGCTGAGATTGATTTTACCGTACGTGCCCGACCGACCTTCGGCGCCCTCAGCCTCGACTTCGGCGTCATTCACTACGTCTATCCCGGCGAGCGGCGACTGGAGGATTTCTCCGGCTTCGTCTACACACCGGCCGACACCGACTTCACCGAGCTTGCGGCCAAAGTCTCATGGTCGGTGAACGAGCGCTTCACACTGGGCGCGGGCGTGTTCCATGCCTGGGACTGGCTCGGCTCTGGCGCACCTGGCACCTACGCCAACGTCACGGCGAAATACGCCTTGCCGCCCGAGATCCTGGACGGAATGTTCGTCTCGGGAGAATTCGGCCTCTACTCGCTCGGTACCACGTCACCCGAACTCGGGAGCATCAATCTGGTCGATTACGCCTACTGGAATGCCGGCGCTGGCTTCACGAAGAACAACGTGACGCTGGACCTGCGCTACCACGACACTGATCTCAGTGAAGGGGAATGCTTCGTCAACACGACCGATCCAGGCGGCGTCACCTCCGGCTCGGGCCGCTCGAACTGGTGTTCGGCTGCCTTCGTCGCGACGCTCTCGGTGGATTTCCCAGCCAACATCCCCACCGCTCTGGTCGTTGGGAACTGATCGATCCCGTCGGTCAGGTGGGGGATGCACACCATGGCACAGGATTGTAGAACTTCCGATCTGGGCGACGCGATTAAAGATGTGTGTGCTGAGCTGAGGCAGGAGTCGCATACACCGAGGAGACTGCTCCATCTCGAGGAGGTGCTCATGAGCCTCCTCGACGTTCGTCTGGAAAAGGTGCGCTCGAGACTAACGAGCCTCGGCAAGAGCTGACGCTTGGGAAGGTCCGGTCAGGGTCAAAGAGTAGCGAACAGCAAATGAAATGATGGTCCGCTCACCGCTGGATGAGCTGACCAAGGCGCTTCTTCTGCGAAGTGCCAGAAGGCGACCTTCCGGTTCTAACCGTTTCCAAGCTGATGGGCTTCACGTCAGTTCGGCAGATCCCACGATGTGTGTTCCCGGACGCGCCGCGATGGCTGCATCGAACAGAGCCTGAGCAATCCGATCGGCAGGGTTGATGCGCAAACGTCGCGGCAGGATTGGCTGAAGAGCGCCTAAGACAATCGCAGCTATCCTTTCGGCTGGGCGCGTCTCTTCTCGCTTGCCGCCAATCAGGCCCGGCCGCACAAACGTCAGGGATTGGAAGTTGAGGGTGGCGAGGTCACGCTCCAACTCGCCCTTCACCCGATTATAGAAGAAGCGCGAGGACGGGTTCGCACCCATTGCGGAGTTGAGAGCGAAGGTTGACGCGCCGTGCTGCTGGGCTAGTCTGGCAATGGCGAGCACGTAGTCATGATCGACTCTGCGGAATGCCTCCTGCGATCCAGCCACTCGCATCGTGGTCCCCAACGTGCAGATCACCGCGTCGACCTGCCACCAATCTTCGTCGTTCGGCAGATGCTCAAAGTCAACTGTCGGTGCGAGGAGCTTCGGGTGGCTGGTCACACCATGGCGGACCGGAGTGACCACGGCATCAATACGTTCGTCAGCAAGTGCAAGGTCGAGCACACGTCGGCCCACGAGACCCGTCGAGCCCACCAGCAGAAGTTTCATCTCACCGACCCTTCCTCACGGCTTGGCTAGATACGCCTTTGAGCTGTAATCCGAAGCCACATCATACAGTTTGCGCTGATTTGCTTTTACGGTGTTAATACCTCCAGAGGTCATTGGGATTTCCCCGCTTCGGCCTGACGCGAAGGATCAGCCCTCGTGCCGCGGTCCCCGCGATGCGTCTGTCTGGGGCACCTGCCGTTCGCGTCCGCGGCCGTTCAAGGCTGCCCTGACCCGGTCCGCTAAGTCGGTGCGCCGATACGGCTTCCCGATAACGTCGGCTCCGGCCGAAACCTTGCCCTCCGTCAACAGGTCGTCGTTGTAGCCGGTCGTCAGGAGGATGCCGATGCTGGGCACCCGCTCCCGAACAGCATCCGCCAGCGCCAGCCCGTTCATGCTGCCTGGCATCACCAGATCGGTGAACAGTAGGTCGATCTTGCCATCAGCTTTGTCGAATAAGCTGAGTGCCTCGTCAGCGTCCCGGGCGGTCAGCACGGTATAGCCGAGCGCTATCAGGTGCTCGCGCGCGAGGTCCAGGACGTCGTTGCTGTCTTCGACCACGAGGATCGTCTCAGCCTGCCCTCTTGGCTCCGCTTGCACCAGGTCTCGGCTCGGCTGACGTGGGGCTTGCGCCTGCGCCTCTGCGGCTGGGAAAAGCATGCGGATGGTCGTCCCCTTGCCACGCTCGCTTTCGATTTCCAGACGCCCGAGGGACTGCTGCACAAAGCCATGCACCATGGCAAGCCCGAGCCCGGTTCCCTTGCCTTGGCTCTTGGTGGTGAAGAACGGCTCGGTTGCGCGCTCCAGCACATGCGGGGGCATGCCTTCGCCCTGGTCGCTGATCGTGAGGGCCACATAATCGCCGGAAGGCAGGTGGTGTGCAGGAGCATTGCCGTTCAGGTGCACCTTGGACGTGCCAATGGTGACGGTGCCACCCTTCGGCATGGCATCACGGGCGTTGATCAGCACATTGAGCACTGCCATCTCCAGATGCACGGGATCAACGAGGGCTGGAGGAACCCGGGAGCGCAGGTTGAGCTCGATCTCGATCTGCGGGCCGACCGAGTTTTCCAGCATGTCGCCGAACTCGGTGATGAGATTGTTAAGGTTTGTCGGCCTCGCCTCGAGGCGCGTCTTGCGCGCAAAAGCCAGAAGCTGCTTCGTTAGCTTGGCACCGCGCTCAGCGGCCCGGCTGGCGTTCTCGAGCGGCCGGCGCAGGGACTCATCGTCTGTCCGCGAGAGCGCCAGCTCCAGGTTGCCTGAGACCACCTGAAGCAGGTTGTTGAAGTCGTGCGCCAAGCCGGCCGTGAGCTGGCCGATGCTCTCCATCTTTTGGGCCTGACGAAAAGCCTGCTCCGAAGTCCGCCGTCGCGTGACGTCGAGCTGCGAGGCAAAGAAGTAGAGGAGCTTGTCGTCCTTGTCGAAGACGGGCGCGATGAAGCAGGCGTTCCAGAACGGGGTCCCGTCCCGCTTGTAGTTCAGGATCTCGACCGAGACGGCCAGGTTCTCAGCGATGGCTTCCCGAAGCTCAGCGACAGCCTCGCGGTCCGTGTTGGCGCCTTGGAGGAAGCGGCAGTTGCGTCCGAGCACCTCCTCCTCGGTATAGCCGGTGAGGTCCTGGAAGGCCCGGTTGGCGAAGACGATGGGGTTGTCCGGCAGGTTCGGATCCGTGAGGATGATCGGCATGCGGGTCATCTCGATGGCAGCGAAGAACACGTTTCCCCGCTCGCTGAGGCCCGGCTTGCTGATCGTGGCCTTCTGCCAATGGTTGATACCCGGACCGCCTGTGGGATTGTAGGAAACATTCTCATGTTCGCCCGCTGCGGGAACGCCGATGCTCTGCCCACCTCCCTGGATGTCCGGCTCGGGCTTGGGTGAGACTTGTTGATCGTCGTGCTTATTGTGACTCATGACAAACCTTGTGAGCCTGGATGCATCCAGGGCATCGTCTGTTGACTTCGAGGATGGAAGACTGTGTGCGGCTCCGGTCGATGGGGCACGCGCTCAACAGGGAATCAGCGCGGAGAATGCCGCCCTCCTGTGAGACGCCTCAGGACGCGCGACAGTTCCTCGGCCGCATAGGGCTTTTGGAGCAGCTCGAAGCCGTGCCGGCCCTTCTCCGCAAGAACATGGCTGTAGCCAGAGGTCAACACGACCGGCAGGTTCGGATAGCGGCGCCGGATCTCCTGGCCAAGTTCGATCCCACTCATCCCGGGCATGACCACGTCCGTGAAGACGACATCGAAGCGGTCAGCCTCTTGCAGAAGCAAGAGAGCTTCGCTGGCGTTGGCAGCCCAGGTCGTCTCATAGCCGAGGTCCTGGAGGACCTGCGTCGAGAAGCGGCCCACCTCGACGTTGTCCTCCACGACCAGCACCCGGCGCCCGCGCCCCTCCTCTGGAAGCGCACCATTCCTCGCGTGGCCCGAGGCCGCGGCGACCGTCTCCTCGTCGACTCGAGGCAGGTACAGGGTGAAGGTGGTGCCGCGGCCGACTTCGCTTTCCACCGCCACATCACCCCCCGACTGCTTGGCGAAGCCGTAGACTTGGGAGAGGCCCAGGCCGGTGCCTTTGCCAACCTCCTTCGTGGTGAAGAACGGCTCGAAGATGTGGAGGAGCTTATCCGGCGCAATGCCGACGCCGGTGTCGACGAGCGAGACGGCCACGAACCGACCTGGCCCGCCCCGGTGGCCGCGGATGGCAGGCATTCCCGATACCTCATCGACCCGCACCGTCAGTGTGCCCTCTCCGTCCATGGCATCGCGGGCGTTGACCACCATGTTGACCAGCGCGGTCTCGAACTGGCTCACGTCGGCCTCAATCAAACAGCGTTCACACGCGATCTTCCGCACGATCCGAATGCGCGAGCCAACGACCGTGCGCAGCATGTCGGTGATGTTATCGATACGCGCAGCCGCGTCGAACACCTCGGGCTTGAGGGCCTGGCGTCGGGCGAAGGCCAGGAGTTGCCCTGTCAGCCTGGCGGCACGGTCCACGGTGTCGGAGATGGCATCGACGTAACGCCGCCGCCGCTCCTCCGGCAGATCGGAGCGGCGCAGCAGGTCGGTGGATGACTTGATGATCGTGAGCAGGTTGTTGAAGTCGTGCGCCACTCCGCCCGTAAGCTGGCCCACCGCCTCCAGCTTCTGCGACTGGCGCAGGGCGTCCTGGGCCTGCGTCAAGGCTGCGGCAGCTTGCTTCTCGGCCGTGACATGCCGCCCGTAGGCATAGACAAGATCGCCCTCGACGGAGGTGTGCCAAGAGATCCAGCGCGGGGTGTCATCCTTGTGGCGGTAGCGGTTCTCGAAGTTGGTCAGGTCATGCGCGGCCGCCGCCTCATCAAGCCCGTCCTGGGTTAGCGCGGCATCCTCGGGCCAGATGAACTCCAGGAAGCTGCGGCCAACCACCTCTTCCGGCTCATGCCCGAGAATGGATGTCCAAGCCGGGTTGACGGCCCGAAAGATGCCGTCAGCGCCCACGATAACAAGAAGGTCGCGCGAGTTGCGCCACACGCGATCATACTCGGCCGTGCGTTCTTCGACTTGTTGCTCCAGCGATGAGGCCAATGCCTGCAACTCTCGCTCGGCCTCCAGCCGCGCCACTGCGGTCCGGGTCCGCTCCGCCATCTCGCGTACGAGGGCAAGCTCGTCATCCCGCCACTCACGCGCGGTCGTGTGATTGAGGTACAGAAGTGCGACAAAGCCGCCCTGCTCCGTCACCGGCATGTTGACCACGGCCTGAGCGCTGATGGCCTTCAGGGCTTCGGCAGTGGCCGCCGTGCGCGGATCCTTCTCAGCATCGGCGAACACCACTGTCTCGCCGCGCTTGAGGTTCTCGATGTACGAGCCGTAGTTGCGGAAGTGCAGCACCCCGGCGAGGCTCCTGATGCCGGGAGCGTTCCAGTCGCGGGCGATGGTGATCGTCTCGGCGGCCTTGTCCACCGTGCCATAGCCGGCGCGGCTGACCTCCAGGGTCCGTCCGAGGATCTCGGCTGCGGCAAAGGACAGTTCGTCAGGATCGCCGATATCGCGGATGCGGTCTCCGAGTTCGAGAAGAGCTCGGCGGTATGTCTCGGCACGGACGCGATCCGTAACATCATAGCCTTCTACGAAGACCCCAGTCACGGCACCGGTGGCATCAATCAACGGCTGAAACACGAAGTCGACATACCGCTCATCGACAGCCCCCCCTGGGACCGCCTGGACGGCGTACTTGGCCGCAGCCAGACTAACAGCCCTGCCGCTGCGGTAGACCTCATCCAGCAGATCGAGATAACCCTGCGCGACGGCATCCGGCAGCGCCTCCGCGACAGTCCTACCGATCACATTGCGATCGCCGATCAGCCGCAGGTAGGCAGGATTGGCCAAGCCGAACCGATGCTCGGGTCCTTCGAGCATCGCTACAAAACTAGGCGCCTGCTCGAACATCCGGGTCAGCCGCTCGCGTTCGGCTTGGGCGCGACGGTCGGCCAGTACCTTTTCGGTTGTCTCCTGCGCAACGCAGAAGATTCCCGTGATCTGGTCGTCGTCGCCCCGCAGTGGTGTGTAGGAGTAACTGAACCAGCTCAGGTCGTGGTCACGTCCTGCGAGTGCGAATGGCATGTCCTCGAACCACTGTGCCTCACCGGCCAGCACGGCCGCGTTGAGTGGGCCCAAGGTATCCCAGATCTCCGCCCACAACGTAGCCGCAGGCTGACCCAATCCAGCGGGATGCTTGGTGCCCAAGATGGGGATGTAGCCGTCGTTGTAGAGCGAGATCTGCTCGGGTCCCCAGGCGATATAAGCCGGCTGACGTGCCTGAAGCATCAGGCTGACTGCCGTCTTGAGCGCCCGAGGCCACTCAGTCGGCGGCCCCAGCGGTGAGGCTGACCAGTCGTGCGCCCGGATCAGCGTACCCATTGTGCCAGTCCCAGCGAGGAAGCCGAGGTCGGGTGGGCCGCCAGATGTGCCGTGCATCATCCACGAGCCCGATCAGCGGACATCGCAGTCCGTTTACGTTCGTTCCGCTGCGCCTGCCACTGGAGCAGGCTGGCCCGCACCACCGCGCTGCCATTCTGGCACTGGCTGGAAGCGCCTTGGGTGTGAATGAACGCGTTGAGCTCCGCCGTGCGAGAGGCGTTGCGGGTCTGATGCGTAGGCATGGATGGAGATCCGGTGAGAGAAGGAATTTAGTTGCCAAGGCTTGGCAATCAAGGGAGGCCGGGTGGCGCGCAACATAGAGCCGAGCCAGCAGCTTGGAGCAGGCGCGAATAGCCTACAGTCGCTTTGGCGAAGGACTGCTCTGGGTCGAGCTGGTTTGGAAACCCTGAGCAACACACGACCAAGCTCCAACGTCAGAAATGCCATCGGTCATCCAAGTCGCCTGTGTAATCAATACTCTGGCACTAGGCGGTCCTCGATGAGGGGGATTTCCATGTGGCAGGATAGGCCCTCAGGATTATAGGCAATGCTGATCGTTGCATGGCATTGATGGGTCAGTACCCGATGCAGCAGGGTCGATCCAAAGCCCTTGCGCCGCGGCTGTTCCACCGGCGGACCGCCCCGCTCTATCCATTCGATGGCCAATCGGCGCCCTGCGGCCCCGTCGTGCATCGTCCAGGCCACAGCGATCTGCCCGCCCGGAACCGAGAGTGCCCCGTGCTTGGCCGCATTCGTGGTCAGCTCATGCACGGCCATCCCGACAGGCACGGCCAGATCAGCCGAAAGCTCCACGGGCGGCCCGTCAAGGGTGATCCGCCGCGCCCCGCCATCGTCGTAATGGGCCAGCTCGTTCCTGAGCATCTCGATCAACGGCGCCGTCTGCCAGTAGTCCTCAGTCAGGAGGTTGTGGGTGTTGGCCAGCGAGACGATCCGGTCGGCAAACGAGCGGTAGAATTCGTCAACGGAATGCGTCGAGCGGGCGGTGGCCCCGAGGAGCCCCTGGACCGTCGCAAGAGTATTCTTCACCCGGTGATGCAGTTCGCGGATGAGCAGCGCCTGGCGCTCGTGCGTCCGTTGTCGTTCCTGAAGGTGCGCTGCCACCTCCCGTTGCCGCAGTCGCGCGCGAAGAGCGGATCGTACGCCATTCACCAGAACAGCCGGATGGAACGGCCGCTCCAACACGGTGACGTTCCCAAGCAGCTCGGTCAGGTGCTCGACCGGCTCGCCACCCCGATGGGTCAGCAGAATGAACGGAAAGTCGGACCAGGGTGGCTGAGAACTGACCCAATCGGCAAGCTCCCGCCGGTCGGCGCTGAGAAGCGCCTCCTCTGTGATCACCGCGCAGGCCGACCCATCCAACCCTGTGACAAGGGCCTCAAGGCTGAGACATATCGTGGCTTTGATCTCGACCTCGCCAAGAATAGCCGCTGCCACCGTGCCATCCCGCCCGTGGGGAGCGAGGATCAGTACGGACACCTCATCGGCCTGCGTCATTGTCGGTCTCACGCTCCTCGAGAAGCGAGGCGCGCTGGCCCTCGAACGTTGGTACGCCTGTCAACACGCCCCTGAACTGCTCCAGCGGCGGACCAACGCGCAAACCCTGGCTGTCGATCCGGAACTCCCGGATCGTGTCCTCGTGCGAGCCCGTGCGCCGCTTCACCACCGACAGCGCCCGCCGGATGCGGCCGTTCGCCTCGAAGAAGCGCAGCAGCACAACCGCGTCGCTGAGGTAGGTCAGGTCGATCGGGGAGACCATCTGGCCGACCATTCCGTGCTGCGCCAGGATCAGGATCGTGACCACTCCTTGCTGGTTCAAGTAGGTCAGGAGCTCATGCATCTGGAGCACGATGAACGGCTGCTCCGGCATGGCGTTCAGGTACCCGGTCAGGCTATCGATGACGACGACCCTCGCCCCCCCTTTCTCGACGGCTTCCCGCACGCGGCCGGCGAACTCGCCGGGCGAGACGTTGGCCGGGTCGATCTGCTCGATGCGCAGCCGTCCGGCCTCCACATGAGGCGTCAGATCGAAGCCGACACCTTGGGCTCTTTGCAGAAGAATACCGATGGTCTCGTCGAAACTGATCATCAGGGCAGGCTCACCCCGCTCCAGGGCGGCCCAGAGATAGCCCAACGCCAACGTGGACTTGCCCGCCCCTGAGGGGCCGATGACGAGGGTGCTCGTGCCGCGGCTCAGGCCGCCACCGAGGATGGTGTCGAGTTCCACGATGCCGCTGGGGATCGCGTCAAAGGCAAACTCCCTGTGATGATCGGCAGCCGTAAGGCGCGGAAAGATCCGCAAGCCGCCGCGCTCGATGATGAGATCGTGGTAGCCGCCCCGGAAGGCCGTGCCCCGCATCTTCGTCACCGTGATCCGGCGCCGTTCCGAGCCGTATGCCGGTACAATCTGGTCAAGGCGGATCACCGCATGGCTGATGGAGTGCAGGTTGAGGTCGTCCTGCTCGGACGTGAGGTCGTCGAGCATGAGGACAGTCGCATCGTTGAGCAGGAAGTAGCTCTTGAGAGCCAGAACCTGCCGCCGGTAGCGCAGGGAGCCTTGCGACAGAAGCCGGATCTCGGACAGCGAGTCGAACACCACCCGGCTCGGCTTCACCCGCTCGATCTCCGCCAGCGCCATCCGCACGGTCTCGCCGAGTTCCAGATCGGAGGAGTAGACCAGGCTCTGGTGCTGCTTGGGATCAAGGCTCAGCTCCGGCGGGACAAGCTCGAAGATCTCGATGCCCTCAAGCGACCAGCCATGGCGGGAGGCGACGGACAGCAACTCGCGCTTGCTCTCAGATAGAGTGATGTAGAGGCAGGGTTCGCCCAGCTTGGCACCGGCCATGAGGAATTGCATACCCAGCGTGGTCTTGCCGGAGCCCGGCCGCCCCTCGATCAGGTGGGCGCGATTGGTGGCATACCCACCTGCCAGGATGTCGTCGAGGCCGGATACTCCTGTCGGGATCGGAGCGGCATCGGAAGGCGACGAAAGCGTCATGGACAGTCTCAACAGATAAGCGGTTTCGGTTGGGTCGGTGATCGAACCCCATGCTGCGCATCAGGTCTGAGCCCATCGGACAGGCCGGTAGATCGTCGTTTGAAGGGCACTTTGAGAGTCCTTGTAGACAGGAGCTTTCGATCTGTCTGTCCACATGTGCACACATGGTCCAGCTTATGTTCACAATTGAACGTAAGTTGCCGTAGGACGTTAGACCTGCCGAAGCGGTGGAGAAAAGACGCCTAATGCACCTTCCCATGATCCCGTCACGCCTCAGGGAGAGGATCGCCGGCAACAACCTGCTGAGCGCTCTCAAGCCGGAAGACCTCGCCATTGTGGCGCCGTCGCTTCAGGAATGGGAAGGCGAGGCCGGAGGCAGGCTGTACCAACCTGGGGATGAGGTCAGGTTTGTTTACTTCCCTTGCGGACCAAGCCTAGTGTCCTTCGTGGTCGAGCTTGAGGATGGTCTGACTGTCGAGACAGCCCTGATCGGTCGCGAGGGGGCGGTCGGCGGCATCGTGAGCCAAGGGCGGTTGCCGGCCTTTGCCCGCTCCGAGATCCAGTTCCCGGGTCCCTTCCTGCGCCTGTCCACAGCCGACCTGGAGGAGTTCGAAACCCGGTCGCCGAGCCTAAGGCATCTCTTCGCCCGCTATGCGGACTGCATGCTGGCGCAGGTGTTCCAGTCGGTGGCGTGCAACGCGGTCCATACGATCGAGCAGCGGACGGTGAAATGGCTGCTGGCCGCCATCGATCGGACGGGCGATCACGACATCCCGCTGACGCAGGAGCAGTTGGCCAGCATGATGGGGGTCGGTCGCAGCTATGTCAGCCGGGTCATCCAGTCCCTGAAGCACCGACACCTGCTGGAGACGCGCAGGGGTGGCGTTCGGGTCCGCGATCTGGACGCTCTGGATACCCTGTCATGCGGCTGCAACACCGCGCTACGCCGGCATTTCGACCAGGTGCTGGCAGGCGTGTATCCAACGGTCGAAGCGAGTTCGGCTCAGAAGGCGGAGGCGGGCGGCAAGCGCCCTGGATCCAGGATGAAAGACTGACAACGGCGTTGCACCGAAAAGCTGCACGCTCCTTATTAGGCCGTTGTCGACCAAAAAGCGAGGCGTGGCCTTCTGTGGGACATCCGGCCCAATCGCGTTTGAGCACTCCAGGAGGAGAGGTCGGCGACGCCACACTCCGACCCCTCTCCGCCCGGCCCCGAACACCAAGGGATTTGCCGCATCTCCAAGGCAAGCAACCATAGTCGGCGTCGATCATCCTGGCATCAGGAGGACTCCTCTACTGGGAGGATATCAGCGCAAGGTCGCTGACTTATAGCCTCGGCCTTGCATGGAAACAAAGCCTTCGCAGCGGGCACGAAGGCAAGCTCCATCCCTCTTCCTCCGACCCCTGCCTTACTTGCTCGCGGGAGACCCTGCGCTCGCTTATGACGGTAGCCCTGAACATGTCCAACCGAACGGTCACGCCCGGCAAGGCGGGTATGCTCCCTCTACCCCAGATGGAGCAGGAACCTGGAGAGCTAGGCTACGTTGCTCCTCATCAAGGGAGGCGGGAATGTCAAAGCCCCGACGCCAGCTTGTGTTATCGGCGAGACCATGCAGCGTCCTGGCAGCGGCCTTGATCCTCCCGTTCTTGATTGGCGCCGTTCCTGTCCAGGCGCAGGGTATCTTCGGGTTGTTCAGGGCCTTCTCCCAGCCGACAGCCCCTGCGCCGGCACCGCAGCCGCTCGGCTACCAACCCGATCCAGGACCTGAGAGGCCCCGGCGCAAAGCCCGCCCGCGTCCTAAGCCTGTGGCCGTCGCGCAGCCGGAGGTCAGGAAACCGATCGAGCCGAAACCCATGGGAGAGATCGACAATCCCGTTCTGGCGCTCCTGGCCGACAGGACGTTGCGACGGGGCGACATGGTGATGTTCCCCGACGGGCTGCGGGTCTTCGCGGGACGCACTGGCGGGCCACACAAGCTCACCGACTTCAAGCCTGTTGCTCAGGCCGGGAAGCTCCTCTCGCGTGAGACACGAAAGCTGGTCAAGCATCTGCTCCCGGCAGAAAACATTGCGTGGAGCACGGATGCGGTCAGGTCCGGCGGCAAGCTTGCCGTCAACACCGACGATGTGGCAACGACTGGAAGCGTGACCCGGCGCAAGGCTCGTTAAAAGGCACGGCCTCGCTGATTGCTGCGCGGCATGTCGGACAGAAGCGACTCGGCATCAGCGTCTCGCGAGTTCAAGGATGGTCAGGGGCAGAGGTAGCCGCGGTTGCCGTCCGAGACGCACCGTGCCCCATTCGGGAGAGTGATCCCGCCCGAGCCATCAGGCGGCACGACCTCCCCGTTCGACAGCGTGAAGCCGCCCCCCGGATCCGCAGACACCGTCGTGCCGTCGGGCAGGGTGTATCTGCCGTCACTGTAGGTCACGCGTCGCGTGTACGTGGGTGCGGAGGTCGGCGCCGGGGCGGGCGGCGTCGCTTGGGTCGATCCGAGGTTCGCGGGCGGCACCGGCGCGGCCTGCTGCTCGCCTGACGAGACGCATGCGGACACCGCGGCGGACATCAACAGCACGGACGGCAGGCGCATGCGGTTTCTCCAGGTCGGGTCAGGAACGCGGCATGTCGGTCAGGTTGGGAAGGCGCCCGTCTGGAGTGGACTTGTCTACAACCTCGGGCAGGGTCGTCGTGAGCCGCGACAGGAGTTCCTCCCGCGACAGCCCGGTCTGCTGGGTCAAGGTTGCCAGCACCTCGGGACCGATCGCCTGCTCGAGTTGATCAGGCGCGATGGGCTTGTTCGGTCCCGTCCCGACCCAGGACTCCGCTACGTCGCCCTGCCCTTGCTGCTTGAAGCTTTCCACCAGCTCGCCGAGCCCGCCGCCAAGGCCGCCCGTGCCGCCCTGGCCTGAAGTGCCGAGCCCAACGCCAAGGTTGCCGAGGAGATCACCTAGGCCACCCTGCTGGCCTCCTTGGCCAGGAGCGCCCGAACCCGCTCCCCTCAGCATCTCGGCGATCTTGTCCCGGTTCTGGAAGCCTGCCACGGCCAGCAGGCCCAGCAGCGCCGTCATCGATGGGAATCCGCGACTCATCTCGTTGCTCCTTGGTGGTTGGGTTGGCGTGACGGTTGTAATGCCAGACTTTCAATCGGGTTCAGGCCGCTCCCAGATTTGAACGCTCCACGACAATAAAGTTTGTCACGACGCCACTCAGTCGGTGGTTCAGGGATTTCTCACCGACTTGCCGATGGCCCCGCCTGCCCCTGACCCGTCGCCAGGAGATCCCTGATCTCCGATAGCAGCTTCACGTCCGCCGGTATCTCAGGGGCCTTGGGCACATCGACCTTGGCATCCTCCTGCCGCTTCAACTTGTTCATCGCCCGGATCACGAAGAAGAGCACCCAAGCGACGAGCAGGAAGTTCAGGGCCACCGTGATGAACTGTCCGTAGCCGACCACGGCGCCCTGCTTCTTGGCGTCGGCGTAGGAGGCGCCGTCCTGCACGGCCGAGGACAGCGGCAGGTAGTAGTTTGAGAAATCCAGCCCGCCCGTGACCGCGCCGATGATCGGCATGATGATGTCCTCGACCAGCGAGGTCACGATGGACCCGAACGCCACGCCGATGATCACACCGACCGCGAGATCGACCACGTTCCCCCTGAGGGCGAACTTCTTGAACTCCTCAAGCATGGGCTTGCCTCCAAGCGCAGCCCCGTTCCGGTCGAAATCCTTGTCGCGGCTCGTTCCCGGCCCAGTGAGCTTAAATGGAAGCTGTACCGTATGCCACTCTCATGAGTCGGTTCCGATGAGCCTACCCCTAAAGCGCCAGTGTGCATGACCGACGTGCTGCCGGACTAGAATGCTTGCGGCACTCCCACCTTTACGACCCAGGGCACGTTGCACCCGAACCGATGTGGGTCCGAGGCATGCCTGATCCGATCCCGGCTAGCTCTTGAGGTCTTCGGGCACCTTGCCGCCGCTCGCGGCGAGTTTGGCCATGACCTGCTTGTGCAGCCAGACGTTCATGGAGGCGGAGTCGGAGGTGTCGCCGGTGTAGTTCAGTTCCTGCGCCAGTTCCTTCCTCGCAGCGAGGCTGCTGTCGAGATCAAGCAGCTTCATCAGGTCGACGATCGACTTGCGCCAGTCGAGCTTCTGACCCTTCTTCGCGGCGAGGTCCGTCAGCACGGCCTCGACATCGACCTGGGCCATCGGCATTGCGCCCGGCGCCGGCGAGGTCGCGGTCCCTTGGGCGGTCGATGCGGCTGTCGTCCCGGTGGCGGGAGGGGCTGTGGAAGCCCCTTGGGCGGGCGGTGCCGCGGGGGATGGTGCCTGGGGGGATTCCTGCGCAGTGGCGGAACCGAAGATGGCGTCCTTGATCCTGCTGAAGATGCTCATCGTGCCCTTCCGTTGAAATTAGTTCGGACAGGTTGCCCTATGGCTGAGGAAGTAGAGCCGACCCCGGCTGGAGCAATGACGACCGTCCGGCGTGCTCGCGACAGCCCTGCCACTCGGTCACGGCGGCTGGGCACCGTGGGCAGGGCTTCATCACCGCCGAGACTGGCGGTTGAGCCAGACCGTGGCCTGCATGCTGGTCCAGGCCGACAGCACCAGGAACTCGTGCCACTGGCCACCGGGCGCCAGAAGCCGGCGTACGTCGTAGTCGACGCCGGATGCTTCGCCAAACGGGGCCGAGGAGCTGTCGGGCGAAGGCCAGAGAGCCCCGTCCTGCGACAAGCGGATCCGCCTCTCCTCGACCATGGTGTGGAGCATGCCGTCGCATGGACCTCCTACGCACCGATAGGTTCGCTCCCGCGTCGCCATCGCGATTCGTGTTCACTCGGCCGGGGTGGCAGGCGTGAGGCCGGTGACCTGCGCCGAGGGCTCTTCGCTGAGCCAGCGATAGAGGATGCCACCCAGGGCCCCGCCGATCAGCGGCGCGACCCAGAACAGCCAGAGCTGGGCCAGCGCCCAGCCACCGACGAACAGGGCCGGGCCTGTGCTGCGGGCCGGATTGACCGAGGTGTTGGTGATTGGGATGCCGACGAGGTGGATCAGCGTCAGTCCGAGACCAATGGCAATGGGCGCAAAGCCCACTGGAGCCTTGCCGTGGGTGGCGCCCATGATGATGAACAGGAACATCATGGTGAGCACGAGTTCGGTCACGAAGCCCGAGATCATGCTGTACTGGCCCGGCGAGTGTGCGCCGTAGCCGTTCGCGGCAAAGCCCTTGGCGAGATCGAAGGTGGGCGAGCCCACCGCGATGGCATAGAGGGCCGCCGCAGCGATTACCGCACCGAGAACCTGTGACACGACGTAGGGCAGGATGTCCTGCTTCGGGAAGCGGCCGCCCGCTGCCAAGCCGACGGTCACAGCCGGGTTGAGGTGGCAGCCGGAAATGTGCCCGATGGCGTAGGCCATGGTGAGAACCGACAGACCGAAGGCGAGGGAGACACCCAGAAGTCCGATTCCGACGTCAGGGAAGCCGGCCGCGATGACGGCGCTGCCGCAGCCGGCGAATGTGAGCCAGAAGGTGCCAATGACCTCGGCGGCGTATTTGTGGATGTGTTCGCTGTCCATGAGCTCCTCCTTAGGGTCACGCAAACCACGCGGTTCAGGAGCGACGTCGACAAAGCTGCCGATCAAAAGCGGCTCGTCGGGAGCCGAGGTCCAACGCAGGACATTTAACTTATATGAATAGGATACGCCTTTCCGGTTCGGCGGGGAAGCAGGCGACAGGTCGGCGTTCCTGACCAGAGCGGAATGTCGGTTCAGGGTCAGAATTTCACGTCCCGGCAGCTTAACGAACGTCGGCACTTGAGTGCCGAAGCAGACCAAACGTGTACGTCTCAGGAGTGCCAGGATGCGACCTTCCCCAACTTGCGTAGTAACGATCACGCACTCTGCGCTTAGAGGATGTCACGGCGTTCGAATGAGACTTGTTTACACCTTGGCGGGGCCTTCGACCTGAACGGCTTCTCCCAGCGTGGAACGTCCTTGCGGGCCTCGGGCACCGCAGCTTCGGTATGGCCGGTGGCAAATGTAAAGGCTCTACCCGTTCCTCGGAGCGCATCGGCTACGGGGAAAACTAAGTGGCGTTATAATTTTTCGTCCAGCACGGCTGCATCAATAGGCTCCTCCGCCAGAAGTGCGAGGACACTTTCGTTGTGGGGCCTGGTCCCACCACGTCAGCACCAGACTCCCGGAGAGCCTGAGCCATCTCATTGGCCTTACAATCGAGAAGATCAGCGGCAAGGTTGCGTACGGAATGATGAGCTTTAGCGACTTCTCCAGCATGCGCGAGGATGAGCACATCATCCCCTAGATCAAGCTGACGCACCGCACTCGTCTGGTTGAATACCGGACCGACATCACGGAATCGCAGCTTCGTGGCGCTCCCACCTTCTACCGGGAGCGGGGTGACTACGACTGGCTGGATCGGGAGCGCGGGCGAACTGCCCGATTACTCGAGAACGCCGTACTGCTGGAGCATCTCATCCGGATGAACACGGCTCGAAGTCTGACGATGTCAGCCTTCGGTCGCGCTCTCCGAGAACGGCAGGATCAGCACGGTTGCGCCGGTTTCATCGGTGATGACGAACTCGTTGTTCTGCCACTCGCGCATCTCGCCATAAACATGCGGCAGCCGCAGCATGTCCTGCACGATCTCCAGGCCAAGCAGACGGGCCGCCTCTGCGTCGGGCAGATCATCCCCTTCATGGTCCGGGATGAGAACGCCGCTCCTCCTGACGTTGAAGAAGAAGCGCGGCATCTCAGCCCTGCTCGATCAGGCGCTCGTACTCGGCCTCGGCCAACCCATAGGCGTCGTCGGCCAAGTGCTCCAGCTTGGCCCGGTCAAGCACGATGATGCGTCCACGTTCCGAGCGGATCATGCCCGCGCCTTCGAGCACATGGGTGGCCGTCGTCACGCCAGGGCGGCGGACGCCCAGCATACCCGCAAGGAAGTCGTGCGTCAGGGAGAGTTCAAAGCCATCTGTGCGGTCATGGGTCATCAGCACCCAGCGGGCCAGCCGCGCCTCCACATTGAGGCTGGCGTTGGCATAGGCCGTCTGGCTGGTCTGGATGGTCAGGAAGTACAGGTAGCGCCCGAGCAGACCGGAGAGCGACAGGCTCTGCCGTGTGGCCTCCCGCAGAGCTTCGACGCTGACGCGCAACGCCTGCCCCTCGGCCTGACACATCATTGCATGTGGGCTGCGCTCCGCCCCGAAGGCCGCCGCCACATTGGACACGCCCTGGCGCCCGATCATCCCGACCTCGATCCGGTCATGGGGCATCTGCGCCAGAATGGAGAGAATGCCCTCCTCGACGAAGTGGGCGGCTTGGATCAGGGCACCCGCCTCGGTCACCATGTCACGAAGGGTGAGGTCCATCGGTTCAAGATGCGGCTGAAGCAGGGCGAAGTCGTCTGGCGAGAACGCCTTGAGCAGGCGATTGCGCACGGCAGATTGTTGAGGCTGAGACATGCTCGGCTCCCATAACTGGGGCGGGAGCACTGTCGTGTCTCTCTGCCGCCTGCGCCCGATCAAGTCGGCAGGCGATGCGGTATATATGGGGACGCTGTGCTCGGCACACAAGGGGCTGCCTCTGGTGGCGGCAGGATGATACACTACGGGCGTTCCCGTCAGGACGCGACCAAACCAACGCTCGTCTGGCCCGCAGTGTCCGCTTTCAGACCCTTCCCCCCCCGGGCGCATCATCGGTTACAACTCAAGTCAGGAAGCATCACCGCCTGACCTCTGAATTGTACAAATGTGTCACGCACCTCGACCCTGCTGCCTGATCGCTGAGGATCAGGCCCTGATTGCCATGGGGCTTGAAGCGACCCTGGAGGAAATCGGCATGGCTGTGGCTGGGCCGTTTTCCTCATGCGGTGAGGCTTTAGCCTGGATGCACGGCACGACGCCCGAGATCGCCCTCATCGACTACAAGCTCAAGGATGGTCCTTGCACCGAGCTTGTGAAGGCACTCGGGGAGCGAGAGGTGCCGGTCGTCATCTATTCCGGCTATCCGCACGAGCACGATCTGCCGCCCGAGTTGTCTGGCGTGCGCTGGCTGGAAGAGCCCGCCGCCCGGTCCGACCTTCTGGCCGCGATGGCCGAGCTTGCGCCCTCGGTCGCGCAGCACTTCCCGCAACCCATGGCGTAGCCGCAGGCCGCCATTGCTTCAGCCTGACTGCCAAGCCGGTGATCCGCACCGGAAAAAGAGACGCAATGCCCCAAACGCTGATCCGCAAACTCGAACACATCGCTCCCCTGTCCGATGAGGACAAGCAGGTGCTCATCGGGGCCGTGGCCCGGACGAGGCTGCTCGGCTCGGATGAAGACCTCATCCGCGAGGGTGATCGGCCCACTGACTGCCACCTGATCCTTGATGGTGTGCTGTGCCGCTATAAGCTCCTGAGCGAGGGCAAGCGCCAGATCACCGGCTTCCAGATCACGGGCGACCTATGCGATCTGTGTGGCCTCGTGATGGGACGCATAGACCACAGCGTTGGCACCCTGACCCGCGCCAGGGTCGGGGTGATCCCACACACCGTCCTGCGGGACATCCTGGAGCGCCACCGTCGCATTGCCCAGGCGCTGTGGCAGGAAACGCTGATCGACGCCTCGATTGCGCGCGAGTGGGTGGCCAATCTCGGGCGGCGCTCGGCTTACCAGCGCTTGGCGCATCTTCTGTGCGAGATGGGCGTGCGGCTGAAAGCGGTCGGTCGGGTGGCGGATGGGATGAGCTTCGAGTGGCTGGTGACCCAGGCCGAGGTGGCGGATGCCATGGGGCTCTCGACCGTTCACGTGAACCGCGTCTTGAAGCAGCTTCGCAGTGAGGGGCTGATCGTCACGCAAGGCAGCGAGATCAGGGTTCTCGACTGGGGCCGTCTCCAGGAGGCGGGCGAGTTCACCCCGGACTACCTGTATCTCCCTCCCACTCGCGGGAACAGTGGAGAACAGCCCTTTGTTGAGTAGGTCTGGTTGTCAGCTTGTGCCCGAGCAGGACAACCGCAACGGGAGCAGCACAGGTGGCACCGCTGACGTTTCAGCCAATCCCGGTCAGAACCGGATGCCAGGACCAGAACGGTCGCCTCGTCCTGCTGGACGGCGAACTGATTGCGGTGCTGGTCCGTCTTGATGATGCCATTCACGGCCAGGATCAAGGGAAGTGGTTTTTGGAGGCGGGCTTTAGCTTGGTGTCCCTGCGCACGCACCCCTTTGACGATCTTGATGAGGCGAAGGCCTGGCTAGAGGCGCAACTGGATCTATGACGGTTCCAGGCCCTCGTGACGATTCTGCGGAAGCCATTGCTGTCTGAAGCCTGGAAGCCAAATTGGTGCCTGACCCCGCGCCGCGTCCATGACGCTCCGTAAACGACGGATCGCCTCGGATCCTGATTGCTCAACCGACATGATACGGTCTCGTCCGAGATGCCGTAGAGAGTAGCGGCAACATTCATCGACCCGCGGATGACCGCAACGGGACAGCTTTTCACGTTACAGCGCGACGGAGCATGGGGGTAATCGGCGGCGAACTCCCGACTTGGATAGTCCCCAGAACCTCGAAACCATGACGCTGGTAAAGTGGAATGTTCTCCGGGTTAGAAGACTCCAAGTAGGCTGGCGTTCCGTCCTCGTCACAACGCCTGAGAGCATGCTTCAACAGCGCTGAGCCGTACCCCTTGCCCTGCTGCGCGGGATCAACCCCGATCAAGGGCAAGTACCAGTGCGGCTCACTGGGATGATACTGCCCCATCTGCTCAAACACCGGGAACAGGGTATCCTGGTCCTGCTCCGGAGCAGTGCTCTGAATGTGGGCTATCAAAGCCTCTTCATCGGGCTGAACGCCTGGCGGCAGCCACATCGCGGCGGCTTGGGCATCGCCGACGAAATGGGCGGTGCCGCACTCAAAGGCCCTGCGTCCAAAGATCCGGACGAGATCAGGGAAGTGCTTCAGATAATTCTCAGGGGCCGGATAGGCCCAGCGAGCGGCAGGGTCCACACTGAAGGCGAGAACGATCGCAGCAACGAGACGGGACTGATCGCTGATGCCGGCCGTCTGAACGTCACTATCCCGAGCAACATCCACCAAGGTGGGGCTGCGGGGCGCGCCTCTGTTCAAGTCGATCGTCCGAGTCTCAGGCGAGAATAGGCTCCCAGAGGTGTTCGTCTGGCCTGGCATCAGTCCCTCCATGAGGACCACGGTTAGAGATCAACCGAGAAACACCTTATCACGCATGCCACGAGTCTCTGGTGCGTCTGAGCACTCGGCCACTCCTGTGAATGGCGCTATGGGGCCCTCGCTACGGCCTTCTCTCCGGAACTTTCACCTGCCGGCTGTTTCACATGAAAGGAGCGGATCGACAGCCTGAGGAGGCATGGGAATGTATAGGTCAATGCCTTCAATAAGAATTCGCGAAGGCCGTTTACGGAACCGTGACGGACACGACTATTGCTGAATGGCTAGAGTCAGCTCGGGATCAAAGTGTAACGAACAGCAGATGACATGAAGGTCGGCTTACTGCCTCATGAGCTGACCAAAACGTTTCTTCCGAGATGTGCCATAAACCGACCTTCCTTCTTCGGATCACCTCATGCTCAATGTAGCCTCATTCAAGCGCGGCCTCGCATCAGGCGATGAGCGCGGCTCCCATCGCACCGACGCCGTAGGCTACACTTGCTGCTAGTGCGCCCACGAGCAGCATCTCCAGCCCTGAGACGAACCAGCCCCGTCCGGTGAAGAAGGCGCGGCTGGACCCGACCGCGAACAGCGTCGCGAGAGCCAGCCCTGTTGCCGCCGCGAAGCGCTCCCTCTCGAACCAGGGCAGCAGGTAGGCGAGAAGCGGAACCAAACCTGCGAGGATGAAGCCGAGGAAGGTCGCGGCGCCATGGCCTGCCGCGGCGGCCAGCGTCGGGATCTCGCCGTTCTGCACGTCCGAGCGGCGTGACAGGACATTGCTGGCCCCCATCGAGAAGCCGTCCGCCACGAGATTGGCGAAGCCAAGGATGAGGATGACCTTGGATGACAGCGCTGCCCCGGTCACGCCGGACACCACCGCCAGGGTCGTGATGATCCCGTCATTGGCGCCATAGATGAGGTCGGGAAGGTACTTGCCGATCAGAAGGTACAGCGCACCACGCGGAGCCGGAAAATTAAATTGCGGGACATCGTCGCGGAGCATGCCCGATTCCTGGATGTATGAGGGTCCGATGCCTCTTCCACCCGGCGGCAAGTGCCACCGGATCTCGCTGACCTTGCCTCCGTGGCCTACCGGGTGGTCGTCCCCGTCCACGCAGGCGGGTCACTGGCCGGAAACGACTCCTCATCGGCTTCCTCGACGATGTCGAAGGTCATTTCCCGGGCATCAGGAACGCTAACCAGATCGGCGTGTCCGAAGCCTTTGGAGTAGTCGAGCACCGAGATGACGGTCGGCGTCACGCGGAAGATGCGAACCTCCTCTGGGCTCGGCAGCGGCCCCGGCAGGGAGGTCTGCTCGGGATACTTCCGCACGAGCATCTGCATCACCCTGGCAGCCTCGGCCATGTCGGTTACCGCCTGCGCATGTCCTGCCATGGACAGGCCGCTGATCCCCATGATGTTGGACGTGTCGTGGTCAATCGTCAGGGATACCCGATCGTCCTGTGCCAGGTTCTTCGCCTTCTGGCTGTCGAGGCCACACAGGAAGTAAAGGGTGAGTTCCTCGCTGGCGTAGCCAACGGTGGTCGCCTGCGGCCAGCCGTCGGGCCTGAGGGTAGCCACCGTCATGATCCGATGCTGCTCCAGCAGCGTCAGAATCTTTCGTCTGATTTCCTCGTCCATCTCCCGCCTCCATGATGACGCGCAATCCACCGCGGACGCAAGCGATCGTCGACTATCGGGATCTCTGGAAGTCGTTGAGCCGAGCCGTCCAGTTGGACGGCCAGAAGGCCAGCACGCCTACGATGAGTGTGAGCAGCAGGAGTGCCACCATGACCTGGATGATCCCGAAGTTGGGCGCATCCTCGGCGACGACCCAGCCCGTTACGGCACCGGCGGCAATCATTAAGAGACGGACGATCCAGGAGATCATGTCCTCCTCCGTCGGCTTGAGGCTGCACAGGATCCGTCTGGTCCTGCCTTCAATGAGCCTGGCTCAGTATAGCACTTCTTCGCGTGCCTGGTTTGATGCAGATCAAGGCAGGAGGCAGGGGAAGCCGCTCAACATCATGCTGTCGGGTTCGGGTCTGAGATGTGCCTGCCGCCAAGCTGCCTCAGGTTCACCGAATTGTTCTGCTTAACTTAGGTTAGTTGCTTAGGCGGACGCTGTAAGAACCAGAACCCCAGCGGAGGAAGCCATGTCAACAGATGTGGAGCATCTGCGCTTCCAGAAACTATCGCGCTTGAACCGTGTGTACTCGCCCGACATTCTGCCCCGGCTCCAGTCACTCCTGGCCAACCTGGCCGACATCGACTTTGCGTGTCAGCAGAAGCTCGCAGCCATTGAACGCGGCCGCGGCGATGAGAGCCTCAAGCGCAAGAAGATTGCCCAGCTTTGGCAAGAGCATCAGGAAAGCCGTACCCCCTACGTTGCGGCGCTTGAGGAATTGCAGGAGCAGGCCAAGGGCTGTTTCGAACGATAAAGCCTGCCCTGAGACCGTGGGATGAGAAGAGGTCCGGTCCATGAAGGCGATGGTCCTCTACGAGGTGCGCACGCCCCTTCGTCTTGAAGAGCGGCCCCTGCCATCGCCGGGCCCAGGCGAGGTCCGCCTGGTGGTGGAGGCCTGCGCGGTCTGCCGCACCGATCTTCACGTGGTGGATGGCGACCTGCCGAACCCCAGGGTGCCCATCATTCCCGGCCACGAGATCGTCGGGAGGATCCATGCGCTCGGCGAGGGCGTGACAGGCTTGCGCATCGGCGAGCGTGTCGGCGTTCCCTGGCTCGGCCACACCTGCGGTCATTGTCCCTACTGCACCTCCGGACGTGAGAACCTGTGCGACGATCCCCTGTTCACCGGCTATACCCGGGATGGCGGCTTCGCGTCCCATGCCAGTGCCGACGCAGCCTACGCCTTCCCGTTGCCGGACGACGGCGATCCCGTTGCCTTGGCCCCACTCCTCTGTGCGGGCCTGATCGGCTGGCGTTCGCTGGCGGCGGCGGGCTCCGGCGAGAGGATCGGCATCTACGGCTTCGGAGCGGCGGCTCACATCATCACGCAGGTCTGCACCTGGCAGGGGCGGCGGGTTTATGCTTTCACGCGTCCCGGCGACACTGCCGCCCAGGATTTTGCCCGTTCGCTCGGAGCGGTCTGGGCCTGGGGCTCCAACGAGGCCCCGCCCGAGATTCTCGACGCCGCGATCATCTTCGCGCCCGTGGGTGATCTTGTGCCGTTGGCTCTCCGTGCGGTGCGGAAAGGCGGGCGCGTCGTCTGCGGCGGCATTCACATGAGCGACATCCCGCAATTCCCGTACTGGCTTCTCTGGGAGGAGCGGCAGATCGTTTCCGTCGCCAACCTGACCCGTCAGGACGCCTTGGACTTTCTGGCGATCGTCCCCAAGGCGCGGATCAGGACGCACACGGTGCGCTATCCGCTGGAGGCCGCCAACGCGGCCTTGGACGATCTTCGATCGGGCCGGCTCCAGGGAGCCGCGGTCCTGATTCCCTGATTGGAGGATGGAAACAAATGTCGTCGCATCCACTAACCAAACCACACGCTCAGAGGGAGGAATCCATGCTTCAGAACATCCGCGGCATCTTGATCGGGATCACGGAAGAGGGCGAAGCCGACGAGCGTTCCTCGGCCCTGGCCTATGGGCTCTCGCTTGCCCGAGAGGCCGGCGCCCACGTCACGGTTCAGGCGGCGTCCCTGAAGCTCACCTTGACCCATGCCTTCGTCAGTGCCTTTGCCGAGGGGCTCGTGGCGGCCGAAAACCGCCGTCTTGATACCCTGGCGCACGCTGTCGCGGAGTCGTCCCAGCGTGCGGCTGCGGCATCGGGGGTGGCGTGCACCACGCAGGCGCCGCAGCTTGCCTATCCGTCCCTCATCAGGAGCTTTGCTTCCCTCGCCCGTGCCCATGATCTGACGATCCTCGACGCCGAGCCGATTGCCCTGGCGGTCGATCGGGGGCTGATCGAGGCCGTGCTCATGGACAGCGGCCGGCCTCTCATCGTCGTGCCTCCGGGTCGGGAGGCTTTTGCAGGAGACCGGATCGTCGTGGCCTGGGACGGCAGCGCCAAGGCGGCGCGTGCCCTCAATGATGCGTTGCCGTTCCTGCGGGCTGCCACGCAGGTCGAGCTGGTCAGCGTGACGGGCGAGAAGGACCTGGCGCATACGGTGCCCGGCGCGGAGATCGCGCCGCATCTCACACGCCATGACGTTACGGTAAACGTCCTGGCGCTGCCGGCCCTCGATGGGGACGTGGCCGAGACCCTGCGCAACCATGCCCACCTGACGCGGGCCGACATGATCGTGATGGGCGCCTATGTCCACTCGCGCCTGCGCGAGATGGTACTCGGCGGCACGACCCAGTCCCTGCTCAAGGATGCGCCGGTCCCACTGTTCCTCTCCTACTGACCGGAAGGGGCACGGCATCCGCGCACGCCCATTACTGAGGGAGGCCTGCATGTACCGGACCATCCTGATTGCCACCGACGGCTCGGCGCTGGCGGCACGTGCTGTCGAACACGGAACCAACCTGGCGAAAGCTCTCGGAGCGACAGTCCTGCTGCTGACCGTTACCGAGCGCTTTCATCTCTTTGCGATGGGGGCCGATCAGCTCGAGGAGACGCCGAACTCGTTTCGGGAGCACATGCAAAGGCAGGCCGATCATACCCTCGCGGAGGCCGCGGAGATCGCGCGCAACCTCGGCATCGAAGCCCGTACGCTTCACATGGAGGACGATGCGCCGTACCGGGCGATCATCCGTACGGCGGAGGACCACGTCTGCGACGTCATCGTCATGGCTTCGCACGGCCGCGGCGGGGTCTCGGCCCTCCTTCTCGGGAGCGAGACCATGAAGGTGCTCCACCACTCGAACATTCCGGTCCTCGTCGTGCGGTGATGAGACCCGGCCCTAATCCTGTACGGAATCGAGATAGGCGAGCAGGTCGTTGATCTGCGCGGGATCGAGCTGGAACTGGGGCATGGAAGGGTGTCCGGTCGTGATACCTTCCGCGAACGCCTCCGCCAGTGACTCGATGGGATAACGGGTGTGTAGGGTCCGGAAGGGCGGAGCCTCCGAAATGGGACTCTCGCCCACGCGGCCGATGGCATGGCACTGGGAGCAGTTCGTCTGCGCGAACGTGAACCCGCGCTGGGCCCGGCCCGACTGCGCCACGGCTGCCGTCGAGATGCATGCGAGGACAAGGCAGAAGACCGTGAGCGGCTTCATCATCGATGCCCTCCTGCTCCACCGGGCTCCGCCGGCCTCACCGAGACGACCTGAAACGTGTAAGGCTTCCCATCATCGTCTCCGATGGTGACGTACTCGCCCTCAATGAAGCGATGCTGGTGCAGGTGATAGCCCGCCTCCTCGTCGCCGAGCCGGCCCTGGTTGTAGTCGATCATCCAGGTCGCACCACCGGCCCCGCCCGGCCGGTGGACCAGAACACCCTGTCGCTCGCCCTCGTCGGCCCAGAAACGGCGGACCCGGCAGTAGGCCCGTTTGTCCGCCCATTCCTCCTGATCGAGATGGCCGCCATCATCGAGCGGCGCGGTGATGTCATAGCCGTAACGGGAGCTTCCCTCTGGAAACTGCTTGCTGCGGGCCAGATGGAGCGTGACGTGATGGAGCATTGGTCCCTCCCGGATATGGCCATGTCGTCAATAGGACATGCCATTGTGGCAGAGCTTAGGGAGGACCAATCCCTGCCGCGTTGATCCTGATCAACATGCAGCAGGACCGGGTTCACGAATGCCGATCCAAGGCTAATCGCGGGCTCCGGTTCTCAAGGCTTCCCTGATGCGCCGTATGATGACGCCCTTCGCGTTCCGACCGGCGGCCGCCTCGACCGCATCGTTGATCTCAAGAAGCAGCTCCGCGTAGTCGTTGTGCCAATCCCGATGGCCTGCGCTCGCAGGCGGGAGGCGCTCTTCGTGGCGTTCGATCCGGACCACCTGGGCGCCTGCCAGATCATAGACGTCGTCGATCTCGGGGATGATCGCATCCGGCGTGCGTTCCAGGCCAGCAAGCGACGCTTGCAGCGTCTTGAGCGGCGCATCCTCGCCGTGCACCAGGAAGAGCCCGCGTCGGACCGGGAGGCGCTCGGAAAGCCAAGCCTTCAGCTCCGGCCCGTCCGCATGCCCCGAGTAGAGGTCGAGCGTTCGCATGCGGGCCCGGACCCTGACCTCCTCGCCGTGGATCCGGACCTTCGGGGCGCCGTCCTGGAGGATCCGCCCGAGGGTGCCCTGCGCCTGGAAGCCGACGAAGAGAACGGTGGCCTCCTCCTTCCAGAGCCACGCCTTCAGGTGGTGCCGGATGCGGCCTGCCTCGCACATGCCGCTGGCCGCTATGATGATGTGGAAGCTGTGGATGCGGTCGATGGCCTTGCTCTGCTCGACGGTTTCCGTAAAGAGGACCCAACGGGATTCGAGCGCCTGCACCAGGTCGGCACCGTTCCTGAGCTCACTGGCATGGCGCTTGAAGATGGCACTGGCCTTCGACGCGAGCGGAGAGTCGATGAAGATGGGAATGTCCGGCAGCTCGCCCGCTTCCATCAACTCCATGAGGTCGACGAGCAGCTCCTGCGTCCTCTCCACCGCAAAGGACGGAATGAGCAGAGCTCCGCTCGGGTGCATCGCCGCGCGCACTTCGTCCCTCAGCATCCGCCGGCGCCGCTCGATCGTGGTGCCGGCTCGGTCAGTGTCGCCATAGGTCGATTCAAGGACCACGTAATCGAGGTCGCGCGGCCCGTCGGGGTTGGGCTGGAGAAGCTTGTGGTCGGGTCCGACATCGCCGGAGAACAGGAGACGCGTCGGTTCCCCGTCCCCGCCATGCGTCACCTCCATCTCGATCGAGGCCGAGCCCAGGAGATGACCCGCATTCCAGTAGCGGGCCCGAAAGCCGGGTGCCACATCCTGCCATTGGCCATAAGCCACGGGCCGGAACTGCCTGAGGGACGCGACAGCGTCCTCTTCCGTATAAATGGGAGACACGGTCTCGCGACCCCGGCGCCGGTTGCGGCCGTTGAGCTGGTTGACCTCCATCTCCTGAATGTAGCCGGAATCCGGAAGCATGATCGATGCGAGATCGGCTGTTCCGGCCGTCGCATAGATCGGGCCATCGAAGCCGGCCTTCACGAGCTTCGGCACGAGACCGCTGTGGTCGATGTGGGCGTGGGTGAGGCACAGGGCATCGATCCCGGCGGCGCGGAACGGGAAGTGCTGGTAGTTGAGCTCCCTTTCCTCCTTCGATCCCTGGAACATGCCGCAATCGACCAGGACACGGGCTGTCTCGGTCTCGAGAAGGTAGCAGGAGCCGGTGACCGTGCGGGCGGCGCCATGGAAGTGAAGGCGAAGCGACAAGAGTTTCTCCCGGGCTTGACCGTCTGTCGAAAGGATCGCACCTTCTTACGACGTGGTCGAGCCAGCGGGTTTGATTCCGGTCAAGCTTTCGGAAGGAAGTCTCCGGCCAGGACGCCGAGGATTGCAGCACGAACTACGCCATGGACTAACGCGCCCTCTTGCCGAGGCGGCGCATGGCCTCGAGCCTTGCTGCCCGCTTGTCGTCGCTCACGCCCTCGATCATGCCAATCAGCCTGTGCCGGTTCGGGCCGATGCCCACCAGGGACAGGATGCTGCGCTTGAGGCTCTTGAGGCTGTGAGCCCCGAAGTACCATCGGTATGCAAAGGCGGGCATGCCCATGGTGATGACGATGCGCGAGGAGCGTCCCTTGAGCGCGGTCTTCCAACTGCTGCCTGTGCCAGCACCGCCCGTCATGAAGGTGGGCCGCAGGGCCTGCTCCAGGAAGCCCTTGAGGAGCGCCGGCATCCCTCCTAGCCACAGAGGGTAGATGATGACGAGGTGCTCAGCCCATGCCAGCGTTCGCTGAGCCTCAGCAATGGCAGCCGGCGGCGAGGCGCCGTCCCAATCGGCCTTCGAGCGCAGCAGCGGGAAATCGAGATCGGCAACGGGGATGAACCGCACTTGGTGGCCGCCTGCGAAGGCTCCGTCCGCGTAAGCATCCGCCAGCGCATGACAGAAATGCCCGCCTCCAGGCGTGGGATGACCTTGGAGATGGCGATGCGCGTCATGCCGCTGTCCTTTGCTCATTGCGCGGCACCGACACCGCCCTGAGCCGCTTGGCGAACCCGTACCAGCCGCCTGCCAGGACCGCGATCGCCAGGGCCGCTGCCAACCATGAGGGGCTCGGCGGCGACAGGCGAAGAATGGCGGCAAGGGGTGGCACGTAAAGGACCACGGCGGCGATGGCAGCAGCCGCGGCACCGATGACCCAGAAGACAATCCTACTACGGTCGAGGAACGAGGTTTCCGGCTCCGCCGCGTCGGCAAATGCCAGCACCAGGTTTCCGACGACCAGGGCGACGAACGCCGAGGCCCGGGCCTGCGTCTCGGGGCTGCCGGCATTGAGTGCCCACACATAGAGACCGAGGACGGCTCCGAGAACGACGGCTCCTTGGACGAACCCGAGCACGATCTGGAAGGTGCCGAAGAGCGGCTCGGTGGCGGGGCGGGGCGGCTTTTCCATCGCGTGCCGTTCGCTGGGTTCACCCTCGAAGGCGAGTGAGCAGACCGGATCGATCAGAAGTTCCAGCAGGATCACGTGCATCGGATACAGAATTGGCGGCAGGCCCAAGACGAGGGGCAGCAGGGCCAGCCCGGCGATGGGCACATGGATCGCCGTCACGTAGGTCAGCGCCTTGCGCAGGTTCGCGAAGATGCGCCGCCCGAGCCGCACGCCGCCGATGATCGAGACGAAGCGGTCGTCGAGGAGAACGAGATCCGCCGCCTCGCGCGCAACATCCGTACCCCGCTGCCCCATGGCGATGCCGATGTGGCCGGCCTCGAGCGCCGGCGCGTCGTTGACGCCGTCCCCGGTCATGGCGACGATCTCGCCGTTGGCTTTCAGCGCCTCGACGAGGGCAAGCTTCTGTTCCGGCATGATGCGCGCGAAGACCCGGACCCGCCGGACCCGCTCGCGCAGGCCTGCCGCGTCGAGTTCGGCGACCTCCCTGCCGGTGAGCACGCCGGCACTCGTATCGATCCCGGCATGGCGGGCGATCTCCAGGGCCGTGGCCGGGTAGTCGCCCGTGATCATCGCAACGGTGATCCCGGCCCGTGTCGCCTCGGCGACCGCCCGGGGAACATCGGGCCTCACCGGATCCACGAAGCCCAAGAGCCCTTCAAACGCGAACGCCAGATCCTCGGGAGCCGACGCACGGTCCCTCGCCTCGCGCACCGATGCCACGCCGAGCACCCGCAGGCCGCGGCTCGCCAGTCCCGCAACCACGGCATCCATCGCCGCCCGTTCGTCATCGCTCATGTGGCAGAGACGGAAAACCGCCTCCGGTGCGCCTTTCGCGGCATACAGGACGCCACCCATCGCGTCCGGCCAGACCTGGATGAACGCCAGAAGCTCGGGACGGAGCGGATAAGTGCGGAGCGGGGCTCCAGCCCTGTGCGTCTCGCCGGGCAGCCGTTCCGCCACCGCGTGGACGGCACGGTCCATCGGGTCGACGGGACGAATGGCCGAAGCCAGGGCGGCCACCCGGAGCGTCTGCTCCATGGATTCGGGCAGCCTGTTGCCGCCCTCGACCTCCTGAACTCTGCCGTCCCGCCAGACCGTGGTGACAGCCATCCGGTTCTCGGTCAGCGTCCCGGTCTTGTCGACGCACAGGAACGTTGCTGCGCCGAGGGTCTCGATCACCGCAGCGCGGCGCACCAGCACCTTGTCCCGGGCGAGGCGGAATGCCCCGAGCGCCATGAAGATCGCCAGCACCATCGGGAACTCTTCCGGCAGGAGCGCGATGGCCAGCGTGATGCCGGACAACGCGCCGCCGATCCAGTCGTCCCGCAGCACGCCGTACGCCACGGCGACGATGGCGCAGAACGCGAGCGCGAGGATGCCGAGTTTGGCGATGAGCGCGCCGGTCGTCTTCTGGAGCAGCGTCGGCTCGTGCTCGATGGTGGCCAGCGAGGCGCCGATGCGTCCCAGCCGCGTCGAGGCACCGGTGCGCACGACGTGGATCAGGCCTTGCCCGCGCACGTTCAGGGTCCCGGCAAACAGGTACGGGGTGTCGTCTCCCCCGGGCTCCGGGTCGCCGGCTCCATCCATCCCAGTCGGCGCAGGACGTTTGGACACCGGCACGGACTCGCCCGTGAGGGCGGACTCGTCGACCGTCAGCGCGTCGCCCGCGATCAGGAGGCCATCGGCGGGCAGACGTTCCCCCTCTCCGACGAGGACGAGATCGCCCGGCACGACCTCACGCGCCGGGACGCGCCGCTCGGTCCCGCCGCGGATCACCCGGGCGAAGGGCTCGGCCAGCTCGCGCAGGGATGCCAAGGCCCGCTCGCTCCTCGCCTCTTGCAGCACCACCAGGCCGATCGTCACGACGGCGCCGGCCGTCATGAACAGGCCTTCCCCGATGTCGCCGAGCACCAGGTAAAGCCCGGCCGCAGCGAGAAGGAGCAGGAACATCGGCTCACGCAGGATGCCGCGGACAATGGCGATCAGGCCGCGGGAGCGCGTCCCCGCGACCGCGTTGGGTCCATGTCGCGCGAGGCGATGCTGCGCCTCGGCCTCGTCGAGGCCCGTCAAACCCGCAGGTGCGACCGTCGCGGGGTCCGCGTCATGGCCACTCGGTACTGTTCGCGCATGCACGGCCATGTCCGCTCCCGGTTGGAAGGATACGCTTCAATGAGCCACCAGGATCGGGCTTTCCGATGTGGTCAACAGGTCCCGCGTCGCGCCGCCGAACACCTGCTCCCTCAGACGGGTATGGCCGTAGGCTCCCATGATCACGAGATCCGCGGAAATGCGGCGCGCCTCCTCGAGGATGACGTCGCCGACGTCGCGATCCCGGCTCTCGGTGGTGACGACTTCCGCGACGACGTTATGGTGGGCGAGGTGGGCCTTCAGCTCCGCCACTGGCTCGGCATCCGCCGGGGGATCCACGACGAAAACGACGGTACGCGCCGCCAGCTCGATGAAGTCCAACCCTTCGCGCAGGGCACGGGCCGCCTCGCGGCTGCCGTTCCAGGCGACCAGCACGGTCTCGGCCGGCCCTTGTCGGTGCCGCCCGGGCGGCACGAGCAGGAGAGCGCGTCCGCTGCCGAACAGCACCGCCTCCACGAGGTCCGGCCAGAGCGGGGACTTGGCCTCGCCGTAGCACCGCGTGGCGATGAAGAGATCGGCGCACCGGGCTTGGTCCACGACCTTCCCGGTCAACGCACCGAACGTCTCGTCGAACCGGCGCAGCTCGCTCGGCACCTGAAGGCCGGCCAATCGCTCCGTCAGTCGTCTCGCCGTGACATCACCATCCTTCATGGCTTGGTCCTGGAGTTCGGTCAGAACCTGGATCGCAGCCGCGCCGCCATCCATGGGCATGGCAATCGTAAGGTCAGGTAGCTGGTTGGTAAAAAGCCCGATCAGATGAGCCCGCCCAGCCGTCGCGAGGGCTTGCCCATGTTCGAGCCGGATTTCGTCTTCGGGACTTCCATCGAGATGCACCATGATGTCCTTGATCATCGCTCTCTCCTTCCGCTTGCCCGGACACGGCATTGTCCCGAAGCGACTATCGATCATCATGTGGTCGAAATCGGGGTGGATGCTTTGATCTGACGCAATTCGCCTGAGATCGCTCGGGTTTACCATCGAGTGATCCACCGACCTCGGCACGCGGGATTAGCCCGGAGGCTGCGATGCCATCCCATACGACTGCTGCTCTCACTGGCGATCGCTTGCCGAAGGCCCAAGCCGTCCCGCTTCCCGAGCAAAGGCCGGATCGGCTTCCTGCGCGAGCGGTGCCTTCGCCGCCCCTTCGGTCGCAAGCGTCCGACGATGCCGAACTCCATCGGGTCCGGGACGCCCTCGACCATGCCGCCCATGCGGGTCTGGCGCGTCTCACGGGTGGCCTGTCACCGGCCGCCGTCTTCGATGCCTACATGGACTGGGCCGTCAATCTCGCCATCTCGCCGGGCAAGCAGGTGGAACTCGCCACCAAGGCGGCCCGAAAATGGGCGCGGCTGGCGCAGTTCGCCTCGCGCTGCGCCAGTGGCGGAGGCACATGCGAGCCGTGCATCGAGCCGCTGCCCCAGGACAGACGCTTCGCCGAGGCCGAGTGGCAGCAATGGCCCTTCAACCTCATTCAGCAGGGCTTCCTGCTCCAGCAGCAATGGTGGGACAACGCGACGACAGGGATCGACGGCGTCACCAGGCAGCATCAGGCCGTGGTCGAGTTCATCTCGCGCCAGATCCTCGACATGGCATCCCCGTCGAACTTCCTCCTGACCAACCCGGTCGTGCAGCGGCGCATCCTGGAAACGGGCGGCCAGAACCTCGTGCAGGGCTTCCGCAACTTCCTGGACGACTGGGAGCGCATTGTCCGCTCGAAGCCTCCCGCAGGCGTGGAGACCTTCCTGGTGGGCCGGGACGTGGCGGTTACGCCGGGCAAGGTGATCTACCGCAACCGTCTGATCGAGCTGATCCAGTATGCGCCAACGACGGAGAAGGTCCGGCCGGAGCCCATCCTGATCGTGCCCGCCTGGATCATGAAGTACTACATCCTCGACCTGTCTCGGGAGAACTCGCTCGTCCGCTACCTCACGGACCAAGGCTTCACGGTGTTCATCATCTCCTGGAAGAACCCGACAGCGGAGGATCGGGATCTCGGCATGGACGATTACCGGACGCTTGGCGTGATGGCGGCGCTGGATGCCGTGAACGCGGTCGTTCCCGATCGGAAGGTTCATGCGGTCGGCTACTGCCTTGGCGGCACGCTCCTCTCCATCGCGGCGGCCGCGATGGCACGCGACGGGGACACGCGCCTGGCAACCCTCTCCCTGCTGGCGGCGCAGGCCGACTTTCGGGAGGCCGGAGAGCTCACCTTGTTCATCAACGAGAGCCAGGTCCACTTCCTGGAGGACCTGATGCGCAGCCAGGGCTATCTCGACACCCGGCAGATGGCCGGAGCCTTCCAGCTCCTGCGCTCGAACGACCTGATCTGGTCGAGGCTCGTCCGGCATTACCTGATGGGCGAGAGGACACCCCTGAACGATCTCATGGCCTGGAATGCCGATGCGACTCGCATGCCTTACCGCATGCATGCGGACTACCTGAGGCAACTCTTCCTCAACAACGACCTCGCCGAAGGACGCTTCCAGGTCGACGGCCGTTCCATCGCCCTCAGCGACATCCGGGCGCCGATTCTTGCGGTCGGGACCGAGCGCGATCACGTGGCGCCCTGGCGCTCGGCGTTCAAGATCCATCTGCTGGCGGACACCGACGTGACATTCCTTCTCACCACGGGCGGTCACAACGCCGGCATTGTGGCCGGACCGGACAACACAAACGGACGCTTTCAGGTGCTGACAAGATCTGCCACGGGCCACTTCCTGGACCCCGACACATGGACCGGGATCGCCCCCCGCTTCAGGGGCTCGTGGTGGCCGGAATGGGTGCGTTGGCTGGCCTCACGTTCCGGGGAGCTTGCCGATCCACCTGCGTTGGGCGCACCTGCACACGGCTACCCTGCCCTGTGCGATGCACCCGGCACCTACGTGATGCAGGCCTGATCGGACCCGTGAACTCTCCCCATACCTATGGGGTGATCGCCACCTTCAGCACGCCGTCACGCTGGTGGCCGAACAGGTCGTAAGCCTCCTCGATGCGATCGAGCTTGAAGCGATGTGTCACCAACGGCTGTGTGTCGACACGGCCCGATGCGATGGCTTCCATGAGCCGACGCATGCGCTCCTTGCCGCCCGGGCAGAGCGTCGTCCGGATGGTGTGGTCGCCCAGGCCGGCCAGGAAGCCGTCGAGTGGGATCCTGAGATCGCCCGAATAGACCCCGAGCGAAGACAGCGTGCCGCCGGGCCTGAGCACGCGCAGCGCCGCCTCGAAGGTCTCCTGCCGTCCGAGCGCCTCGATGGACACGTCGACGCCGCGTCCGTCGGTCAAACGCATGATCTCCTCGACGGGATCGGCGTTCGTGAAGTCAACCACGTGATCCGCACCCATGCGGCGAGCCATCTCCATGCGCGCGGGCACGCTCTCCACCGCAATGATGGTGGTTGCGCCCATCAGGCGGGCCCCGGCCGTGGCGCACAGGCCGATGGGGCCTTGTGCGAAAACCGCCACCGTGTCGCCAATGCGGATGGCGCCGCTCTCCGCGCCGGAGAAGCCGGTCGACATGATGTCGGGACACATGAGCACCTGCTCGTCGGTGAGCCCGTCCGGCACGGGAGCGAGGTTCGCCATGGCATCGGGCACCCGCACGTATTCGGCCTGGCAGCCGTCGATGGTGTTGCCGAAGCGCCAGCCGCCGAGCGGCTTCCAGCCATGCTTCGTGCCGGCCCCGTCCTGGGAGTGGCAGCCGCACAGGCAGGCAGCGCTGTGCCCGCTTGGGGTGATCGCGCCGGCGATGACGCGCTGGCCCTCGCGGTAGCCCTGGACGGCGGAGCCGAGCCTCTCAATCACGCCGACCGGCTCGTGCCCGATGGTGAGGCCGCGGGCGACCGGATACTCACCCTTGAGGATGTGCACGTCGGTGCCGCAGATCGTCGTGGTCGTGATCCGGACAAGGGCGTCGAGTGGACCAATGTCTGGGATCGGCTTCTCGTCGAGAACGATGCGGCCGGGTTCGACAAAGATGGCGGCTTTCATCCTGGGCATGACCACCTCCCCAAGGCTTATCCCTGTCAAACATACCACAGGCGCGCGGAGCCCGGCATTCGCCAAGGCGGTTCGATCCGGGTGTCGGACGCCTGTATCGGCACCCGGCCGTGTTTTGTGGTAAAGTTCTCGCCCGACTTCATGCAATGCAGCCGGACGGGAGGGTGTTCATGTCCCGAAATCGTGGCCTTTGCGCAGGTATTGCACTGCTGTCTTTGTGTGCAGGCGTTACCCTTTCAGCCTCTGCCCAGACCCAGCCGCCGAACCTGCCCAGCAAGAAAGACCTCGCGCGGGACAACAATCTGTTCCTGTCGCTCGCCCGGAAGCATCTGAAATGGGACGAGCCGGCCGAGCCGACCAAGATCGTCGGCCCGCTCCATTTCGTGGGAACGCAGGGCCTGTCCTCCTGGCTGTTTGCGACCTCGGAGGGGCTCATCCTCCTGAACACGGCGATGCCCGAGACCAAGGACCTGATCGTCGCCTCGATCCGCAAGCTCGGCTTCCGGCCCGAGGACATCAGGATCCTCATCAACGGCCATGCCCATTCCGACCATGCCGGCGCCTTTGCGGCCATCAAGGAGATCTCAGGGGCGCAGCTCGCGGTGATGGAGCCGGACGTGGCCCAGATGGCGGATGGCGGCAAGAGCGACTTCCACTACGGCTCCGACTGGAAGATCATGGGCTACCCGCCCGTCAAGGTGGACCGCATCCTGCGCGACGGCGATAAGGTCAAGCTCGGCGAGGTGACCCTTACTGCCCACAACACCCCCGGCCACACCCGCGGCGCCACCACCTGGGTGACGACACTGGTTGATGGCGGCAAATCCTACACAGTGGTGTTCATCGACGGCGGCGGCTTCAACCCCGGCTACCGCTTGGCCCGTTCGCCATCCTATCTTGGCATCAACGATGATTATCGGCGCACCCACCACGCCCTGGAGCTTTTGAAGCCGGACATCTGGCTCGGGCATCACACCGAGTATTTCGACTTGGAGGGCAAGCGCAGGCGGGCGCTCACGGACGGCGTGAGCGCGTGGATCGATCCGGAAGGCTACCGCCGCTTCGTGGCGGCCCAGAAGCGTGCTTTCGAAGACCAGGTGGATCTCGAAATGGGTGCGGCCGGCACCTCGCCCAGGTGATCGGCCGCTGTCGCCCTTCCATAGGCCAACCTTCAGCCGGACTTCGTGTCTTCGGATTGGTCGGGTAGGCCGGCCTGCTTCGATCCTCTCTCACCAGTTGAGCCCTGGCCGGTCACGCCCCGCCCTTGAATTTGGATGCGCCGGGAACGCTCCTGCCGCCCGGTTTTCGGCACGGTCACGGTCAGGACGCCGTTCTCGAAGCTGGCTTGGACCTGCTCCGAGTCGACCGCATAAGGCAGCCGCAACGAACGCTGGAAGGTACCGTAGGCGCGCTCGACGAAGTGGAAGTTCTCCTTGGCGTCCTTGCGCTCGAACCTCTTCTCGCCCCGGATGGTGAGCACGTCATCATCGAGGCTCACGTCGATGTCCTGCTCGGTCACGCCGGGCAGCTCGGCCGTGATGCGGATCTCCTTGTCCGTCTCCGATACATTCATGCTGGCATTAACGAAGTTGCCGACGTCACCTTGGCCCTGGCGGCCGGCGGCCGTGGGCAGGGGGGCGCCGCGAAAGACATCGTCGAAGAGACGGTTCATCTCACGATGCAATGACAGGAAGGGATCTCCGGGGAACATTCCGCCACCGGAACGGAAGGGTGCTATGGAATTTCGGGCCATTGTGCATTCCTCCTCATCAACCTGAGATCATGGGCGGGTAGCGTCCCGCTCCGGAAGGGCAACACAACTCGGACTGAATGTGCGGATCGGGCTTTACGCCAAAGGCGAGCCCTGGCGAAGGCGCCCGATCCGCAGGGCCGATGATAATCCTCCATCGGCTGTTTAGGAAACGACATTCCTTCGAACTGCCATAGCCGTCCTCATCCAGGCTTGGCGCAAGTCAAACCAGATTGTCTCAGCAGGCCTACGCGATTTGGCAAAGATCTGCTAATGGGATGGACCGGCCGTGCTTACCGGCGCACCCTTCATCAGGGGCGCCCAGCACGAGGACTTGAGCCATGCCCACAGCTCCGCTTCAGTACGTTGCCACCCTTGGGATCGACATCGGCAAGAA